>Ga0335078_10004602_pt1 | contig 20426 bp, 21 predicted proteins | sample Lox_Sample_32_FD_206711 | JGI IMG/M metagenome (GOLD analysis project Ga0335078, IMG submission 206711) | Soil microbial communities from Loxahatchee National Wildlife Refuge, Florida, United States - Lox_Sample_3.2 | ecosystem: Environmental > Terrestrial > Soil > Wetlands | place: USA... | reverse complement strand
GCTTCTCCTACAACTACAAGTTCGTCTGGTCGCCTTTCATCGACCGCTTGCCGATCCCCTATCTGACGCGCCGGCTCGGCCGGCGGCGCAGCTGGGCGGTCGTGATCCAATTGCTGCTGATGGCGGCGATCTTCGCGCTCGGCCGCACCGATCCCAAGACCGATCTCGCCGTCACCGCGCTGCTGGCGGTCGTCGTCGCCTTCCTCTCGGCGAGCCAGGACATCGTCATCGACGCCTACCGCATCGAACTGCTGCAGGCGGACGAGCAAGGTGCCGGCGCGGCGGCGACGCAATGGGGCTATCGCGTCGGCATGCTGGCATCGAGCGCCGGCGCCTTCGACGCCGCGGCCTTCGGCGGCTGGCACTTCTCCTACACCGTGATGGCGGCACTGATGGCGGTGGGTCTCGTCACCGTGCTGCTGACGCGCGAACCCGAGATCGCGCTCCCCGCGCACACGGCGCATCGCGGCGGCGGCGTGCTCGAGCGGCTCGGCGCCTGGTCGCGCCAGGCGATCATCATGCCCTTCGGCGATTTCATGACGCGGCGCGGCTGGGTCGCGATTCTCGCTTTCATCATCCTCTACAAATGCGGCGAGGCGCTCGCCGGCACCATGGCGAACCCGCTCTACCAAGAGCTCGGCTTCACCAAGCTCGAAGTCGGCAATATCGGCAAGATCGTCAGCTTCGCCGCCTCGCTCTCGGGCGTCGCCTTGGGCGGCGCGATGGTGGCGCGGCTCGGCATCTTCGCGGCGCTCCTGCTCGGCGGCGTGCTGCAGATGCTCTCGAACTTGCTCTACATCGCGCTGCTCTTGTCCGGCCACAACGACGCGATGCTGGCGCTGTCGATCTTCGGCGAGAACTTCACCGGCGGCTTGGCGTCGGCCGCCTTCGTCGCCTATCTCTCGGGGCTGTGCAGCCTCGCCTTCACCGCGACGCAATACGCGCTGTTCTCCTCGATCGCGGCGGTGCCGGTCCGGCTCCTTGCCGCGCCGGCCGGCTGGCTGGTCGACCGCCTCGACTGGATTCCCTTCTTCCTCGTCGCCACCGCGGCGTGCCTGCCGAGTCTCGCTCTGCTGCTCTGGATCATGCGGCGGCGCGAAGGCGCGCCGGTGCCGGCGCAATGAGCGCGTCTCGCCCCCTCGTCGGTCAGGCTTAGCCGATCCGGAGCAGCCAGGCGCGGTTCTCGTTGAGCCAGTCGCGATGGCGCTCGACATCGGGCACCAGCTTCTCGACCAGCCTCCAGAAGCGTGGCCCGTGGTTCATCTCGACGAGATGCGCCACCTCATGCGCCACGACGTAGTTCAGCACCGGCTCGGGCGCCATGACGAGGCGCCAGGAGAACGCCATGTTGCCATTGGCCGAGCAACTGCCCCAGCGCGTCGTCGTGTCGCGCACGCTGATGCGCCCGACCTGGCGGTCGAGCCGGAGCGCGAGGCGGCGGGCGCGGCGGCCGAACTCTTCGCGCGCCCGCTCCTTGAGGAAATCGCGCACCCGTCGGGCGAGATGCACCGCCTCGCCGGTGACGCGGATCTCGCCATCGGCGAGCCAGACCGGGCCATGGTCGCGCGAGCGCGCGACCCGGCGGATGCGATGGGGCACGCCGAGGATCGGCACCTTCTCGCCCTCGGCAAAGGTTACCCGCGGCGGCAGCGCCGCCAGCCGGTCTTCAACCCATTCGCGATTAGAATTGAGAAAATTCAATGCCCGCGGGAGCGAGGTGCGGGGCGGCAGCACCAGCTCGACGGCATCGCCCACCGCATCGATCTTGAGCGCCAGCCGCCGCGCCCTCCGACTCAGCCGCACCCGCACCGGTACTTTGCCGACGCGCTGGGCGAGCTGCCGGGGCAGAGGCATGCGGAAGGGGGCCGCGGTCTTCACACCTTCGTAAATACCCTGTCCCGAGGTTCTCCGGCAAGTGGCGAACACGCTTAACAAAAAGCCGCGCTAGGCGTGGTAAACTTCCTTAACTGCGGCCCGTCACGCCGATTTCACAAGTCTGTCACAATTCGGCAAGGTCCCGCGCATTAGAACGTCGACGCCGCCGCAGCGGCGATTCGGGGGAGGATGGAAGGATGTCTGTCGTGAAACGCGCGTTGTTCGCCGTGGCGCTCGCACTGCTCGCCGCGCCGGCGGCCCTGGCTCAGTCGGCGCCGATCGAGATCCAATGGTGGCACGCGATGACGAGCGTCAATGGCGAGCTCGTCAACAAAATGGCCGACGAGTTCAACCAGTCGCAGAAGCAATACAAGGTCGTGCCGGTCTATAAGGGCGGCTATGCCGACGTGATGCAGGCGGCGATCGCGGCCTACCGCGCCGGCAACGCACCGGCGATCGTGCAGATCTTCGAGGTCGGCACGGCGACGATGATGGCGGCGAAAGGCGCGGTGAAGCCGGTCTATCAGCTCATGGCCGACGCCGGGGAGAAATTCGACCCGAAGGCTTATCTGCCCGCGATCACCGGCTATTTCAGCACCGCCGATGGCAAGATGCTGTCGCTGCCCTTCAACAACTCGACGGCGATTCTCTATTACAACAAAGACGCCTTCACCAAAGCGGGTCTCGATCCGTCGAAGCCGCCCAAGACCTGGCCCGAGGTCTTCGCCGACGCCAAGAAGATCCGCGCGGCGGGATATCCCTGCGGCTTTACCAGCTCGTGGATCTCCTGGATCCAGATCGAGCAGTTCAGCGCTTGGCACAACCTGCCGATCGGCACCAAGGCGAATGGCATGGAAGGCACCGACACCGTGTTCGAGTTCAACAACCCGACGGTCGTGCGCCACATCCAGAATCTCGCCGAGGCGGAGAAGGACAAGACGTTCGACTATGGCGGCCGTACCACTGAGCCCGATCAGAAATTCGTCAGCGGCGAATGCGGCATGACGCTCAACTCCTCGGCCTATTACGGCCTCGCCAAGGCGGGCGCGAAATTCCCCTTCGGCCTCGGCGAGCTGCCCTATTATCCCGACGTCAAGGGCGCGCCGCAGAACTCGATCATCGGCGGCGCCAGCCTCTGGGTGATGGGCGGCAAGACGGCGAAGGAGTACAAGGGCGTCGCCGAGTTCCTCAGCTTCCTGTCGACGACGCCGCAGCAGGTGCGCTGGCACGAGGCGACCGGCTATCTGCCGATCACCAAAGCGGCCTTCGAGGCAACCAAGGCGAGCGGCTTCTACGAGAAGAACCCGGGCCTCGATATTGCGGTGATCCAGATGACGTCGAAGCCGCCGACGGAGAATTCGCGTGGCCTGCGCTTCGGCAACTTCCTGCAGATCCGCGACGTCATCGCCGAAGAGCTCGAAGGCGCGTTCTCCGGCAAGGAGACGGCGCAGCAGGCGCTCGACAACGCGGTGCGGCGCGGCAACGTCCTGCTGCGCCAATTCGAGGCCGCGTCGAAGTAGCGTCGCGCGATATGAGCGTGGGCAGCACCCCCCTCCCTGGATATCATCCTACGTCCCCCTCCCCCCTTGAGGGGGAGGGAGGGGTGGGGGGTGACGCGCCCCGAATGTCGCCCTAACCCATGCAGCGGCGCGTCGTCTTTCGCGGCAAGACTCTTCCCTATCTCCTGGTAGCGCCGCAGCTCGCGGTGACGCTCGTCTTCTTCTTCTGGCCGGCGGCGCAAGCCTTCTGGCTGTCGGTGCATCGCCAGGATCCCTTCGGCCTCTCCTCGCATTTCGTCGGTCTTGCCAATTTCGCCGCGGTGCTGGCCGATCCTGATTACGTCAACGCCATTCTGCGCACCGCCATCTTCAGCCTCGCCGTCACCGTGCTCGTTCTGGTGCCGTCGCTGCTGCTGGCGGTGATGGCCGATCGCGTGGTGAAAGCGGCCGCCGCCTATAAGACAGTGCTGCTGCTGCCCTATGCGGTGGCCCCGGCCGTCGCCGGCGTGCTGTGGCTCTTTCTCTTCTATCCCGGCGTCGGTCCGCTCGCTTTTGCGCTGCACGCGCTCGGCATCGACTGGAACTATCTGCTCAATGGCGGGCAGGCGATGGCGCTCGTCATCGTCATCGCCGCCTGGAAGCAGATCAGCTACAACTTCCTCTTCTTCCTCGCGGGCTTGCAATCGATCCCGCGTTCGCTGCTCGAAGCGGCGGCAATCGACGGCGCCGGCGAGGCGCGACGCTTCCGGACCATCATCTTCCCGCTGCTGTCGCCCACCGTCTTCTTCCTCATCGTCGTCGATATCGTCTACGCCTTCTTCGACACGTTCGGCGTCATCCGCAGCGTCACCGCCGGCGGTCCCGGCAGGTCGACGGAGATCCTGGTCTACAAGGTCTATTACGACGGCGTCGTCGGGCTCGACCTCGGCGGCTCCTCGGCGCAATCGGTCATCCTCATGGCGATCGTCGTGGCGCTCACCGCGCTCCAGTTCCGCTATGTCGAGCGCAAGGTGCATTACTGATGCGCGAGCGCGCGGCATCGTTCGGGCTTTTCCCGCACCTCATCCTATGGGGCGGCCTCATCCTCGTCGCCTTCCCGATCTATATGACCTTTGTCGCGTCGAGCCTGACGCCGCAGCAGATCCTTGCCGGCATGCCGCTGCTGCCGGGCGCGCACCTCATCGACAATTACCGCAGCGCGCTCTTCGAAGGCGTTGCCGCCACCAGCGGCGAATCCGTGGCGCGGATGCTGTGGAACACGCTGGTGATGGCGCTCATCATCGCCATCGGCAAGATCGCAATCTCGCTGCTCTCCGCCTATGCCGTCGTGTTCTTCCGCTTTCCGCTGCGCATGATCATCTTCTGGACGATCTTCGTCACCCTGATGCTACCGGTCGAAGTGCGGATCGTGCCGACCTACAAGGTGGTGGCCGATCTCGGCATGATCGACAGCTTCGCCGGCCTCACCATCCCGCTGATCGCCTCGGCCACCGCGACCCTGCTCTTCCGCCAGTTCTTCCTCACCATCCCCGACGAGCTGGTGGAGGCGGCGAAAATCGACGGCGCCGGGCCGTTGCGTTTTCTCGTCGACACGGTGATTCCGCTGTCGCGCACCAATATGGCGGCGCTTTTCGTCATCCTCTTCATCTATGGCTGGAACCAGTTCCTCTGGCCGCTTCTCGTGACCAACAGCGCGGAGATGACGACGATCGTCATCGGCCTCACGCGCATGATCGGCACTGGCGATGGCCGCACCGATTGGGACATCGTCATGGCGACCGCGATTCTGGCGCTGCTGCCCCCGGCGCTGGTGGTGCTGTTGATGCAGCGCTGGTTCGTCAAGGGTCTGGTGGAGACGGAGAAGTAATGGCCGAGGTCTCGCTGCGCGGCGTGCGCAAATCTTATGGCGCGACCGAAATCATCCACGGCGTCTCCTGCGACATCGCCGATGGCGAGCTCGTCGTCATCGTCGGCCCGTCGGGCTGCGGCAAGTCGACCTTGCTGCGCCTCGTTGCCGGCCTCGAGGAGATCAGCGCCGGCGAGATCGCCATCGGCGGCAAGGTGGTGAACGCGGTCGAGCCCAAGGACCGCGACATCGCCATGGTGTTTCAGAACTATGCCCTCTACCCGCATATGACGGTGCGCGACAACATGGCTTACGGCCTCAAGATCCGTGGCCTCCCGCGTGACGAGATCGAGGCGCGGGTGAAGCGTGCCGCCGGCATCCTGCAGCTCGACGCGATGCTCGACCGCAAGCCGCGCCAGCTCTCGGGCGGCCAGCGTCAGCGCGTCGCCATGGGCCGCGCCATCGTTCGCGATCCCCGGGTCTTCCTCTTCGACGAGCCGCTGTCCAACCTCGACGCGCAGCTCCGCGTGCAGATGCGCGTCGAGATCAAGCGCCTGCAGCAATCGCTCGGCACCACCTCGATCTATGTGACGCATGACCAGGTCGAGGCGATGACGCTCGCCGACCGCCTCGTCGTCATGCATGGCGGCATCGCCGAGCAGATCGGGCCGCCGCTCGAGCTTTATGAGCGGCCCGCGACGGTATTCGTCGCCGGTTTCATCGGCTCGCCGGCGATGAATCTGCTGCCGGCCGCAGCGGCGGAAGCCGGCGTCGCGCTCGCCGACGGCACGCTGCTGCCGTTTCCCGGTAATGGCGGTGGCGTCGCGGCGGGCCGCCCGCTTACCCTCGGCATCCGGCCCGAGCATCTCGCCGCTAGCGGCGATGGCGCCGCGCTCCCTGTCACCGTGGAGCTCGCCGAGATGCTCGGCGCCGACACCATCATCCATGGCCGTCTCGGCGATGGCAGCCTGCTGCAGGCGCGGCTGCCCGGCGCGGCCCGCGCGCATCCCGGCGAGAGCCTGCCGCTCGCCGTCGATCCCGGCCTCATCCACCTCTTCGACCGCGAGACCGGCCGGCGGATTTAGCGCGACGCGGTGGCGATTACGGCCGAGAGCTCTTCCAGCAAAATCTCGCGCAAGCGCGTGACGGCAGGCTTCGGCGTCGCTGCCGCGGCATAAAGCGAGAGGCCGATCTCCGGCAGCTTCGGCAAGCCGCTCGCCTTGCCCAAGGCTGCGAGCTGCTGCGGCAGGCCGAGGCGCGTGCGGATGGTGATGCCGAGCCCGGAAGCGGCCGCCGCCCACAAGCCGCCAAGGCTCGGCGAGGTGAAGGCGAGGCGCCAGGGTCGCCGCTGGCGCTCGAGCCTCGACGCCGGGCACGAGACGCCCGTGAGAGGCGCGCCGCGATGCAACTCGCCTCGTCTGCCGCGCGTTGGTTCTCATCCTGCCCCGCAGAGGAGCGAAGCATGAGCGCAGCGGTGAAACCGATCCCGGAGGGCTATCACAGCGTTACGCCCTATCTCATCTTCAGTGGCGCGAGCGACGCCATCGCTTTCTACAAAAAGGCGCTCGGCGCCGAGGAGATCATGCGCATGGACGCGCCCGGCGGCCGCGTCGGCCATGCCGAGCTGCAGATCGGCGATTCCCGCATCATGCTGGCCGACGAGCATCCCGAGCTTCAGGCGCTGAGCCCCAAGACGATCGGCGGCTCGCCGGTGACGCTCCACCTCTATGTCGAGAATGTCGATGCCGCGGTCGAGCGCGCCATCGCGGCGGGCGCCAAGCTGGTGCGGCCGGTCGCCGATCAGTTCTATGGCGACCGCACCGGCGGCATCGCGGATCCCTTCGGCTATCGCTGGTTTATCGCCACGCACAAAGAGGATCTGACGCTGGACGAGATTCGCCGGCGGGCGGCGGCGCAGGCTCGTTAGCGCCGCCGCTTCGCCAGCACCTCCTTGAAATAGTCGCCGAGGCGGCGGAACTCCGCCTTGCGCGCCGAGCTGCGGCGCCAGGCGAGCGCGATGCTGCGCGACGGTTCGCCCTTGAGCGGCCGCGCGACAAGCCCCAAGCCTTGTGTGATCTCGCTCGGCACCGCCATTTCCGGCATCAGCGTGATGCCGATGCCGCCCGCCGCCATCTGCAGGAGGGTGCGCAGGCTCGTGCCCTGGAACACCTCGTTGCGATCGGGTCCGGCGAGGCGACAGGCTTCGAGCGCATGGCTCCTGAGGCAATGCCCATCCTCCATGAGCAGCAGCTCTTCGCCGGCAAGCTCCGCTTCGTCGACGCGCTTCATCCGCGCCAGGCGATGGCTCTCGGGTACGGCGAGGAGGATGTGATCTTCGCCCAGCGTCATGGTCTCGAACTCGCCCACCGCATAAGGCAAGGCGATGAGCGCAAGGTCGAGCTGACCCTTCTCCAGCTTGTCGAGGAGCGAGGCGGTCTGCTCCTCGCGCAGATAGAGCTTGAGCTTCGGGAATTGCCGCGCGAGCCCCGGCATCGCCGCGGGAATGAAATAGGCGCCGATGGTCGGAATGACGCCGAGCCGCAGCGGGCCGGCGAGCGGCTCGCGCCCCGCCCGCGCCGCGTCGGCGAGCTCCTCGGCATCGCGCAGCAGGCGCCGGCCGCGCTCGACCGTCTCCTCGCCGAGCGGCGTCAGCATGACATGGCGGCGCGTCCGCTCCACCAAGGTCACGCCGAGCCGCTCCTCCAGCTCCTTGATGCCGGCGCTGAGCGTCGATTGGGTGACGGCGCAGGCCTCCGCGGCGCGGCCGAAATGCCGCTCCTCGGCCAGGGCGGCGAGGAAGCGAAGCTGCTGCAGGCTGGGCAAAGAGATCATCGATTTTTCCGGTCGTAACGTTCGCAATTATTCGTTGGATCGATCAGTCATGTAGGCGCATCTATCGCCCACGGCAACCCCGACCAAGGAGATTTTCCGAATGCTCACCGTGGGCGACCAATTCCCCGCTTTTGCCTTGACCGCCGTCAACGGCAACGACGTCAAAACCGCCTTCACCCCGGCCAGCCATGAGAGCTATGCCGGCAAGTGGCTGGTGGTCTTTGCCTGGCCCAAGGACTTCACCTTCGTCTGCCCGACCGAGATCGTCGGCTTCAACGAGATCGCCGGCGAGTTCCGCGACCGCGATGCGCAGCTCCTGGGCCTTTCGATCGACAGCGAGTTCGTGCACCTGGCTTGGCGCCAGAGCCGAGCGGATCTTGGCAAGGTGAGCTTCCCTTGGCTCGCCGACATCAAGCGCGAGCTCTCTTCGGCGCTCGGCATCCTCGACAAGGAAGCCGGTGTGGCGCTACGCGCGACCTTCATCGTCGATCCTCAGGGCGTGATCCGCTTCGCCGCGGCGAACGATCTCAGCGTCGGGCGCAATCCGCAGGAAGTGCTGCGCGTCCTCGACGCGCTGCAGACCGACGAGCTCTGCCCCTGCAACTGGCAGAAGGGCGAGGACACGCTGAAGGCCGCCTGATCCACGCAGGGGCGGAAGCCATGCTTCCGCCTCGCGCCCACCCCCTGCGCATTGGGAGAGAGAGCATGTCCCTCGAGACGATCAAAAACCGACTGCCCGACTACGCCAAGGATCTGAAGCTCAACCTGTCATCGCTGCTCAGCGACGGCGTGCTGACGGAACAACAGCGCTGGGGCACGCTACTGGCGACGGCGCTTGCCGCGCGCAATCAGGAGCTCATCGCCGCCGTGACCGCCGATGCGGCGCCGCAGCTTTCGCCCGCGGCGCTGAGTGCGGCGAAGGCCGCGGCGTCGATCATGGCGATGAACAACATCTATTACCGCTTCACCCATCTCGCCTCGGATCCCGACTACGCGACGATGCCGGCGCGGCTGCGCATGAACGTCATCGCCAATCCCGGGGTCGACAAGGCCGATTTCGAGCTCTGGTCGCTGGCGGTCTCCGCCATCAATGGCTGCGGCAAATGCATCGATGCGCATGACCAGGTGCTGCGCAAGGCCGGCATCTCGCGCGAGGCGATCCAGCAGGCGGTGCGCATCGCCTCCGTCATCCATGCCGTCGCCGCGACGCTCGACGGCGAGGCCAGCCTCGCCGCCTGAACCCAGAAGCAAAAGGAGAAAAGCCATGTCCAGCGCCTATCACAACGACCAGAAGGCCCGTCAGGACAGCGCCGCGGCGCTCGCGCGTCTGCTCGCCGACACTTACACGCTTTATCTGAAGACGCAGGGCTTCCACTGGAACGTCACCGGGCCGCGCTTCTACGATCTGCACAAGCTCTTCGAAGAGCAATACAGCGAGCTCGCCGCGGCCAATGACGAGGTCGCCGAGCGCATCCGTGCGCTGGGCGCCAAAGCGCCGGCGAGCTACGCCGAGTTCAAGGCGTTTGCTTCGATCGTCGAGGAGACCGGCGAGCCTTCCGCCGAGGAGATGCTGCGCCAGCTCCTGGCCGACAACCGCAGCGCCGTGCGCAGCGCCCAGAGGGTCGTGGAAACGGCCGAGGCGGGCGGCGATGTCGGCAGCGCCGACCTCGCCACCCAGCGCATCCGCAGCCACGAGAAGGCCTCCTGGATGCTCGAAGCCTTGCTGGCGCGCTGATGCGAGCTATCAGGCGCGGTTGAATGCATCACAGAAGACGGTGAGACGGTGAGGAGAAATCACGGGCGCGCGAAACGCGCCCATGCATCAAGTCTCATCGTCTCACCGCCTCTGTGTTCGATTTTCTTTTTACCGCCGTGCTGCACGCGCTTTTTCCGAAGCCAGCAGCGTCGCTTTGCGCTCGGCGCCCCAACGATAGCCGCCGGGCGCGCCGTCGCCGCGCACGACGCGATGACAGGGAACGACTAGCGCCGCGCGATTGTCGGCGCAGGCGTTGGCGACGGCGCGCACGGCGCGCGGCTTGCCGATGCGGCGCGCGATCTCGGCATAAGAGGCGGTCTCGCCGTAAGGGATGCGCTGCAGCTCGTGCCAGACGCGCCATTGGAACGAGGTGGCCTGGAGGTCGAGCGGCAGCGCGAGATCGGGACGCTCGCCGCCGAGATGCGCGAGGATGGCGGCAACCCATGGTCCCAGCGCCACATCGTCGCGCCGGAGCGTCGCCGCCGCGTATTCCTCGCGCAGCGCCGCTTCGAGCGCCGCGTCCTCGGCGCCGAGGCTCACCGCGGCGATACCGCGCTCCGTCGCCGCGACCAGCACCCGGCCGAGCGTGCAAGGTGCGATGGTGTAGCCGATCGTCATGCCCGCGCCGCGCTTGCGATAGGTGGCGGGCGTCATGCCGAGCTGCGCGTCGGAGCGCTCATAAAGTCGCGAGGAGGAGCCATAGCCGGCGTCGTAGAGGGCACCGGTGACGCCGTCGCCGCGGCGCAGCCCCGCTTTCACCCGCGCCAGCCGGCGGGCATCGGCGAAGGCGCGCGGGCTGATGCCGATCTTGCGCTTGAAGAGACGCTGCAGCTGATGCGCGCTGGTGCCGACCGAAGCGGCGAGCCGGCCGAGGCTCGGCGCGCCGTCGATGCCTTCCTCGAGCGCTTCGTCGATGAGCCGGCAGGCCTGGCGCACGCGCTCGGCCGCGGGGTCGCTCGCCTGCTGCTGCTCCGGGCGGCAGCGCCGGCACGGCCGATAGCCGGCGCGCTCGGCCGCTTCGGGCACGGCGAAGAACTCGACATTCTCGCGCCGCGGCCGCCGGCTCGGGCAGGACGGCCGGCAATAGACGCCGGTCGTGGTGACGGCGTAGACGAAGGCGCCGTCGGCGTCGCGCGCTCGACTCGCGACGGCATTCCAGTATTGCTGCTCGACCATGGCTTTGTTCCCTAAGCGGAGGCGATGCTCCGTCATATCGGAACCTTTGCCCGGCATTCTATCCGCTCCCGGCCCTCGAATTCGCAGACGGGTTTAGCCGCGATCGACCAGGTGCAGGAACGAGCCCATCACCCGTCCTTTGATGCGGCCCGCGGCGCCCAGCGCCCCGCCATCGGCGTCGAAAGCGGCGAAGAGCGGCGCGGCATCGCCTTCCTCGACGATGGTCGCATAATGATACTCATGGCCGCGATAGAGCGCGCCGGCGGCGCCCATCGGCCCCGCCGCGGCAAGCCGCGCCTCGCGATAGCCCAATTGCCGCCGCCGCTCGGCGAAGCTGGTCTCGAGCGGCAGCAGCCCGGCCATCGCATGGCGCGCCCCGGCGGCATCGACGAGGCCGCGCCCCAGCACCATGTAGCCGCCGCATTCGCCATAGATCGTCGCGCCGCGCTCGGCGGCTTCGATGAGGCCGGCGAGGAAGCGGCGATTGCCGGACAGCCGGCCGGCATGGAGCTCGGGATAGCCGCCGGGCAAGAAGACCGCATCGGCATCGCGGCGCGGCGCCTCGTCGGCAAGCGGCGAGAACAGCGTCAGTTCGGCACCGGCGCTGCGCCAGCCCTCGAGCATCGCCGGATAGGCGAAAGCAAAGGCGACATCGCTGGCAACGGCAATGCGCTGGCCGAGCGGCGCGAGCGGCAGCGCCGCCGGCAATGCCGCGAGGCTGCTGCGCCGCGCCAGGGCGGCGAGCCGCGCCGGATCGATCACCGAGCCGACCAGTGTCGCGGCGCGGTCGAGAAAGCCGTCGAGATCGGGGTGCTCGGCCGCTTGCACCAGGCCCAGATGCCGCTCCGGCAGTGCCAGCTCGGGATGGCGCGGCACGTGGCCGAGGATCGCGAGCTCGGGCAGCGCGGTGCGCACCGAATTCTCCAAGGTCGCCGCGTGGCGCGGTCCGCCGACCCGGTTGAAGATGACGCCGGCCACCGGCACTTCGGGACGATGGCTGATGAAGCCGCGCAGCAGCGCCGCGGCGGAGCCGGCCTGCCCTGCGACATCGACCACCAGCACCACCGGCCAGCCGGTAAGCGCGGCGAGATCGCCGGTCGAGCCGCGGCCACGGCTGCCGGCGCCGTCGAAAAGCCCCATCGCGCCTTCGCATAGCACCAGCTCGGCCTGGCGTTCGAGCGACGCGACGAGCGCGGCGATGGTCTCGCGCCGCATGGCCCAGGCATCGAGGTTGAGGCAAGGCGTGCCCGAGGCGGCGCTGTGGAAGCCCGGATCGATATAGTCGGGGCCGGCCTTGGCGGCGGCGACGCGCTTGCCGGCACGGCGCAACTGGCGTAGCAACGCCAGGGTCAGCGTCGTCTTGCCGCTGGCCGATGCTGGAGCGGCGAGGATGAGACCGCCGCTCACAGATACTTCTTGATCGCGGCGGCCATCTGATCGGCGCCGATGTCGGGCGCGAAATGCGCGAGATACCGGCCATCGCGGCCCATGAGGTAAACGAAGGCCGAATGATCGACCGAGTAATCGTCGGCGCCTTCGCCTTTCACCGGCTGGAAATAGACCCGATAGGCCTTGGCGGCGACCGCGATCTCTGCTGGCGTCCCGGTAAGCGCCAACAGCCGCGGCGTGAAATTGCCGGCATAGGACTTCATCTGCGCCACCGTGTCTCGCGCCGGATCGACGGTGATGAAGATGGGCTGCACCGCCGCGCCGCTGGCGCCGAGCTTGTCCATCGCTGCGGTCATCGTATTGAGCGTCGCGGGGCAGACATCCGGGCAATAGGTGTAGCCGAAATAGACCAGCATCAGCTTGCCGCGAAAATCGCTGTCATGCCGGACGGCGCCGTTCTGGTCGGTCAGCGTGAACGTGCCGCCGATCGACACACCGGCGAGTCCGTTGTCGCCGGCGCGATCCCCGAGCCCCCAGTAATCGAAGGCGAAAGCGCCGAGGATCAGGGCGACACCGGCGAGGAAAATGACAAGCCCGCGGCGGGCGGCGGGGGACATCGCACTCAAGCCCATCGGTTCCGGGCGCTAGCGCCCGATGTCCGAAATCGCACGGTTTTCGCTGTCGCCGCGACTGCGGAAACCACGAAAACCGGCGATTCCGTTCGACTCACGCTCACTCTCCAAGGCGGCCGCGGAGGTCGTCCTTAGGACTTCTTTTCGGGCATGTCCTTCTTGGGCATGTCCTTCATGTCCTTCATACCCTTCATATCCTTCATGGCCTTCGCCTTCGTGGCCTTGTGCATGGGCTTGTGCGCGGCCTTCATCTTTTCAGGATGGGCGAGGCAGTCCTTCATGTCCTGGGATTGCCAGGCATAGTCGTAGCAGCTGGACTTGTGTTTCGCCGCCAGCGCCGGGCTTGCCAGGAGCACGGCCGACGCCAAGGCGGTCAGCAAATATACGGATGTGCGCATAGGTTTCCTCCTCGAGAAAGGAGCGCCTACTATAGCGCGCCTTTCCCCGGAGCCGCCAGATCAGCGCTCGACAAAGCTCGCCAGAGTGCGGCCATGCGTGCGCTGCGCCAGCTTCTTGAGCGCCTTGGCCTCGATCTGGCGGATGCGCTCGCGCGTGACCTGATACTTGCGGCCGACCTCTTCGAGCGTGTGCTCGCCGGCCTGGCCGACGCCGAAGCGCAGGCGCAGGATGTCGGCCTCGCGCGGCGACAGCCGCGACAGCGCATCGTCGGTGGCGGCGCGCAATTCGGCTTGGGCCGCCGCCTCATGCGGCATCACCGCGCCGTCATCGGCAATGAGGTCGCCGATGGTGGCGTCGCCATCCTCGGACAGCGGTGCGTCGAGGCTGACGGGGTCGCGCACCAGCTCGAGTACGGCGCGCACCTTGGCGACCGGCACGCCCAGCCGCGCCGCCAGCTCGGCCTCGTTCGGCTCACGGCCGAGCTCGGCGAGAAGCTGGTGCTGCGCGCGCATGACGCGCCGCGCCTCGTCCGTCATGTGCGACGGGATGCGGATGAGATGGCCCTGATCGACCAAGGCGCGGGTGCAGGCCTGGCGGATCCACCAGGTGGCATAGGTCGAGAATTTGTAGCCGCGGCGCCAGTCGAATTTCTCGACGGCGCGCATCAGGCCGATATTCCCTTCCTGGATCAAATCCATCAGCGGCAGGCCGCGATTGACATGGCGGCGCGCGATCCAGGCGACGAGACGCAGATTGGCCTGGATCATCTCCTGCTTCGCCCGCTCGGCCGCGCGTGCGCCGCGCTGCAGCTCCGTCACCAAGGCGCGGAACGCCGGCAAGGACTGACCGGTCTCGCGGCTCGCCGCCTCGATCTCTTCGACGAGCGTGCGCGCCATGTCGCCATGACGCCGCCGGAAATTGGGCCAGGGCGCGGTCTGACGGCGCGTCACCGAAGCATACCAGGCGCGCGGACCCGCGGCCTTGAGATAGCCTTCGAGGAAGAGGCTGCGATCGACCTTCGCCTGCTCGATCAGCCGGGCGAGCCGCCCTTCGCGCTCGACGATGCGGCGGTTCACTTCCTTCAGCCGAAGCGCCAGCTCGTCGATGCGCTCCGGATGCAGCACAAGGCTGTTGAGCGCCGCGCCGAGCGCCTGCGGACTGCGGCTCTTGCGCGCCCGGTCGAAGGCGCGCAGCACCGGCCGCAGCAGCGCCGTTTCGAGCTCGGCCAAGGGGGCGGCGCCCTCGTCGTCGAGCGCGCTCGAGGCCACCGCGGCGGCGGAGCTGCCGTTGCCGGCCGAGCGCCGCGCCTGCGTTGCCGCGAGATCGATCACGTCGCGCAGCGCCATCGTCTGCTCGCGCAGCGCCTTCGCCCATTGCGTGATTGACTTGCGCAGCAGCGGGCTGCGGAAGAGCGCGCCCAGCACCGCGGCCTGGCCGGCCTCGATGCGCTGCGCCAGCGCCACCTCGCCCTCGCGCGAGAGCAGGTCGGCTTCGGAAATCTCCTGCAGATAACGCCGCAGCGGATCGGCCGACCGGCCGAGATCGATCTCGGCCAGATTGCCGCGCAGCGACATCGGCTCGCCCGCGGCCTCAGGAGCCGGATGCCCCTGCTGCTCCTCGGGAGTCTCGGGATGGTCCGCCCGGGACGCGCTCTCCGCCGCCGGCTGTTGGTCGAGCGCCTCGGCGCCGCCGAAATTGGCCCGCATGTCTGAAGTCTCTCGCACTTTTCCGGTGTTTCCGCCAAGCCTCTTCTAAGGCCTAGCGCGTCCAATTGTGACGGCAGGAATATGGTCGGTTCTGTGCCCCTTGGGAAGTCTGAAATAGGTTAACAACGCCCTTAAGGCGTAATTTCTGTCGGCAGCCGGCTTGGCGCTGCCCGCCGGCGGGGTCTGGCCCAGCCGCTCCGCCAGCCCTAAGGCATCGGCCGGAGCCGGGATTTTGGCGTCATTGGCGAAACCGACCAGGACGCCGCGCGCGCCGCGGCCCAGCGCCGCACCCGCCTTGCCCGGGCGCCAAGCGCCGGGGCGTCTTATCCGCCGACATAGAGTTCGATCGCTTCATACAGCAATATATAGAAGAAGTGAACGCCGATCTCCAAGAGCCGGGGCCTCAGGCGTTGTAGATCACCATTCCGGTTGCGCTGATGTCGTAGCCGCCGAACGCTTCCGCCTGCCGGGCAAATTCGGCGCTACGCGCGAAAGCGAGCAGGCGCTGCAGCGGCGGCTCGAAGTAATTGCGGCGGCGCAGGGCCAAGTCGAAGCGCTCCTGCTGCAGCGGCAGGAAATCGAGGCGGAAGTGGTGCGCCACGGCGCGCACGGCGATGCCGACATCGGCCCTTCCATCGAGAATCGCGCTGGCGATTTCCGTCTCGGTGAGCGCCGGCGGCTCGATCACCGCCAGGCTATCGAGCCTCAGCTTCGCCTGATGCAGCACATGGCGCAGCAGGATCTGCGCGCCCGCTCCTTCCTGGCGCCGCGCCACGCGCACCCCCGGCCGCGCAAGATCGGCGGGCGCGAGGATGCGGCGTGGATTGCCGGGGGCGAGGACGAAGCCCTGCTCGCGCTTTGCCCATTCGATGAGGACGATATCGGAAAGGCCACGGATGGCGCGCACCGAGGGAACATTGTACTCGCCCGTCCCGGGGTCGAGGATATGGAGGCCGGCCATGATCGCCTTGTCCGCGGCGAGCCGGACGAGTCCGTCCTCGCTGCCGCCGGTGAGAAGCGCCAGCTCCGAGCCGGAGGCGCGCAGCGCCCATTCGAGCAGCGGATCGTGGCTGCCGGCCACCACCGCCGGCGCCCGGCGCAACTCGGCGCCGTCGAAATCGAGCTGGCGCGCCACCCAGAGATCGATCAACCGGCGCGGAAACAGCAGCTTGCCGGTGATGCGCGAGCACGGGATCTGGCGGTTGCGGACCAGCTCATAAATGGTCCGCTCCTTGAGGCGCAGATAGGCCGCGACCTCTTGGGTGGTGAGATACTCGTCGAGCCCGTGATCCTGCATCGTACTGCACAGGATTGCACGATTTACATATTGCTGCTACCTAAGTATTCCATCCATAGTTTGTCACAACCAAAGGATCGAACGCCGCCAGATGCGGCGGAACGATCGTGAACAGGGGTTGGAACGGAGAGAGACGATGTCCTTTCTAAGTAAAGAGCGAATCATTGCTCCGCCGGGTTACAGCCGATGGCTGATCCCGCCGGCAGCGCTGTGCGTGCATCTCTGCATCGGCCAGGCCTATGCCTTCAGCGTCTTCAACCTGCCGATGACCAAGCTGATCGGCATCACGAAATCGGCGCCTGGCGATTGGGCGCTCACCGATCTGGGTTGGATCTTCAGCCTGGGCATTTTCTTCCTTGGCGCTTCGGCGGCGCTGCTTGGCCGCTGGGTCGAGGATGGCGGTCCGCGCCGCGCCATGTTCACGGCCGCGCTCTGCTTTGGCGGCGGCTTCGTCATCTCGGCGATCGGCGTCTACATCCACAACATCTGGGTCGTCTATTTCGGTTATGGAGTCGTCGGCGGCTTCGGCCTCGGCCTCGGTTATATCTCGCCGGTCTCGACGCTCATCAAATGGTTCCCCGACCGCCCCGGCATGGCGACGGGCATGGCGATCATGGGCTTTGGCGGCGGTGCCTTCATCGCCTCGCCGCTCTCGGTGTGGCTGATGGCCAAGTTCACGACCCCCACTCACATCGGCGTTCCCGAGGCCTTCCTCGTGCTCGGCGTCATCTATTTGTGCTTCATGATGGTGGGCGCGGCGATCGTGCGAATTCCGGCGCCGGGTTGGAAGCCCGAGGGTTACGTCGCGCCGGCGCAGCCGAAGAAGCTCGTCACCGACAAGCATGTCTATGTCTATGACGCGCTGAAGACGCCGCAATTCTGGCTGATCTGGTGGGTGCTCTGCCTCAACGTCACCGCCGGCATCGGCGTGCTGGGTCAGGCCTCGGCGATGAGCCAGGAGATGTTCCCGGGCCGCATCACCGCTGTGGCCGCCGCCGGCTTCGTCGGGCTGATGAGCCTCTTCAACATGGGCGGCCGCTTCTTCTGGGCCTCGATTTCCGACTATATCGGGCGCAAGAACACCTACTTCGTCTTCTTCGCGCTGGGCATCGTGCTCTACGCCCTGGTGCCGACGGCCGGCTCGCTCGGCAGCGTCGAGTTGTTCGTGATGTGCTTCCTGGTGATCATCAGCATGTATGGCGGCGGTTTCGCCACCGTGCCGGCCTATCTGAAGGACATGTTCGGCACGCGCTATGTCGGCGCCATCCATGGCATGCTGATCACCGCCTGGTCGATGGCCGGCATCTTCGGTCCGGTGCTGGTCAACTACATCCGCGCCTATAACGTCGCGCATGGCGTCGCCAAGGCGCAGGCCTATAACACCACCATGTATGTCATGGCGGTGCTGCTGGTAATCGGCTTCATCTGCAATTACTTCATCACGGCGGTGCACGAGCGGCATCACATGAAGCGGGGCGAAGAAGCCGAGGCGATGACCTGAGCCGCGGGAGGAGAGCATGCAAGCATCAGAATCGAGCGCAGGAAACGCGGTGAAGCTCATCCTCGCTTGGGGCTTCGTCGGCATTCCCCTGGCCTGGGGCGTGATCGAGACGGTGATCAACTCGCTGAAGCTGTTTCAATAGCCCGGCTCCCGCGGCGGTCGGAGCGCGTCCTGCTCCGACCGCCGCGGCGCCAGGCGCGTCGCTTGGCCAATCGGCGACCCCGCGAGGCGCCATGACATCCACGAGCGTCGTTGTTGTTGCGGCCCTGCTGCTTCAGGCATGGCCGGCCGTCGCTGCGACGCTTACGGCGGAAGCGGCCGGAAGGCATGTGGGGGAGACGGCGACTGTCTGCGGCACCGTCGCCTCGGCGCATCTGCCGCAGAGCGCGCGCGAGTCGATCCTGATCGATCTCGACAAGCGCTATCCCGATCAGATCTTCACCATCGTCATCTTGGGCCGCGATCGAGCCAGGTTCGGGACGCTGGACAAGTCGCTGCTGGGCCAGCACCTCTGCGCCACCGCACCGATCCAGCTCTATCGCGGGCGACCCGAGATGGTGGTCCAGGATCCGGCGCAGCTGCAGAAGCAGTAGTGCCGCTAGGGCTTGGTCCGGTTCGGTCAAATCGCTTGCTTCATTTGTCCGTCATTCCCGCGAAAGCGGGAATCCACGATCATGGACCCCCGCTTTCGCGGGGGTGACGAATGAGAGCGATTCCACTCTAGCTGATACCGCTCCAGCCTATCGAAGATCGTCGGGAAGTCATCCGCTGATCCGCCGCGCCCCCGCGGCCAGCGCGCGTTCGGCTTCGGCGACCATGTTGGTGACGATCTCGCCGGCGGGCAGCACCGCGTCGCAGAGTCCGGCCGCCTCGCCGGCGAGGACGCCGGCGGTGGCGAAGTCGCCGACGGTCACAGCCGCCTGATAGCGTGCCATCTCGCGCGGCTGGGCCGCTTTGAGCTCCGCCTCGGCGCCATGCCAGCGATCGACGAAGGCGTTGCGCAGCGTCCGCACGGTGAACTCGGCCGGCCAGGGGATGTCGCGGACGACGTCGATGGTGGTGGTGCGGATGGTCTCTTCGCCGCAAGCTTCGGCAAGGCGCGCTTTGGCGTTGGCATGCGCCAGCGATTCCGCACTGGCGTAAAAGCGCGTCCCGACCAGCACGCCCTCCGCGCCGAGCATCAGCGCCGCGGCGAGGCCGCGCCCATCGGCGATCCCGCCGGCGGCGACGACCAGAGCGTCGCTGCCGCTCTTGGCCACGCGATCGACGATCTGCGGCACCAGCGGCAGGGTCGCGCGCTGCGCGCCATGGCCGCCGGCCTCGCTGCCCTGCGCGACGATGATGTCGGCCCCGGCCCGGAGCGCGTCGTCGAGATGCTGCAGCGTCTGGATCTGGCAGATCAGCAGCGCGCCCGCCGCCTTGATCTTGCCGGCGAAGGGCTGCGGATCGCCGAAGGACAGCATCAGCGCGGCCGGCTGGTGCAGCAGGGCGAGATCGAGCAGCTCCGGCTGTCGCGCCAGCGACCAGGTGATGAAGCCGCAGCCGATGCGATGATTGCCCGCGGCGGCGAATTGCTGCTCGAGCCAAGGCCGGTCGCCATAGCCGCCGCCGATCATGCCGAGCCCGCCGGCGGCGCTGACCGCGCCGGCCAGCGCCCCGCCCGAGATATTGCCCATGGGCGCCAGCAGCACGGGATGCTGGATGCCCAGGCGCTGGGTCAAGCGTGTCTTGAGCGGCATGGGGCGGCCTCCGCGGCGTGGGATCGGGCCGATGATAGCGAAGCGGCAGCGGACCGCCACAAATGCCGTTTCGAAGCGCTGTCGCGCTTTCTTTCGGCGCGCGGTTTGCGCTACATGTGGCGCGCCGCGATTTCGGGCGGTGGAGCGGAAGGAACGATGCAACAGCGCTGGGGGCTGCCCATCGTCGCCTGGCCGTCGCGGCTCAGGCCCAATTACTGGGACGGCGTCGCGCTGCCGCTGGTGCTTGGCTCGGTCGTGCTGCTCGCCTGGGCGAGCCGGCAGATGGGCGCGCCCTACCGGCTCGGCCAGACGCTCGCCATCTCGCTCGATCCGCGCTATCTGCCGGAATACGGCCTGCGCACGGTGCTGCGCATGGCGCTGGCGCTCGCCGCCTCGCTCGCCTTCAGCCTCGCTTACGCCGCCTTCGCCGCCAAGAGCCGGCGCGCCGAGAAGCTGCTCATTCCGGTGCTCGACATTCTGCAGTCGGTGCCGATCCTCGGCTTCCTCTCGATCACGGTCACCGGTTTCATCGCGCTCTTTCCCGGCAGCCTCATGGGCTACGAATGCGCGGCCATCTTTGCCATTTTCACCTCGCAGGCCTGGAACATGACGTTCAGCCTGTACCAGTCCTTCATCGGCGTGCCGCAGGATCTGCGCGAGGCGGCGCGCATGTATCATTTGTCGCCGTGGCAGAGCTTCTGGCAGCTCGAGGTGCCCTTTGCCATGCCGCAACTCATCTGGAACATGATGATGTCGGTCTCCGGCGGCTGGTTCTTCGT
>Ga0335078_10004601_pt1 | contig 20427 bp, 18 predicted proteins | sample Lox_Sample_32_FD_206711 | JGI IMG/M metagenome (GOLD analysis project Ga0335078, IMG submission 206711) | Soil microbial communities from Loxahatchee National Wildlife Refuge, Florida, United States - Lox_Sample_3.2 | ecosystem: Environmental > Terrestrial > Soil > Wetlands | place: USA... | reverse complement strand
ACGGCACCGGCAAAGTGAACAAGCTCGCCGAAATCTGCGCCGCGGTGGTGCTGGCGGGCGAGATCTCGCTCGGCTGCGCGGTGCTGCACGGCGACTGGGTATCATCGCACGAGCGCCTGGGCCGGAACCGGCCGTAGATTTCAGGCATACTAGCCCGTCGTCTTCAGCCCGCCCGCGATCGCGTTCACGGTGACCAGCAGCGACGGCAAGAGGCGATCCGCCTCTTCATTGCGCTCATTCCGCACCGCCTTGCGCCACCGCTGGAGCAGCGCGATCTGCTCGCGATGCAACCGCGTGAGCGCCGAGCGGCGGATGTCGACGGCTTTAATCAGGCGCGGGCGGCGGCGCGGGCGGTCGCCGCCCAATAATTCATCTACGATTTCGAGCGTCCGCTGGTATTCGTCCAGTATCTGATTCACGAACCGCATCCGCAGCGCCTCGTTGTCCACCAGCAGCGCGTACTCGCGCATGATATCGGGATCGGCGGCCACCACGCTGAACTCGACATTGTGCAGGAGGTAGGAAAGAAACGTCCACGTGCGGGTCGCGCGGCGTAGTGCGTCCCAGGCGTCCGCATCGTGATCCCGGATTTCAGCAAAAGCGCCCCCTAAACCGAACCATCCCGGCAGATTGAAGCGCGCCTGGCTCCAACTGAATACCCACGGTATGGCTCGGAGATCTTGAACCGTGCGCGCGCCGGTGCGCCGGACGGGCCGCGATCCGATGTGGCTGCATTCGATTGCATCGATCGGAGTAGCCTGCGAAAAAAATTCGGGAAATCCAGGCGCTTCGGTGAGCTCGCGGCAAATATCTCGGCTCCTTTGCGCGGCCTGCTCCACGATCTGCTCCAACGCCGGATCGATCTCTTCCGCTTCGCGCACCGGCATCAGGCTGCAACGCGCCACTCCGGCCAGAAGCTGCTCCAGGTGCGTGGCAGCCGTGAGGCGGTTGGCATACTTCTGCGAAATGACTTCGCCTTGTTCGGTGAGCCGCATTTCTCCTTCGAGCGTGCGGGGTGCGAGCGATTCCAGGAACGCGCTGGTCGGTCCGGCGCCCCGGCCGATGGTTCCGCCGCGGCCGTGAAAGAATCGCAGTTCCACGTTCGCCTCTCGAGCTACCGAGACCAAACATTGCTGCGCCTTCCGCAAATACCACTGACTCGCCAGGATGCCGCCGTCCTTATTGCTGTCGCTGTAGCCGATCATGACTTCCTGTAGAGGCCGCGGACGTCCCTGCTGCTCCTGCAAGTAGCGCAGTGTGCGGATGGTGGTCGGGTGCGCAAGAAAGTCAGACAGAACCCGGCTGCTGTTTTCGAGATCTTCGATGGTCTCGAACAACGGCGTCACGGCGATCTCGAAGACGGGACCGTCGGGAGTCATACGCATGAGCCCGGCTTCGCGCGCCAGCAGATACACACTTAGCAGATCCGACGCACCGTGAGTCATGCTCACGATGTAAGAGCCGATGCCGCGATCGCCGTGTTGGTCGCGCCACCCGCGAACCATTCGTAATACGCCGACGGCTGCGTCCGCTTCCGGTGGTAGCTCGGCCGAGGAGATGGAAAATGGACGAGGCGAGTCGAGTTCCCGATCGATCTCGGTGCGCTTGCGTTCTTCCGTCCAGTGCGAGAACTCCGCGTCTTGAAGACCTCCCATTACGAAAAGCTGCCCCAGAGCCACAGTGTGGAATGCGCTGGTCTGCCGCAGATCCAGCGATGCGCCGTGAAACCCGTAAACACGAGCCAGATGTTCCACCGGCGCAACTTCCGAAATTGCGACTCGTTGCGCACCCACGTGGCACAGCGTTTCGGACAAGAACCGCAGATCCTTTTCAAGCTGCTCCGGGAAGCGGTAACAGTAACTTGGCGGGTTCGCGTCACCGGGCATCGGGATGCGAGCCAGCGTCAAATACGCGAAATGCCGCCAGGGCTCGTCGCGATACTCACGCGGCGCAGCGAAGCTATCGAGCAGCTCTCCATACTCAGCGATGCGCGACTGCAGTTCCGCGGGCGCGGCTTGCACGGCATCGGAAAGACTCAACCGGCTCGCCAGGCTCATTAGCGATTCGCGCAAAACGCCCAAAGCGCGCGCGCGTAGCGATTCCAGGGCGTAGCGGGTCACAGCCGTAGTCACGAACGGATGGCCGTCTCGATCTCCCCCCACCCACGTTCCGAAAGTGAGCCTGGGAGGCGATGGGGGATCGGCACCGGGAAACAGCCGGAGCCAGGATTGACGGAATCGCTCCGAAACCAGTTGCAGCACGCCGGGAAATACGTTGGAGATGTAATGCAGCATGTTGCGGATTTCGGACTCGACGTCCGGCCGCTCGATCAGGATTTCGCCGGTGCGCCACAGCCGTTCCAGGCTGTCTTCGAGGCGCTGGCGGAGAGCCTCTCGCTCCATCGGTGTCCGGGTCGGATTCTCGCGCTCCACCAACTCCAGGTAGATCTCTCGATGTCGCTCCAGCACGGATGGACGCTTCGCTTCGGTGGGATGGGCCGTGAGAACCGGCTGAACATGCATGCCAGGCAACCGGCGCCGAAGCTCCGCCACGGAAAACATTCCAGCGTTCAGTTGCTTGAGCTGATATGGCCACGTTCCTGGTTCCGCTTCTGGCCCGCCGACGGTCTCGCGCATCCTGCGCACCTGATTCGAGGTATTCTCTTCCGCCATCGTGAGGAGCTGAAAGGCCATGGACAGCGCTTGCAACCCGCGCGGCGGGAGCGTGGAGATGGGCGCGGGAGCGTTGGCGAACGCGGCAGTCACAAATTGCGCCAGCTCGGCTTCGCCGATTTTGACGAGAACGTGCTCGAAGCACTCCAGCAGGAATCGAAAATCGTCGTCCCACTTGGTTAGTTCTGCGTCCAGCAGCCGTCGAGGTTTTCTGGGCTCGGTTGCGCTCATCTGAATCTCAAGTGTTTCACGAAGTGGGCATCCGATACCGGACGACGGCCGCTCTAGTCGTTCCTCTTTATCTTAAGAATTGCGCGGTTCCCAGCAGCGCCACGAATCGAGGCCCATGCCAGTGGGCTTGCGAGGTCATTTGGGGGAAAGAAACACGTTTATGACGATGACAACGATCCGGGAATCACCCAGCGGCCTCGCTTCCTAGCTGCGTTACGGCTGAGTCACCGCTGACACGCTGTACGCCCATCGCTCCGGGATCGGGTCAAACTCCCATCTCTGAAGCACATCCCGTAGTTCGCAGGATGTTTACAAAACGACAACACCCCGACTAAAAGTACGTTCTTATAATGTCTAAAGGATTAAAGTAGCGCGAGCCCCGTTACCGAGGTAACCGATAGAAAGCCTTCGACGCCTGCGCCTCAGAGCAAAGAATTCAGTAATTAGTTTGAATCTCATTTCCACAGTTTGAATCCAATCATTTTGCTCACAATCCGAACGGACAAACGTTTAGATAGGTAGCGACGAGGGTATACAAACTCGAACAAGATCATGGCATGAGTGTTCCCATTGACGAGGTTTTCCACGCGGTAGCGGATCTTCCGCCCGAGAGGCGGGCTCGCTATTTCTCCGAGCATGGGATCGACGCGAGCGTTCGCAGCGAGGTGGAGCAGCTGGTCGCGTTCGATACGAATACGACTGCGATGCGCGGCAACATCAGCGAGATGGCGCAGTGGACTCTGTCGCAAGCCAAGTCAACCGGCGTCCGTTGCGGGCAATACGAGCTCACAGACCTGGTAGGGCGCGGCGGGATGGGAAGTGTCTACGTCGCGGATCGAGTAGACGGCGAGATAGCGCATAAAGTCGCGGTGAAAATCTTGCGGCCGGGAGCCGATCATCCTGCTCTGCGCCGGCGTTTTCTAGCCGAACGCCAAATCCTGGCTGGTTTGTCGCATCCCAACGTAGCCAAGTTGTTGGATGCCGGCCATAGCGACGACGGCCAGCCGTACCTGGTGATGGAGTACGTAGAAGGCAGAAGCATTGACACATACCTGCATGAGCGCAGCATTCGTCAGAAGGTCGCTCTGTTCCTGAAAGTGTGCTCCGCGGTGAGCTATCTGCACCGCAACCTGGTAGTGCATCGCGACCTGAAGCCGGCGAACATTCTGGTTGGCCAGGACGGTGAGCCCAAACTCTTGGACTTCGGCATCGCCAAAATGCTGGACTTGACGAACGATTCGACTGTCACGAGCATGCGCATGTTGACGCCGGAGTACGCGAGCCCCGAACAAGTGGACGGCCGCCCGGTGACGACAGCTACGGACATCTACTCGCTGGGTGTGGTGCTGTATGAGCTGCTCACGGGAACATCGCCACACAAAGCCGCGAGCGACTCGGGTGCATCGATCGCGTTGGCCATTTCTTCGGGCAACATCATGCCGCCATCCAAGCTGGTTCCAATCGTGAACGGCGACCTTGAGATCATCCTCATGAAGGCGCTGCGCAAGGAGCCGCAGGAGCGATATGCCACGGTGGATGCGTTCGCCGACGACTTGGCCGCGTATCTCGAATCGCGTCCCGTGCGCGCACGCGCCGGAAATTTCTGGTATCGCGCACGCAAATTTCTGCGGCGCCATTGGGCTTCCGCGGCTGCCGCTACGCTGGCTTTGACGGGCCTGTGCGGGGGGCTGCTGGTGGCGAATCACCAACGTGTGATCGCCGAGCGGCGATTCGCTCAGGTGCGCCAGCTAGCCAACAAGCTATTCGATATCGATGCCCAAGTCCGGCAAACGCCGGGGACCACCAAGGCCAGGCAGATGATCATCAGCACCGCTCTCGAATACCTGGGCAGCTTGGCCGCGGAGGCACATGGAGACCCCGCGCTTTCCCTTGAGCTTGGAACCGGGTACATGAACATCGCGCGTCTCCAAGGCGTTCCCATATTGGCGAACTTGGGCCAAACGAACGAGGCAATCCAGAGCTCGCAGACCGCCGAGAAACTAATCACTTCCGTTCTCGCGACGCAGCCTGGAAATCGGCTTGCGATGCTGCGATTGGCGCAGATCGCGCACGACCGGATGAACATTGCGCTCCGGGGCAGCGATAGCGTCGGCGCACTCAGTTTTGCGGTTCAATCGGCGAAATGGCTGCAAAGGTATGACAACAGCGGGCCCGTGGATCGCCCACAGGCGAATACACTGTCGGCGACCTACCTGAACGTGTGTAATGAGTTTGCATTGGCAAGCCAGGTTGACCAGGCCCTGAGGCTATGCGACCGGGGCATCGAGGTAGCCTCGATGACCGGCCTCCCTTTCCGGATGGGCACGGCGCTCTTGTCCAAGGCAAACGCACTACGGTACGCGGGCCGGTTGGAAGAGGCGCTGCGGGCGGTTCGTGACAGCCTGCCGTTGCTGGAACGTACGACGAACCCGGACGGCGTTCGAAACCGGGCGGTGGTGGGCGCGCTGATTCGGGAAGGCGCAATCCTCGGCGAAAGAGACGCCATCAGCCTTGGCAATAAGGAGGAGGCGATTCCGCTGCTCGAGCGTGCTTTCTCGATCGCGGATGATTTAACGCGCCGGGACCTGAATGATGCCGACAGCCGGGATCGGCTCTCGGTAGCAGGCCTGATGCTGGCCGGAATCCTGCGCGATCAGGCGCCACGCCGCTCCTTGGAGATTTGCGATCGCACGCTGAGCCGCTTGGCTGAACTCTCGAACATCAGCGACGCTACTCGGCTTCAACAAGTGCAGATGCTTGCTGAGTCTTCGTACGCGTTGCGCGGTCTAGGCCGCAATACCGAAGCGCACTACCGGCTGGATCGCGCCACCGAGGTTTTGCGCCAACTGAAGTTGTACCCGGTAGTGCACCTGCAGCAGGAATCCAACCAAACCTTGTCGGCTTTGGCGGAATACGACGCCGCTGACGGAAACGTGGCGCGCGCAGCCGAAAGTTATGAGAATCTGCTGCGGCTCGCAATCGACGGAGGCGCAAAGCCGGAGAAGGTCCTGGCAGATGCGGCGGATATATCGCGTCTTTATACGAAGCTCGCCGGACTCCACAGCCGGATGGGGCACGCCGATCTTGCGGAGAACTACCGATCCCGGCGCCTGGAGTTGTGGCGGCACTGGGAGGTTAGGCTCCCGCACAACACCTTCGTTCATCATCAGCTGAAGGCAACTTCTTTTGTGCCCGCAGCGGGAAAAACATAGGAGCTCCTGCGCAGTATTGAGGGGAGGTGTTTTTAGAAGATGGAGATCACACAACTTCTGCAGCGTTTGCAGGGCGGCGGCAGTGATGCGATGAACGATGTCATGCCGCTGGTTTATGACAACCTGAAGAACCTGGCACGATCGCATTTGCGCCGCGAGGCAAATCAATTTCACCTGGAGACCACGGCCCTGGTACACGAGGCGTTTCTCCGACTCGCGCGGGGCCGGCATCCCGCCTACGAAAACCGTTTGCATTTCTATGGAATCGCGTCGCGTTTGATGCGCCAGGTGCTGATCGATTCGGCGCGCAGGAGAGCGGCGGAAAAGCGGGGGGCCGCGAAAGAAGTCGCGGTCGCGGTGTTGCCGGATCGCGCTCCGGACGTCAACCAACCGCTGCTGATCATGGACGAAGCGTTGCAGCGTCTCGAGAAAGCAGATCCCCTGAAAGTCCAAATCGTTGAAATGCATTTCTTCGGCGGCATGACAGCGGAGGAGACCTCGAAGCAGTTGTCTCTGCCGGTTCGGACTGTTCGCCGTGAGCTTCGGCTCGCACATGCCTGGCTGCGCAGGGAGATGACCGGAGAGAACGTTTCCGCTCCGCCGGCCATCGCCCCACAGCCCATTCAACCGCGACCTCCGGCATGACTCACCGTGCCCCGCACTTCCTTCGGTTTACTATTCAACCGAGGAATGAGCATGGGCACTCGCCGCGAATAATCGAGGTACTCGCTGTGCATGGAGCGCAGATCGTGCTCCTCGAATTGAATCGCGATCAGGATGTATGCGGTGGTTGCAACCGCGAACAGCAGATGCGCGCTGGTCATGACCGGAGTGGACCAAAAGACAAACAGCCAACCTACATAGAGTGGATGGCGCACGTAGGCGTAGAGACCTGGCGTGCGAAACCCGGGCTGTCGATATTGCTTGCCCAGCACATAAAACCACACCTGCCGCAATCCGAACAGATCGAAATGATTGATCAGAAACGTGGCGACTAGCACGATTAGCCAGCCCAACACGTAAGCCGTGTAAATCAGCGCGATTCCAAGAGAATTTTCAACATTCCAAAGCGTGCCCTCGATGGGCTGCCATTTCCAAAACATTAACAGCAGCGCGAGGCTGGAGAACAACACGTAAGTACTGCGTTCTATGGCGGGCGAAATCAGTTTCGTCAACCCGCGTTTGAACCATTGGCGCGCCATGATGCTGTGCTGAATAGCGAATACTCCGAGCAGCAGCGTGTCTACCAGAAGCGCCGCGCCCAGAGAGGTCTGCGGCGTGGAATCGATGGACTTCGACACCATGAGGTTGCCGATAAATCCAATTGCGTACAGGAATGTGCCGAGGAACACCGCATAGCAAGCGGCGCCATAAAAGAGAGACGCGATCCGTTTCAACGTCATCGTCGGATTCCTTTCTGAGGACACCTTTGTCCCACCTCCTTATGCGCAAGCGATGCGTGAATTTGCATGCCACCGGTCTCGCGCTGCACAAGGCAAAATGAACCGGCAACATCGGCGATGGAGTGCGCATTGATAGGTGTGAAGAATCGAAATTGCTCCGGCCTAGTAGCCGGAAGGATGCTCCGCGCGATTTTCGGAACGTTCGCGTTCATCGCGGGAGCTTGCGCTCAGAGTAATCCGGCTGCGTCTGAACCCGTGGCACCAAGTGACTCCGTTCTCGCCGTTCATGGCTCGTGCGACGACTGCACTGTCTCCGTCGGCAAGAAGCAACTTGATGTGTTGCTCGGATTTCTCTTTCCGGCTGGATCAACTTCCAAGCCACAATTTGCCCGAAGCTATGCGGATGTCCTCACCCTCGGTCAAGCCGCGAGAGAGCGCGGCCTCGATCAATCGCCTGAATATCAGGCGCTCATGCAGTGGCTTCAAGAGAAGACGTTAGCCGACTTGCTTCGGCGCCAGTTGGAAAAAGAATCGCGCGAGGTATCGGACGGCGAGATCGAGGCGTATTATCTCGAGCAGCCCCGGCGATTCCAAGAGGTGCGTTTGCGACGATTGGTAGTGCCGAAGAACAACTTCGCGGCACCGGATGCGGAAGAGTTTCAAATGCATGCGCAGCAATTGGCCTCGGCACTCCGCGAGCGGGCCGCGCACGGTGAAGATCTGGATCAACTCCAGAGGGAATGCTATGAGGCGCTCGGCTTCATAGGAACGCCTCCTTCCACCGACGTCGGAAATCGACGGCGTGACGCGATGTCCCCAGAAGTGAGCGAGGCAGTATTTGCTCTTAACCCGGGAGAAGTGAGCTTAGTAGAGCAGGAAGCCTACAGCTTCGTGATCTACAAAGTGGATGCCAAGCGCGAACTTCCCCGCCAACAGGTGCGGGACGAGATTGTCGCCGAAGTCGGAAAAGCAAAGCTAAAGAAAGCGCTCGGTTCGATTACCGCGAACGTTCGGGTCGAATGGAACGAGAAGTATTTCGGACCAGCTTCCGCTCAATACTGAGCGCGGCCCGGAGCAGCCGCCCCGCGCCGAATCGAAATTATCCCAAGAAGGAGAACTATGAACATAAGTAACCAGCATCTGCCGCTCGCCTCACGCACGCTCTTTGCGATCGCGGCATTCACGACGTTCACAATGGCCGCTCGGGCAGCGTGCACAGCCGGGGCAGCCTGCGATCCCGGCCCACGACCGGTCGGAAACCAGGTGGCGCCGTTCACAGGCCCGGTCAACGCGGGCGGAACGGCTCTGCTCACAACTCCGGTGGCCGATACCCGGCAACCGCCGGACGCGAACGGCAACGAGGGCGCCGGCCAAGTGATTCGCGAGGGCGGCGCGGCTACCGGATTTTGGTTCAAGACCATCGCGCCTTTTGGACAGCGCGCCAGCGTTAACGGAGCCACGGATCGCACCACTGGGAACCCAACGATTCGCGGCTTGGGACCTGCATTCAACGGCGACAGCTGCTTCATGTGCCACTCGCAGCCGGCGATCGGTGGCAGCAGTCCGGGGCCCGGCACTCCTGGATTCACGGCCAATCCTCAAATCGCGCTGGCCAGAGCGCTGGGAGCCACGAACCTTCAGGATTACTCGGCATTCATTACGCCCAGCGGCCCGGTTCGCGAAGCGCGCTTCATTCTCAGTGAATCCGACAAGTCCGGGCGAACGCTCGACGGCGGGGTGCACGGGCTGTATACGATTCAAGGACGCTTCGACGCACCGGTGGGCTGCTTCGTACCGCAACCGGATGTCACCATCCAACTTGCCAACAACAACGTGAGCTTTCGAATTCCCACGCCCACGTTCGGACTGGGCTTAGTGGAGAACGTTGCGGATGCCGACTTAGTCAACAACGCGGGCCGTGAGAACGGCCTCAACTCGACCGTCCAGAACGGGATGGTCAACCGCTCAGCCAACGACGGCACCGTAACGCGTTTCGGCTGGAAGGCGCAGAACAAGTCTCTATATCTGTTCGCGGCGGAAGCCAGCAATGTCGAGATGGGTATCACGAACGAGATTTTCCCGACCGAAAAAACGCCAGGTATCAACTGCGCGACAAACCAATTTCCAGAAGATCAAACGAATACGGTCTTTCAAACCGGGCAAGCCGCCGCGGACACCGACGCGTTCGTTTCGTCCGATGTCGAAAACTTCGCAGCCTTCATGCGCTTCAACGGAGCGCCCGCACAGTGCGATTTCGCGAGCGGCGTCGACGGTAACGGCAACGCCGTGTGCAATCCGCTGGGCCCGTCCGCGCAACACGGTCATCAATTGTTCAGCCAGCTCGGATGCAGCGTTTGCCATACCGAGAACTTCACTACACAACCGTCGAACGTGGCGGGCTTAAGCAACCGGACGTTTCAGCCGTTCTCCGATTTCGCGGTGCACCACATGGGTTCGACTTTGGCAGACGGCATTACGCAAGGCCTGGCCGGTCCCGATCAGTTTCGGACCGCACCCTTGTGGGGACTCGGCCAGCGGCTGTTCTTACTGCACGACGGCCGGACCTCAGACTTGACGGAAGCGATTCTCGATCACGTGGGCTCGCCGAGCGTCTGCTACGCAACGTCCGGCACTCAGACGTTTACCGTGACGTTCCCTCTCAACAAGGGCGCTTCGGCCACGTTCACGCCTCAATCCAGCAGCTCGTTTTGCGGGTCGGAGGCCGACGGCGTAATCGCACAATTTCGTTTGCTGAGTCAGCCCGATCAGCAGGACTTACTTAACTTCCTACGCTCTCTTTAGCGCAAGATATCCAAAACCAAATTAAAACAACGAGGACGATGAAATGAAAAAGCTCTTGACCATTTGCTCTTCTTTAGTCCTGCTGGTGGGGTTGGCGCATGCCGACCCCATCACGTTCCGATTCTCCGGCAACGTCACGGATGTCCAGGCCAACGACGGGTTTGGCATCGCGCCTGGCGATGCCATACAGGGAACGTTCAATTTCGATCCAACCGCCGCCGACCTGCTTCCCGACGACCCCGCAACTGGCATCTACCAGTTCACCGCGCCTTTCGGCATGGATGTTCTCATCGGAGGAGACGACTTCAAAGCCTCAGGTCTGTTGAGCATAGGTATTCTCGATAGCTCCGTGGATATCTACTCGGTATCGGCGGTCAGCGATTCCGGCAACCTCGACTTGCAACTGTTTCTCGAGGACAGTTCCGGCAGCGCTTTGAACAGCGATCACCTGCCGTTAACGCCGCCTTCGCTCGACGGCTTCGACTTCCGCGATTTTCATTTGATCGATGAATTGGCAGATGGCCAGGTTCAACTGGATGGCAGCATCCTCTCGCTAACCGACCCGATCGCAGCTACCCCCGAACCCTCCGAAGTTGGGCTCGCTCTAGCGGCGGCGATTCTACTGCTCGTGCCGCTTCACCGCAAGGGATTGCTGCGAATTACGGTCACGCGGGGCGGTCGCCCGGACGCGGACCTGCCTCGCCAGCTTTGCCAGCGCAGCTAGCCTCCTCACGACGAACACAAGGATCGCTGGCCGTTTTGTGTCGTGCCGGTGTAACGTTCCGGGATTGAAGCGCACTGTAGAGTATGGAAGCTTCATACTCGCCTTCAAAACACTGGCACGTGGTACCAACGATCCTCCTCGTCTGGATAGTATTCCTGATCGCCATCGCAGCATGTTTTGCGAAGGGTATCAGCTGGTAAATCAGCGAACTCGCCACGGGATCCGGCATTGGCCGACCGCCGGTGATGTGAATCGATGGCGGCTCTCCGGGTGCGAGTTGAACTTCCTGGTCGTCGCCCTCGTCGAGAACTGATCGGAAGCGCACCGTAGCGGCCGACATCACGGGATAATTCAGTAGGTCGGACCGGCATTCAACCCACCATTCCACCGCGCCGCAATGTCGTAGTGTTTCCAGAGCCCGCGCCTCAGCGGCTTAGCGATTTGGACGTTGCGGCGAATAGCCTCGAGCGCGTATTTTCACTCATGTAGTTGCGTCAGCTACCCCACGGTGGGTTCGTACCATGATTTAGTCACGAACTCTTCCGATTGTTTGCAGAAACTCGCGAACCAATAGTTCGGGGCATCGGCTCGCCGGATTGGTCCATTGGTTGCGACGACCCAATGCCGGAGGGCGGCAGCAGCCCTGGCGAGACGTGAAGTCGACGCGGCCCGCGCTGGTTAAGCCGCGTGTGCGCGATGTCGAACGAGATGGCCAATGAGGGGACTGTCGCTGCCGTGCGAGGCAGCGTTGTCGACATCTCTTTCCCCAATCGCATTCCTGCCATCTATCATCTTCTTAAAACCGGCTCCGAGCAAACCATCGTAATTGAGGTGGTGTCCCATTTGGACGCTACTACGGTCCGCGGGATCGCTCTCACACCTACGCGAGGCTTGTGGCGCGGCGCTCCCGTGACCGACACACAGAAAACATTAGAGGTCCCGGTGGGCGAGCGTGTCCTGGGCCGAGTCTTCGATGTTTTTGGCAAAACTATCGATCGCATGGAATCGATCGAAGGCGGCGAGTGGCGCTCCATTCACACCGATCCGGTCCCGCTGATGCGCAGGTCGAGCACCTCGGAAGTTTTTGAGACTGGCATCAAAGCCATCGACGTTCTGGCTCCGCTGGAACGTGGCGGAAAGAGCGGCCTTTTCGGCGGCGCGGGCGTAGGCAAAACCGTACTGATTACGGAGCTGATCCATAACGTCATCGGCCATCACCAGGGGGTAAGCGTATTCTGCGGGATCGGCGAGCGCTGCCGCGAGGGCGAGGAGCTGTATCGCGAGATCCAGACCGCAGGCGTGCTCGATAAGACGGTTCTGGTGTTCGGGCAGATGAACGAATCACCGGGGGCGCGGTTTCGGGTGGGACATTCGGCGCTCACAATGGCAGAGTATTTTCGCGACGACGCGCGCCAGGATGTACTGCTCCTCATCGATAACATTTTTCGCTTCATCCAGGCTGGTTCGGAAGTTTCCGGGTTGATGGGCCAGTTGCCATCGCGCCTTGGCTATCAGCCCACGCTTGGTACGGATCTTTCGGATCTGGAAGAGCGCATCTGCAACACCGCTTCGGGCGCCATAACTTCGGTCCAAGCGGTCTATGTTCCGGCCGACGACTTCAGCGACCCTTCGGCGGTCCACACGTTCAGCCACTTATCCGCATCCATCGTGCTCTCGCGGCAACGCGCTAGCGAGGGCTTGTATCCGGCAATCGACCCGTTGAAGTCGGGCTCGAAGATGGTCACTCCTCAGATTGTCGGTCAGCGCCACTATCGTATCGCGCAGGAGATTCGCAAGACCTTGGCGGGGTACGACGAGCTTCGCGACATTATCGCGATGCTGGGTTTGGAAGAGCTTTCGCAGGAAGATCGCCGAACCGTTTATCGGGCGCGCCGCTTGGAACGTTTTCTTACACAGCCGTTTTTCGTCACCGAGCAGTTCACCGGGCTTGCGGGCAAGCTGGTAAAACGTGAGGACGCCCTGGACGGATGCGAGCGGATCTTGAACGACGAGTTCGCGAGTGTGCCCGAACAGGGGCTCTACATGATCGGCGGCATTCAAGAGGTGCGCCGATGAAGCTTGCTGTCTGGCTACCATCGCAGATCTTGATGGAAGAGGAGGTAGTCCGTATTAAGGCCCAGGCCGAAAATGGATGGCTGGGTATTCTACCCAAGCACGTCGATACCGTCACGGCGCTAGTGCCTAGCGTTTTGGTCTTCGAGCGACCCGGACAAGCGGAAGAGTACTTGGCAGTGGACCACGGAATTCTGGTGAAGTGCGGCCCGGAAGTGAGAGTCTCGACCCGCAACGCGATCCGCGGCACCAATCTCGAACAACTCCAGCGCGACGTGGAAAAGCAGTTTCGCGAGCGGGAGGAGCTGGAAAAGAAGGCACGCGCGTTCGAAGCCAAGCTCGAGACCGACTTAGTTCGGCACCTGCTTGAGGAGGAGAAACGTGCCTGACCGCCAACCGCAGCTTCCGCCCGGCGCCGAGCGCATGATTCGCGAGATCGGTGCGCAGCAGGATCGCATGACTCGCGCGCGCAAGCGCAAGAACGGGAGCTGGACATCGATTGCGATCCTGGGCGTGGTGGGCTGGTCAGTCGCGGTGCCGACGCTGGCCGGTGTCGCGGTGGGCCTTTGGATCGATCATCGCTGGCCGAGCCGCTTTTCTTGGACGCTGATGTTGCTGGTCGGCGGACTCGTACTTGGTTGCGTAAGCGCGTGGTTCCGAGTGCAAGGAGATCAACCGTGACCTACGTGCTGGCCATTTTCAGCCTGCTTGGCGGACTTGCATTGGGCGCGTTTTTCTACGGCGGGTTGTGGTTTACGGTGCAACGGCTTCCAGGGACCGCGCACCCGGTCCTGTTCATACTGGGGAGTTACTGGCTGCGGCTCTTCGGAGTGCTCGCGGCTTTTGTCTTTCTCGCGAGACAAGGCTTGGAGTGCGCTGCGATCGCTATGGCTGGCTTCGTTCTGGGGCGAATCGCGGTCTCTAATTTAATAAACGATCGGAGGGCCAGGTGCCCATAACGCCCGATCAGATCGTGCTGTGGCATTGGGGATTCGTGCAGCTCAACGCGACCATCGTATTCACATGGATCGTTATGCTGCTGCTCACGCTCGGTTCCTGGCTGATAACGCGACGGCTGAACAGCTCGGATGAACCCCGCTCGCGATGGCAGAGCGGCCTGGAGGCGGGGGTGGAACTGATCCGCAGTCAGATCCGCGAAATCTGCCCGGCCGGTAGCGACACCTATCTTCCTTTTGCCGGAACGCTGTTCCTTTTCATTGCCGTCGCAAATGTTCTGGATATCGTGCCGGGCTGGCATCCCCCTACTGGATCGCTCTCCACCACCGCGGCGCTAGCGATTTCAGTCGGCGTTGCAGTCCCTACGTTTGGCGTCCTGCGCCAGGGTTGGAAGCGATATCTAGAGCACTATCTGCGTCCCAGCTGGATCATCCTGCCGTTCCACTTGATGAGCGAGACCACGCGTAATCTGGCGCTGGCAGTGCGCCTGTTCGGCAACATCATGAGCGGATCGATGATCGCCGGGATTCTTCTGGCCATCGCGCCGCTGTTCGTTCCGGTGCTGATGCAGGCGCTCGGGTTGCTGATCGGCCTGATTCAAGCGTACATTTTTGCAGTCTTAGCGATGGTCTACATCAGCGCCGCGGTGCAACGCGAGCAGGAAGGAGCGCAATGACAAGGCTGAAATGCGGGAGGGTTTATGGATAACGTGAGTGTGATTGCGATCGTTTCGATCGCAGCCGCCGCTGTATGTATGGCCATCGGCTCGGTTGGTCCCGCCATCAGCGAAGGCCGGGCGGTGGCGCAGGCCCTGGGCTCGATTGCGCAGCAGCCGGATGAGGCAGCCACTATCAGCCGAACGTTGTTCATCGGCTTGGCGATGATTGAGTCGATTGCCATCTATTGTTTTGTCATTTCCATCATTCTGATCTTCGCCAATCCGTTTTGGAACCACATGGTGGCTGTGAAGCCGGGGGGTTAGTGCGTGCTGATCGACTGGTTTACTGTAGTTGCGCAAATCGTCAACTTCCTCATCCTGGTGGCGCTGCTCAAACGGTTCCTGTGGGGACGGCTGGTGGCCGCCATCGACGAGCGGGAAAAGCGAATCGCCGCGCGATTGAGCGAGGCAACGGAGAAAAGCAAGGCCGCCGAGCAATTGAAAGAGCAGGCCCAAGCCGAGATCGTTGTCCTGGGCGAAAAGCACGACCGAATGATTGTCGAAGCGCAACGTCAGGCGGAGGACGAGCGCAACGCGATGATCCAGCGAGCGCGCGGTGAAGTACGCGGATTGGAAACTCGCTGGCGTGAAGATCTCGATCGCGAACAAACGGCTTTTCTGAATTCGATAAAGCGGCGAGTAGCGGCTGAGATGTTCGTCGTAATCCGACGGGCGCTCGCGGATCTGGCCGGCGCCGATATCCAGCAATGCGCGACGCGAACCTTTGTCGAAAGAATAAAGAAACTGGACGCGCCGGAATTGCGCGACCTGGTGGGCAAGGAACTGATCGTGATGAGCGCGGCGGAGCTGCCAGCCACCACGCAGAGCGAGCTTCGGGCGGCGCTTGAAGAGCGTCTGGGCGCGCCTGTGACATTGCAATTCCAGCGATCTCCCGGGGTGTCTTGGGGTATCGAATTGCGCGGGAATGGCCGCCGGATCGGCTGGACTCCCGACAGCTACATCGAATCGCTGGAAGAGAACCTGAAGCAGGCCCTGGAACGCAAGGCGGAGTTGGTAACACGATGACCGGAGCGCGCAACTCTCTATCCGCTTTGCTGGACGAAACACTGGGCGCCATCGAGCAGGCCGCCGGCGAGTCCCACTTCGCTCCGGAGCTATGCGAGTACGGCATCGTCAACTTTGTGGGCCAGGGGATCGCGCGCGTTCATGGACTGCCAAATGCACAGGCTGAGGAGCTGGTGCGATTCGCGGGAGATCGGCTGGGCATGATTTTCAACCTCGATCCGGACGAGGTTGGAGTGGTGCTGCTGGATGACTGTAGGGGCGTCGAATCGGGCTCCGAGGTGTGGCGGACCAACCGGGTGCTGGATGTGCCGGTCGGCGAGGCGCTGCTGGGCCGGGTAGTGGATCCGCTGGGAAGGCCGCTCGACAACGCCGGGCCAGTCGAACTGCACACGCGAGCAACCATCGAGTGCGAAGCGCCGTCGATCATGGATCGCGATCCTGTCACAGTGCCGCTCCAGACTGGGACCAAAGTAGTGGATGCTCTCATCCCGGTTGGCCGTGGCCAGCGTGAGCTGATTCTCGGCGACCGGCAGACTGGTAAAACCAGCATCGCTCTGGATTGCATCCTGAATCAAAAAGGCAAGGACATCGTCTGCATCTACTGCGCAATCGGGCAGCGCAGTTCGTCGGTGGCCAAGGTGATTGCGGACCTGCGGCTTCGCGGCGCCATGGAGTATTCGATCGTTGTGGTGGCGGGCGGCGATTCTACGCCAGGCCTTCAGTTCGTTGCTCCCTATGCCGCTACTTCGATGGGCGAGCACTTCATGCGGCAGGGACAAGATGTCCTGGTAGTATTCGACGATTTGACTTGCCACGCGCGCGCATACCGTGAGGTTTCGCTGCTGCTGCGCCGGCCGCCTGGCCGGGAAAGCTTTCCCGGAGATATTTTTTACATCCATTCCCGGCTGCTGGAGCGTTGTACACATCTCAGGAAGGCACTGGGCGGAGGCTCGTTAACCGCGCTGCCGATCGTCGAGACCGAAGAGCAAAACATTGCCGCATACATTCCTACCAATTTGATCTCCATCACCGACGGCCAGATCTATCTCACGCCGGACTTGTTTCAAAAAGCCATTCTGCCGGCCGTAGATGTCGGGAAATCGGTTTCGCGCGTCGGCGGCAAGGCGCAACTCGCGGCGTATCGAGCGGTGGCCGGAGAATTGCGTCTTTTCTATTCCCAATTCGAGGAATTGGAGGTGTTTTCGCGCTTCGGTTCGCGTCTGGACGAGCATACCCGTCGGACGCTGGCGCGGGGCCGAGCCGTGCGCGAAGCGTTGAAGCAGCCGCAGTTGGATCCGTTGCCGGCGGCCGAACAGGTCGCGATCCTGGTAGCCGCGACCACGGGCCTATTCGACAATTTAACGTCCGAGCGGATCGTAGAAGCGTCGGAGCGCATCCGGCAAACGCTGCGCGAGCAGCTGCCGGGCGTGCCGGAATCTATCGAGTCTGGACGGATACTTAGCGACCCAGAGCGTTTGGCCCTGGTAAAACTTGCCCAGGATGCGATTGCATGGAAACAGCCGAGTCGATAAGACGAACCCTCGCTGTCACCGAGGAGTTGCAATCGGTGGTGAAGACGATGAAAGCGCTCGCAGGTGTGAACATCCGGCAGTATGAACGCGCTGCACACGCGGTGGCCCAATACAATCGCACGATCGAGATGGGACTCCAGATCGCGCTGCAGCGCATACCGGCTGCCGCGCTTCCAACCGGACGTCCGACGGGCGTGAAGCTGGGCGCGATCGTCTTCGGCTCCGATCAGGGTATGTGCGGCCAGTTGAACGATCAAGTAGTGTCGCATGCTTCGCGGGCGCTGCAAAAGCTCGCGGTGCAGCGCGATAACCAGGCGCTGCTGGCTGTTGGTGTTCGCGCGGCGGGACAACTGGAAAGTCTGGGCCGTTCCTTGGAAGGGTCGGTTGCGGTTCCCAGCTCAATTGGCGGCATCACCGCGGCGGTGGAGGAAGTCTTGCGCAAGATTGAGGAGTGGCACTTAGAACGCGGGATCGAGTTTGTCGTGCTGTTTTACGCACGGCCAGTCTCGGGCGCCTGGTATCGAGTGCGCGGCATTCGCCTGCTTCCAGTGGACCGCGAATGGATTGACGGACTGAAAGCCAACCGCTGGCCATCCAAAGTGATACCGACGTTTACGATGAATGAGACGCAGCTCTTCCGCGCTTTGATCCGGGAATACATGTTCGTATCGCTCTATCGCGCCTTCGCCGAGTCGATGGCCAGCGAGAATGCTAGCCGGCTGGCCTCCATGCAGGTGGCAGAGCGCAACATTGAAGACCGGCTGCGGGCGCTGACTACCGAGTGCCGGCAATTTCGCCAGACCTCCATAACGTCCGAGCTTTTGGACATTATTTCTTCGTTTGAAGCTTTGGGCCACAAACGCAGGCCTTAGACGATCCTCCCGGTGCAGTCAATTAATGTGCGTTATCGCGCAGTTTGGGGTGCGCAAAAGCGGACAGCTGGACATCTACCAGTCGACTAACAACCTCGGAACGCTTAATTTGTGGTTGAACACCCGGTGGTAGTGGGGCTGCAACATGAAAGATGGCGTAGGGCTCAACTTTGCGCGACCGCTCGTTCGTCCACGGCCGCCCGATCGAGCCGCAGTGAAAGGAGTACGTCATGCATGGCTTGCGCCGCCTGATTCTCCTGGTCATTTTGGGGCTCTTGTCCGCTGGAACCCTGGCTGGTTTGTTCCTCCGGGCCATCTCACGATAAGTTGATCGGGCGATGGCAGAAGGGAGAGCACTACCATGATGCGTGCCGGCGTGAACGCGTTCGCGCTGTGTGCTGTGCTGGTGCTCAGCTGCGGATGCGATTTGAATTTCGGGAGCAGCGGCCGATTCATTCCCGCCCCTACAGCGCCCGAGTTGTCCAGCCCTCCCGTGCGGGTTGCGCGACTGAGTTATCTGAAGGGGCCGGTCTCCTTCCGCCCCGCCGGCTCGGACATTTGGACGCCCGCAGTCTTGAATCGTCCACTCACCAGCGGAGATGAATTGTGGACTGATGCGGGCGGCGGCGCGGAAGTCCACTTGGGATTCACGGCCATTCGCCTGGGGTCCAAAACGGACTTTGGGCTCCTCGAACTCAGCGACGATGCCTTTCAGGCCAAGCTCACCGAAGGCACTACCGCAATCCGAATGGAGCGCTTGGAGCAAGGCGAAGTTTTCGAGATCGACACCCCGAATGCTTCGGTGGCGCCCACGGGCGCGGGCGAATATCGGATCGCTGTGACGCCGGCCAGCAACTCGACCGACATTGTGGTGCGAAGCGGCGAAATTGAAGTGACCAACGCGAAACAAGCGTTCGAGGTCGGTGCCGGGCACCGCGCCCACGTAAATCGGTCGCACCTGATGAATGAAATCCAGGCTGCTCCCCCGCTGGACGAATTCGACCGATTCTGTCGGCGGCGCGACAGTGAAGAGGAAGGCTCCGAGTCGAAGAAATACGTAGCTGGCAGCGTTATCGGCGCCTACGATCTGGACGGCCATGGCACATGGGGGCTAGAGCCTGAGTTAGGTTCCTACTGGACTCCGCGCGTAGATCCAGGGTGGGCTCCCTATCGCTTCGGCCGATGGGCCTGGATAGAAGCGTGGGGTTGGACTTGGATTGACGATGCGAGCTGGGGATTCGCTCCCTTCCACTACGGTCGCTGGAAACGGATGGGGAACCGTTGGTGCTGGATACCCGGCAAGCCGGGCGTGCCTCAAGTTTTCGCGCCCGCGCTGGTCGTTTTTGTTGGTCGCGGAAGCGCCCGCTCGCAATTCTCCGACAGGGTCGCCAAGGAGAGTGTTGCGTGGTTGCCACTCGGGCCAGGAGAGGTCTACGTACCCGCCTATCAAGCCAGCCGCCAATATCTTATGGAGCTTAACGCGGCCATCGTGAATTCCCCCATGCTGGACGAGGCAGCTTTCGCGCGGCAGTCGTATGCCAATCGCTCAGTGACGGATGCGATTACGGCGGTGCCTCGCCAAATTCTTACATCCGGACAGCCAGTGGGCAGTTCCGCAATACCAGTGGATGCTCGCGATGCGGTCGAAATGAAAGCAACCGGAGCAAGCCCGGCTCTTGTTCCTCGGTTAGAAAGTTTGTCTGCCTGGGCAGCACACGGTGTTCGCGTCCCGGAGCCGCCGACGCAGAACTCCGAGCGCCCCGTGGTGATGCGTCGAACACCGGTCATATCGCCAGCGCGCTTTGAATTGACGCTACCGCTACTAGAAGCGCTTCCCGGCAAACCGTTGGATCGTCAAACGCTCGACCGGTTGAGCCGTGGGATCGAAGAAGAACGGGAGTGACTGCATGTTGGCCGATCCGGTGCTGTCCCACATCGACATCGAAAAGCTCCAACGCTATGTCCAATCGGTCCTCGGCAACGACGTCAGAGTGACCGGCGTAGTTCCTCTCGGCGACACGGCCGATGACTCCAAGGGCTTCGGCTACGGCACTCCTTTGCGTATCGACTACAGGCTTCACGGGTTGGAAGCCCGTAGCGCGGTGCTGCATACGATGAGTGCAGGCGCCTTCGGCCACGAACACATGGCGGATCGCGCGCGAATCCTACTGTGGTCTCACCAGGCTTTCAACCGTCTCCCCAGGC
>Ga0335078_10004600_pt1 | contig 20427 bp, 28 predicted proteins | sample Lox_Sample_32_FD_206711 | JGI IMG/M metagenome (GOLD analysis project Ga0335078, IMG submission 206711) | Soil microbial communities from Loxahatchee National Wildlife Refuge, Florida, United States - Lox_Sample_3.2 | ecosystem: Environmental > Terrestrial > Soil > Wetlands | place: USA... | reverse complement strand
AGCGGCCCGCTTCACGAACCATCGAGCCAGCTGAGCCGGTTCGGTGAGCGCGGCGAACACCGTCGAGGGCGGTACCGCGTAGTAGAACGTCTGCTCGACGGGAGGCGGCCGGGCCATCGGGGGCCCGACCGGTCACCGGCTCATAAGTCCGGTCGCGCCGCGCCCGTTACCCGCCCAGCTTGCGCCCGCACGCCGGGCAGAAGGAGACCTGTCCGATCGGGTACAGGCGCCCGCAGCCCAGACACGCGGCCTGCGCCGTCGGGGAGAAGGCAGGGCCATAGCCCGGGGCTACCCCGCCCCCGTACCCCTGCTGCTCCCGGATCGCGTCGTCCAGCTTGATGTAGCCGATGAGGTAGAAGATGCCGGGGATGATCCCGAGGAACAGGGAGAGGATCCCGATCACCAGGGTCGGGGTCTTCGCCTGTTGGTACTCCCCCTGCTGGATCCGCCGGTACGAAAACTCGTACGCCGCGTAGAGGAAGACCAGGGCGGTCACCGCGATGGTGGCCCCGGCCACGACCGCCACGACGGCGAAGGGGTAGGGGTGGAAGATCGAGACGCCAAAGAGGAGGGCGATCCCCAGAAAGAGGAACACGGCCCCGATCACCTGAAGGATCAACGCGACCAGGACGAAGGTCTCCGCCGAGCCTCCCGAAGGAGAACGGGCCCGGGTGGTGGGCAAGCTCGCGGTAGGGCTAGGATAACCGACTGACATCAAGACCGGAGCGCGTGCCTCGGCCATAAGTTTCCGCTCAATCCGGCTTGACGGGCGGTTCCGTCGGTGCCGCGAGGGGCCTATGGGGAAGCTCGGGCGGGCGGAGCGGGCAGAGCGGACGGGACGTCCCCCGGCTCCGTCCCCTTCTCGAATTCGCGTTCCTCCCACATGTCGTACGCGGTGGCCACGGAGGCGGACTGGGTGATGATCGCGAAGGCGTTCACGATGTGGAAGAACAGGATCGTGTGGTAGACCGAGACGTTCAGGACCGGGACGTTCCAGGAGGAGCCCACGTTGAGGAGGAGGGCAATCCCGAGGAACACCATCAGGAACGCGAGCCAGAGGGTCGTCTTTGCGATGAGCTTCAGTCGGCCCGGCGCCCGACTGCTCCGTAGCCCCGCGAAGTTGTAGTAGGCGACGCCGACGATGACCAGGCCCAGCATCGCATGGAGCGGCAGCTGGATCCCGGGCGCCAGCGGGATCATCGCCAGCAGGAACTCGAGGAACACCACCCAGATCATCAGGTACAGTGCGGCCCAGAGCCTCATCGAATCCCTCGCCCTGCCGGGGCGGCGAGCCCCCCCGGACTAGATAAATCGGAAGTCAAGGTCATCCGACGGCCGGCCGCTCCTCCCACGACGGGCGGTGCCTCGGTACGGCCGGCCCCGGCCGGAGGTGCGCGTCAACTTTTCTTGACGCGGGGTCCATATGGGCTCGAGGGCTCCCTCCTTCGAGGAGCGTATGCCGCGCGTGAGACCGTCCCCGGTGATCCCCCATCTGGCGCGAGAACAGGCGAATGCGGTGGAGCTGTACCTGCAGTACAAGGGCTACCACTGGAACGTCGCCGGACCGTTGTTCCGCGAGCTCCATCTCCTCTTCGACGAGCACGCCGCGACGGTGTTCGAGATGATCGATACCCTGGCCGAACGTCAGCGCATGCTCGGCAGTGCCGCCGCCTACACCCTCGAGAGCGTGCACCGTGCCTCCACGCTTCCTCGCGAGACCGGGCTCCCGGGCACGACCCGCGAGATGCTGGAGCGCCTCCTCGCCGCCCACCACGTGATCATCGACGGCTTGCACGAGGGGTTCAAGGCCGCGGAGCACGACGCGGACCCGGGGAGCGCCGACATCTTCGCCCGGCTCGTCCTTGCCCACGAGAAGATGGAGTGGTTCGTCCGGGAACTGGTCAGCGAGCCTCTGCAGATCCCCGAGGAGCCCGGAAGGGCCGCGGTCGTGGGGGAGAAGGGAGCCTTCTCTTCGACGCTAACCGGCTCGCACCAACCGACCACATTCCCGGGCCACCCCGTTACCTCCTAGGGGACCGGGCGCGAGAGCTCCCACCGACGGGGGGGCCGGGCCGGCCCAACACCCTCCTTCGACCCCCCGGAGGCGACCGATAGCGCGATGACCAGCTCGGCGTTCCAACCGTCGGGAGAAGCTGTATGGGGACCGCCCCAACCCACCTCTCGGCCCGGGTCAGCAGCGATAATCCGGCAGCCATCGAGCCCGTCCTGGTCCGGTGGCTCGGAGGGGGTGGCACGGTTCGCCCGACCCCCGACGGATTCGAGGTAGCCGCGGACCTGGGAGCCGGGAGCGCACGCGACCTCAACCGGGAGCTGCTCACGGAGCTCCGCCGGGCGGAGAAGCGGACCCGGCTCCGGTCGGAGTGGACCGCCGACGGGGTCACCGAGAGGTTCTTCGACTATGTCCCGAAGGGACGCCGGCCGGCGGTGCCGTCGAATCGACCGTAGGTCGCGTGCCGGGAGGGTCCTTTCCGCCGGCGGTGAACCCCGCACTCACTCCCCGGGGGGTTGCAACCGATGCGGGATCCCGAGAGGGGGCCATCACTGTCTCTCGAGCCTCGATTTCCCAGACGAGGATCCTCGTCAGCCTAGGCACCGGGATCTCCACGTCGGGCGCCGGACCGCTAGGCCGCGAGCTTCTCGAAGGCGCGGACTTCCCCCTGGGGAGTGAAAGCGATGAAGAACCGGAAGCTCTGGCTACCCGACGAGGCGGTGCACGAGCGTCCCCGCCGGTCGCCGGCGATGTCGAGGGAGTCGATGGTCGACCAGCCGGTCTCCTGCTTGACGCGGTCGACCAGGCGGCGGAACTGGGTGACGCAGACCTCGCAGCAGAAGAACATGCGTTCGCCCTCCACGTCCGCCCAGACGTTCCCCCACGTCGAGTCGCAGATCGCGCACCCCGTGTAGTTACGCTTCAAAGTCGGCCGCCCTCTGAAGGCGCGCGAGCAGGTAGTCGTCGAACAGGTCGATCGAACGGAGGAAGGTCGACTGGACCTCCTCGCTCACGTCCGGTCGGCTTCCGAACTCGTTCACCAGGTCGAGCGCCTCGTCCGAGTGCGCAACGTCGGCCTCGTACCCCTCGCGCAGGAAGTTCTTGGACGCCTCGGTGATCTCGCCTCCGCCGAGGATGCTCGGGTCGAAGTAGTGGACGGTCGCCCCCTCCTGCACGAGGTCGCGGTTGGCGATCAGCTCGAGCGAGTGCATCGCCGCGAGCGCGGCGACCCAGTGCTGCCGCGTGGCGATCTCGTTCCATCCCTCGATCCCCTCCCGCGTGGACGGCAACGCGGGCGTCGTGAGGACCCGGCTCCGGTCCACTCCCAGGCTCTCCCCCATCCGCAGGAGGAGCTCGTAATGGGCCATTCGCTCGGGTCCGTACCCTCCGTACTCCGTGTTCAGGTTGTCGAGCTCGTAGAGGACGACCTTCGGCTGGTCGGTCCGCGCCATGATGAACGCGCACGAGCGCACCCACTGGCGGAGGAAGTGCTGGTGCTCGACCACGTACCCGAGCAGGGTCGCCCGGGAGGGGTGCTGGAGCGCCGTGACGAACGGGTGGGGTACGGGGCCGAAGAACTTGGAGATGAAGCGGGCCTTGATCCACTCCTTGAGCGTGCCCCCGCGGAGGTCGTAGACCCGCTCGAGCCCGGGGACGAGCTCGCTGGCCGGGACCTTGTTCCGCGTGAGGTTCTGGTTGAGCCAGCGAACGTGCGCCGGGTCGCTCCCCTCGGCCTCTTCCACGAGGTGGCTTGCGAGCGCCGGTAGGTCTCCCTGGCCGAGCGGGCGGAGGCACGCCGGACAGCTCGTCACGCGCGACCCCCCTAGAAGGGAAACGACGCGGGGAGCCGGGCGCGCAGCTGCCGGTACTCTGCGTCGTTCCCGTACGTCTCGCGGATCCGTGCGAGGGTTTGCTTCACGTCCTCGGGGGTCCGGTTCCGGCTGTCGGCGACCATCTCGACGGTGCGCTCGAAACCTTCCCCGCACGCCGCGTAACAGTTCCCCATCCCGGTGAGGAGCTCCTTCTCGCGGGGGTCCACGCTCCGTCCAATCCGGACGGACCCTTAAGGGTTCGGAAATCGGCTAGGCGGCGCGAGGGCGGTGGGGGTTCGGGGAGGCCTCCTTCCGCGCGGCATCCGCAGCCCCGACCGAGGCGTTCGCCCGCACGATCCGCCCGAGCTTCTCGACGAAGCGAGCCAGGTGGTCGCCGCGAATCCCGAGGACCATCCGGTCGGTCCCGAGGTCGGTGTAGATGCGCGAGCCCACGCACCCGAGCGAGAGCGCGACCGGCGCTCCCTGATTCATGATGGGCATGATGGCGCACATCGGACGCCCGTTCATCGGAACCGGCCCGCCGTCCTCTCCCGAGCCGGCGGCCTCGACGGCGAGCATCGCCGAGGCGGGCCGGAGGAACAGGAGCACGCCGGTCGGGTCCATCGGGAGGGAGCCGAGGGGGCCGTAGGCGACGAACTTCGGGGGGGTCGGGTTGTGCGGGACGTGGGCCTCCTCCCCGGGGTTCAGGTACCCCTCTTGCTGCATCTCGCCGAGGGTGGACATAAGCCGACGCCCGGCCTCCCCGGTCGGGGGGATCCCGAGAACGAACGCCCCGATCTCGCAGTCCTCGTGCTTCGGAAGCGAGGCGTAGAACGGTCGCTCCGCTCCGACGGCGAAGAACGTGCAGACCGAGGGAACTCCCCCCGGGTGTTCGGGAACCCCGGCCGGGGCCGTCTCCAGGTAGGAGACCTGGACCGGGGGCATGTCGAGGGAGAGGTCCCGGCTCAGTTGATCGGCAAGGGAACGGAGCTCCGAAGCCACGAGACGGACAATCCGACCCGCTATATGACGCGGCGTGCGACCGTTCGGCGCCCGGCTACGGGTGGTAGATGAACCACAGGGCGGCGCCCACCGCCAGGACCGCGAGGATGATGAGCCCCGAGACGAGCCAACCGGTGTAGGCCCCTCCCCGAAGTTCGGGAGCCAGAGGGCGGCCCGGGGATTGCGCGGAGCCGGGGGCGTTCGCGCTCATGGGGTCGGACGCGGGAGCGCGGTGCGGGTCACGGGATCGGTCCCCCGATGATGCCGTTGATGCCCAGGTAGATGATCAACCCGCCCACCGCGATCGCGACCGCGAAGACGATGACGACGAAGGCCCGCGAGACGGAGGGAAGCGGCGCGTCGGCGGGCACGGGTCTCCTCAGCACCGGGGGGATTCATACCCCCATCGTACGAGCCGTCTCGGGGGGCTACTCGCCACCCTCGGCGGCCTAGCCGGAGGCCTCGTGCCGTGCCGCGGGCTTGGGGTGCTTGCCCTCCGCGTGTTTGGTCTCCGCCGGGGCCGGCACCTCGGCAGCCGGCGCGCCCTCCGGCGGGGAAGGCGCGGAAACGGCGGCCTTCTCGGGCTCCTTCGCGGGCGCGGGGGTGACGTACTCCTCGATCACGCGGACCGAGGGCGGATGGACCTGGGAGCGGATCCGGTCGATGACCCTCGGTTTCGCGGCAAGCCAGTTGATGTCGAACTTCGAGCGTTCGGGCAGCTTGAGCGAGACGACGTGGTCCTTGATCTCGACCTGGAACTCCGCCGACCGGCCGTACTGCAGCTCGACGATCGCGCGCACCTGCTCCGCGGGCTCGGTGATCGGTTCGGTGACCTTGAACTTCCCCACGACCTTGCGGCCCGCGAACGGCGGGTTGAAGTCCACCCGGACCCGGGCCTGGGTGAGGCTCACGACGCGTCCGCGGCGCCCTTCGATCGTGAGCACGGTCCCGACGTCGAGGTGGGCATCCTCCCGTCGCATCTCGGGGAGACGAGAGATCTGGTGCATGGAGAACAGCTCGATGAGGTTCGGGTCCCGCTCGCCGAACGCATCCGCCGGCGCGAACTCCTTCTCGAGCTCCTCGCCCACGGGGAGACCGACCAGCGCGTTCTCCACGCCGCTCGGGAAGTAGTCCCCACCGATGAAGTGCGGTCGAGGACCCCAGACGTGGCCCGGGGACTCGGGGACCTTGGCCTCCTGGGCGACCTCCTGGTGCGTGGTGTCGACGATCTCTCGGCGCCCGCCGACCTCGGCCCACAGGTCGTAGTCGAGCCGGACGAGGTCCCCCGCACGGGTGACCGCGGCGTGATGCTTGGCGCCCTCGGGTGGCATGGCCCCGCCGAACCGGGGGCTTGCTTAAGGTTTTCTCGAGGGGGGAGAGCGGGGAGGCGGCGCCGGCCGAGCCGACGGACGCTCGAGCCCCTCAGGTCGACGCCGGCGGCCGCGCGCGGGGACCATCCCCGACGCGCGACCAGCGGACCCACGCGTGCGCCAGGGCGAACGGCTTCATCATCGCCTCCACGTAGCGGAGAGGGTGGCGGACCGGTTTCCGCCGCTCCCGGAGCCGCTCGCCCAGCTCACCGTTCTTGATCATCGACATCGCCATCTGGAAGAGGTAGAGGTACCGTTTCCGCGCCCACCGGACGTAGCTCGTCTCGTTGCTCTTGTCGTGGTACACCCAGGCCTCCGGAAGGTACAGACCTACGTGGCCGGCCCGCTGGACCCGGGTCTCGAGGTCGTGGTCCTCGGCCGTCACCCGGGGGTCGAACCGGTACTCGAGCAGGAGGCGGGTCTTCCAGGCGGAGTTCCCGAGCGGAAGGTAGGTGACGCTGGATGGGACCAGGTCCTCGTAGATCGACGCCTCCAACAGCTCGTAGTACCGCTCGATCGGGTTCTCGGCGGCGCGAAGCGGACGGGTCGGGCCTCCGGTATACGCGGCGCGTCCGGCCTCGATCGGCGCGACGATGGTGGCGAGCCACCCGGGCGGGGCGATCTCGTCGGAATCCAGGAATACGGTCGTCTCCTGCCGGAGGTAGGGGAGCGAGGAGGTGCGTGCATCCACCGGGCCGCCTTCGAACCTCACGACCTCGACGTGGATCGACGGCCAGCGCACCCGCGCCGCTTCGACCAATCGCTCGGGCGTCTTCGGCGAGGCCGCCACGAGCACGTGGTCGGGCAATCGGGTCTGCTTCGAGAGGGAGTCGAGCGCGAGCAGCAGGCGCTCGTCGTCCTTGACCGCGATCTCCACGCCGACCGTGCCCATGGGCCTCCGAACGCTTGCCCGGAACCTCCGCCTAGGAGCCCGGCTCGAGGAGGTCAGCGCGCCCCCCGCTTAATTAGTCTCGCGGTCGGTGCGGGGACGTGCGGGTCGTCCTCCTCGGCGGGGGTGTCTTGCCGATCCCGCCCTCGGGGTACGGCGGGGTCGAGCGGTTCTTGGACGACCTTCGCGTCGCGCTCGCCGGGGCGGGCCACGAGGTGGTCGTCATCAACCAGGTCCGCCAGGGCCGGACCCGCGACGAGATCCCGTTCGCCCTCCAGGTGCCCAGGCTGCTCCGACGGGAGCGGTACGACGTCGTGCACGCGCACACACCGGTGGTCGCGAACCGGCTTGCCCTCGCAGGTCTCCCGTTCGTCTACACCTCCCACTCCCGGCACTGGTACTACCGGGACCGACTCTCCCACCGCTGGGGGTACTGGCTCGAACGCCGCGCGGTGCGACGGGCGCGGGCGACGATCGCCCTGACCGAGCCGCTCGCCCGTACGATGCGGGCGGCCGTGCCGACCCGCACGCCGCTGCCGCTCTCCGTGATCCCGGTCGGCGTGGACGCGGAGCACTTCCGGCCGGACTGGTCGGCGCGCAGCGGCCGCAGCGCCTTGGGCGTCGGGGTCGTGCTCCCGTTCAAGCGATGGGAGTGGGCCGCCGCCGCCCTCCGGGGCACCGGCGTCCACCTTCGGGTCGCCGGGCCAACCCCGGCACGCGAGTACGCCGCGCGGGTCCGGGCCGCGGGCGACTCGGTGGAGCTCCTCGGGGAGGTCGGCGAGGCGGACCTGCGCCGACTGTATGCGGAGAGCGACTTCCTGCTCCATCCGAGCCAGGTGGAACTGCTCTCCGGCGCGGTCCTCATGGGCCTCGCGGCCGGCTTGGTGGTCATCGGAGGACCCCCGCTCGAGGGGGTCGTCGAGAGCGGGGCGACCGGCTGGGTGCTTCCCGACCGGGACCCGGCGGAGTTCGACCGCACGGCACGCACCCGGATCCAGGAGCTGGTCGCGGACGGCGCGGCCCGGCGCCGGATGGGCGAGGCGGCGCGGGCGGCCGCGCTCGACCGGTATTCCTGGCCCCGGATCGTTCAGGCCCACGTCTCGGTCTACCGGAGCGTGGCCGGCTGACCCGCGGCGCGCTCGGCGGCCTGCATCTCGGCGATCGTCTTGTCGATCGTCGCGGCGCTGTTGAGACGGGGCGTCCAGCCGAGCCGGCCGATCCGCTCGATCGAGAGGAGCTGCGCGGGCACGTCCCCCACCCAGCCGCGGCTCCCGCCGGTGAACTCGATCCGTGCCGTGCCGCCGTGGGCCGCGACGACCTTCTCGGCGATCGTGCGCACCGAGATCCGGTCGGTGTTCCCGAGGTTGAACAGGTTCACGGGCTCGCTGGCCTGGTCGAAGCCGACGAGCATCCCTTCAATGCACTCCTCCGTCCGCAGGTAGCTCTTCGCCTGCTTCCCGTCGCCCAGGACCTCGAGCCGAGACGGGTCCCGCCGCAGCTTGGCGAAGAAATCCGGCAAGATCCCGTGGGTCATCGCCGGTCCGATGATGTTGGCGAAGCGGTAGATGTAGGTCCGGAACCCGTAGGAGTGCGCGTACCCGGAAACGAGGCCTTCGGCCGCGAGCTTGCCCGCGGCGTACATCGACTCCGGCAGGAGCGGACCGTACTCCTCGGGGGTCGGGAAGACCCGCGCCGAGCCGTAGACGACGCTCGAGGAGGAGTAGGCGACCGACCGGACGTCGTGCCGTCGGGCCGCCTCGAGGACGTTGAACGTCGCGATCGTCCCGTTCTCCAGGTCGATCCGAGGCTCGGCGGTGCCGAGGCGGATGTCCGGGTTGGCCGCCAGGTGCCAGACGGCGACCGCCCCGCGGAACCGGTCGGCGAACCGTTCCGGCTCCCTCAGGTCCGCGTCGATCAGGACGACCCGCGGCAGGCGGGGGAGATGCTCGCGCCGACCGCTCGAGAGGTTGTCGATGACCCGGACCTCGTGGCCCCGGGCCGCCAGGGCGCGCACGAGCGACGAGCCGACCGCCCCCGCGCCACCGGTAACGACGACCGGTGCTTGCGGGGAAGCCGTCGACATGGGAGCGCGCCCGGAGTTAGGGAAGCATATATAAGCCGAGGGCCGCCTAAACGACCCTACCCTCCCCCGCCGGCGGTGGCTGAATGAGGACGTATGTGCGGATGACCTTCCACTCGGAGGGCGCCGACCCAACGAAGGTCATCGCGGTCATGCGGGATGTGGGGTTCGAAGAGTCGATGGGGATGCACGACTTCGTCTACCGATGGAAGGACAAGGCGGCGATGGCGGAGGTCATCCAACTCGTCACCACGATGCACGAACGACTGAAAGGGCTGGACGTCAGCTACGAGATCACGACCATCACCTGACGTTCCCGGAGCGAAGAGGGGACCATGTCACGGGAGGAGTTGGGCCGTCTAGAACGCCAGCTCCTGGTGCACCTCCTGGAGCACCGCGGCAACCAGGTCCGTTTTGAGGCGGACCAGTGGACGACCGAGTTCGGGATCACGCGCAAGTTCGCGGGCGAGGACCCGGCGCTCCTCAAGAACGCGGTCCGCCTCCTCGAGATGTCCCATCTGATCTACCGGAGGACCCAGTACGTGGTCGGCTACTCCGAGCCGAAGCACGTCCTCTCGCTGACCGCGGCCGGCCACCGGGCCGCGATCGAGGTCCAGCACGCCGACCTGCAGGACGAGAGCCTGCCGATCGGGGTCCCCGTGCCCGCGCCGTCCGAGCCGAACCCCTCCGCGGCGAACCGAAACTCCACCGGGCCTCGGTAGGGCGCGATGGGCCGCCTCGAGGGCACGAAGGTCCGGCTCCGCCCGCTCGAGCCCGCGGAATTCCGTCGGGTCTTCGAGTGGTACAGCGACGCCGAGGCGGCCTCCCCGTTCGACCGGTACGTCACCGACACCTTCGAGGGCTTCGTCCGGTCGCTCGGAGAAGCGGCCTCCGACCCGGCTTCGCTCGCCCCACGGTTCGTCGTGGAGCCGCTGTCCAGCCCGGGGGCGGTCGGCGTGGTCGGCCACTTCGTCTCCCACCCCGTGCTCGAGTCCGTCGAGCTCTGGTACCTCATCGGGGACCCGAAATCGCGAGGACTCGGGTACGGCAAGGAGGCAGTGGGCCTCCTTGTCGACGAGGTCTACCGGACCTCCGCCGTCGCGCGGGTCGGGATCAGCTGCGACGTGGACAACGTGCCGTCCTGTCGGCTCGCGGAGGGGCTGGGCTTCCGGCGCGAGGGGACCCTACGGGCCGCCTTGTTCCACCACGGCCGCTGGCACGACGTGCACACCTACGGTATCACTCGGGAGGAGTGGGCAGCTCGGGGTCCTCGAGCGTGAACGTGAGGCGGCATCCGCCGCCGACCTGAGCGACGGGGGAAGCGAGGACGAGGCGGCCGATCTCCCGCGTCGACCGCACGTGCGTGCCGCCGCACGGGCAGGCGTCCTCGGTCTGGATCTCGACCACGCGCACCGGGTCGACCTGAGGGGCGAGGGGGACGAGCCCGGACCTCGGTGCGAAGGAGGTCGCGTCCCACTCCGCCCGCGGGACGTGGCGGATCGTGATTGGGTGGGGATGGTCGAGGGCGCCGGCGAGGTCGGCCTCCAGGTCGGCCAGCACGGCGGCGGGAAGCTCCCCCTCCAGGTCGAGCGAGGCTCCGACGCCGGAGAGGACCGCCTTCGCGGTTCGCAGCCCGGTCCGGGTGAATATCCTCGCGCTCAGGAAATGCTGGCCCGTGTGCAGTCGCATGTGGCGGTATCGGCGGGTCCAGTCGATCACTCCTTCGACCTCGCTCCCCAGTGCCAACGGCGGGGCGGCCGCCCCCCGGCGACGGAGACGGTGCACGACCGTAGGGCCAGTGCGCGCCGTGTCGACCACCTCCCACTCCACGTCGCCGGACCGCAGACGTCCCCGGTCGGGGGGCTGCCCGCCACCCCCCGGATAGAAGTACGTCCGGTCGAGCACGACGCCCCCCGGCGGCAGGGCCACCACCCGCGCACGGAAGGTACGGACGTAGGCCGACGGGAGGTCGGGGAGGTAGGCGAGCTCGGTCACGTGCGGGGCAGTCGGCTGGGGACCAAACGCGTTACGCCGGGGGTCCCGCCGCCGGAGCCCGAAGCAACCTTTTTAGAGGGGACCGATGTGGCACGCCGAGGGTTCAGATGTTTAAGGCTCGGATCAAGATGGAAAACCTCCGCGAGGTCGTCGAGGTCGTCTCCACCTTGGTCACCGAGGTCAAGCTGGTCGTCTCGAAGGATGGGCTCGAGGCGAAGGCCGTCGACCCGTCCCACGTCGCCATGCTCGTCCTCAAGCTCCACAAGCCGATCTTCGAGGAGTTCACCGGGGAAACGACCGAGCTCGGCGTGGACATCGACAAGCTGAAGGAGGTCCTCCGGCTCTCCAAGCCCGGCGACATCCTCGAGCTCCAGTTCGACGGCAAGCGCCTGGTCGCGAGCGTCGGTCGCCTGACCCGTCAGATGGCGGTCGTCGACCCCGCCGGGATCACGGACCCGAAGGTGCCGAACGTCACTCCGCCCGCGAGCGTGACGGTCAAGATGGAGGACCTTCGGCAGGGGATCCGCGGGAGCGAGAGCTTCACCGACCACGTGACGCTCAGCCTCGACGCCGAGGCGTTCACCATGCACTCGGAAGGGGACACGGACCGCCTCGACCTCCGACTCCCGAAGGACGCCCTGACGAAGCTCGAGGTCAAGGAGCCGGTCAAGAGCATGTACCCGCTCGACTTCTTCTCGGCGATGGTGAAGGCGATCACCGCCGAGGAGGCGACCCTCCACGTCGGGAACGAGTACCCCCTCAAGATCGAGTTCTCGATGGGCGCCGGCCGCGGCGAAGGACGGTATCTGCTGGCCCCCCGGGTCGAAGAGGACTGAGCGGCTCCGCAGCCTTCATTATCGCGAGTCGGGTGGACCGGCGATGCGCTCACCACCCGAGCACGCCGTCGCGATCCTCTCGGCCGCACGTACCCCCATCGGCAAGTACGGGGGCACGTTGCGCTCGGTCCCCGCCGTCCGGCTCGGGACGCTCGCGGCCGCCGCGGCCCTCGAGAGGGCCTCGGTCGCCCCGGCCGAGGTCGACGAGGTCCTGTTCGGAATGGCCATCCAGGGCGGAGCCGGCCAGAACCCCGCGCGGCAGGTCCTCCGCGGGGCCGGTATCCCGGACAAGGTCGGTGCGGCCACCATCAACATGGTGTGCGGCTCCGGGATGAAGGCGCTCCACCTCGGGTACGCTATGATCCGTGCCGGTCTCCACGACCGGGTCCTCGTGGGCGCGATGGAGTCGATGTCGATGGCGCCGTACTATCTCCCGTCCGCGATGCGGTGGGAGCACCTTCCCGGTCCCTACACGCTCGATGACGGGATGCAGCGGGACTCCCTCATCGACGCCTACGAGGAGCACGAGCTGATGGGGGCGACCGGGGAGAGGGTCGCCCGGAAGTTCAAGCTCACCCGGCCCGAGGTGGATGCCTTTGGGCTCCGGAGCCACCTGCGCGCTTCCTCGGCGGTCCGCGACGGGGTCTTCGCGAGCGAGACGGTGGACGTGCCGGCGGACTGGACCGGCGGCCGCGGGGCTCTCGTTCACGACGAGTGCCCGCGCGCCGACACCACCCTCGAAAAGCTCGCCCGCCTGCCTCCCGCCTTCGCCCCCGACGGCATCCTGACCGCGGGCAACTCCTCCAAGCTGTCCGATGGGGGCGCGGCGCTCCTGCTCGCGAGCGCCTCGGAAGTGAAGCGACGAGGGGCGAAGCCCCTCGGCTGGGTCCACTCCATCGGGGAGAGCGGCGTTCACCCGCGCGACGTCATGGAGGGCCCGATCCCGGCGGTCCAGGCGCAGCTCGAGCGCACCGGGCTCCGCCCCGAGGAGTTCGACCGCGTCGAGCACAACGAGGCCTACGCGTCGGCCTCCCTCGCGGTCCAGCGGACCTTCGGGTTCACCGACGAGCAGCTGAACGTCCACGGCGGAGCGATCGCGCTCGGTCACCCGATCGGGGCCAGCGGCGCCCGCATCGTGGTCACGCTGGTGCACGAGCTGGTGCGGGCCAACAAGTCGCTCGGCCTCGCCGCCTTGTGCATGGGCGGGGGGAACGGCCTCAGCGTGGTCGTGGACCGCGACGGCCTCTAGCCGCGGCGACCCGTCTTCCCCGGTCTATTCGACCGGCGAGCGGGGAAGGGGCTTCCCGCAGGCGCTGCAGGTCCGTCGGATCGGCAGGTTCGCATGGTTGCAGTACGTGCAGACCTTCATGCCCTTGGCCGTGTGGCTTGCGGTGGGTGGAACCCAACCGGCCAACCGCTCCATCCCCGCGGTCTCCGCGGCCCGACGGCGACGGTAGGCGACCGCCCCGACGATGAGACCCACTACGAGGGCGAGTAGAAGCAGAACCCACGGGAACACCCCCGCCAGGGGGAGCGCAGCAGGGCTGACGGTGACCGCGCCGACACTCACGCGGTCCGTGGCGCCGAGACGGTCGCGAACGACCAAGGTGGGCGTGAACGTACCCGCGGAATGGTAGACATGCTGGAGCGAGGCGCCGTAGGCCACCGACCCGTCCCCGAGGTTCCAGGTGTAGTTGTACGGGCCACCGGCTCCGCCCGAACCCACGGCGGTAAACGTGAGCGCGGCGCCCACGGTCGCTGACGGGGAGGACTCGAGGGTGACCGAGATGTTCGTGACGGTCACGACCACCTGCGCAGAAGCGGTCTCCCCGTTCGAGTCGGTCACGGCGACGACGGCGGTGTACGTGCCGATGGAAGAGTAGGCGTGGTCCACGGCCGGGCCCGCGCCGTTCGAACCGTCCCCGAACGTCCAGTTGAGCCATGGATACGCGCCCGAGCCGTTCGACCCGGCGGCGGTGAACGCGAGGGAAGTGCCCGGCGCCGCCGCGGTGGAGTTCACCGAGGCCGAGGAGTCGAGCTTTGGAGAGATGGTCAGCGAGACAGCTCCCGCGAGCTGGACACCCTCCCCGTCGGTCCCCGAGCAGGTGGCGACCATCGAACCCGCCGACTGGTAGACATGCGGCACGACGCCGACGACCGCGCTGTCGCCGTCCCCGAAGGTCCAGCCGATCGTGTAGGGGGCGGAACCTCCCGACACGGTGCAGTTGAAGAGCACGGGCTGGCCGACATCCGCCGCGGTTCGGTTGGCCACGGCGGTCATCACGGCGGCCGGGTAGACCGTGACCGAGGTCGAAGCCGGCACCACGGCGCTCGCGTTGTCCGTCACCTTGCAAGTGATGGTCGGCGTGCCCGAAGCGCCGAACGCGGCTCCCACGCTGCTGTTGCCGGACACGTAGGTTCCGGTGCCGAAGTCCCAGGCGAACGTGTACGGACTCTTCCCACCGGTGGCCGTGCAGGTGAAGTCATCCGGCTGGCCGACGTCGACTGCCGGCCGGGTCGCCGAGACAGAGGCCGCGAGCGGGTATCCGGTTCCGATCGAGATCGTGTTGGACTGGGTCGCGCTCAGGTTCGCGGCCCCGCAGGTCCCGGCGCAGTCGTCGGTCACGATGTAGAAGCTGTAGTTGGAGCCGGAGTTGAGTCCCGAGACAGTGTCGCTCCGTGCGGACTCGGAGTCGAGCGTGCTCACGACGCTGGGGGGTGTCCCGTTGACCTTCTCGTAGACCTCGTAGTTCCAGAACGACAGCAGGCCTCCGTAGGAGGCGTTGTTCGTCCAGTCGAGCGTCACGGTGGTCGTGGGGACCCCGGTCGAGTTCAGGTAGGCGACGGCGGGCTGGAGCTGGGAGACGACGTTCGTGGTCTCCGTCGCGCCGAGGAAGTACGTCTCGGTGACCTCCCACCAGTAGGTGCCGCCGGGGGAGAGGCTGGTCACCGCGAACTGCGTGTCCGAGGCCGAGGCGGTCACGATCCCCACGCTCGTCCAGGGCCCGGTGGCGCCGGCGGTGGATTCCCGCACCGCGTACTGGGAAAAACCGGGACTCCCGGGGTCGGTCCAGCTCAGGGCGATGGCCGCGGGGGAGGTGCCGGCCACGCTCAGCGTGAAGGCTGCGTCCGGGGCCAGCGGTCGGGCGAGGTCGGGGAGTATGTTCCCGACGGAGAGCGCACCGCGGGAGCGTGCGGCGGGTGCGCGGGAGAGGGGGCTAACGTGTTCGATCGGCAGGTACCAGGCGGAGATGGCGAGGGCCACCACCACGACGAGGCAGAGGACACCCACTGCCCCCCTGCGGAACTCGGTGGTCGAGGACTCGCTGTGCAGCATGTAACGAGTGTGAATTCTGCGCTCGGGGGGGGATAAATTTTGTGCTTGCCGGAAAGCCGTCGGGGTCTCCCGCTCGCGTGCACGCTCCGCGGGACTCCTCGCGTGGCCACTTCGGTTCACCGTCCAGTTTCGCCCCTCCCGTCCGGGCGGGTGAGCAAACCCTTAAGGGGCACGAAGCTCGGTCGCCCGCGCCATGGCATGGACCGCGGGCCAGAGGTATCTCGCTGAGTTCGTGGGGACGTTTGGGCTGGTCATCTCGGTCGGGGGCGCGGCCGTCTTTACCTCGTTCTTGACCGCGGGGTTCGACAGCGCGCGCGTCCTCCTCATTTCCGCCGCGCTGGGCACGGGAGTGATCGGGATGATCTACGCCCTGGGCGACATTTCGGGAGCCCACTTCAACCCGGCCGTGACGATCGCCTTCTGGGTGTCGGGCCGCTTCCACGCCCGGGACGTGGTCCCGTACATCGTGGCCCAGGTCCTCGGCGGCGTCCTCGCTATGGCGGTCGTCATCGGGATCGTCGCCGGCAACGGGGTGCCGGGCGTCGACCTGGCCGCGCTGGCCCACGCCAACGGCTTCGCCTCGCAGGGGTATACCGGCAACGGCTCGCCGTACACCTACGCGATCGGGTCGGTCTTCCTCCTCGAGCTGGTCTTCACCTTCTTCCTCGTGTTCGTGATCCTGTTCGCCACGCGGGCGGAGGGTTCGTCCAAGAACCTCGCCCCGCTGGGGATCGGCCTGACGCTGCTGATGACCAACCTGGTCGCCATTCCGGTGGACGGGGCGTCCGTCAACCCCGCCCGGAGCTTCGCCCCGGCGATCCTTGCCGCCTACTGGTCCGGCGGTCAGTGGGCGATCCAACAGGACTGGCTGTTCTGGCTCGCGCCGATCCTCGGCGGGGTCTTCGCCGCCATGACGTTCCGTCTCCTCGCGGCGTCCAGCTCGTCGAGCTGAGCGCGCCGGCCTCCGCTCACGTCCCGAGGGCCGCCCGGGCTTCCGGGCTCAGCAGCCGCTTTGCGCGGTCAGAGGGTGCATACAGCCGGGCGTCGTGGGCCGGGGCGATCCGCGTCCACTCGACGCCCGCCTCCCTGAACTGGGGCGGCTCGGCGCCGACCTCGACCACGCTCTCGATCAGCCGGGGCGGGGGGGCGCCTCCCCCGGGAGCGATCCGCAGTTCGTCGTTCGCTTCGTCGAGGACCACCCAGCCGAGCGGGAGGACGAGATGGAGGTGGACGAGACGCGGCCGGAACTGGCTCTCGCTCTCGGTCTCGGTGCGGGAGAACACCGCGTACTGCTCCCCGTCCCACTCGGCGATCCGGTCGAACTGGAAGGAGCGCTGCCGGAACTCGAGCACGTTGACCTCGAGGTCGGCCGCGGTCAGCACGACCGAGGGAACTGGGCGCGCTAGATAACGTCCGGGGCCGCGGTCGCCCGCCGGCGAGGTCGACCGGCCGAGGATAGCCTAATAAAGCGCCTCCCCTCCCCCCGCGCGTCTCGGCATGAAACGCTCCTCGAGGGTCTGGAAGAAGCGCGGGCACATGCGCTGGAAGTGGCGCAAGAAGCGGATGCGCAGACGCATGCGGGCCCAGAAGATGCGCAAGCGCTGAGGACCCTCGGGCTCGCCCGCGGGGACCGAACCCATTCCCGGCCGGCCCGGCCTACCAGGCGAGCCGGTCCAGCTTCCGAGCTTCCTTCGTGCTCTTCTTCCACTCGCGGTAGTGCTCGCGGCAGAGCGGGGCCCGCCGACCCTTGTCGGGCAGGCGGTCGAACGCCTTGCGGGCCTCGGCGAGCGCGAGGTGACGGACCGAGGGGGCGCCGCATCCCGGCACGATGCACGGCTCGGCCGCCTCTTCCTCGTGCCTCGGGCGGATGCCGTCCGGACTCACCGGCGGCCTCCCGAGCGGACCGTCTCGGCGACCAGGTCGGGGATCTCGTAGGGGAAGCGGGCGACCTTCGCGCCCGCGGCCTGCAGTGCGGCGACCTTGGTCTCGGCGGTTCCCTTGCCGCGGGTGATGATCGCACCGGCGTGGCCCATGCGCTTGCCCGGGGGGGCGCTGCGGCCGGCGATGTAGGCCACGACCGGCTTCGTGAAGTGGTGGCGGATGTACTCGGCCGCGTCCTCCTCCGCGGTTCCCCCGATCTCCCCGACGAGGACGAGCAGGTCGGTCTCCGGGTCGTTCTCGAAGAGCGGGAGGGCGTCCACGAACGACGTCCCGACCACCGGGTCGCCCCCGAGGCCGATGCAGGTCGATTGGCCGAGCCCGTGCTCCTTGATCCCGTTCACGATCTCGTAGGTGAGGGTTCCGCTCCGCGAGATGACCCCGACCCGACCCGGCCGGAAGACGACGTTCGGGATGATGCCGACCTTCGCTCCGCTCGGCGAAGCGATCCCCGGGCAGTTCGGCCCGATGATCCGGGCCCCCCGACTTCGGGCGTAGTGGTACATCACCAGCATGTCGTGGAAGGGGATGTGCTCGGTGACGATCACCGCCAGGCGGATGCCGGCGTCGACCGACTCGAGGAGTGCGTCCTTGGCGAACGGGGCGGGGACGAAGATGCACGAGGCGTTGGCCCCGGTCCGCTCCACCGCCTCCCGCACCGAGTTGAACACGGGAGTATCCTCGACGGTCGACCCGGCTTTCCCGGGGGTGACGCCGGCGACGACCGACGTGCCGAACGCCTTCATCTGGCGCGTGTGGACCGTCCCCTGGTGGCCGGTGATCCCCTGGACGACGACCTTCGTCTCCCGGCTCACGAGGACGCTCATCGCGGACCTCCGGCGGCGGCGTTCACGACGGCCTGGGCGGAGTCCTTCAGCGAGGGGATCGAAATGATGCCGGCCGCTCGGAGGATCTCCACGCCTTCGACCTCGTTGTTCCCCCGGATCCGGGCGACGAGCGGGAATCGGTCCTCGGACGGGACCTGGCGCATCGCCTCTACGAGCCCCTTGGCGACCGTGTCGCACCGGGTGACCCCGCCAAAGATGTTGAGGAAGACCGCCTTCGGGTGCGCTTGGGCCATCAGCAGGAACGCCTCGGTGACCTTCCTCGGGTCGTCGGTCCCGCCAAGGTCCAGGAAGACCCCCGGCCGACCCCCGAATTCCTGGAGCACGTCCAAGGTCGCCATCGTGAGCCCCGCGCCGTTCGCGATCACCCCGATGTTACCGTCGAGCTGGACGAACGCGATGTCCTTCTCGCGCGCGACCTCTTCGAGCGGCGTCCGGTCGTCGCGGATCTCCGCGTACTCCGGGTGCCGGAAGGCCGCGTCGTCCTCGATGATCACCTTGGCGTCCAGGGCGACGAGGCCGTCGCCGACGACCGCGAGCGGGTTGACCTCGACCAGCTCGGCGTCCTCGCCGTTGAACACCTTCCAGAGGGCGTCGAGGAGGCGGTCGAGGGACTTCGCGGGTCCCCCGGATAGCCCCAGCACCTCGGCCGCGCGGCGCTTCTGGTACCCCGTCAGGCCGGGGAACGGGTCGACCGGTTGACGGTCGATCTCGGCATCGTCGACCGACTCGATCTCCACCCCGCCCCGGGCGCTGGCGATCAGTACGGGCAGGCGGAGGGTGCGGTCGAGGGTCAGCGAGACGTACAGCTCCTTTGAGAGCGCGAGCTTCTCTTCGAGTAGGACCTCTTTCACCCGCTCCCCCTTGAACTCGAGACCGAGGATCGATTGCGCTGCGGCGCGGGCCTCGGCCGGGGAGTTCGCAAACTTGACGGCCCCGCCCTTTCCCCGCCCTCCGGCGAGCACCTGGGCCTTGACCACGCAGGGGAGCGGGACGCTCCCGTCGCGGGTGAGCGCCTCGGCCTCCTCGGCGGACCGGGCGACGCGTCCCGTCGGGAGCGGGACTCCGTACTTTCGGAAGACTTCCTTCCCGCGCCACTCGGCGAGCTTGACCATGGATACCTCGGTCGGCGGAGACCGGTGCTCTCTTAACGCCGCCGGGGGCCGGCCGCCCGGCGCGGCCGCCGGCCCGCCGGCAAGCTCTTGACGGGGCGACGCGCGTCGACCGTTCACATAGTGAACGGCGCTTGTAGCAGCTTCACAGACAAATCAGTTATACCGTGGCCTTCCTCATCGAGGTCCGGTGCGATGTGAACGACTTCCTCCTCTTCATGACGCTGACGAGCGTGATGGGCCTGTCGATCTTCGTCTCCCTGCCGATCGTCTACAGCAAGCGCGCCCAGGGCCGCTGGGCGGTCGGCCTCAACGCGGCGGCGATCGGGATCCTCGTGTTCCTGCTCGCGGACATCTTCTCGGACGTCGCGGTCATCATCTATCCCTCGGGGTACGTCGCCAACTCGACCTACGCGGTGGCCTTCGCGGTGGCGTTCATCGCCGCCTTCCTCGGACTCTACGTCGTCGACAACCTCCCCTCCCGACGCGCCGCGGCCTCCGCGCCCACCCCGGGGGGCCAGGCGGTCGTCTCGATGGCCCTGATCATCGCGATCGGGATCGGGTTGCAGAACCTGACCGAGGGGCTAGTCTTCGGCGTGAACTGGACCGCCGGTAACCTCGGGATCCTCGCGGTGGTGTTCCTCGGCTTCTTCCTGCAGAACATCAGCGAAGGGTTCCCCATCGCCTCCCCCTTCCTCGGGTCACCCGAACACCGGAACGTCTCGCTGATGGTCGGCCTGTTCCTCGTCGGCGGGCTCCCCACCCTGATCGGCGGCGCGATCGGCTACCACTGGAGCAGCGACATGTTCATCGTGATCTTCGACGCGCTGGCGATCGGGGCGATCGCCTACGTCATCCTCCCGATGCTGCGGGTCGCCTTCCGGCCGCTCGAGTCACGCGAGGCCTCGGTGCGCCGCAATCAGATCGTCTACCTCGGTGTGATGCTCGGCTTCGTCCTCGGCTTCGTGGTCAACGCCATCTGAGGCGTGAGACGGGAGGTCGTTCGGATGACGGAATCCGGTCCGTCGCCGGTCGCCTGGGTCCAGGTGATGCAGGCGCTGGTCGCCCGCGAGCTGGTCGAGGGGTTCGGCCTCCCCGAGCGTCAGGCCGCCCGGCTTCTCGGGATCGTTCCCTCGTCGGTCTCCCAGTACCTGTCGGGAAAGCGTCTCGGACCGATGCTCGGCCGCTTTCTCGGCAACGA
>Ga0335078_10004599_pt1 | contig 20429 bp, 22 predicted proteins | sample Lox_Sample_32_FD_206711 | JGI IMG/M metagenome (GOLD analysis project Ga0335078, IMG submission 206711) | Soil microbial communities from Loxahatchee National Wildlife Refuge, Florida, United States - Lox_Sample_3.2 | ecosystem: Environmental > Terrestrial > Soil > Wetlands | place: USA... | reverse complement strand
GACCAGCAGCGATCAGCTCTAAATTCCTCTAACCCAAGTGAGGCGCATGGGAGATCCTCATGGGCCGGTGTACCGCGGTAAATGAGGGATTTATTTCCCCCCACCTCCAATATATCGCGCAGCCGGGGGCTTGCGGCAAGACCCGGGTCTTATTTCAGAATTGCCAATCAAACCTTAAGAGAGATACGAGATAGGGAGTGGAGTCATGGCGGAACATGCGGTTGTGATCGCGGGAGGAGGGCCGACCGGACTGATGTTGGCGGGCGAGTTAGCTTTGGCGGACGTCGATGTTGCGATCGTCGAGCGGCGCAGCAGTCAGGACCTGTTCGGCTCGCGCGCGGGTGGCCTGCACTCACGCACAATCGAGATCCTCGACATGCGCGGGATCGCCGATCGATTCCTCTCGCAGGGAAAGATGGGTCAGATCGCTGGATTCGCCTGGATCCGATTGGACATGAGCGACTTTCCTACCCGGCACCCGTATGGGTTGGGGCTGTGGCAGAAGCACATCGAGCGCATTCTTGCCGAGTGGGTCGAGGAACTCGGTGTGCCGATCTACGGCGGAAGTGAGGTAACCGGTTTCGCGCAGGATGAAACCGGCGTCGATGTCGAGGTATCGGGCGGCAAACCGTTACGGGCGGAGTATCTCGTCGGGTGCGATGGAGGGCGGAGTATTGTGCGCAAAGCAGCCGGAATCGAATTCTCCGGGTGGGATGCGACAACCAGCAACCTGATCGCCGAAGTTGAGATGAGTGAAGAGCCGGAATTAGGCTTATGCCGCGACGTGCACGGGATTCATTCGTTGAGCAGGTCAGAGGATGGAAAGACTGTGCGGGTCCTCGTGACCGAGCAGTCCGTCGGCAAGAACGGCGAGCCGACCCTTCATGATCTTAAGGAGGCGCTCATCGCCGCGTACGAAACCGATTTCGGGGTCCACAGCCCTACTTCGATTTCAAGGTTCACGGATATGGCTCGACAGGCGGCCTGCTATCGCAAGGGGCGAGTGCTGCTGGCTGGCGATGCCGCGCACGTGCATTACCCGGTTGGTGGGCAGGGGCTCAACATCGGTGTGCAGGATGCGTTCAACCTGGGATGGAAGCTAGCGCAGGTGGTCAAAAGGACTTCGCCGGAGAGCCTGCTGGATACCTACCATGCAGAGCGGCATCCGGTTGCTGCCCGCGCGCTGCGGAACACGATGGCGCAGGTCGCGCTGCTCCGCACAGATGAGCGGACCAATGCATTGCGCGATATCGTTTCGGATCTCCTCGGCACGGACGAGGCTCGCAAACGAGTAGCAGCGGAGATGTCTGGGCTGGATGTTCATTACGATCTCGGCGACGGACACCCGCTGCTGGGACGCCGCATGCCCGATCTCGACTTGCTAACTACCAACGGACCGCTGCGGGTGTTTGCGTTACTGCACGATGCGCGGCCGGTGCTATTGAATTTTGGAGCGTCTGGCGGGTTAGACGTTTCTGGCTGGGCGGCTCGCGTCCCGTTGATCGATGCCAAGTATCAGGGCACATGGGAGCTTCCGGCAATCGGCGCAGTGAGGGCTCCATCTGCCGTCCTGGTTCGGCCTGACGGATATGTGGCCTGGGTAGGAGACGGGAGCCTGGAGGGGCTTCATGACGCGCTAACCACCTGGTTCGGGCGCTCCGCGTAGCAGTCCGGAGGCCAGTTACTTTCGGTACCTCGGTAATACAGAAAGTACCCGATAAAATCTGGCCAGCGCACCATGCAGAAAATCTCTATCCTTTACGACGCCAGCCAGGCGGTGCTCTCCACCTTTGACCTGGACGAGGTGTTGCAGCGCATTCTGGTGATCGCGCGCGATTATTTTCACCTGCAGAATGTCGCTATCTTATTGCTCGATAAAGAAAGTAAAGAACTTTACGTACGCCGCCAGATTGGCTGGGACATTGGCCACGACAAAGTACGCCTCGGTTTGGGAAATGGGATCACAGGTGCAGCCGCGCAGCAGAAGCGTCCGATCTACGCTCGCGATGTAGCCAAGGATTCGCGCTACATCCAGTCGGCAAAAACCACGCGTTCGGAGCTGGCGATTCCGCTCATGGTTCGCGACGAGGTGGTCGGCGTTCTCGATTGCCAGAGCGAGAAGATCAATCACTTCGACGCGGAAACGGTCGATCTGCTGACGATCTTCTCGACGCAGGCTTCGTTGGCGTTGCAAAACGCCCGCCTGTATTCGCTCGAGCGCCGCCGTGCTTCGCAACTGGAAGCGATCAATGCGATCGCGCAGCAGATGACGGCCGCTCTCGATCTGAAAGAGTTGCTGTCGAAAGTGTGTGTGCTGATCCAGGAGGCATTCGAGATTCCTCACGTTTCGGTGTTGTTGAAGGATGAGGAAGAGTTGGTGCTGCGCGCGAGCCATGGAATCCTGACGCCGCGGGTGAAAGAAGGAGAACGTCTGCCGCTGACGGCAGAACCATGGGGACGATCGCTGGAGACGACGACCACCCTGATCGAAACCGGGCCAAGTGGTGGTCAGGATAGCGGTCTCTGGGTGGAGATTGGGGCGTGCATGTGCATCCCCTTGGTTTCGTTCGGACAGTCCTTAGGCGTACTTGTACTGGGCAGCGATAGCAGGAACGCATTCAATCAGCACGATCGCCAACCGCTGGAGTCTGTCGCCGACATTTGCGCGACAGCCATTCAGAATAATTATTACGTCGAACGGATGCGGCAGTTGGCTTATCTTGACGGGCTGACCGGCATCTTCAACCGGCGTTACTTCGAAATGCGGATCGTCGAAGAAATGGACCGCGTGCAGCGGCACGGTTCGGGCATGGGCATCATCATGATCGACATCGATCAATTCAAGCGCCTGAACGACGAGTTCGGGCACCTGTTGGGTGACGAGGTGCTCCGCCAGGTGTCATCAATCCTTCATCAGCAGGTACGAAAAATCGACGTGGTTTGCCGTTATGGCGGAGAAGAATTCGCCATCATCGTGACACAGACGGTTCCCCAGCAGTCGCGAGCCATCGCTGAAAAACTCAGACGTATTGTAGAAAGCTGGCAATTTCCGGGAGTGCCGAGGCCGGTCACAATCAGCGCCGGAGCGGCGAATTATCCGGAGCACGGCAACTCGCGGGATGAATTGGTTGCAGCGGCGGACGCCGCACTCTACGCAGCTAAACAGGGTGGACGAAATCGAGTCTGCCTACCGCCTGCAAAGGCCAAAACGCAATCAGCGGGAAGCAAAAACTAGAATTCACTGCTCTCCCGCATACTTTCGCGAATCTCGCGCTGGATTTCCACCTGCTGCTGGCGAAGATCGCGTTGCATCTCGATCATTTCTTTTCGCAATTCAGTCTTGTGCTTGAGCATTTCCCTGGTTTGCTCGCTAATGGCTGACTGCTCCGCCTTGACTTTCTGGCTGGCGAGCTGCGCCATCTCCGGCTTAAGCTTGGCCATTTCGGACTGCAGGTCGCTCATTTCTTTGCGAGTTTCGGCGTCGAACTCCGGCATCTCAAAGCTTTCGCGCAGCCTGTCGGACTGCTTGTGTTCGGGCAGGCTCAGCGTAATGGTTTGTTCTTTCTTATCCCTGAGGATGTTCACAGCCGCGGAATTGTCTTTGCGCGCTCGGAAAGCATGGGTGAAGTCGCTCGAGTCGTGAATGGACTCGCCGTTGATTTTGGTGATCACGTCGCCGGCGCGGAAACCAGCTTTATCGGCTCGACTGCCCTTTTCTACGGATCGGATGAGCACGCCTTGGCCATTCTTGACTCCGAAGAAGTCGCCGAGTTGCGGGGTGAGATTCTCGACCATCAAGCCTGTGCGCATCGACGAGTGAACGACAACGATCGACATTGCAGGAATATCAATGTCGGGGATGACCGGCATAGCCGGCATTTCGGGCATTTCGAAGTGAAAGTCCTTGGCTTTTTGCCCGAAAGCGTAGGCGAAGCTGTCTTTCCGGTCGGCGAGTTGCACCTTGATGCTCATGGGCTGGCCATTGCGACTGACGCCGAGACTGATGACGCGCCCCGAAGGCGTTTCGCGGATCATGCGCCGCAGTTGCTCGACGCTTTCGATCTTGTCGCCATTCAGAGTGAGAATGACGTCGTGCTCCTTGAGACCGGCTTTGCCCGCAGGAGCGTCCTGATCGACCATCGTGACTTCGACGCCTGTCTCTTCTTTCAAGTGCAGCGCACCCAAGCGGTCCGTAGTGATGTCGCGTGTGTCTACGCCCAGGTAGGAGCTCCCAGCGTCCTCGCTCGGAAAGCCAAATATCTCTCCTGGAGGTGTGTTGAGTTCTCCTCCATAACTCAGGACTGGTAGAAGCGCTACGAACAATGCAGTCAAGAAAATCGAAGTTCGCATATCCCCTCACTAACGGCTTGCGCGACGGAAAGTGATATCTCCGGTCGTCGTTCTCACCTTCAACACTGGCCCGCCACCGTTCAAGCTGCCTTCTGCAGAGACTGTTTTCGGTCCGTAATCGCCACCTTCGGTGGTTACGTGGATTTCTGGAAATTCGGAATGAATCGTGTGACCGTTCGCGACCTCGATGGAAGCGCGAACGTTGATGTTTACATTCGCAGTGAAGTAGACCGTGATGTCGCCAGCGGAAGTTTCCAGATATGAATCGGTGCGATCGCCAGACGCTGGAATGAACTTGGCTTCGATGCTACCCGCGCCGGTTTCGGCGCGCGCCGACGGCACTCCCCAGAGCTCAATCGTGCCGCCACCGGTTTCTGCCCGAACCGGACCCTTGGCGGAACCCAAGCGAATGCTGCCACCGCCGGTGGAAATTTCTGCTGGACCGCCAATATCTCCTAGATCGACGCTGCCGCCGCCCGTGCTGGCCTTCACTTTTCCGTTGCAGTGGTCGACGTGGATGCTTCCGCCGCCGGTTTCCAACTCAGCTTCCTGGGCGCCGGAAAGGACAACAACGCTGCCGCCACCGCTTTCAGCGAAGATCTTCCCTTTCGCGGCATTCACTTTGATGGAGCCGCCACCAGTGTGCAGACTGACATCGGACAAAACGTTGCCGACGTCAATACCGCCGCCGCCAGTTTCTGCATTGATCACGCCACCGATATCGTCGAGGCGAATGTTGCCGCCGCCGCTTTCAGCATTGACACGTCCGGAAATTCCCGTGGTCGAAACTGTGCCGCCGTCGGTTTCAATCTTGATTTCGTCCATGGCGCGGGGAACATTGATATCGAATTCACCGGAAAAACGGTGTGCCCGGCCCCCTTGCCAGTCGGCGACGATAAACGCGGTATCGCCCCGAACGTAAGCGCTGATCTTGTAGTTGTCGAACTCGCGCTTGGCTCGATCTTCGGAGCCGCTGTAAGAATGGTTGCGGATCGTATAGTCGATGCTCTGCTGCGATCCCCCATTGACCTTGACGGAGCCGACATCCACCTTCACGCGAAGAATTTTTACTGCGGCGAGGGAGCCTGATATCTCCTGGATCCAGCTTCCACTGTCGCCGTAGACGCGGGACTGCTGTGCCAGTGCAAGAGGCACGATACTCAGCAAGACCGCAATCGATTTTGAAGCTCGTTTCAGCATTTCAGCGTTTCACCTTCATTTCTCACCATATTGCGAGCAGAGCGCCTGGCCCTGCTTCGTACAAACAACTCCCTTAATCAAACTCCGGCAACTGGGCCAGCATGCTGCGGGCCTGCGTTTTGATGTACTGATTCTGATCGTTCTCCGCCAAGCGCTGCAGAACCGCGCGGACACTGCTATCGGCCCGCACTGGGTCCAGCAAATGCAAAGCTTCGGTTCGCACGCCGGGATTGGAATCATTCATGAGCGCTTCGAGCACGGTGTCACGAACTCGCGCGTCAGTTTTCACATAGGCGCTCAAGCCGTCCAGCGCTTTGAGACGCACGCCGGGATTCGAATCATAGCGCAGGGCGTAGATCAAAGCTTCGCGAACCTGGGTATCGTTAGGCTGCTGCGTCAGCAGATCGACGGAATCCATACGAACGCCAGAGTTGTAATTGTTGCGCGCGGCAAACAGCAGCAACTGTTGAATGCGCTGATCGTTGAGCGATCCCTGCGCCTGCTGGGTCGAAACTGTGTCGTATTGAATGCTGATTTTGTTGGAGCCGGGCTCCTGGGAAATGGAGCGAATGCCGGTAATCGAAGATTCTGCAGCGGGTGCAGCGGTCGCGGGAATCACAGAACTGACAGCGGCTCCGGAATTGACCAGCTTGTAAGCCGTCCCTACTCCGCCGGCAAAACCTGCAATCACCAGAATCGCGGCTAGAGCGGGCGAGAAGCGCATCTGCCGCAGCCATGCTGTGGGGTCAAATACCAGGCGATGCCAGAAGCCGCCCTGACTTGTGGTTTCGAGGGCTTCCTGCAGCCTCATGCGGGACGCGGTCACCAGATTGGGCGAAGGTTCCTCGACCGGTAATTCCGACAGCAAGGCGTGGAACTTGCGCGTCGCCTTCAGTTCGGCGGTGCAGTTGGTGCAGCGTGCCAGATGCTGCTCCAGTTCATAACGAGCGTCATCGGGCAGCTCGTTATAGACGTAGAGCAGAATATTTTCTTTGACCCATTCACATTTCATAATTGCACCCCCTCGACGGGGAATCCTTCCAGCTTGCTCATCTCATATCGGCCAGCGCGCTGCGCAATTTCTGCGTTGCGCGGAACAACGTATTTTTGGCGGTGTCTTCGGTCGTGTTCAGAACCTCGCCAACCGTTCTTAATTTCAATCCCTGGTAATGCTTCAATTCGAAAACCATGCGCTCACGCGGGGTCAACTTATCAAGCGCGCGCAAAATGCGCGAAGCCAATTCGCGTGACATCAGATCGCGTTCCGGATTCGCCCCGGCCCGGGCGTCCGCAAATTGCTCCAGCACATCGTACTGCTCTCCACTAGGATCCGTCGCTACTGGAGCTTCTTCTTTCCGGACCTGCTTCTTCCGAAGATGGTCGAGGCAGAGATTGGTCACGATGCGGTAGATCCAGGTGTAGAAGGAGCATTCGAAACGGAAATTCCCCATGCTCTTGTACGCCTTCAGGAACGCTTCCTGATAGATGTCCTGGGCTTCGTGTTCCGAACCCGTGAGATGAATTGCTAGACGGAGCACCGCCTGGTCGTAGTGCCGCACGAGCTCCTCGAAGGCAGCGCGATTGCCGCTCTGCGCTTCCCGGACCAACATCGTGTCGTCGATACGGCCTATACTGCGCCCAGCCATAAGGTCCCGAGAGGGGGAATCTTGGGTACCACCAGCTCCTTCATCACGCACAGCTCGCGGGTGGGAATACTTGCCAACCGTAAATGGTACAGCCCACGCATCGGCCGGCATATCTTTTCTGGGTCCTCGACTGCAATCGGTACGATTTCTCTTGCCGTTTCCCTTACTTCCGGTTGCATAGCTATGGACGTGTCAGGATGAGGACCGTGAGCAGAAATCGGGGGTTGCGGGATGGATGGGGCCGGATTCCGAAGGCTGCAAGATGATGTAGACAGTAGAGTTATAAAAGGCCGGCCTTAGGCCGGCCGGTTTGGCACTTGGGGCGGACCCATGAATGATCCGCCTTGCCGGTTATTCCGTCGCTTCTTTCTCGATCACCACCTTGAGGTGGGTGGTGACGTCCTTGTGCAGCTTGATGGGAACGGTGAACTCGCCCAGAGTCCGCAAGGGCTCATGGAGTTGCACTTTGCGGCGATCGACGTTGAAGCCCTTTTTCTCAAGGGAGTCCGCGATGTCGCCAGATGTGACCGACCCAAAGAGCTGGTCTTGTTCGCCAGCGCGGCGAGAGAAGTTGACCGAAACACCGTCAAACTGCTTGGCCAGTTCCTCCGCCTGCGACTTCTCCTTGGCGGAGCGGCGGACGGCAGCAGCTTTCATCTGCTCAATCACAGATTTGTTGTTGGTCGTGGCTTCGATGGCGAGCTTGCGAGGCAGAAGATAATTGCGGCCATAGCCTTCTGCTACCCGTACAACATCGCCGCGCGAGCCTAATTTATTGACATCTTCCTTCAGAATGACTTCCATGAGATGACTCCTGACACGATTTCTTAGAAACTGCCGCCCTTCGGGCGGCCTGGACGGGCGGGGCGCCGCCCACACGAATAACTACGCCGCCCTACCGGCAAAGGGCAGCAGCGCGATGTTGCGCGCCTGCTTGATTGCCGTCGACAGCCGACGTTGATGCGGCGTGCACACGCCCGTCAAACGCCGGGGAACGATCTTGCCGCTCTCCGCGACAAACTGGGCGAGCAGACGAACGTCCTTGTAATTGATCGAGTCAATTTTCTCGACACAGAATTTGCAGACTTTCTTGCGGCGAAAGAACTTGCGCCCGCCAGGACCGCCTTCGCGTCCGCCGGGTCCTCCACGCGGAGGACGACGCTCGCCGCGGTCGCCACGATCCCCACCACCACCTTCACCTGCTGGTCTAGTTTCGTCAGCCATATTGCTCCTTAATTTCTCTCTATTTCGTTGGCCGTTCGACGACTACCTGCTCTCCCGGACTTAAGCCCAATTGAGAGAGCATGGCGCGAACGACTGGGTTACGCGGTGACCGCGGGTGCTTCGCCAACGGCCTCAGCGGCAGCAGGCGCGGCTGAAGCTTTGCGCTTCGCGTCGCGGATCGCCTTGATCTTGCCGAGGCGCTTTTGTTCCTCGTCAATTCGAACGGTGAGGAACTTGATCACCGGCTCAGTGACGCGGAGACGACGCTCCAACTCGTGAATCAGGCCGCCGCTTCCTTCCACCGTCATAAGAATGTAAATTCCGTCTGAAAACCGGCGGACGGCGTACGCCAAACGGCGTTTTCCCATCCGTTCAACATTCTTCATTTGTCCGCCCGACGAGGTCACGGCTGATTCGAGTGTTGAGATCAGCTTGTCCTGTTCTTCTTCCGGCATATCCGGGCGAACGATAAACATCAGTTCATAAGTACGATTCATTGCATCTCCATCCGGCCACCCACAGGTGGCTAATCTTTGGCTTCTTCCGGCTTGCGATTGAAGCGGTTCATCGCTGCTGCCGGTCCCTCGCTCAAAATCACTCTTACTGCTTCGATCGCGACGTCCAGCATTTCGTCTACGATCTTCAGCTCGGCCTTGCACATGGGCGACAGCAGATAATGAATGCCGTCCTCCACCTTCCGGTCGGGCGCGACTCCCATGCGGATCCGCAGGAAGTCCTGAGTTCCTAAAGCTCCGATGATCGACTCGATCCCGTTATGCCCCGCGGAGCTTCGGTTCCGGTGAAGTCTTACCGTTCCGAGCGGAAAATCCAGCTCATCTTGAATCACGACCAAGTCCGTCTCCGGCTTAAGGTCGTACTCCGCAACCAGCTCGCGCACCGAGAGACCGCTCAGGTTCATGAACGTCTCCGGCTTTGCCAGCAGAACCGTTTCGGAACCAATCTGGGTCTTCGCGGTTAAAGCCCGGCACTGCCGATTGCGAACCTGCACGCCACATTGCTCTGCAATCCGGTCAACTACGAGAAATCCCAGATTGTGCGGCGTGAACTGATACTCAATTCCCGGATTGCCGAGGCCTACGATCAGCTTCACGCGCTCTTAACTCTCAGCCGCATCAGCAAGTGCTCGGTACCAGGTACTGGGTACTCGGCGCTATTTCTTCTCTTTCTTCTCGGGCTTCTCGGGAGCTGCTGCCTCGGCGCCTTCCTCCGCAGTCTCCTGCTTGCCCTTCTTGATGACTTCCGGCTCGGCCGGACCAGCCGCTGCTTCGGCCGCTACCGCTTCCGGAGTCGGAGCCACTTCTTCCTTGATCGTGATGATGTGGGCTACTGGCTGATTCGGATCGCTCAGGAACCGCACCTTGTCGGTCTTGGGCAGATCGGCCACGCGCAGAACTTTGCCGAAAACGAGTTCCGTGACGTCGGCTTCGATCGAGGTGGGAATGTCGTTGGGCAAGCACTCGACTTCGACTTCGCGAGCGACCTGCTCCAGGATTCCGCCCTGCTGCTTCACGCCCACAGGATCGCCTTTGAGCACGATGGGCACATTCACGTGCAGCTTCTGATCCATCGCGATACGCTTCAGGTCGATGTGCAGAAGTGAGCCTTTGATTGGCTCGTATTGCCAATCCACGATCATGGCCTTCGTCCGCTCGCCGTCCAGCGTCAGATCAAAAATCGTGTTGTAGCCGGTTTGGGAATGAAGAATGCGGGAAACCTGCCTTGGATCGACGCTGACCGGCAGTGCGTCCTTGCCCGCGCCATAGAGAATGGCGGGCACTTTTCCGCCACGACGTACGCGGCGGGCATCATTTTTATTGCCGCCTTCCCGCGGCTGCGCTTCCAAAATATTCGTTTCTGTTGCCGTTGCTGTAGCCATAAATGAATTCCTGTCCTAACTGAACAATTTGCTGACAGACGTCTCCTCGTGAATCGACTGGATCGCCCGTCCGATCAAACCTGCAATGGTTAAAACCTTGATTTTCGGCTCTCTGCGAGCGCGCTCATTGAGCGGAATTGTGTTGGTAACAACCACTTCCTTGATGCACGACTTCGCAATGTTCTCGACCGCGGGCCCCGAGAGGACCGCATGCGAAGCACAGGCATGAACCTCGGTTGCACCATTTTCCATCAATGCGTTCGCGGTCTTCACCAGCGTACCGGCGGTGTCGATCAAGTCGTCGATGACCAGGCAAGTGCGGCCGTGGACGTCGCCGATGACGTGCATGACTTCGGCCACATTCATCTCGATGCGACGTTTATCGACGATCGCGAGGGCCGAATCCATCTTCTTGGCAAAGAACCGGGCACGTTCCACGCCGCCTGCGTCGGGCGAAACGACCGTTAAATTCGGCAGATTCGCTCGCTTGAAGTAATCCACCAGCACCGGCGACGCGAACAGATGGTCGACCGGAATATTGAAAAAGCCCTGCAACTGCGGCGCATGCAGATCGACGATTAAGGCACGATCGGCGCCGGCCGTAGTCAAGAGATCGGCAACCAGCTTCGAGGAAATCGGCACTCTCGGCTTGTCTTTTCGGTCCTGACGAGCATAGCCGTAATACGGAATCACCGCGGTGATGCGCCGGGCTGACGCGCGCTTGAGAGCGTCAATCATCAGCAGCAGCTCCATCAGGTGCGAATCGACGGGCTGACAGGTCGGCTGCAGCACGAACACGTCCGCGCCGCGCACATTCTCCTGGATCTGGACGTAGGCCTCGCCATCGCTGAAACGCGTGACCAGAGACTGTCCGCGAACCAGGCCTAAGAAGACGCAGACCTCGTCGGCTAAAGCCTCGTTGGCGGTGCCACAGAAGATCTTGAACTTGTCGTCGACCCGAACGCGTGGTGCTTTGCGTTCCGGCTTTTCGTCGGTCTTTTTTTCCGGCTTTTCCGTCGTCGTTACAAGAGTGGCCATAGTCTCAGCTCTTCGCTTCCGGCTTTAGCTAGATCCTGTGTTGTTGGCTGGGCCGCTAGGATTCGAACCTAGACAAAGTGCTCCAAAGGCACTTGACCTACCATTAGTCGACGGCCCAGTAACTCAGTTACGAGTTTCCAGTTTCAGATTTCGGCTGAAGTGTACGCCGCTAACAGGATACTCGAAACTAAAAACTCGAAACCAGAAACTTCTGCCAATACTGCCGCCGATTCAGGGTCGTCGTGACCACCGCTTCAGTGCCGCCTTTCCGGAGTCGCGCTGCGGATCGTTCGGCAGCGGAACGCGTCCGAAACAGCCCGTAAAGCGCCGACCCGGAGCCCGACAGCGAGGCATAAAAAGCCCCCGACTGCTGGAGCACACGCTTGACCTCACGTAATTCGGGATACTTGGGAAAGACGACCTGTTCGAAGTCGTTTTCGATCCCGGTACGGACGAGGTCGAGAAGCGGGGTCTCGGCCCGGCCCCTGCTCCTGGCAGGGACACCGGATAAACCCTTGGCTGAGCTGCCAAAGCCCAAACCAGCCAGCCACGCAGAAACTGAGCGGCTGAACATCAACATTCTATCGGAGGGGTCGGGATGCGTCAATTTTGTTGCGTCCCAGTCAGCAAAGGCCTGCGGGGTGGAGATTCCGACGTCAGGCAGGGCTATGACGCATGGAACAGCGGGCAGCTCCGGCAAGGGGTAAACCTGCTCGCCGCGGCCGACGCCCAGGATTGTTCCGCCAACCAGAAATAAAGGAAGGTCGGAACCGACTTCGGCGGCGATCCTCAGCTTCTCTGGGCCGGATAGTTGCTTTTTCAAGACCCGCTCCAGAGCCAACAAAGTCGCGACCGCGTTTCCGGACGCGCCGCCGAGGCCACCCTGGACGGGGAGATGCTTTTCCAGTTCGATGATCACCCGGCCGCGAGCCTTGAGTGCTGCCATGACCCGTTCGGCGACGCGATAGCAGGTGTTCGAGGCATCTTTGGGGACCCGGGGATCCTCGCAGCGGATCTCGATCCCACTTCCTCGTTCGACACCAACGCGAATGCGATCGCTTAGCGCAATCGTTTGGTAGACCGTGCACAGTTCGTGAAATCCATCGTTCTGGCGCGGACCAATGCAGAGGCCGAGATTGATCTTCGCGAAGGATCGGACGGTGACGGGCATGGACGGATGATTCTAAACCCAGAGTGTCGCACGCTGGTTGGAATGCGGGGGGCCTTCGACATCGCCCAAAACGAGAAAGCTTAGCCTCGCCGCTTGTAGTAGATCGCGAACTCGTAGCCGGGGTTCGGCGGGAAGAGCTCGGCGACCTTCCGAAGCCGTTCGGCTAACTGGGCGGGAGCTAAAAGAGAATAGTCGCGCTCGCGAAGATCGTAGTAGTCGACATCGATAAAAAGAGACAGCAGGAAGATCGAGATCGCGTCGGAAAAAGTGGCGGCGAGATATTCGTTCTTGTGCTTTTCCGTATCGGGGCCGGGGCCGGTTGCGAGCTTTCGCGACTCCCAGGCATCGAGCGAGGTTTCGCCGCGGCTGTTCGATTCGACTTGCTTCCAGACGAGGTCGGCAAAAGCCTGCGAGACTCCAGCGCGCTCGACGATCGCGTGGCCCACGTTGATATAGAACTCAAACGCGACCGAAAACTTGTCGTCCATGAGGCGCGTGGAGATGAACACGCATTGAGAATCGCCTAAATCGAGATTGCGATGACAAACCGCGTTGTCGCTGAGTGCGACGTCGTAGCGATCGGCGATCACCGTGTCGTCGCCCTGGTTCACGGTCAGCGGCACAAAGTAGTAGGCCTTGCGATTCAGGGCAGCGGCGGCGGAATCCGGCACGGCGCCGACCATGCGCTCCAAATCGGAGGACGAAAGGGTGAGCTCGCCGGACGTGGCGTAACAAATTCCATTCGAGGCTTGCGAAACCGGAGTTCGGCGGACGACCTCCGCCGGAGGCCGCGTAATTGCGGACGCAGCTTGCGACATGGGTTTTATTCTATCGCACCCGGTAAATAAAATTTTTTAGAGACTCACTTCTGGCGGCGTTTGTGCGGGCTGGGAGTTGGCGCGTTAAAATTCTTATATGGCGGTTGTCGCGCACAGCCCGCGCTGGTACTACATTCCCGTTCGGGTTGTCCTCATTACCTTTTTGCTTTCATTGATGGCATTTGCGCTTAGCTTGCTGGTTGGAATCGCAGGCACGTTTGTTTCGGGGTTGATTCGTGGTATCCATCCAAATATGACCCTGGCATACCGGCATGTGGCGATCCCGGTTGCCGCGACGGTCGCTGGCGTTGCGTCGATTGTGGTAACGATTAATGAATTGCGAAGATACCGTCAGTCTAAGGCGTTGGAGGGAATCGAGGCGGCCAGCCGCTGAAAAGGCAAGCAGACTTGCCCCTGTGGCTCCACTGAATTGACTTCTTTTGACTCTCCGGTAGCGAAAGCCTAGAATTTTAGCGGGGTATTTGTATCCATCCGGTTGCGCCGGCAAACCCCATTAGGAGGAATTATGGGTGGAAAACTGGGTTTGCCTGAGATTCTCGTGATCCTGGCGATCGCGTTATTGATCTTTGGTCCGAGCAAATTAGCTGACTTGGGCAAGGGCTTGGGCGAGGGCATCAAGAACTTCAAATCGTCGATGAAAGACGGCGAAGAAGGCTCCGAGAAGAAGTCCTAAGCACGCACTCCGTGCTCTTGCAGCATTCGATAGACCAGCGACACCGGTAGTCCTACCACGTTGAAGTAGTCCCCTTCGATTCGCGAAATCCAGCGCGAGGCGCGTCCCTGGATGGCATAGGCGCCAGCTTTGTCCATGGGCTCGCGGCTCGCGACGTAGGAGCGAATGTCTTCGTCGCTCAAGTCACCCATCGTGACAGTTGTATTCTCCCAGCGAACATCCTCAAAGCCAGGACCGACGAGGCACACGGCGGTGATCACCACGTGCGAACGGCCGGACAGCAGACGCAACATGCGCGCTGCATCTGGGGCGTCCTCCGGCTTGTTGAGGATCTGGCCTTCGACCACAACAACCGTGTCGGCGCCGAGAACAACATCGTTTGGCCTGTCCGTGAAAATCGTTATTGCTTTTTCTCGCGCCAGCCGCTCGGCGAACTCGCGGGGCTGCTCGCTGGGAGCTGGGACCTCAGGAATATCGGCGGGTTGGACTACGAACGAGATCCCGGCATTCCGCAACAACTCCTGGCGGCGCGGGGAAGCGGAGGCGAGAACCAGCACTAGCGGCTCCCGACCAGACCTCGAACCGATTCGATCAGCTTTGCCGAGTCGTACCCGACGCCGTCTTTGAAAACGATCTCAACATTTTCGATGTCGTCGATTTTCTGCGACGGGTCACCTTTGATGACTGCGAGGTCGGCTTGCTTTCCGGCGGCAATGGTTCCGATGCGATCAGCTTCGCCAAGATACTGCGCCCCGTTGTAGGTCGCGATATGAATCGCTTCGAGAGGGGTGAACCCGGCTTCGACCAGCAACTCGACTTCGCGCTGATCACCAAAGCCGGCAAGCACTCCGCCCATGCCGGTCGGATCGAGGCCGGCAAGAAGCGTGCCCCCGGCCTTGGAGAACGCGTATTCAAATTCCATTTCTTTCTTAAAGGCAGGTCCCCAGGGCGAAGTCTCGGTGCCGTAAACCTGCTTGTTGCGATTGGCGTCGGTGGAGCGAACCTTGTTCTGCAGCACTTGGGCGCGAGCGTCGAGTGTTAGTGCGTCTAGAATACGCGGCTGAAGCGTCGGGCGCCCGGGGAAGCTTCCCATCTCGAAAACAGGCAAAGTCGAAGTAACGGCCACGTGCTTCTGCACGAGGTGCAGGATCATGTCATGCAAAGGGCCGGAGTTCGCGTCGAGTGTAGCAATATAGCCGGGATCTTTCGGCGTGGTGTTGCATTCGTCCGGCTTTCTCCAGGGAAAGAATTCGGTGTCAACGACTAAGCCGTGCTCGAGATCATCGATGCCGAGATCGGCAGCTTCGCGGAAACCGATGGAACAAAGATGCCCGGTGACCTTCGCGCCGCGTTTGTGAGCCGCCGCAACCGCCGCCGACAGTTCGCCGGGAGTGATGAACATGTAGGCTTTGAAATTGTCGACCCCTTGATCGAGCCAGAAATTCACGGTGCGCGTGGCGTCGTCGGGTCCAGTGAGCTGGTGCATCTGCAGAGCCCATGAGCCCTGGCCTTCGAGATACGGCCCAGTCACGTGCATTTTGGGTCCGGGCATCTGGCCGGCATCAATCTCCTTTTTAATTTCGAGATCGGTGTAAGGCTCGAGGGAGCCGGTGGTGCGAATGGTCGTAACGCCGCTGGCGAGATAGAGTCGCGGGAAGCTGAATCCCATTTCGCCGAAGATCGCGCCGCCGACAGGATAAAAGAGATGATCGTGCATGCCGACCAGGCCGGGAATCACGGTGTAACCGTGGAGATCGAGGACCTGCGCATCTTTGGGCACGTTCGCGGAGGTGGCGGGCGCGACCGATTCGATCTTGCCATTCGAGAGAACTATCGTCTGATCGTCGCTGGCGGCGGCTCCCGTTCCGTCGATTACGCGCACATGGGTCAGCGCGACCACTGGGGCATCGACTTTCACGAAGGCCTGCACCTGCGGGGAACGCTTTTGGGCAAATAGAAGAGAGCTAGCCAGAAGAAAGAAGAAGACCGTCAGTTTGCGCATGATTTCTCCGGAAAAATGCCGAAGAGGATTTTACCGGAAGCGGAGCGAAGAAAGCGCATTCTCTCGAGCGGGAGCTCAGGATGATTTCTTTTGTTTCCTCGCCTCGGCCTCGGCCACCCAGCCACGGCGCAGGTTCTCCATGGGAATGCTCGAGAGATAAGGTTTGATATCGAGGATCGGCGTGCCGTCGAGCATGTCGACACCGCGGACGTGGAGTCGACGGCCGTCCCGCTTCAGAAGTTCGACCACGGTCAGGCCGATGGGATTGGGCCGACGCGGAGAGCGGGTAGCGAAAACGCCATGCGGGCGATCATCGATGGGCGGCGTGCCGAGCAATTCGAAACCTTCGGAGCGATCAAATTGCCAGATCACGAAAAGATGCGAAAAGCCTTCGATATCGGTGAGGCCGGGCTCGAATTCTGGCGCAAGCTCAAGAGTGCCTTCGGCTTCATGTTTCGCGCTGAAGCCCTTGGGAATGGCTTTCGTGTTTTGATAAGGCGTCTTGGCATGTCCGATGGGATTGAAGGAGTGCATATCTCAATGATCTCACCAGTCGTTGGCTCCCTGCAGGCGCATCACAGCGCCGATACATTCCCGCGGTGCTAAGATTGGTCGCTTCCCACCATGGCCATCCGAGAAAACAATTATTGGCTGGAGACGGTCCAAATTCCCGCGGGCGATAGCACGCCGTTGCCGGAGAGCGTGGATGTGGCCGTGGTTGGCAGCGGCGTGACAGGCCTGTCGGCGGCGAGAGCGCTGGCGAGACGCGGTGTGCGAGTCGCCGTGCTGGAAGCCGAAACCCTCGGATGGGGAGCCAGTTCGCGAAATGGCGGCATGGTGCTGACGGGCATGAAGCTGCCGATCCCGACGCTCATTTCGCGCTACGGAAAAGAAAAAGTTCAGCGCATGTACGCGGCATCACTTGCGTCGATCGATTGCGTAGAGCGGATCGTGACCGAAGAAAAGATCGACTGCAACTTCTCGCGTTGTGGGCATCTTGAAGTCGCGTGCAAAAAAGCGCACTTCGACGGGTACGCGGAAGGCGCGGGCATGGTGGCTAGGCTGTTCGGACACAAATTGCGTATCGTGCCCAAGTCCGAGTTGCGGGAAGAGATCGGCTCGGACATTTATTACGGAGGGCTGGTCGACGAGGTCAGTGCCGGCCTGAATCCGGGGCGCTACGTCGGCGGACTCGCATCCGCGGCCAAGCACGCAGGAGCGTTGTTGTTCGATCATGTGCGAGTTGAAGGCGTGGAACGCGAAAGCACAAATGGATCGCAGAAATTTCGGGTGCGAACGGCAAAAGGCACGCTCCTGGCCCGCGAAGTCCTGCTGGCAAGCGGTGCATACACGACCTCGGCAACACCGGGATTGCGCAGAAAGATTATTCCGATCGGGTCGTACATTATTGCTACCGAGGTGCTGAGCGAGGACCTGGCGCGCGAGTTGAGCCCGAAGAATCGCATGATCTTCGATTCGAAGCATTTCCTTTATTACTATCGGCTCACCCCGGACCGGAGAATGTTATTTGGGGGCCGGGCTGCATTTTTTCCCGAGACAGAGAACACGGTGCGGCAGAGCGCCGAGATTCTGCGGCGAGGCATGGTGAGCGTTTATCCGCAATTGCGCGACACCAAGGTGGAGTTCGTGTGGGGTGGAACCCTGGATTTCGCATTTGACGTAATGCCGCACACAGGACTTAACGATGGGATGCATTATTCAGTCGGGTATGCCGGGCATGGAGTCGCGATCGGAACTTACCTGGGAGAGAATCTGGCGAGCCTTCTGTGCGGCGAAGCGAGCGATCTTCCTTTCGACGGAATTCCCTTTCCCAATCCGCCGATCGGCCTGCGCAGCGGCAACACCTGGGCGCTACCACTTGCAGGAATTTATTACCGATTCCTGGATCTCGTCAGCTGAGTTCGATGTCGTACACGCCCTGGTCGATTGGCACTATCGGCGGTAGTACAAGATTGACCGCGGAACGAGAATGCCTCTACAGTTTCAATACCTCTTTTCTGGAAATGATTCGGGGCGGGCTCTGGGTGCTGCAGATGGATTTCCTTCGAAGACGTTTTGCCGTGATGTTTTGCAGTTCCTTTCTCCTTTTGGCATCGATAGCCATGGCACAAGGGAACGAACAGCCCGTCACCGCTCCAAATCAGACGAACCTCGCGAGCACTGATCCAACGAACGACAGCTTGCTCTCTGCTTCCAGCTTGTACATGAAGGTTCGGATTGCCGGACCGCTCAAAACAGGAAAGCTGAAGCCCGGAGACACAGTTGAGGGTAAGCTCGCGCAGGACGTTTACGCCGAAGACCATGAAGTGTTCGCCGCCGGCAGCCGCGTGTTACTTAAAGTCGACAGACTCGGCCAACGGCGCCGCCAGCCGAACGATCATTGGCCCTGGGTGGTAAAGGCCTTCACCCCTCGGCATGAGAAGTATCCGGTGTTCTCGACGGCGAGCGTCGTGTCAGCGGAAAATCACGAAACGGCGCTACAAGTGCGTATGATCTCGCTGAAAAATGAGCGCGAGGTCCGAGCAACAAAGAAATCTGGCCACAAAGCCAAGGAACCAAAAGAAGAACTTGGCCCGGTGCTGACTCTGGCGGCAGACGAGCCATCTTCAGAGCCAGTCTCAACGGCGGCGACTGTGAACGCCGGCCCTGTAACGGTCGCGGCAGGAACTCCGGCGCGGATCATTCTTCTGAAAGATATCAGCGCTTCGAAGAATCGCTCCGGCGATGCGGTGCAGGCCCGACTTCTGGAGCCGGTCCGAGTGGGGTCGACGGTTCTGCTGCCCGAAGGCAGCACGTTCCGCGGCGAGGTTGTGCACAGCCAGAAGCCGCGGATGCTAAGCCGTGCCGGTTCGGTGATGCTGCGCTTCACAACGGTGAGCTTGCCCGATGGCGTGTCCAGCCCGATTGCAGCTTCGATCAAGGGCGCAGAGCTGGATCAGCGGTCGCACACGGTGATCGATCCCGAAGGAGATATGAAAGGCGAGCGGCCGGGAAAAGCCTGGATGCTCCTCAATACCGGAGTAACCGCAGGCATCGCCAAAGAAGTGGATGACGGAACGCAGCTTCTGATCGAGGCGATCGTCTCGACGGCGACCGATGCCTCGACAGCCGGAGTGGCGCGAATCGCGGCAACCTGCGCGTCGGGTATTTTCATGCTCACCCGCCACGGGCGCGATGTGGTCCTGCCAAAGTTCACACAAATGGAAATCGTTTTTGACCGGCCGGCATCCATACCGGCTGCCACGAAGTAAACTAATCGTCTGGGCATCCCGAAATGAGCAGTCTCTCTCCCTACGAAGTTTTCACCGATGTCTCGAGCGATCCGCTGGTTCGGGGATTTCTTCGCCACCCGACGGGGACCGCGCAGGACAGTCTGGTCCTTACTCATGGGGCCGGCGGGAATGCGAGAAGCAGCCTTCTGGTGGCGCTGGCGGAAGAATTCGCGAAGAACGGATTTACGGTTCTGCGATGCGATCTGCCGTTTCGTCAGGACCGAACGTTTGGACCGCCGCGGCCTGGAAACGCTGCTCGGGACCGCGAAGGATTGAGAAACGCCGTCCGGGCGATGCGGAGGATTGTTCCTGGAAAAGCATTCCTTGGAGGGCAATCGTACGGGGGGCGGCAGGCCAGCATGCTTTGTGCTGAAGATCCGAGCGTGGCGGACGGGCTGTTGCTATTGTCTTATCCGCTGCACCCTCCAGGAAAACCGGAACAACTTCGGACGCAACATTTGCCGAACTTGAGGAATCCCGTGCTGGTGGTGCAAGGAACGCACGATCCCTTTGGCTCGATCCCGGAAATTCAATCTGCAATGAAGTTGATTCCGGCGAAAATGTCGCTTTTGCCGGTCGACGGCGCAGGGCATGATCTGGGATTCAAGGGGAAATCGAGGCGGGAGGAGCTACCACCCAGGGTCGTGGAAGAGTTCAGAAAACTGCTTCTCTAAAATCAAAAAAAAACTAAAGCTTAGTTCACCCAGCCAGACTTGGAGCCGCCGTTCTTCTTTTCCAGATCATCTGGCGGAATGTAGTTGCCGTGCTCGTCGAAGTTGACGGTCCGGTTGTGCTGCCGCATATAAACTTCGAATTTGCGAGCCGCACGACGGCGCTTCCATCGATAGTAGGAATTCCGCAGGCTGAAGTAGCGCTCGCTGGCGCCACGCGTTAACCCTCGGGTGGGCACGAACTTCACATAAAGGTATCCGAAGAGCAGACCGCCGAGGTGGGCGAAGTTGGCCACGCCGCCCTGGGATGGCTGGAAAGTCGCGATGATCACCAGCAAAATCATGATGGCGATCATGTACTTGGCCTTCATCATGAAGGGCAGCGGGAACATGAAAATTTCCCGGTCGCCATAGAGCATGCCAAA
>Ga0335078_10004597_pt1 | contig 20431 bp, 18 predicted proteins | sample Lox_Sample_32_FD_206711 | JGI IMG/M metagenome (GOLD analysis project Ga0335078, IMG submission 206711) | Soil microbial communities from Loxahatchee National Wildlife Refuge, Florida, United States - Lox_Sample_3.2 | ecosystem: Environmental > Terrestrial > Soil > Wetlands | place: USA... | reverse complement strand
CGCGGTGCCCGCCCGGCGAGCCCGGCGGGCGGGCACCGGTGAGGTTGATCCCGGCCGCAAGCTCCGCGTCGTGGTGGCCGGTCACGACCTCAAGTTCTTCATGCCGCTGCTGGGCTACCTACGGCTGCAGCCGGATCTCGAGATCAGGGTGGACCAGTGGGCCGCGCTCGGCAAGCACGACGCGGCGGCCAGCCGCGAGCTCGCGGCCTGGGCCGACGTGGTGGTCTGCGAGTGGTGCGGGCCGAACGCGGTCTGGTACAGCAGGCACAAGCGGCGCGGCGCGCGGCTGCTGGTCCGGCTGCACCGCTTCGAGCTGGCCTCGCCCTACCCCGGCCAGCTCAAGATCGGGTCGGTGAACCAGGTGGTCTGCGTGAGCAAGCACTACGCGCGGCTCTGCCGTGAGCGGACCGGCTGGCCCGAGACCAAGGTGGTGACGGTGCCGAACGCGCTCGACGTCGCCCAGCTTGACCGGCCCAAGCTGGACGGCGCCCGTCACCACCTCGGCCTGGTCGGCATGGTGCCGTCGCGCAAGCGGGTGGACCTGGCCCTCGACGTGCTCGAGAAACTGCGCCGCGAGGACGACAGGTACCTGCTGTTCGTCAAGTCGGGGATGCCCTGGGAGCACTGGTGGGTGTGGCAGAACCCGGCCGAGCGCGAGCACTACGCGGACGTGCTGCGCCGGGTGCAGCGCTCGCCGCTGCTGCGCGGCGCGGTGGTGTTCGACGACGCCGGACCCGACGTCGCCGCGTGGCTGCGCCGGGTTGGTTTCGTGCTGTCCGCCAGCGACGACGAGAGTTTCCACGTGGCCCCGGCCGAGGGCATGGCGTCCCGCGCGGTACCGGTGCTGCGGCACTGGCCCGGCGCCGAAACCATCTACGACATGCGCTGGATCCACCGGGGGCCGGCCGAGATGGCAGCCGCCATCGCGACGCTCGGCGACGAGGGCGACTGGCGCGCGGCGGGTGACGACGCGCATGCGCAGGCGGCCGCGGCCTTCAACCTGGCGCGGGTGTGCCAGGCCTGGCACGGCCTGCTCACCGCAGACCTGGATCCGGCGGTATCGGGGCCGATCCTCGAGCTGCTCGGCTCCTGCTGATGGGCATGTACTTCACGCTCGCCGTCAGCGCGGCCACCGCCGCGGGCTGTGCCGCGCTGGTCCGCACGGCCCAGGGCGCTGATCCGCGGGTTATGCCCATCCCTGGGCCGCCCGGAATCGCCTGGCGAGGGCCGGACGGACGTACCGCTGCCGCGGCCGAGGTGGCGGCGGCCTTGACCGAGGCCGTCCGGTCACTGGGGCAGGCGGCCGTGCCGGTCGAGCTGTCGCTGACCGGCGGCAAGGACAGCAGGCTGGTCGCCGCCGCGCTGACGGCGGCGGGGGTGCCGTTCCGCGCCCGCACGCACGGGTTCGCCCAGCATCCCGACGTGATCATCGCGGGCATGATCGCCGGCCATCTCGGCATCGAGCACACGATCACCAAACCACGGCTGCCCGGGGCGCCCGGCGAGGCGGACGTGCTCGGCAGGCTCCGCGCGGCGGTCCTGGTCAGCGACGGCATGCTGTCGGCGTTCGAGAACCTCGGTTCCTGGGTCCGTCCCGGCGAGCCGGCGGCCGCCACCCGGCCGGTTCAGGCCGGCGGTCACGGGGGTGAGCTGCTGCGGGGCGGCTACGCGCGGGCCGCCTGGCGCGCCCCGGCGGCTCGGGGCGCCGCGGGCGCCGCCGAGTTGTTCCGCCGGATGACCACGCGCCGCCTGAGCCTGCTCCGGCCGGCCGCCGCGGCGGCGTACCTGGCCAGCCTGGCGCCGTCGGCCGCGGCCCTGGGCCGCGGGCCGCTGTCCGCCCTGGACGACTTCTACCTGGTGAACCGGGCGGGCCGGTGGTCGGCCGCTGCCCGCCAGGCGTACCTGCTCCGGTCACCGCTGGTCCAGCCCTTGTTCGCCGACCGTGTGGTGCGGGCCGCGCGCGCCGCTCCGCTCCGGTACCGGATGGGCGACCAGCTGCATCGTGACGTGCTCGCGATGCTGGGCCCGGAGCTGGCCGGCCTGCCGCTGGCGGGCAGTCCGTGGCACGGCGAGCTGCGCACCCCGGCGGGCGTGCTGCCTGCCCCGGCCGCCATCGGGGACTGGCGGCGCGACTACGGCGAGGGCCTGGCCAGGTTCCTGCGCGGTTACGTCCTGGACCACGGCGAGGCGAACCCGATGTTCGGCATCGTGCGCAGGCGGGCCGCCGAACGCTCGCTGCGCCTGCCGCACGCCGACCCGCAGGCGGCCTGGGCGCTGGCCACCCTGGCCGCGCTGATATCCGGCGACTGGCTCAACGCCCGCCAGCCGGGCTTCGGGACCGGCCAGGCGCTGGCCGGCCACAGCCGTCCGTAGCCCCGGCCGTCTGTAGCCCCGGCCGTACTAGCCCCGGCCGTACCTGGTCTCGGCCTGCCAGAAGTAGAGCACGCCCGCGACGAGCGTGACGACGGCCCAGCCGATACCGGCCAGCCACAGCTGGCTGACCGCGATGTCCGGATGGCAGTACGCCTGCAGCGAGGGGATCTTCTTCGCGTTGAAGATCGCGCATCGCGCCGCGTTGTAGGGCTGCGCGCCCGGCGCGTCGGCCCGGAACGAGGCCATGATCGCGTACCTGGTGAGCGAGATGTACACCGCCGCCGGGTTGAAGGAGAGCAGGTTCTTGGCCCATTCCGGCAGCGAGGCGGGCAGCGAGGCGATGCTGTACATGACCCCGCAGAAATACCGCCACACCCGCAGCAGGAACGGAACCAGCTGGCTGATGTCCTGCGCGCCCGCGCCGACCCGGGCCATGATCAGCGCGGCGCCCACGTTGAACGTGGCCTGCATCAGCAGCGTCGGCACCAGCAGCAGCCAGTACCAGGTGAGCGGCTCCCCGGTGCCGAGCACGATGGCGAACAGCACCGCCATGGACAGCAGCAGCTGCTGGAACTCCACCAGCACGTACGCCAGCGGCAGGCAGGCGCGCGGGAAATGCAGCGCGCGAATGAGCGTGATATTCGCCCGCATCACCGTAGAGCCGACGACGATCGACCGTTCCGTGAAGGCGAATATGAAAACCCCGGTGACCAGATAGGCAGTGTAATTGCTGATGCCGCGGTCAGCCTTGAACAAGACCCCGAAGATCAGGTAATACACGGCCGAGTTGAGCAGCGGCGTCAGCACCTGCCAGAGCTGGCCGAGCCGGGCCTCGGTGTACATCGAGACGTTGCGCGCCGTGGCGTAGGCGATGATGAAGTGCCGCCGCTGCCACACCCTGGCCAGGTAAGACGCCAGGCCAGGCCGCGCGGAACTCGGCCGCAGGCCGTACTCGGCGGCCAGTCCGGCCAGGCTGGCGCTGCCCTCGCCCGGCCCGCCGGGCGCCTCATCCGCGGGTGCGGGCGCGAGCGCCGGCCCGGTCAGCAGGTCCCCAGGAGCGGTCAGCCGCCCGCGGTCTCTCATGGGTCCGGAGTTTATGAGAACGGTCATCGCCAGCACGCATTTCCCGGTTTGCGGGAAAATCGTTCGCCGGGAATTCGGCAGTCATTAACCCGCCGTACCCATGACCCTCTTTTCAAGGCCGAACGGACTTCGTTCCCGCCCCGTCACCGGGCTTGCCGGCCCGGGCCCGGCGGGCCTTCAGCGGCTCAGGTGAGCCGTGTCGTTGAAGGACCGGAGCACGGCCGGGCCGTCGGCGTACCAGTCGATCTCGCACAGGGCGGCCACGTCCAGGTGCATCCGGTACAGCGAGGGCGGCGGGGCGAGCAGGGCGGCGGCGACCAGCGTCTTGATCGGCGTCACGTGGCTGACGATGAGGATTCTCTGGCGTTCCCGGCCGGCCAGCACGCGGTGCAGCGCGGCGGTGACCCGCTCGCTCACCTCGGCGAAGCTCTCGCCGCCTGGCGGGGCGACCGCCGGGTCGGCCAGCCACGCGGCCATCTCGGACGGCCAGCGCTCCCGCACCTCGGCGAACGTCAGGCCTTCCCAGTCGCCGAAGTCGGTTTCCCTGAAGCCGTCCTCGGTCACCACCGGCACGCCGGTGACCGCGGCCACCTCCCCGGCGGTCCGCACCGCGCGCTGCAGCGGCGAGGTCACGATGGCGCCGATGCCCGCCGGCGCAAGCCGCTTGGCGGCGGCGGCGGCCTGCCGCACCCCGGTGTCGGTGAGCGGGACATCGGAGCGGCCGGCGTACCGCTTCTGCACCGACATCGCCGTCTGCCCGTGCCTGAGCAGCAAGGTAACCGCGGGCTCGCCCTGGGCGGGCATCCAGTTGGTCCTCGCGCGCACCTAGAGGCCAGACTCCGGGGTCCGGACGAGGATCCGCCGGCACTCCTCGCACCGGACCACGTCGTCGGGCGCCGACCCCCTGATCACGTTCAGGTCCGCCGCGTTGAGGCTCAGATGGCACCCCTCGCACCGGCCGGCCCGCAGCATGGCGGCGCCGACGCCCTTGGTCTTGCGGATCTGGCCGTAGAGCCCGAGCAGGTCGGCGGGCACCTCGGCGGCAACGCTGGCGCGCTGGTCCGACGCCTTGGCCGCCTGCTCGTCGATCTCCTTGAAGGCCGCGTCCCGCCGGGCCGCCACCTCGGCCATCTCGCCGCCGAGGCTGTCCCGTTCGGTGGCCAGCTCGGCCTGGCGGCTTTCCAGCGCCTCGCGGCGCTCCATCAGGTCGAGCACGATCTCCTCCAGGTCACCCTGCCTGCGGTGCAGGTTCTCGATTTCCGACTGCAGGCTGGCGAGCTCGCGTGCGGCGGAGACCTGACCGGCGTCCAGCCGGGCCCGGTCCTTCTCGATCCTGGTCCGGACCTGCTCCACGTCGCGCTCGGCCCGGCTCTGCTCCCTGGCCAGGTCGCCGAGTTGGGTCTCGGTTACCACCAGGTCGTCCCTGAGCTGGCTCTCCCTGGCCTCCAGGCGGGCCAGTTCTTCGACTTGGGGCAGGCCACGCCTGCGATGGTCGAGACGGGTGAGCTCGGTGTCCAGGTCGGCCAGTTCGAGCAGGCGGAGCTGGGTCTGCGGTGATGCCTTCACGGGTCTCACGTTAGTCCCCCCCGCGACCTAGTGGGGGTTATCCCCCTGCGCAAGCAGAGCGCATGGTAGACCTGCGCCATGGAGATCCCTCAAGTCAGCCGGCCCTACATGCCGGGGTACGGCATCGCCGGGCCGAACGAAGGCAGCGGACTCCTGCACTGGTCCTGGGCGGCCGAGCGGCTGACGGCGGCGCGCAACTACTGGGTCGCGTCGGTCTGGCCGGACGGGCGGCCGCACGTCATGCCGGTCTGGGGCATGTGGGACGACAGCACGCTGTGGTTCACGAGCAGCACCGGCTCCCGGAAGGTCCGCAACCTGACCGCCGATCCCCGCTGCTGCGTCACCACCGAGGATGCCTCGGACCCCGTGGTCATCGAGGGCACCGCGCACATCTCGACCGAGCTGCCGGTGCTGCGGCGGGTAGTCGACCTGATGAACGCCAAGTACCGGACGGACTACCGGGTGGATTTCCTCGACCCGGCCACGAACGCCACCATCGGGGTCCGGCCGCACCGCGTGTTCAGCATGCGGGCCGGCGACTTCACCGGATCCCCCACGCGCTGGGTCTTCGAATAAAGCGGTAATAAGAGCGCAATCTTCGCGGGGCTAACGAAACGCCCCGGGGCGGGTAGCGTGGGCAATGCGCCTAACCGCGACATTCCGCCATGACATCAGCGTCCGCCCTTGCCGACGATCAGCCCCGGGCTCCGCACGCCCTCGCCGGGGCCGTGGCCGGCGTGCTCGCGGCGGCGGTCGCGATCGGCGCGGCTCAGCTCGCCGCGGGCCTCACCGTGCCGCAGAGCTCGCCGGTGCTCGCGGTCGGCCAGGCCGCCATCGACCTCACCCCGCCGCCGGTCAAGGACTTCGCCATCTCGGCGTTCGGCGCCGACGACAAGACCGTGCTGCTCGGCGGCATCCTGGTGGTGCTCACCCTGTACGCGGCGGTGGTCGGGGTGCTGGCGGTACGTCGGCTCGCGTTCGGCATGTGGGGCCTCGCGCTGTTCGCCTTCATCGGGCTGGCAGCCGCCCTGACCAGGCCGGACTCGACGCCGGAATATGTCGTGCCCACCCTGGCCGGCGCCGCGGCCGGGGCGTTCGCGCTCACCCGGCTGGCCCGCGCCGCGGCCAGGCTCGGCACCGCTGCGCCCCGTAAGGCCCGCGCACGTCCGCGTGCCGGGCCCAGCGACCAGGCCTCGCCTGGGACCCTGACCCCGCCGGACCTGCCGGCGCCGCCGGCGGAACCGCCCGATTCCCCCGCTGACACGCCGGGGTACTCCTTCACCTACCTCCCCAACCCGGATGACCCGGGACCGTCACGGGGGCCCGCGCGGCGGCGCTTCCTGGTCGCCAGCGGGACAGCCCTGGCCGCGGCGGCGGCCGGGACGCTCGCCGGGCGCGAGCTGATCACCCGGCGCGACGTCACCCAGGCGCGAGCCGCCATCCGGTTCCCCAGGCCCGCGGTCCCCGCACCGCCGCTCCCGCCGGGCAGCAACCTGAACATCCCGGGCCTCAGCTCGTTCATCACCCCGGACGGCAGCTTCTACCGGGTCGACACCACGCTGTTCCTGCCGCAGGTGGATCCGGCGAGCTGGCAGCTGCGGATCCACGGGATGGTGCAGCGCCAGGTCACCATCACCTTCGACGAGCTGCTCAGGCGCCCGCTCATCGAGGACTACGTGACGCTGACCTGCGTGTCCAACCCGGTTGGCGGCCCCTACGCGGGCAACGCAAAATGGCTCGGCGCCAGCCTGGCCGCCCTGATCAGGCAGGCCCGTCCGCTGGCGGGCGCCAGCCAGCTGCTGTGCACCTCGGTCGACGGGTTCACCTCGGGCACCCCGCTGCAGGTGGTGCTGGATGGCCGGGACGCGCTGCTCGCGGTGGCGATGAACGGCACGGCGCTGCCCGTCGAGCACGGCTTCCCGGCACGGATGGTGGTGCCGGGGCTGTACGGCTACGTGTCCGCGACCAAGTGGGTCACCGACATCGAGGTCACCACGTTCGCGGCGGCTTCCGCCTACTGGGTGCAGCGCGGCTGGTCGCAGCAGGCGCCGATCAAGACCGAGTCCAGGATCGACGTGCCCGCGGCCGGGGCGTCGCTGCGCCCCGGGCCGACGCCGGTGGCCGGGGTGGCGTGGGCGCAGCACAAGGGCATCGCCGCCGTGGAGGTCAGGGTCGACGGCGGCCCGTGGCACGAGGCGCGGCTGGCCGCGGTGCCCGGCATCGACACCTGGCGGCAGTGGGTGTGGCAGTGGCCGGCCACGCCGGGCAATCACCTGCTCGAAGCCCGCGCCACCGACCAGACCGGCTACACCCAGACTCCGGTCCAGGCCCAGCCGCCGCCCAACGGCGCCTCCGGCTACCCCTCCGCGGCCGTCAGCGTGGCCGGCTCCTAGCGCGTGCTGGAGCCCGCCGAGGACGCCCGCAAGGTCAGCTGGCGACCAGAACCAGGGCGAGGAGCCCACCCGTTCGGGATAAATTCCTCGTTGGCTACGGTTAGGCCACGCGGAGAAACGGAGGCGGGATGAGCGGCAACGCTGACGCGGAGTTCGCCGGGCTGGCCCGGGAGTACCTGGACGACCGGGCCGAACGGCACCCGGACATCGCCACCAGCCTCGGGGATCACCGGTTCGACGCGTTCCTGGCCGATCCCTCGGCGCAGGCCCTGGAAAATGAGCGGCGCGCGCTCGACGGCTGGGCCGGGCGGCTGGCCGCGATCGATCACGGTGCCCTGTCCGCGGAGCACCGGGTGGACGCCGCGATGATGGCGGACGGCGTGGCGCGGCGGGCGTTCGAGCTCGACGAGCTGCGCGAGCACACCTGGAACCCGCTGCAGGCCAACCCGGGAAAGGCCATCTACCACCTGCTGGCCAGGGACTTCGCGCCGCTGCCCGACCGGCTCGGCTCGGTGGCCGGGAGGCTGGCGGCCATTCCCGCCGTGCTGGCCGAAGCCCGGCGGCAGCTCGGGCCCATGCCCCGGGTGCACCTGGAAACCGCGGTCGGCCAGTTCGGCGGCACGATCGTGCTGGTCAGCAACCAGATCGACGCCGCGCTGGAGGCCGCGCCGCAGTGCGCCGGCCAGCTCGGCCAGGTGCGCCCCGCCGCCCTGGAGGCGCTGACCGAGCACCGGGCCTGGCTGTCCGCGCGGCTCGCCGAGGCGGACGGGTTCGCCGATCCGAGGATCGGGCCGGAGCGGTTCGCCCGTAAGCTGTCGCTCACCCTGAGCGCGGCCGCCGACGCGGATGCCATCCTGGCCCGGGCCCAGGCCGACCTGGACCGGGTGAGCGCGCAGATCGCCGAGCTGGCCGCGCAGATCGCGGGCGTGGCGCGGCCCGGCCCCGAGGTGGTCAGGGAGGTGCTCGACCGGCTGGCCGGGGACGTCCCGGACGACACGACGATCCTGGAGTTCTGCCGCGACGCCCTCGCCGCGCAGACCGCGTTCGTGACCGGCCACCGCCTGCTCACGGTCTACGACGATCCGGTCGAGCTGATCGTGATGCCGGAAATCGACCGCGGGATCGCGGTGGCCTACTGTGACTCCCCCGGCCCGCTCGAGCCGTCGCCGCAGCCCACGTTCATCGCGGTCTCGCCGACGCCGGCCGACTGGACGGCGGAGCGGGTCGACTCGTTCTACCGCGAGTACAACCGGCACCTGGTGCACAACCTGATGGTGCACGAGGCCATGCCCGGCCACTACCTGCAGCTGCAGCATTCCCGGCGGTTCACGGGGTCGGACACGGCGATCCGCGCGGCGCTGCGGTCGGGCGCGTTCACCGAGGGCTGGGCGGTCTACACCGAGCGGGTCATGGCGGAGCACCAGTACCCCGGTGAGGGCGATCCCCGCGCGGTCCGGATGCAGCAGCTGAAGATGCAGCTACGCACCATCATCAACGCCATCCTCGACGCCCGGATCCACGGGCACGGCATGACCGAGGCCGAGGCGATGGCGCTGATGACCGGCCGCGGCCATCAGGAGGAGGGCGAGGCGGCGGGCAAATGGCGCCGGGCCCAGCTCACTTCGGCCCAGCTGTCCACCTACTACGTCGGGTATTGCGAGATCTCCGACCTGGCGGAGGACCTCAGGGCGGCCGACCCCGGCCAGACCGACCAGCAGGTCCACGACCGCATGCTGGCGCACGGCTCGCCGCCGGTCCGGCTGCTGCGCACGCTGATCGCCGCGTGAGCCCGGCACCTGGGCACCGGCCCGGTTACTCCCGGGTACCTAGGCCAGGCCCGGCATGAGGCGGGGCCGGGCCTAGGTATGTAAATCGGTCATCTCACCGACGCGGCGGGGCGGCGCCGTAGGACACACTATGGCAGCTGGGCCGCTCCGGAGGGAACCTCCGGCTGCGGGTTCCGCGGTCGGTGCTGCGAGCGGTCCAGCCTCAGCGCCGCCTGGCGGGCGGCCCGGTCCCAGCGCTCCTGGCGGGCGGCCCGGTCTCAGCGCTCCTGGCGGATCGCCAGTAGAGCCGCCGCTCGGCCAGGGACCAGGCCAGCGATGTGACCAGGTAGATCCCGGCCGCGAGGGGCGCGAACGCGGCGATGACCACGGTCAGGTACGGGAGCGCCCGGATCAGCAGCCCGGCGCCGCCCGTCCCCGCGGGCGCCGCCGGGGTTCCGGTGGCCTGCGGCGCCATCAGCCGGGCCAGCCGGGCGGACAGCCAGCACAGGCCGGCCAGCAGCGCGAACACGCCGAGGAAGACCGCGCCCTGCAGGCTCGCCGGCCCGGCGCCGCTCAGCCAGTGCATGCCCAGCGGCACGCCGAACAGGTCGTGAGACAGCAGCGTGTTCGGCTTCCCGCCGACTTGCGGCGACCGGAACAGCAGGTACATGACCGACAGGAACGGCCACTGGAGCAGCAGCGGCGTGAAGCCGGCGAACAGGCTGGTGCCCTCCCGCCGGTACAGCGCGGACATCTCCCGCTGCAGCCGCTCCGGCTGCCTGCCGTACCGCTGCCGCAGCGCCTGCAGCTGCGGGGCCAGCCGGGCCTGGATGAGTTGCCCGTGCAGGGCGCGCAGGCTGAGCGGCACGAGCAGGAGCCGGACCGCCATCGTGAGCGCGATGATGGCGGCGACGGCCGCCAGCCCGCCGAGTACGGGCGTGAGGATGCCGGTGAACCCGGAGACGACGTGATATGCGGCGTCTACCAGGACGCCAAAGAAACTGCCGAGGAAACTGAACATGAGGCAACGGCCTTCCAGCGACGAAGGGATGAGAGCTGGAGGCGGCCGCGAGGTCCGCGAGTCAGCGAGGTCAGCGGGAGAGGGCGGCCGCCGGGGCCGCCGATGGCGCTCTGGGCCTGGACCGGCCCGCCGCGTCGGGGTCGCGCTGGCGGAGGAACGCCGCGCGCCAGGACTTCTCCCGCAGCGCCGAGGCCCGGCGGATCAGCGGGAGGGCGGCGGCCGGGCGGGAATGGCACGCCACCGAGGTGAGCAGGGCCAGCACTGCCGCGAACATGGCCCCGGCCAGGACGGCCGCGGCCAGCGCGGTCAGGCCCGAGGGGCTGACCGCGAGCTGCGTGAGGTCGCGCAGCAGCCCGGCCAGCATGGCCAGCAGGCTGCCGAGCACCGTCATCGCCGTCGCGTCCTCTCGAAGGGAGAGCCGCTTCCAGCGTACGCCGTCAGGCAAGTTCCGACACCGCGGCCAGCAGGCGGTCGACCTCGGCCAGGTCGTTGTAGTGGACCAGGCCGGCCCGGACGGCGCCGCCGGAGTCCCGCAGGCCGAGCACCCCGGCCAGCTCCCAGGCGTAGTTGTCGCCGTTCCACACGTTGACCTGGCGCGCGGCCAGGTGCTCGGCGACCCGGCGGGGCGAGCGGCCCGCCACGGTGAAGAACGCGGTCGGCGCCCGCCGGGCGGCCTTGCCGTACAGCGTCACGTGTTCCATCGCGGCCAGGCCGTCGAGCAGGCGCGCGAACAGGCGCGTCTCGTACTCCTCGACGGCGGCCATCGAGGCCAGCATCCGCTGCCGCCTGCTGCCGGCCGCCGGGCCCGCGGCGTCGCCGGCAGGCGGGGCGAGCGAGGCCAGGTGCTCCACGGCCGCGACGACCCCGGCCAGGTCGGCGAAGGCGGCGGTGCCGCGCTCGAACCGGCCGGGCACGCCCTCCGGGGCGGGCGCGAGCTTGTCCGGGCGCAGCGTCTCGAGCAGGGCCGGTTCGGCCACCACGGTGCCGATGTGCGGCCCGGACCACTTGTAGGCGCTGGTGGCGTAGAAGTCGGCGCCGAGCGCCCCCACGTCCACCGGCACGTGCGGGGTGGCGTGCACGCCGTCGACGTAGACCAGCGCGCCGGCCTCGTGCGCGGCCGCGGCGATAGCCGCCAGGTCCGGCCTGGTGCCGACGACGTTGCTGGCCGCGGTGACCGCGACCAGCCGGGTACGCTCGGACAGCAGGTCGCCGTACTGGGCGGGGGGCAGTTCGGTGGTCGCGATGTCGACCTCGGCCCAGCGCACCGTGGCACCGCGGCGCTGGGCGGCCTGCACCCAGGGCCTGATGTTCGCGTCGTGGTCGAGCCGCGACACGATCACCTCGTCCCCCGGCCCCCACTGCCGGGACAGCGTGTCCGCGAGCCGGTAGGTGAGGGTGGTCATGTTCGGGCCGAGGATGACGCCGTCCGGGTGGCCGCCGGTCAGGTCGGCCAGGGCCCGGCGGCATTCGCCCACGATGGAACCGGAGCGCGCGCTGGCGGGAAAGGCGCCCCCCACGTTGCCGATCCCGGACCGGTAGGCGCCCGCGATCGCCTCGATGACCGCCGTGGGGACCTGCGTGCCCGCGGCGCCGTCCAGGTAGGCGTAGCCGTCGCTCAGCGCCGGGTAGGCCGCCCGGACGCGGTCGATATCAAAGTTCACGAACCAAAGCTACAGCTGGGCCCAGTCCGGATCCCGGCCGGACGCGGTCAGCAGGAACAGCCAGGGGTCGTCGTCCTGCCTGGCGAGCACCGGCCATAGCTGCGGCGTGCCCGCCCGCCACGCGGTCAGCACGAGCTCTGGATCGGCCGGACGGTAGTCCTTGCCCAGCGACCTGGCCAGATCCCAGGCGTGCAGGTGCCACTCGGCGCAGGCCGCGCCCGCCATCGCGCCCGCGGTGACGCCGATCCCCCGGTACTGGTGGTGCGGCAGCTCCCAGGACAGCGGCAGCCGCCGGCCGTAGGACCGCGCCGACTCGGCGAACGCCATGATGTGCTCCCGTCCCGGCACGTCGGGCAGCGCGGCGAGCTCAGCGGAGTTCTGCCTGGCCAGCTTGCGGGCGAGCGAGTCCGCGGGCGCGTTGGTGGACATCAGGCGCGCGAGCCTGCTGTCCGGGGCGTCGTCGAGGTACTCGTGGTAGTCGTCGGCGACGCACCGCAGGTGGCCCGCGAGGTCCACGGCGCGCCATTCGGCGCACGGCGTGGCCGCGAGCCAGGTCGCGTCGGTGAACTGAGCGGCCAGCTCGCAGATCACCGTGACCCCGTCGCGGTATGCGGCCAGGACGCCCGCGCGGGATACGCGGCTCATCTAAGCCTGGGGCGACTGGTGCTGCTGCGCTTCACGGTTCCTCTCCCTGCCGGGCATCCCGGCAACCGGTTCGCGAAGCCTCCGGGGCAGCCAGCGTGCCAGAGATAAGGCCCGCCGACAAGCCATACGCGCCAAGAAAAATCAGGTGACAACTTCCCGGACGCCCGGTTAACCTCGCGGCTAATGCCCTCTGTTACCCCTTTGCTGGTCACGCACGCCTTCGCCAGGGTACGGCCAGTCGGGGCGCTGTGGCGGCTACGCGGCTACCTGAAGCCGTTCCGCACGCAGATGGTCGTGATGTTCGCCGCCGCGCTCGGCACGGTCGCCGCCGAGATCGCCATCCCGCTCCTGACCAAGTCCGTGGTCGACGGCGCGATCGCGCACGGCGACAAGCGCCTGCTGATCCCGCTGGCCCTGGCCGCGATGGCCCTCGGCGCCGCCGGGGCGCTGATGAGCATGATTCGCCGCTGGATCCAGGCCGACGCGGTCTCGGACATCGAGAAGTCGATCAGGGACGACCTGTACGCCCATCTGCAGCGGCTGCAGGTGTCCTTCCACGACAACTGGCAGTCGGGCCAGCTGCTCTCGAGGGCGACGACCGACCTGTCGGCGATCCGCAGGTTCGCGGGCTTCGGCCTGATCTTCCTGGTCACCAACGTGATGACGTTCATCGCGGTGGTGGCGTTGCTGATCAACCTCAGCTGGTGGCTCGGCCTGATCACCGGCGTGGTGTTCGCGCCGGTGCTGCCGGTCTGCTTCAGGTTCGAGAAGCGCTACCGGGTGCTGTCCCGCCGGGTCCAGGACCAGCAGGGCGACCTCGCCACGCTGGTCGAGGAGGCCGCCGCCGGCATCCGGGTGCTGAAGGCGCTTGGCCGGGGCCAGCAGGCCGCGGCCAAGCATGACGCCCAGGCGGCGGAGGTCTGCCGGACCCAGGTCGAGAAGGCGGGCCTGCTCGGCTCGTTCTGGGCGCTGCTCGACCTGATCCCGAATGCCGTGATCGGCCTCATCATCGTCCTAGGCGCGATCGCGGTCGCCGGGCACTCGCTGACCCTCGGCGGTCTGGTGGCATTCATCACACTCGCGCTGGAGCTGGTCTGGCCGGTCGAGGCCATGGGCTACATCATCGCCTCCGGCCAGGAGGCGGCCACCGCGGCTCAGCGCGTGCTGGAGATCTTCGACACCCAGCCGGAGATCACCGACAAGGAGACCACCGGAAAAGACCAGGATCATGATGCCGAACGAGCCGCGATCCCGCTGGTCAAGCCGGCCGGGAGCGGTCGCGGGGGAAGGCGCCCCGGCGGGCACCTGGTGTTCGACCACGTGGCTTTCCGCTACCCGGGAGCGGCCGAGCCCGTGCTCCGCGACATCGTGCTCGACCTGGCGCCGGGCCAGACGCTGGTGCTCACCGGGGCGACCGGCTCGGGCAAGTCGACGCTGCTGCAGCTCGTGCCGCGGCTGGCCGACGCCACCTCCGGATCGGTGCGGCTGGACGGCACGGACGTCCGCGACATCACGCTCGAGCGGCTGCGCGCGGCGGTCGGCTGCGCCTTCGAGGACGCGACGCTGTTCTCCGCCAGCGTCAGGGAGAACGTGGCGTTCGGGGCGCCGGACGCGGACGAGGACGCGGTGGAGGCCGCGCTGACGGCGGCGCAGGCCCGGTTCGCCTACGAGCTGCCGTGGGGCCTGGACACCAGGATCGGGGAGCAGGGCATGGCCCTGTCCGGCGGCCAGCGGCAGCGGATCGCGCTGGCCCGGGCCATCCTGGCCGGGCCGGACGTGCTGATCCTCGACGACCCGCTGTCCGCGCTCGACGTGCACACCGAAGAGCGTGTCACCCGGGCGCTGCACGAGATCCTGGCCGGCTCGACGGCCCTGGTAGTGGCCCACCGGCCGTCCACGGTGGCGCTGGCCGACACGGTGGCGCTGCTGTCCGGCGGGGTGATCGCGGCCAGCGGCAGCCACCGGCAGCTGCTGGCGTCCAACCCGGAGTACGCGGCGCTCATGGACGTGGAAGATCTGGAGGCAAGCGCGTGACTGCCCAGGGGGGTAACGCGGCCTGGCGGGGGGTGGCCGCCGAGAAGGCCGAGGGGGTCAGCCCGGCGCTGGCCGCGCTGCTGCGCGAGCGAAGCAGGCGGCTGCTCGGCGACCTGCTGCGCCCGCACCGGCGCGCGGTCATCGCCACCATCTCGCTGATCGTGGTGGAGAGCCTGGCCGCGCTGGCCGGCCCGTGGCTGGTCGGCATCGCCATCGACACCGGCCTGCCGCCGCTGCTGGACGACCGCGACGCGATGCCGCTGCTCGGCATCGCGGCCGCGTTCGCCGTCGCGGTGGCGGTGCAGGCGGTCACCACCCGCATGTTCGTCACCATGACCGGGCAGGTCGGCCAGAAGGTGGTGCTGGAACTGCGCCGCCGCCTGTTCGCGCACTTCCTCAGCCTGGATGTGGCGTTCCACGAGGACTACACCTCCGGCCGCGTCATCTCCAGGCAGACCGCCGACGTCGACGCGATCTCCGACCTGTTCGAGGAGGGGCTCGACTCGCTGATCACGGCCGTGCTGACCCTGCTGCTCGTCGGCACCGGCATGCTGCTGCTCGACTGGCGGCTCGGCCTGGTGGTGCTGACCGGCTTCATCCCGCTGACCTGGCTGACCGTCTGGTTCCGGCGCGAGTCCGTCAGCGCCTACCGGCGGACCAGGGAGAGCATCGCGCTGGTCATCGTGCATTTCGTGGAGACGTTCGGCGGGATCCGTGCGGTGCAGGCGTTCCGCCGGGAGAAGCGGAATTCCGGCATCTTCTCCGGCCTGGGACAGGAGTACGCCGAGGCGAGCACGCACGCCTCCCGGCTCATCGCGATCTACGGCCCGTCCATCTCGCTGGTCGGCAACATCATCACCGGCGTGGTGCTCGGCTACGGCGGGCTGCTCGCGATCGAGGGGAACCTCAAGGTCGGCGTCCTGGCGACCTTCCTGCTCTACCTGCAGCGCTTCTTCGACCCGCTGCAGGACGTGTCGCAGTTCTACAACATCTTCCAGTCGGCGGCCTCGGGCCTGGAGAAGATCTCCGGCGTGCTCGAGCAGGACGCCGCGGTGCCCGAACCTTCGGCGCCCGAGGCACCGCCGGCCCGGACCAAGGCGCTGACCCTGGCCGGACGCGCGCCCTCGGCGCCGGCTGGACGGCGGGTGCGGTTCGAGTCGGTGACCTTCGGCTACCGCGACAACCTCGTTCTGTCCGGTCTCGACCTGGACATACCGGCCGGGCAGACGGTGGCCCTGGTCGGCGAGACCGGCGCGGGGAAGACGACCATCGCGCGGCTGCTCGGCCGGTTCTACGACCCGAGGTCGGGCCTGGTGACGCTGGACGGGGTCGACCTGCGGCAGCTGCCGGGCACGGTGCTCCGCTCGGAGATCATCGTGATCACCCAGGAGAACTTCCTGTTCGAGGGGTCGGTCGCGGACAACATCAGGCTCGGCCGTCCGGACGCCCCGGCGGCCGACGTCCAGACCGCGGCCCGGATGATCGGCGCGCACGACTTCATCGCCGCGCTGCCCGAGGGCTACGACACCCCGGTCGGCAAGCGCGGCGGCCGGCTGTCGGCCGGGCAGCGGCAGCTGATCTCGTTCGCGCGGGCGTTCCTGGCCGCCCCGTCCGTGCTCGTCCTCGACGAGGCCACGTCGCTGCTCGACATCCCGAGCGAGCGGCTGGTGCAGAGCGCGCTGCGGACCGTGCTGGCCGGCCGCACCGCTGTCATCATCGCGCACCGGCTGTCCACGGTCGCGATCGCCGACCGGGTCCTCGTCCTGGACCGCGGGCGGATCACCGAGGACGGCCCGCCCGGCGAGCTGATGTCCGGCGACGGCGAGTACGCCGCGCTGCACGCGAGCTGGGCCGCCAGCCTCGCCTGAGGGCTCGCCCCGGCTTACAGCTGGGCCGAGGGATCGCCGGGGACGATGATGCCGGTCTCGTAGGCCAGGATCACGGCCTGCACCCGGTCCCGGAGGCTCAGCTTGGCCAGCAGGTTGCCCACATGCGTCTTGACCGTCGCCTCGCTGACGAACAGGGTGCCCGCGATCTCGGTGTTACTGCTGCCCCGGGCCAGCAGGACGAGCACCTCGCGTTTCCGCGCGGTCAGCGAGGCGAGCCGGGCGGGCGAGGGCGTGGTCTCCGGCGGCCGGCGGGCGAACGCCTCGATCAGGCGGCGGGTGACGGACGGGGCGAGCAGGGCGTTGCCCGCCGCCGCGGCCCGGACGGCGGCGATGAGGTCGGCGCGGGGCGAGTCCTTGAGCAGGAACCCGCTGGCGCCGGCCCGCAGGGCCTCGTACACGTACTCGTCGAGGTCGAAGGTCGTCAGCATGACCACCTTGGGGGTCTTGCGGCCCGGCGAGCCGCGGGTGAGCAGCCGGGTGGCCTCCAGCCCGTCCATCCCCGGCATGCGGATATCCATCAGCACCACGTCGGGGTGATGGGCATCCGCGGCTGACAGAGCCGCCTCGCCGTTGGCCGCCTCCCCCACCACCGTGATGCCCTCAGCGGTGTCCAGGATGACGCAGAATCCCGAGCGGACCAGTTCCTGGTCGTCAACCACGAGCACCCGGATCGGGCCGGGTGCGCTGCTCGCGGGGGGCGGGACCGTCATCGCGATGGCAGCCGCGCGGTGACGGCGAAGCCGTCCGGCTGGGTCGGGCCGATGGTCAGGCTGCCGCCGCAGGAGGCGACCCGCTCGGCGATGCCGGCCAGGCCGAGACCCGAGGACCCCGCCCCGGTGAGCGGCGGACCCGGTTCGCGGGTCCGGCCGGAATCGGCGATCCGCACCGTGACGTACCCGGGCTCGTAGCACAGGGTGACCGCGGCCCGGGCGGCGCTGGCGTGGCGGATCGTGTTGGTCAGCGCCTCCTGGATGATTCGGTACGCGGTCAGGTCCACGCCGGGCGCCAGCGGGGACGGCGTGCCCACGATCTCGAAGTCGACGGGCAGCCCGGTACCGCGGACCTGGTCCAGTACGTCCCCGAGCTCGCCGAGCGAGGCCGAGGGCACCGTCTCCGGCGGTTCGGACGGCCTGCGCAGCACCCCGAGGAGCCTGCGCAGCTCGGCCAGCGCCTGCCGGGCGGTGTCGCCGATGATCTCCACCGAGTGCCGGGCCTGGTCGGGCCGGCCGGGAAGCAGCGCCGCGGCCGCCTCCGCCTGGACCGCGATCAGGCTGACATGGTGCGCCACCACGTCGTGCAGCTCGCGCGCGATCCGGGTTCGTTCGCGCCGCGCGGCCTGCGAGGACTGGCGGTCGAGTTCCGCCTCGGCGCGGTCGGCCCGGATCTGCGCCGCCTGGATGCTGGCCCGCTTGGCCCGGCTGAGCAGGCCCGCCGCCACGGCGGTGAAGAAGATCGTCACCTGGAAGATGGTGTCGTAGGGCTGGCTGTGGCCGGGCGAGGCCTCCGAGACGGCGATCCCCGCCGCCACCAGCAGGCAGGCGATCAACCGCCAGACCGGGCCGCGGCGGTCGATGATGGTGTACAACGCGATCGCGGGCCCGAGCGGGAACGGCGCGAAACCGAATCCGATCTTGTCGTAGGCGACCCGCGCGGCCCCGATGACCAGCCCCATGCCGACGGGCCTGGACCGGCGCCAGATGAGCGGGAGGCCCTGGGCGGCGACGAGCACCAGCGCCAGCCACAGCGGGTGCAGCTGGCCCTGGTACGGCAGCAGCGAGAGCACGTTGACCGCGGCCACGGCGACGCCGAGGCCCAGGTCCTGTACCAGCTCCTGGCGCCGCGGCGGGAGCGCGGCCACCCGCGCCGCGGCACCCGACGTCATCTGGCAGGCCGCGCACGGCTGGCCCGGCCTGGACGTGTTCCGCGTGCTTCAGACCGCGGCCGGGCACAACCGGGCCGTCTACTGGCCCGCGCAGCTCCTCTACACCGGCGTGGTGCTGACCCCGCTGTGGGTGGCCGGCGCCGCCTGGTCGCTGCGCAGCGCCGCGGCCCGGCGCTTCCGGCCGGCGGCGATCGCCTGCGTGGCGGTGATCGCGCTGCAGTTCGTGCTGGGCGGCAAGGCGTACTACCCGGGTGCCGCGTTCACGTTCCTGCTCGCGGCCGGCTGCGTTCCGCTCGAGCGCCGCCTCGCGGCCCGCCGGGCCCGGGGAGACCGCGCATGGCTGTTCCGGCCGATCACCCCCGCGGTCCTGGCAGGGGCGGCGATGGTCGCCGGCGCGGTGCTGGCCGCGCCCGTGGCCCTGCCCGTGCTGCCGGCCCGGGCCCTGCACACCGTGCCGCTGCAGAAGATCAACTACGACCTCGGCGAGGAGATCGCCTGGCCGAAGCTGGTAACCCTGGTGGCGCGGGAGTACGACGCCCTCCCGGCCGCGCTGCGACGGCAGGCCACGATCCTGGCCGGCAACTACGGGGAGGCGGGAGCGATCGACCGTTACGGGCCCGGGGCCGGCCTGCCGCAGGTGTACAGCGGCGCCAACAACTTCTGGCTGTGGGGCCCGCCGCCCGCCGCTGACTCCGCGGCCATCGCCGTGAACGTGGACCCGGCCCTGCTCCGCCGCGAGTTCGCCGACGTCCGCCAGGTGGCCACGTTCTGGAACGGGCTCGGGGTCAGCGACGACGAGCAGGGCGCCCCGGTCTACGTCGCCACCGGCCTGAAGTCATCCTGGGCCCGGGCCTGGCCCGCCTTCCGCGACTACTCATGAACCGTCCCGGCCCGGCGTGCAGCCGGGCCGGCGGCACGCGTACCCTAAATGCTCATGAGACCTGCGGTGAAGCGCCGGCCGAAGCCGAGCAGCGAGGCGGAGCAGCAGTACAAGGCCGACGTGGCGCTGGCCGGGCGCCGCACGGAGCTTCTCGACGCGGCCCGTGAGGCGGAGAGCCGGCTCAGGCAGGCGCAGGCCCGGCAGGCCCCGGACGCGGAGGTACGCCGCCTGGCCGAGAACCTCGACGCCGCGCTCACCGAGGCCATGCGGGCCGCCTACGCCGCGCAGCGAGCGGAGATCGGCCCCCGCGGCTACGACGACCGCATCTACCGGCGCAAGGCGAAGGCCACGCCACAGGTACACGCCCTCACGGCCGAGGCCGAGCGCCTCCTCACGCTGCGCGAGAACCATCGCCTCACCGGCATCCCGGCCGTCCCGTTCGACCCGGCCTCCTAGCGTTCTCCAGCCCGGCCTCCTCCGGCCCGGCCTCCTCGCGTCTGCGGCCCGCCTCCTCCGCCCGGGTAGCGAAAGCTCTCCCGCCGGCCGCCGCAGACTGGACGTAATCGAATTCAGAGGATTTCGCGGTGAACCACCGGGGAGGCTTCGACGTCTCCAGATGTAGGGGACGATCAAGCTACGGCCAGATCACCCAAGGGGGGCGTACGCTCAGCAATCGATTGTGGCAGTTGCGCGTGTCGCTTGCGCCGCGCGGCCCGAAGGGGCACAGTTGGTCTAGGCCAATGTTTTGCTCAACACGGCAGCTAAAATGAGATACAACCGCGAGTAGTCACAAAGTGCCAGCAGGTAACTAGAGGGAAGCTACAGATGGCGATCCGGAAAACGATCAGCTTGAGCCATGTGAGCGATCTCAATCGTTGCGGCACACTAACATCAACCGAGAACTACGCACGATGAAACAGCCAGGAGGCACTGATATGTGCCCACACTCGCCGCCCTGTCCGGCTCCCTCGGCTCCGGACCGTGAGGCGGCACACACCATTGTCAGCCACCCGGAGCAGGGCTGGAGCCTGCTCTGCAATGGCGTCGTGATCTTCGAAGACACCGGGGAACTACTACCTGACGGCGCGTCCATCGCACCGCACCGGCCTACCGACCTCGCCCCCTTCGACCGTCGTCCGGTAGGCGTGGCCCGCAGGCACGGCGGGCAGGCTCCAGCGGCCTGATCCGCCTCAGGTGGCATCTCGCGGGACCACCCGTGATGCCTATAGCCGACGACT
>Ga0335078_10004596_pt1 | contig 20432 bp, 21 predicted proteins | sample Lox_Sample_32_FD_206711 | JGI IMG/M metagenome (GOLD analysis project Ga0335078, IMG submission 206711) | Soil microbial communities from Loxahatchee National Wildlife Refuge, Florida, United States - Lox_Sample_3.2 | ecosystem: Environmental > Terrestrial > Soil > Wetlands | place: USA... | reverse complement strand
AGATAGCTGAAGACTCGCCCCCTTAGCTCAGTCGGCAGAGCGTCTCCATGGTAAGGAGAAGGTCTACGGTTCGATTCCGTAAGGGGGCTCCAGGTTGTGAGGATTTTTCGAATCTAGAACCGGGTACCGCACCTGCCGTGAGTGCCACTCTGAGTGGCACGCGGCTGGGATGCGCAAGCTGTTGACCAGGAAGTTCCTAGACGTGGAGTGTCTCCTGCGGAGGGAACAGGTCCAGGGGCCGGATGACTTCGCGGACACGGTCGGCGCCAGGGTGGTGGCGGCCTCACCGAGCGCGTGGCGGGCGAGGGACCGGGCTTCGCCGATCCCCATCTTCTCGTCTTGGTGAACGGCAGAGATGTCCGGCGGGAAATGCGCTGGGAACGCTCCGGACAGCACCGCGGCCGGTTCGGCTTCGCCGAGCCGGGCCAGCACCACGGCGGTGACCTGGAGCGTCTCCCCGAGCAGCAGCCGGTTGCCGTCGGCGTACTGCTGGGCCATCGCTTCGGCCAGCGCGGCTAGCGCTCCGGGCAGGTCGCCGGCCCGGGCCCGGATGACGCCAGCCCACGTCAGGGCGATGCCGAGAACGGGATCGAAGGCTCCGGCGCGGGTCAGGGCCAGGCTGCCCTCGATGAGCAGCAGCGCGGCCTGCGGTTCCGCGGGCCAGATCGCGCCCGCGGCCACACAGAAAGCCCACGCCGGCAGGCGCGGGTTCTGGACCCTCCGGGCTATCTCGACCGCCTGCATCGCGGGCGGCCGCGCCGCCGCGTAGTCTCCGGCGGCAATCCAGGCTCTTGCTTCCGTGGCGAGCAGGTTTCCGGCCAGGACCTCCATGCCCCGTTCCGCGGCCTTCTGACGGGCTTCGCGGGCGATGCTGGCCCCGCGTTCTGGCTGCCCGCTCAGCGTGCAGATCTGGGCGAGTACAGCTCGCAGCCGCGCGCGGCTGCCCGGATCGTCGGCGGCCAGGTCATGCAGCGCGTCCTCGGCGCGCTGCTGCGCCAGCGGAAGATCGCCGGCGTAGAACGCGCTCCATGCCGCTGCGTGGAGGACCGGCGCGCGCAGCTCGGGCGGGCAAACGCCGATCCGGGCGGCGCAGGCGTCGGCCCAGCCGCGGACGGTGCCGGGCGATGCGGCGGCCAGGACGGCCAGGGCGGCGACAATCCGGAAGGCCAGCGGGCGCGCCGGGCCGTCGCTGGCCAGCGCCCAGGTGACGGCGGCCTGCAGGTTGTCGCGCTCGCCCGGGGCCGCGGCTGCCACTCCAGTTGCGCGGATCCGGCCACTTCGGGCCCCGCCCGGTCGGCGAACGCCGCGTAGTACTCGGCGTGGCGGTGCCGCAGCCGGCCCAGCTCGCCGACGGCCAGGTGCTGCCGGGCGTAGGCCCGCATGCCGATGCCTCATGGCCTGTCCGGGAGTGTACAGCCTGCCTATCGGCCGAGGGTCCGTATGCGCGCGAGATTCACCGGTGTGCTGGGTGTGGATTGGATCGCTGCCCGTCTGCCCGGACCGGCCTGCCTAGACTGAACGAGACCGCGCCGATCGGAGGGAGCCGAGCGTGAGCGCCGAAGCGTCTGACATGATCACGATTCCGCGCGCCGAGCTTGATGCGCTTAAGGCTGAGCTGAGGCGGCTGCGGCGCGAGGTCGGCCGGAGCGTCGCGATCCGGCGTATGCGGGCCGATCAGGGCCTAGGCGATGACGCCCGTGTGCTCACCCGCGAGGAGCTCGCCGGGGCGTGGGGAATCAGTGACTGATCGCCTCGTCCGCTTCCCAGGCGCTTCGTGGGAAGAGATCGGGGCCCTGCCGCAGCCGCTACGGTGGACCGTGCAGCGCGTGATCTTCCGCCTGCTCGATGAGCCGGTCCCGTCCCTGGCCGACCCATTCCCCGGTGATGATCCGCTGCCCGGAGCCTACGAATTACACCTGCCCGCCGACGAGGTGACCATCTGGTACACGGTTACCATTCGCAACAATCAGGAGATCATCAGCATTCAGCACGTGAGCCTCGACACCTGACCCGGCCGGCAGCAGACCCTCCAAACGCCAGAACGACCATTACGGCACCATATCCATTACGGCACCGCTCGCCGCCGACCGGCAGATTATGAGTCCCCACAGGCCGTAGAGGGTAGTAGAGGCTAGTCGCGCTGGATTAGATATCAGCCGGTCAGGACTCGTTACGGCGTAGAGGTTAGTCGACGCCGATCGTGGTTGTTCTCTCGCCGTCTGCGTCCAAACTGCGTCCGTTGCATTCCCGTGCCGCAGATCACCGCAAGCTCTCCAGTGACCGCCGGATCACCACTGCGGCCTCGGTGCCCGTGCTTGCCGCATCTCGCAGCAACTCCAGGTACGACTCCACGATGACCAGGTCGTCGTACAGCCGGAACCCGCTCAGCGGGAACACCGGCACCGCGGCCTCAAACGGGATGATGCAAAGCTCTAGGGACGCCAGCCCGAGACAGCCGGACGAGCAGGACCGTCTTGCCCGGAGGCCGCGGATAGCTGCCGGTGCGTGCCCGCAGCGCCATCATCGTGCCCATCGCGGGCCTCTCTCGGGCGGGCTACAGGCCGTGCTTGCCCAGCCAGGTCAGGCAGGCATCGGCCACGTCGCGCCAGCCGGAGTCGATGACCAGGGAATGGCCGCGGTCGAACTCCTCCAGGTCGGTTTCGGCGACCGAGTGCCGGTACTGCTTGAGGGTGGATTTGGTGATGACCTCCGGCACGGTGTGGTCCTGCTTGCCCATGGTGAGCAGCAGGGGCCCGCGGTCGGGGTTTTTGGTGTTGACCGCGTCCGGTGAATGCAGCGTGAAGTTGGCCGTGGCGGCCTCGAACAGGGGCTTGGCCGGGGCCGGGATCGCCCATCGTTCGTACAGGCTGTTGGACTCTTCCTCGGACAGCGCGTTGCCGAAGCTGTAGTGGAACTCCTTGGCGGTCAAGGAGACGGCCTTGTGCCGGTTGGCCGGGTTCCTGAACACCGGCAGGGTCGAGCGCAGCGAGGACAGCGGCAGCGGGAGCACTCCTTTGATCTGCGCCGCGTCGATGCCGATCGCGGCCGCGCCGTAGTCGAGGCCGAGCAGCTTCTCGGCGATCATGCCGCCAAAGGAGTGGCCGACGAGGATCGGCCTGGCCGGCAGCTGGTCGATGAACTTCGCGTAGTGGTCGGTGACGTCGTCGATGCCGTGGTTGGCGATGCTGTCCGGGTTGGCGCGGGTGGCCTCCACCGTGTCCGGGTCTCCCGGCCAGCCCGGCGCGAACGACTGATAGCCCGCCCCGGCGAACCGTTCCTGCCACGGCGCCCACGAGGATGCGTGCAGCCACAGGCCGTGGATGAACACGACGGGAGCCTTGGTCTGGGTCATGATGCTTCCTCCTCGGTACGGATCTGGATCTGTGCTCATCGTGCCGCGCACGCGGCCGGGCAGGCTTCAGTCAGCCGACTGCACTCAACACCGGGCGGGACCTGTTCAGGCGGACGCGAGCCGGGAAACGAGCTGGCCGCAGGAGGTGATCTCCAGCTTAGGGAAGATGCGGAAACGCGGGGCAGCTCGCTTGGGTCAGCTGACCGAAGTCACCTGGACCGGGGTGCGCCAGCGTGTGACAATGGCCGCCGGGGGGCCCAGGTCGGACGGATGGCGATGCCTGTTACCACCTCGTTGTTCGGGCGCGAGACCGAGACCCGCGTGCTGGGCGATCTGCTCGATCACGTGCACGACCGCGGCGGGTCGCTGGTGGTGAGCGGGGAACCCGGCGTTGGCAAGTCGGCGCTGCTGCAAGAGGCCCGCACGCGCGCACAAGGTAGCGGGATGCTGGTGCTGGCAGCGACGGGGGTGCTGTCCGAGGCGCAGCTGCCTTTCGCCGGACTGCACCGGCTTCTGCAGCCGATTCTGGGCCGGGTGGACGGGCTGTCCGCACCGCAACGCCACGCGCTGCTCGCAGCGTTCGGCATGACCGATGCGGCCGTCCCTGACCTGTTCCTGGCGGCGCTCGCGGCGCTCAACCTGCTCGCCGAAAGAGCGGACCGTACCCCGGTTCTGGTTGTCGCGGACGATGCGCACTGGCTCGACCGCTCCACGGGCGACGTGCTGGCGTTCGTCGCCCGCAGGCTGGAGTTCGAGCCGATCCTCCTGGTCGCCGGGATCCGCGACGGCTTCGAGAGCCCCTTCAACGACGCCGGGCTCCCGTCGTTGCATCTCGCAGGGCTGCCGCCGCGGGAGGCGGCGGCCCTGCTGGACAGCCGGGCTCCGGGGCTCCCGGCCCCAGCGCGCAAGCGAGTGCTCGATGAGGCGGCCGGCAATCCGCTGGCCCTGGTGGAATTGCCGGCCACCCTGGAGCACACCGGGAGGGGGGCGAGCCTGCCGACATGGCTGCCGCTTTCGACGCGGCTGGAGCAGGCCTTTACGGCCCGGGTTTCCGATCTGCCCGTCGCGACGCGCACCGCGTTGCTGGTCGCCGCCCTCGACGACAGCCCGCTGCTGCATGAGGTGCTCGAGGCGACGGCCCTTCTGGCGGGCCCGGGCGTGACGGTCGACGTCCTGACCCCCGCCGTCGCGGCGCGGCTGGTGGAGATCGACGATGGTGAGTTCCGGTTCCGGCACCCGTTGATGCGCACGGCGATCTACCAGGCGGCGAGTGTGTCGCAGCGGCACGCGGCGCACGGCGCGCTGGCTGACGTCCTGTCCGGCCAGCCCGACCGCCGCGTGTGGCACCGGGCAGCGTCGATCATCGGGCCGGACGAGAAGGTGGCCGGCGAGCTGGAGGCGGCCGCGGAGCGAGCGCGGCGGCGAGGCGCGCCGGCCGCGGCCGTGTCGGCCCTCCAGCGCGCGGCCTCACTCGGCGATGACCGGGCCCGGGTCGGCCGGCTTGTCCGCGCGGCCCAGCTGGCCTTCGAACTGGGTCGGCACGACCTCGCCGTCGAGCTGGTGGGGCAAGCCGAGCCGCTCGACCTGCGGCCAGCGGAGCGAGCGCGGCTGGTATGGATCCGGGAGAGCGTCGCAGACAGCACCCTGGGCGATGCCGACAGTGCATGCTCGCTGGCCGCGATCGCGGACCGCGCAGGCGCCGACGGCGACACTGATCTCGCGGTCAAGCTCCTCTGTGTTGCGGCGCTGCGGTGCTGGTGGGCCGACCCGGGACAGGTGGCGCGCGACCAGATCGTGGCCGCGGCCGAGCGGCTGAACGTGGATCAGAACGAGCCGCGGCTACTGGTGATTCTGTCGTTCGCGGCACCGATCGGGCAGGGCGCGACGGTCATCGGCCGGCTGTCCCGGCTCGCACCCGCCGGGGAAGCCGACGCAGATGCCATGCGGCTCACTGGCATGGCCGCGATGGCGGTCGGGGCGTTCGATATCGCCGCGGGGTGGCTCGCGGCCGCGGCGGTCAGGCTGCGCGTCGAAGGCCGGCTTGCTCTTCTCGCGCGAGCGCTCGCCTTGCGGGCCTGGAGTGATGTGCAGCTCGCTGATCTGGGCGCGGCGATCCCGGCCGCCGAGGAGGGCGCCCGGCTGGCGCAAGAGACGCACCAGCCGCTGTTCATGGCCACCGCCCAGGCGGTCCAGGCCTGGCTGGCCGCGCTGCGCGGTGACCAGGAGGCCGCCGCAGCGCTGGCCGCCCAGGCCGAGCGCGTGAGCGTGCCCCGGGGGGCCAGCTCGGTGCTGGCGACGGCCCAGCTGGCCCGCGGGCTGGCCGCCCTCGGCAGCGGTTTGCCCGCCGACGCTCTGCAGCACTTGCGGCGCATCCACGACCCCGCCGATCCGGCCCATGACGCCGCGCTCGGATGGTGGACGATCGGCGATCTCGCGGAAGCCGCCCGCCGCAGCGGCGACCCGGGCGCCATCGGCGTGTTCATGAACGAGACGGAAAGCACGGCGAGGCAGACCCCGTCGCCGCTGCTGCACGCCGGCCTGCGCTACGCCCGCGCGCTGCTGGCCGGCGACGCCGACGCCGGCGCGCTGTTCGAGACCGCGCTGGAGTCAGATATGAGCACGTGGCCCTTCCTGCGGGCCAGGGCGCAGCTTGCCTACGGAGAGTGGCTGCACCGGCAGCGACGTAACGCGGCATCCCGGGTGCCGCTGCGCGCCGCCCGGGAGACCTTCGATGCCCTCGGGGTAAACCCGTGGTCCGAGCGGGCCCGCCAGCTGCTCCGCGCGACCGGGGAGACGAGCCGCCCGCGGACCCCCGAGGCACGGGATCAGCTCAGCCCGCAGGAACTGCAGATCGCCCAGCTGGCCGCCGGAGGGCTCACCAACCGCGAGATCGGCCAGAAGCTCTACCTTTCCCCTCGTACCGTCGGCTCGCACCTCTACCGCGCCTACCCCAAGCTCGGGATTACGTCCCGGACCCAGCTGCGCGAAGCGCTGGAACACAAGAACCCCGATCACATGTGAGGCGTAACAAGAGCAGACGGGTTGACCAGGAAGACCGCCCGCCAGCCCAGGTACTGGGTAAGCAGCCCGCCGGCGATGATCCCCGTGGTGGCGCCCGCCGCGGTCGTCGCCTGCCAGATCGCCAGCGCCCGGTTCCGCGCCGGTCCCTCCGGGTTCAAAGTGGTCAGCAGCGACAACGCGGCCGGGGAGACCATCGCGCCGGCCGCGCCCTGGATCACCCGCGCGATGATCAGCATGACCGGCCACTGCGCCAGGCCGCAGGCCAGCGAGGCCAGCGCGAACACAACCAGCCCGGCGGCCAGCAGACGGCGCCGCCCGAGCAGGTCGGCCAGCGGGCCACCCGCCAGCAGCAGCGACCCGAACGTCAGGGCATACCCCGTGACGATCCACTGCAACTGTGCCGCGGCCATGCCCAGCTCCCGCTGGATCGTGGGCAGCGCCACGTTCACCACACTGAAGTCCAGTTGCAGCACGAACTGCGCGGCGCAGACCACCGTCATCGCCAGCGCGGCGCCCCGCACCCCGGCCCGTGGCAGCACCACCGGCTTGTCACTGGTCGTCATCGCGTCCTGCTTCCCGATCGCGGCCGGCAGGCCCGGGCCAGCCGCGCGGCCAGAGGGCTGGCAGCCGCCGTGGCGCGTTCGGCTACGCCGGGACGGCGGTGCGGTCGAGCTTGACCGCGAGTTCCGTGCCGAAGCTCCCGCCGCGCTCGAGCGCGATCTTGATCATGCCCTGCGCGGTCGCGGTTCGATTCCAGTCCCGCTGCAGCTCGCACATGACCGAGATCCAGCTCACCGGGTGCGCGCCTGCCTGCAGCATCCGCTGCAGCGCCCACTCGTGAGCTACCGGGCTTGTGCCGGCCACCGCATCGACCACCGGGTAGACCTCGAAGCCCTCCTTGAGGGCGTCCAGCGCGGGGAACGCGAGGCAGACCTCAGTCCACAGCGCGCCCATGATCAGCTTGCTGCGGCCGGTCGCCCGCACTGCCGCCGCGAAGTCCTCGTCCTCCCAGGCGTTGATGCTGGTGCGATCGTAGGAAGGCACATCGGGCAGTTGCTCGCGAAGCTGGGGGATCGTGTCGCCATTGACGCCGTTCGCGTGATTCACGGTCGACAGGACGACCGGGAGGCCGAACAGGCGACCGACCTTGGCCAGGGCCACCACGTTCGGCACGTAGCTTTCGGGATCCTGCGGAATCGAGTTGATCTGGGCGTCCTGGTAGTCGATAAGCACCAGCGCCGCGTTCTGCGGTGTCAGCAGGTGATCATCGGGGGGGTTCCGGACGGGCAAGCTGGTCATGGCAACGCCTCCTTCGTCGCGCGGCCGGCGCGGTCAGGCGTCGCCGCAGCGGGTCACGCATCCGCTGCCGCTCCTTGAGGGAGCAGGCAGCCCGCGTGCTTCTGACCGAGACGCTAACCGCCGGTCCAGCCGCGCCGCTTGAGTCAGCTGACTGCACGAACCCTGCCGGGGTCTCAGCGGCACGGCCGTGACTGCAGACCGTTGGGACCGGGCCTCGCGTCAGTCACCTGACCGAAGCCGCCGCCGGCCGCCGGTGCCTACCGTGGCCGCATGACCGATCCGATCACCCTCGCTGATCACGCCGGAACCCGGCTCAGGCACGGCAAGCCCAAGGTCAACGGCGTGGAGATCCATTACGCGATCGGCGGCGCCGGCGAGCCGGTGTTCTTGCTGCACGGCGTGCCGAAGACCATGGCCTACTGGCGCCACGTCGTGCCCCTGCTGACCCCGCACCACACCGTGGTTGCGGTCGACAACCGGGGTTTCGGCGGCTCCCAGCGCCCACCGGCTGGCTACGACACCGCGACGATGGCCGGTGACGTCGCCGAGCTGGCGACCTACCTGGGCTTCGAGGAGTTCCGGGTGGCCGGCGAGGACTGGGGCGCGGCCATCGGCTACGCCGTCGCCGCCTTCCACCGCCCCCGGGTGCAGCAGCTGGTGTTCCAGGAAACGCTGCTGCCCGGATTGCCGGCCGGCGAACGCGACCCCTCGCTCGCCCCCGATGACGGCCGCACCGGCTGGCACTTCAGCTTCTTCAGCCTGCCGAACCTGCCCGAGCTGCTGCTGACCGGGCGGGAACGGCCATTCTGGACCTACTTCGCCAGGCGCCAGATGTGGGACCCCAGCGCCCTGACCGACGATGACATCGACGAGATGGCGCGCTCGGTTGAGCAGCCCGGCGGCACCCGGGCCATCTTGGAGATGTATCGTGCTCGCCAGGTCGACGCCGAGCAGAACCGCCTGCATTACGCCGACCCGATCACGTGCCCGGTGCTGGCCGTCGGCGCCCAGGCCTACCTCGGGGACCAGGTAGCCAGGCAGCTGGCTCAGGTGGCCAGCGATGTCCGCGGCACGGTCATCCCCGCGTCCGGTCACAACATCGCGCTGGAGAACCCGGCCGCCCTGGCTCAGGCCTACCTCGACTTCTTCGCCGGCCGCACGGGTTCAGTCACGTGACCCAACCGGAGGTACGGCCCCGGCTTTGCTGCACGAGCTGAACCGATTCGGGCTGACGTCCGCGATCGACGCGGCCGGAGGGTTCCAGTCCTTCCCCGAGCACTACGCGGCAGTCATCCGGCTGGCGGACGACGGTGATCTGCCGGTCCGGCTGGCCTATCATCTGTTCCCCCAGGTGCCCGGGCAGGAACTGGACGACATCCGGCGCTGGATCGCGGGCGTGCGGCCCGGTGACGGCGATGACTGGCTGCGCCTTAACGGGGCGGGCGAGAGCCTGGTTGCGTCTGCGATCGACTTCGAGAACTTCGCCGAGCCGCGCCCCGAGCTCCCGGAGCGTGCTGCGGCGGATCTGGAGGCCGCGGTCCGGCTGCTGGCCGTTCCGGCTGCGTGCGACCTACGATGAGACCATCCGCATGGACCTGGATGTGTTCGAACGGACCGGCGCGTTCCCTGGCGGCGTACGGTGGATCCTGGACCACGCCGAGACCATCTCACCGGACAGCATCGACCGCGTGGCCGCGCCGGGCGGCGCCATCTCCGTCCAGCACCGGATGGCCTACCAGGACCGCGCCTTCACCGAGCGCTACGGGCGCGAGCGCGCGGCCCAGGCCCCGCCGGTCAAGGGCATGCTGGCCCGCGGGGTGCCGGTGGCCGCCGGCACCGACGCGCCCCGGGTTTCCACCTACAACCCGTGGGCTGCTCTGGAGTGGCTGGTCCGCGGCCGGACGTTCGGCGGCCTGCAGCTGTACGGCCCCGACAACCTGCTGGACCGGGAGACCGCGCTGCGGCTGTACACCAAAGCCGGGGCGGAGCTCACCGGCGAAGCCGGCCGCAAGGGCATGCTCGCCGAGGGCTACCTCGCCGACCTGGCCTTACTGTCCGATGACTACCTAGCCGTGCCGGCCGAGGACATCTCCGGGATCGAGTCGGTGCTCACCATCACCGGCGGAAAGATCGTCTACGCCGCAGCCGAATACGAGGGCCTGGCCGCGCCGCTGCCGCCGATCGAGCCAGCCTGGTCCCCGGTCGCGCGCTACGGCGCCTACCAGCAGCCCGTGCCGTCCGGGGCCGCCCAGGCCCGCGCGGTGACCGAAGCCGCCTGCGACTCCCGGAGCAGCGCCGGTGGCAGATGGCACGTGGCGGACCGGACACCCCGGCGCTGCGCGGACTTGACGACGCCTGCCAGGGCGGGATGGCCGCGCGGGATCTTCACTGAGACCGTCGCGCTGGCGTCAGCCAGTGCGTGACCGTAGCGGGATGCGCCGGCTCGGTCATCGCCCGGATCGCCGCGTACCGTTCCTGGTCGCGCCCTGTGACGCGCTCATGCTGCCGGAGGTGTTCCGGCCAGGACGCGACGACGAACTGCTCGAGAATCCGTCCCGGCTCGGCGCTGTCCTGCCACACTCGCCACGAACTCGCTCCAGTGCGGCGCCTGCTGAACCGCGCGTCCCGCAGCGCGGCCAGCAGGCCCGCGTCGCGGCCGGGCGCTGCGAGGTACTCGATGCTCACCATGACGGGCCCGTCTGGGGTTCCGTCCCCGGTCAGGCGCGGCTGGGGCCAGTTATCAGCGGGCACGAGCTCTTCTGGGCGGATCGGCCGGAACCGGTAGCGCAGCCCGGCGAGCGGGCCGAGCGCCAGCCCCGCAGCCGCCGCCAGCAGCGTCGGCGACAGCCCGGCGTGCTGCGCGGCGATGCCCATGACGGCGCTGCCGACGGCGTTGCCGCCCTGGAAGATGACCAGGTAGAACGACATGCCGCGGGCCTTGACCCATTGCGGCAGCGACAGCTGGTAGAGCGAGTTCAGGGTGGACAGGGCCAGTATCCACGCCAGGCCACCGGCCGCGAGCGCCACCGCGGCCACGGCCGTGACATGAACAAAGCCCAGGACCAGCGCCACGCACGCGAGCCCGAGCGAGCCCGCTGTCAGCTGCGAGCCAGGGGTCAGCCGGGCACGCAGCGGCGGCAGCACGGCGGCCCCCGCGACCGCGCCCACCCCCACGCAGCCCAGCAGCAGCCCGTATCCGCCTGACCCGAGGTGCAGCTGCGAGTGGGCGGCCACCGGCAGCAAGGCCCAGATCGAGCTGGCGAAGAAGATGAACAGCCCGGCCCGCAGCAAGATGACGCGCAGCGCCGGGCTGGCCGCGACGTACCGGCCGCCGGCCCGGATCGCCTCACCGGCATGCTCGCGTGGCAGCGCGTGCGCAGGCGGGGTGCTGCGCCACCACGCGATAACCGCCAGGACGGCCAGGAAGGTCGCGGCGTTGATCAGGAACACCGTGCCCACGCTGGTCGCCGCGAGCACGAGCCCGCCGATCGCCGGGCCGACCGCACGAGCCAGGTTCTGGTTCACCGCGCCGAGCGAGATCGCCTGAGACCGTTCGGCCGGCGCGACGAGCTCAGGCTGCAGCGTCTGCCAGGTCGGCGAGGTCAGCGCCTGGCCGGTCCCGACGGCGAAGATCAGCGCCAGCAGCAGCCATGGCGAGACCAGCCCGGCGATCGCCAGCAAGCCGAGCGCGGTCGCGGCCAGCAGCATCACCGCCTGCGTGATCAGGAGGAAACGCCGCCGGTCCACCAAGTCGCCGACCGTCCCGGCAGCCACGGCGAACAACACGATCGGCAGGCTGGCGGCGGTCTGAACCAGGGCGACATACGCCACAGAACCCGTCAGCGTCAGCATCAGCCACTGCGCACCCACCGTCTGCATCCAGCCGCCGACATTGCTGACGAACTGCGCACCCCACATCGCGGCGAACAACCGGTGACGGAACGGCGCCCACGCCGACCCGGTCACCGGCGGAACGTCTCCTCTGGAGGTGCTCGCGGACCTCACGCCATCACCTCCAGGCGACAGTGAACGCGCGGCCACCCCCCAGGAACGCAGCAGGGGCCGCCGACATTCGCGTCTATCTGCTCCTGCAAGCGATCGTCTTACCTCTCGTCCGCAGCCCGCTTCGGTCACTCGACTCAACCGCGCCGACCATGGGCCAAACTACGGGGAGCTTCCCGAGCGTCTCCCAGCTCCGGGCCCCCGGCTGCGCCACATCAACCGAGACGGGACATTTGAGTCGGCTGACCGAAGCCGGTACCGCATCACGCTTTCTAGCATCGACGCACCCGGGCTGAGAGGAGGTGCGCCATGCCTGACAAGCCGACGGTGGGGTCCGTGCACGGCGCGTTCGTCGGTTCCAGCAGGTGGCACGAGACCCCGCAGCGGCGATCGTGACTGCGCCCCGCCCTGTCGTGTTCATTCACGGTCTGTGGCTGCATGCGAGTTCGTGGGGCCGGTGGGTTGAGCTGTTCGCGGCTCACGGGTACGCCGCTGTCGCGCCCGGCTGGCCTGGCGATGAACTGACGGTCCGGGCCGCGTGGGAGCGATCCGGCGCGCTGTCCGGCCACCGCATCAGTGATGTCACGGAGCACTTTGCGCGGATCGCGGGAGGCTTCACGGCACGGTCCGTGCTGATCGGGCACGGGCTCGGTGGGCTGCTGGCGCTGACGCTGGCCGCGGAGACCCACGCCGCAGGCGTGATCGCGATCGACGCGGTGCCGGTCAGTACGGTGGCGCCGACCCAGGAACCGACGGCCGAGCTCGCTGCGGCGCTCAGCCGCGACGAGTTCCGCGTGGTGTACGGCAGGGCAGTGAGCCGTGAGGAGTCTGATTGGCTCTACGAGCGGTGGGCGATCCCAGCGCCACAGTGGGCGCTGCGTGAGGCGGACACGCCTGACACGCTGGCGCCACGATCAGGCGGGCACACCACGAACTCTTCTCATGGCCCCGTGCTACTGATCGCGAGCGGGCAGAGCCGCCGCCGGGCCGCCGCGCAGCGCACCTCCGCCGGGCCAGGCCTGTTTGTCGTGGGCAGCGACGTGGTTGACTTCCCCGATCGGGGGCCGTCCCTGGTCATCGACAGCGGCTGGCGGCCAGTGGCCGAGTCGTGTCTGTCCTGGATGGACGCGCACGAACTGTGACCCGCCGGCGCATGAGCACTACCGCCTAGCAGTCAGCGGCGCGCGGGCAATACCAGCGCGGAGCGCAGCTGGGCTCGCGAGCTGATGCCCAGTTTCGGGAAGATCCTGTAAAGGTGAGAGCCGACGGTCCGATGCGAGAGGTACAGCCGTTGGCCGATCTCCCGGTTCGATAGCCCCTCCGCGGCGAGCTGGGCGATCTGCAGCTCCTGCGGGGACAGAGATGCCCACTGCTGCGCACGAGGCGCTTCGCTGACGTCTCCGGTGGCGCGCAGCTCCTGGCGGGCGCGCTCGGCCCAGGGCAGCAGCCCATGCGCCTCGCAGATCTGGCGTGCGGTCCGCAGCGGTGATCGCGCCTCAGCGACGCGGCGCCGGCGGCGCAGCCACGAGCCGTACTCAAGCAGCAAACGGGCCCGGTAGGACGGCCACCGCACCAGGTCCGCCTCCAGCGCGCGGCCGAACTCGCGCTCGGCGGCCTCGTCGCTGGCCAGCAACGGTGCCGCGTACAGCAGCGCAGTGCGTGTCCACGGCGTCACGCTGTCGTGCTCGCCCGGCCGGATCACGGCCAGGATCTCCCGCGCCTGGGCGGTCCGCCCGGTGCGCATGGCGGCCTCAGCCAGGTCGCCGAATGCCCAGGTACTCTGTATCGCCTGGTAGGAGGGGTCGCCGCGATCGAAAACGCGGCACAGATAATCGAACGCCTCGTCATAACGTCCTGCACCGATCGCGGTGACGCCGAGCGTGAGCTGGATGCCGCACAGCACCGCGCTGATCCGCGCGGGGAGCACCATCGCCTCAGCGCGCCGCGCCAGCTGCCCGGCGGCCTCGGCCTGGCCCCGCATGCCCGCGATCATCGCCTGCCCAGTCATCGCCGCGGCCTGCCACAGCGGCTGACGCATCTCGTCGGCCAGGCGGACGGCCTCGTCAGCCAGTGGCACGGCCGTCTGCCAGTCGGCAAGGGCGATCGCGTTCCACGCCTGCTGGGTCAACAGCCTCGGCAGCGCCGCGAGCCTGCCCTCTCGGCGGACGCCGTCGCTCACCGCGCGCTGCACCGCGACGATCGCCTCGCCCGCGCCGACCAGGTGGATCGACATGGCCAGCTCAGCGGACACCGGGTCGAGCTCGCCAGGGCGCAGCGCAGCGATACGCTGCGCGATCAGGTCGCCGTACCGCGCCGGATCGACGAAGCCCCCCACCGACAGCAAACGCGGGTCATCCGCCGGGACGGGCAGGCGCTCAGTGGCGGCCATCAGGTAAGCACGCGCCTCCGGCCCAGGATCGGCGGCCCACACCCGCACAGCCGCAGCCATCAGCAGCCGGAACGCCAGGTCGATATGGTCGGCGTCGATCATCTCCGCAGCGAGGTCGGCCAGGGCGCACACCCGAAGCGGATCGCCGGGCACGCCGGGATCGAGGACATCTCGGATCAGGGCCAGCCGCGCCTGATCCGCCCGGGTGCGCGGCAACGGCTCGGCTCTGGCGGCCAGATCGCCGGCGTTCTCCGCCCGGCCCAGCTCCAGCGACAACTCGGCGGCGCGCAACAGGCGTTGCCCGCGTCGTCCTGCCTGCGGGGTCAGGGCCGCCGCCTGTTCCCAGGCGGCGACGCTCGTCCGGCCCGCGCCGCGCCGTGCAGCCGACACGGCGGCGCGTTCAAGCCCGGCCGCGATGGTCTCGTCCGGCCCGAGCGCCGCCGCCGCCAGGTGCCAGGCCCGGCGTTCCGGCTGCTCGCCCAGGACCTGAGCGAGCGCGGCGTGGGCCCGCCGCCGCATGTCCGGATCGGCGGACTGGTAGATCGCCGAGCGCACCAACGGGTGCTCGAACCTCACCTTGCCCTGCGAAACGACCAGGACCCCGGCGTCCACCGCGGGGCGCAGCGAGTCGCCGACCGGGCCAGGAACCGCCGCCGTGACCGCGGCGGCGATCTCCGCGAAGTCGTCACTGTCGTCCGCAGCCGCCACGACCACCGCCGATCGCGCCGGGGCGGTCAGGCCAGAGAGGCGGGCGGCGAAGCTACGCTCCAGCCGCACGGTAAGCGGGATACGCCCACCTGCGCCCGGGTGACCGGCTGGCCCAGCCTTCGGCAGCTCGACCAGCGCCAGCGGATTGCCCTCCGCGTGCTCCAGCACCCACCCGCGCCGCCGCTGGCCCAGGTCCGGATAGCGCGACCGGACCAATCGCTCCGCCTCGTCAAGTCGCAGCGGCCGCAGCATCCGGACCAGTACACCGGACTCACCCAGTGCGTCCTCGAAGCCGGGGCGCGTCGCGGCAAGCAGCGCGATCGGCTCGGACGCTATGCGGCGTGTGACGAACCCGAGAACCTGCGCGGTAGGTTCGTCGATCCACTGCAGATCATCGACGACGACGAGCACCCCCGTGCCGGTGGCGGCATCAGCGAGCAGCTCGAGCGTCGCGATCGCAGTCAGGAATAGCTCCGTCGGCGGCCCGTCGGCATGACCGAATGCGGCCAGCAGCGCCCCGCGCTGTCCCGGCGCGAGCAATTCGAAGCTGCCGGTGAGCCGATAAAGCAACTGATGCAGCCCGGCAAACGCAACCCGCGTTTCGGAGTGAACCCCCGTCGCCCGGAGCACCGTGCGGCCGTTCCGGGTGGCAGCCGTTGACGCTGCGTCCAGCAGCGCTGACTTGCCCATTCCCGCCTCACCGACCAGCAGCAGGCCGCATTCGCCGCCGCCACGGAGCATCGCGTCAATCGCGGACAACTCCTGGTCACGGCCAATCAGGCCCGACGGCTCAGCATCAACCATCACTGCATGCCTCCGCCGAAGCGGGAGTTCTGTGGGGTACGCGAGTGGAACTGCGGAGTGGACCGACCATTCTCTGCTACCAGCGTGGACTGTAGCGCCGCTCAATCACAAGACCCGTCCAGCAGAAAGAGATGCCCTGGTGGCAGCTCCGAGCAGCGCGGCCGTACGGCAGCGCCGAGCTGACGCTCGCCCGGCGGCGCTGTTCAGCTGCGGCGATGAACGCAGACGCTGGCACTGGAGGCAGGCGATCACCAGGGTGCGGCGATCGTGTCGAGCCGTCCGCCGGTTCAGTCACTTGACTGAAGCGACCGGATGCCAGCGCAGGCGACGATCGCAAAGACAACCGCGTGAGCGCACGGAGGATTCTCGCCATGACCACCGGACCTACTCGCGTCGTCTTCATCCACGGCCTGTGGCTCCACGCCACCTCGTGGGCACCCTGGGTGGAGCTGTTCCGCGACGTCGGGCGTCGCGGCGCTGGTGCGTCACGCGTCCTCGTCTTCCGCTGATCTGGCAAGCGGATCTTCCGGATTGGCGTCATTGCTTCGCCCTCGCCAGTGACCGAAGGAGACATCACAATGCCGGTGCAGGAATCAACTTCGATGCGTGAGCTCAGAGCATTCGTGGATCGCTGCCACGCCGCTATCACCAAGCAGAGCCAAGGCCATCCCGAACCGTTCCTTGAGCTGTGGTCGCACGCCGACGACGTGACGATCATGGCCGCGATCGGCGGCTATCAGGCCGGCTTCGATGCCGTCCGCGAGCTGCTTACGGCGGCATCGACGACCCAGCAATTCGACGGCTGGCGCGCCGAGAACGTGGCGACGGTGCTGGACGAGAATCTCGCGTTCACCGTCGAGCTCGAACACTACGCGCATACCGACGACCGTGAGGATAAGGGCATGACGCTGCGCGCAACGCAGATCTACCGTCGGGAAGACGGGCAGTGGCGGGTCATCCACCGCCATGGTGACATCCTGACACCGATCGAGGCGAGATGGTGAGGTCCGTCTCCATGCTGGATCTGGGCCTATGCGATAGCGCATGAGGCTCAAGATCCACTGGTCTGCGGCGCTGGCAAGCCGCACGGCGCGCTGGCCACTAGCGGCCTCCGCCAGTTCTGCTAGCCGGGTGAGCTCAGCGGGATCGGGCGTGACGACGAAGAACATGGCGTGCACGCCGAACTCGTGTGCCCGGTCCTGCGAGGGCGGGGCGCTAGGCGTGACGAGCCTGCCACCCGGGCCCAGCAGCCGGCAGGAGGCGTCGAGGACCGGGCCGCCCACGGGTGTCGATGACGATGTCGAAAGCGCCGTCCGTCTGGTCCCCGGCGGGGATGAAGGTCTCCGCGCCCAGGCTCCGCACGAAAGCGGCGTCCTCGCCGCGGCCGGTCGCGGTGACATGAGCGCCGAGGATGGCAGCGAACTGGACCACGAAGACGCCCACCCCGCCGGCGCCGCCGTACACGAGGACCCGCTCGCCTGGTTCAACGGCCGCGTAGGCGGTCAGCGCCTACCAGGCGGTCAGCGAGGCCAGCGGCGATCTGGGTGACCGCGCCGGACATCTCCTGAGAGGGGATGACAGGCGTCTGGGTCGGCCCCGGCAGCGGCAACGCGGCGCCGGTGGCCCCGCTACTAGTCCTAGGCCGCATACACGCCAGGGGGGAGGAAGCCCGCCTGCTGAAGGAACGCGAACTGGTCTTGCATGGTGCGGATCTCCGCCACCTTGCCGTCCTCGAAGCGCCACACCGCGGTGTCTCGGACCTCGACCGGCTTGCCAGTTGCCTCCACCCCGCCGTACGAGCCGGCATGCGTGCCGCGCCAGACCAGCCAGGTCACTACCTTGTCGCCCGAGGCGAACATGTCCTCGACGCTGGTCACTAGATCAGGGAAGCCCGTGAGCCGTTCGAGGATCCTCTTCTTCGGGCCGGCGATGCCGACCGTGACCCCGTTGGTCTTCAAATTCTCGCTGAAGATGCCATCGGCCATGTCAACATCGCCGGTCCAGCCCTCGGTGAACCACCGGCGGGCTACGTCCATGTTCCGCTCTTGCTCTGCCTGGCTTGTCATATCTGTCCTCCCGATAGCCAGCGTCCAGGCGCACCTGCCCGGCCGCGTGCCAGCATCGCGGCGGTCGGCGGCAATCCCGTCCCGCCGATGCCGTCCAGGGCCGACCGGCACATTGCCGAGGATTGTCCAGCGACCCAGGCTCGCGCTTGGGTCAGTTGACTGCTCTTTGAGCGGTAAGAGAACGTGTCGCCGACCGTAAACGGGCACGAGCGGGCGGACTTCAGATCAGACGGCAGGCCGCCTGATGACGTCGTGGCGCTGCCAAGTGCGAGCTCAGTCGGCAAGGCTCTGCACGGTCTCGGGTTGGGGTGCTTGGACTTTCTTCGGTGCGGTGATTCCGGCGTCTGTTAGCGCCGCCGGCACGGCGAACATGGCGCAGGCGGCAAGTGCAGGCTTGAAGCCGTCGGTGACGCTCGCCGGTGTGCCAAGGTGGCCATAGACGGCGAAGACCGAGGTGCCGATGGCGACGCCGACGATCATGGCGAAGCGTGCAGGAATGGGCGGCGCTGCGCGCCGCCGCCAGGCACTTCCCCGACGCGGCGGCCATCGCCCCGACCTGGTACTGGGCGTGGCATTCCCGCATCTGCGCCCGGGCCGTGCGGGGCGCCAGCGGGATGGTAACCACCTTGCCGGCCTTACGGGTGATGACCAGTGTCCGGTGCCCGCGTTCCAGGCCCAGGGCTTCGATGCTGGCGCCGGTGGCTTCGGATACCCGCAGCCCGTTGAGCGCCAGTAGGGAGATCAGCGCGTGCTCGGCTGGCGAGCCCAGTGCGGCGGCGACCAGCAGCACGCCGAGCTCGTTGCGGTCCGGCCCGGTGGCGTTGGACTCATTGTCCAGCCGCGGCCGCCGGGACTGTGCAGCGAACGGTGTTTCCGGCCCGACACGCCGGCTATGTGCGCGCTCTGGTGAGCCTCGTGATCGCGCCGGAGGCTTCTGTGGACCGCTGGCTCGCGGCTGTCTGCTGGCCGCTGTGCGGGATCGTCCGCTGCATCAGTAATCTTTGCGACGGCAGCCTGGCCCGATCGACCCGACCCGTAACGGCCGGTCACGCCGCGCCCGCGGCGAACAGGGGCGTACCCGGCGCTAGAGCGGCCCAGACCGGTCCGTAGCGGCGCAGTGCCCGGCGACGGCGCCAGGCCTGCGGGGTTAGCGGCGTGCCGTGCAGCAGCAGCCACCGTGCCCCGGCCCCTCCATGCGGTTACTATCCCCACGCTCGGGGCGGCGCACCCCTGGGTCGGCTCGCCCGGGTCCGGTGACGTAGCGTCGTGGGGGTCACCTCTCCAACCTTGAGGAGAACCCGATGCCTGGTCCCGCCGTCGTTCTCGTCCACGGCGCCTTCGCCGACGCGTCCGGGTTCGCGGGAGTGATCCGCGAGCTCGAGAGCGCCGGCCACGCGGTGCTCGCCCCGCCGAACCCGTTGCGAGGCGTCGGCTTCGACGCCAGCGTGGTCGCCGACGTGGTCAAGGCCATCGACGGCCCGGTCGTGCTCGTCGGGCATTCCTACGGAGGCGCCGTGATCACCCAGGCGTCGGCCGGCCTGGAGAACGTGACCGGCCTGGTGTTTCTCGCGGCGTTCGGGCTGGAGGTCGGCGAGAGCTGCGCCACCGTGCAGCAGCCGTTCCCGCCGCCCCTGCTGGCCAAGACGGTCGCCCCGACTCCCTACGACGCGCCCGGCGCCGCGGGCGGACCCGATCTGTACGTCCAGAAGGACGCCTTCCGGGAGACGTTCTGCGCCGACGTGCCGGTGGATATGGCCGATGTCATGTTCGCGACCCAGCGCCCGCTCGCGTTCGCGGCGCTCAACGAGAACGCCACCGCCGCGGGCTGGAAGAGCAAGCCGTCCTGGTTCCTGGTCTCCGAGCACGACAACGCGATCTCGCCGGACGCGGAACGTTTCATGGCGCAGCGGATGGGCGCCACGACCGAGACCATTGACGGCTCGCACACCGCGTTCATCGCGAAGCCGGTCGCCGTGGCCACGTTCATCCGCCAGGCGCTGCGGTGACCTCATAGACCGAGATGTGGTCCTGGCTCTGCGCGTGAACGGGCCGCGGTCCCAGTCCTGGTAGCGCTCGCGCAGCCGCATCCCGGCCAGCCGGGCCATCAGGTCCAGCTCACTCGGCCAGCAGTAGCGCAGCCGCAGCGTGGTGCCCGTGCGTCGAACGTCACCCGCTGGTAGGTAAGCGCGCGGTTCAAGTCTCTCAGACATTGGCATGCTCCCCGCGGTCCGCGGGAGCGGCGTCGGCGGCCTCGGGTCGGCGGCTGGCTCGGTTCGGGCAGGATGTGCGGGTGCAGGAGGGCGACTTCGCCCGTAACAACGCTGCAGCGGGGGGCGAGGACTCGAAATGATCGATCACGTCTACATCTCCGTCACCGACATCGAGAAATCGCTGGCCTTCTATCGTGAGGCGCTGAAGCCCCTAGACTGGCGCGAAATCGGGAACTACGACGCGGCCGCTGGCCCCGCCAGCGTCCCGAACCTTTACGGCCTCGGCGACGCCACATACGTCTCCGGCACCGGAGTCGGATCGAGCATCTGGCTGCGCCAGCGCACGCCTGGCGAGACAGGCCTGTACCTCGGCATAGTGTGCGAGAGCAACGAAGCAGTTGACGCCGCCTACGGTGCCGCAATTGGCTCCGGCGGAATCGACCAGGGCAAGCCGGCCGACCGGACATACTTTGCGCCCGGTTACTACGCGGCCAATGTCGTCGACTTTGATGGCAACCGACTGGAATTCGTGCATAAAGCCTGGAATCCTCCGCGCTAGAGTCGTCGCGGCCGAACGCTCT
>Ga0335078_10004595_pt1 | contig 20432 bp, 17 predicted proteins | sample Lox_Sample_32_FD_206711 | JGI IMG/M metagenome (GOLD analysis project Ga0335078, IMG submission 206711) | Soil microbial communities from Loxahatchee National Wildlife Refuge, Florida, United States - Lox_Sample_3.2 | ecosystem: Environmental > Terrestrial > Soil > Wetlands | place: USA... | reverse complement strand
GTGCGCTGGCGCGATGTGGAAGTGACGCACGAGCCCGGCGGCCGGCCGGCCATGATTTTTCATGGCAAGGCGGCGGAGTTTTTTTTGCAAATGGGTGCAGTGCGGGTGGCGCTTTCCCTCTCCCATACATCCGAGCAGGCCATCGCTCAGGTGATTCTGGAAAACTGAGGATTGACTCCCCGCCCGGGCAGGGCGGGGAGCCGTCTTTGAACGGTCAATCGGCGCTGATGCGGGTGGCTTTGATCTGTCCCGTCAGCTCCTCCTGGAAGTTGCCGGAAACGTCGTAAATGTCGTAGGTGTAGGTCCCGGTGTAGCTGTTGCCGTCGGAACTGAGGCGGACCGTTTCGCGGATCACCACCGTCCCCAGCAGGTTTCCGCTGCCATCGAAGTACCACGAGGGGTGCTTGAGTTTGTAGCTGCGGCTGCCGGTTTGGGCCCACACACCCAGACAGACGTTGCCGTTGATGGGGTTGGTGTAGTCATTGAGGATTTCGATACCGTCGGCGTGCCAGGCATCGAAGGCCACATCCACCACCTGACCGCCGGAAAGAAAAGTGACATTCCACAAGCCGACGATGGAGGAATAAGACCTGGAGCCGGAAGAGGAGGCCAAGGCGGCAGAGGAGACGGAGCCGCCGGAGCCGCCCGAGGTCCTGTTGTCGCAGTTGGCGGAAGCCGCGGGGGCGAGGGCAGAGAGAGCGAGAATAGCAGCGAGCGCGGCCATCCTGGCGCGGCCGGAGGTTTTGCGTGAGACTGCCTGGGAAATCGTGAGCATGAGGAATCTCCTTATTGTTTGATTTGCGGACTGGTTTTTCCGGAAAGCAGAAGCGGGGCCTTGCGCAACGACGAGAGACAGACCGTGACCAAGCCCTGTGAGGTTTCCTGATAATGCAAACAACCGGCTTCGATGGCGCGGTAGATCGCACGTATGGGCAGGGAAAGCGAAACCGCCGCCTGCTCAGGCGTGATCATGGGAGCCGCGCCGCCGCATTGCGGGCATGTGGCCGAGGCCTCGGCCTTACCTTTACGTATGACCACCGTCTCTTCGGTCTGAATCGAGATGGCCATAACTCTCTTGGCTTTCACGGGCTTTCCCTGGCTTTCTCCGCCGCCGGCTGGCACCCGGCTTTCTGGAAAGCGCGCCCAGCTTGGCGGCTGGCGGTCATAAATGTCTTGAGCGGCGGCCTGAAATCTCTTAGGATTTGTTAGTTTGCGTTGGGCCTTCCCCGTTGTTTCTCCCTATGGCGCCAGAAATAAACGAGTTATACGAGTTCGGAGATTTCCGGCTGGAGGGCACGCGGCGCTTGCTGCGGCGGCAAGGCGAAGCCATCCCGCTCACCTCGAAGGCCTTCGACACGCTGCTTGTGCTGGTGAGAAACCGCGATCGGGTGCTGTTGAAAGACGAATTAATGAAGGCCTTGTGGCCCGACAGTTTTGTGGAAGAGGTGAACCTCGCCCAGAACATCTCGGCCTTGCGCAAGGCGCTGGGGGAAAGCCCGGGAGAGAACCGCTACATCGCCACCGTACCGGGCCGAGGCTATCGCTTTGTCTGCCCTGTGGCGAACCCGGCCGAGCCGGAGCAGGAACTGGTGGTTGAGCGCCACACCACGGCGCAGATTTTGATTCAGGAGGAGAGCGAGGCGGAGGAAGCCGGGGTGGCGGGAAAGCTGCTGCCTGCGCCGCGGCCGGGCTGGGAGCGAATCGCGCTGGGAGTTCTGGCGGCGGGGCTGATGGCCGGCGGAATCTTGTTCTGGCGAATGCGGTCTGGAAATGCTGAAGCAGGCACCCACTCGTTGGCCGTGCTGCCATTTCAATCGCTGGCGGCAAGCGGGGACGACGAGCATCTGGGGCTAGGCGTCACGGACGCGGTGATCACCAAGCTGAGCAACATTCACGGGCTGGCGGTGCGGCCCACGGACGCGGTAATGCGCTATGCCGGCGGCAAAGTGGAGCCGGCGCAGGCGGCGCGCGAAATGGGCGTGGACTCGCTGCTGAGCGGCAAAATCCAAAAATCAGGCCAGCGGATTCGCGTCACCGTACAACTGGTGCGGGTGAGGGACGGGCGGCCGCTGTGGGCGCAGAGCTTCGATGAAAACCTGACCAGCATCTTCGCGGTGGAGGATTCCATCTCGGAAAAAGTGGCCGAGGCCCTGGCCGTGAACCTGGCGGAGCAGGACAAGGAGCAACTGGAGAGGCACTACACCGAGAACATAGACGCTTATCGCAATTACCTGGAAGGCCGGTATGCGGAATTTACTTTCACCCGCGACGGCATGAACAAGGCGATTGCCTACTTCAGCCAGGCCATCGCCGATGATCCCAGCTATGCTTTGGCCTATGCCGGGCTGGCCGACGCCTATACGACCGAATCGGACTGGCTGCTCTCGCCGCGGGAGGCGCTGCCCAAGGCGGAATCGGCCGCGCGCAAGGCGCTGGCCTTTGACGACAATCTGGCCGAAGGCCATGAGGCGCTGGCGCACGCCCTGTTGCACGAGTGGCGGCTGGCCGAGGCCAACCGGGAATTTCACCGGGCGCTGCAGTTGAATCCGAACAGTGTTTCGACACGCTACACCTACGCCGAGTATCTTGCCTCCATCGGCCAAGCCGACCAGGCAATCGCGGAGATGAACAAGGCGCTGACCATTGATCCGCTGTCGCCGGAGGTGAATTCCTTTCTCGCCTGGGATTACTACCTGAAGCGGGACTATGACGGGTGCCTGGCGGTTTCGCAGAAGGCGGTGCAGACCTTCCCGGATTTCTGGGTTCCTCACCTTACCTCGGGGATGTGCCACCTGATCAAGAGACAGAACGCAGAGGCCAACCAGGAGTTTCAGAAGGCGCGGGCTATGAATCCCGAGAGCACGTTTGCCATGACCGGGCTGGGCATTGGTTATGCCCGAGCGGGCGACAAGGCGAGGGCACGAAAAATCCTGAATGAGATGGGCGGATTAGACGGAGAGCGCTACGTCTCGCCGGTATACGTGGGCCTGGTTTACGGGGCGTTGGGGGAGCGCGACCGCGAGTTCGACTACCTCGCCAAAGGTTACGACGATCAGGCGGAGTGGCTGCTGTGGCTGACCTTCGACCCGCTGTTTGACGATGTGCGAAGCGACTCCCGGTTCAAGGAGCTGGTGAAGAAGGTGGGAGTGGCGGAGTAGGGTTGTCAGATCACTGCGGCCGGTTGAGTTCCTGGCGTCGGCACCCGGGCAGGCCGTCATAGGCCGTTCGCGCTGAAGCGCTTCAGCATGTGGCCATGGGTGGATTGCAAAACTACATGCCCTTGCCGCCAAAGAAGAACACCAGCTCGATCACCAGAATGATCACCACCATCAGTTCCAGGGCGAAGGCGCGGCTCTGGTTGAACTGATCCACCATAAAGCGATAGAGGTCCTCGGCGGTGCGGAGCTTCTGGTTCACCAGGTCTTTGTAATCAGGGACGCCGACTTTGCTGGCCGCCAGCTTGTACAGGCGGGCGGAGAACATGTCGCTCAGGAACTTGATGGCGTTATCGGCGTGCTCGGTGAGCTCGGTGACGTCGAGCAGGACCGTGTGCAGCTTGGTAGCGGCGCGGGCCAGGCGCCAGCGGGCGAAGATGCCGGTGCCTTTATCGAGCGAATCGTAAACCTTCTCCAGTTCGCGGGTGAGCAGGTCGTCGTAGTGGCGGAACTCGAGCAACTGCGAGTTAGCGTACTCCAGCAGCTGGATGGCGGTTTCGGCGCCGGGATCGCTGTCATAGACGAAAGCCGCGTTCCAGCCGATTACAGCCAGGTCATTGGGATAGTAAGAGATTCGAGACTGCAGAATCTCGTTGCGCTCGCCTTCGGAGAGCTGCGCGGTTTCGCCACGAACGATCTGGGCGATGCGTGGTCCCTGTGCCGTGCACAGCTCGGCGGCTGAGGGCGTTCCTGGGATCTCGCGGACATGGAAGATGAAATAGTCTTCGCTCAGCCACTCGGCGTAGGGCTTGACCAGGGCGGGAGCGGCCTGCTCCAGGCGCTGGCGCGCGATGCGCGAGGCATGACGCTCGAAATCCACGTCCCAGATCCAGCGGCCGCCCAGACGTACCAGGGCATCCCAGTCGCCGGAGAAGGGCAGCTCGAAGATTACGCTGAGCACGCCGTAGTCGTAGTACTTGATCTGGCCGTGCAGGCGTTCCCCGCTCTCTAAGACGAGAGGTTCCAGGGTCTCTTCCACCGGAGGGCGCTGATAGCGGACATAACCCGGGGCGGGATGCTTGAAAGTCGGCTGCTGAACGGTGCGGGCATCGAAAATCTCCCGCAGACGGTCAAGCTTGATCTCTTCGCAGACGTCGAACTGAATCAGCACCAGCACGGAGCCGGAAAGCGCGGCGGAGGCCTGGGGCTCGGGCTTGATCCGCGCCTCGGTAAGCGTCAGGGAGTTTTCCGTATCGAGGGCCATTGGGAACACCATTTTGTGGCGGCAGGCTTGGGGAGCGGAGCCACCCGGTGGGGTACCAATTATTCTCCCAGAAACCGGCCGAGCTGGCGAGTCGCTATATAACGTCCTTATAATCAATAAGTTAAGTGATCGCTTTTGCGGCCGCGAGCGGTTTTCGCGGCGAGAAACGAGAATGATGAGCGGGGGTCTTTTTCAGGCGAGATCAGCGTCGCGGAGGGCGATGTGAATCACTTCGGCCAGATGCAGGGCCTGGCGGCCGGTACATTGGGCGATCTGTTCGCGGCAGCTGAAGCCATCCGCAATCAGCAAGCAGTCTTCGGCAGCCCCACGCACGGCGGGAAGCAGCTCAAGTTCGCCGATAGCCAGAGAGATCTGGTAGTTCTGGCGCTCAAAACCAAAAGAGCCGGCCATGCCGCAGCAGCCGGAGGCGGGGGCGTGAAACTCCAGGCCCATTTTGCGTAGCAGGGCTTCCTCGGCAGTCATCTTCATGATGGATTTTTGATGGCAATGGCCGTGAAGCAGGGCCTGGCGGTGTAATGGAGGGGGCTGGTAGCCACCGGCCTCCAGGAACTCGCTGAGAACAAAGGTCTGGCGGGCAAGCTGTTGGGCACGGGGATCCTTAGGGAAGAGGTTGAGCAGCTCGTCGCGGAAGACGGCCGCGCAGCTGGGCTCGAGCACGACGAGCGGGGTGCCGGCGTTGATTGCGGGGGTAAGGTCTTCCAGTATCTCAAGCAGTAGGCGTTTGGCGCGGTCGAGCAGGCCGAAGTCGTAGAGCGGACGGCCGCAGCACAGGCCGGGGCGAGGCAACTGGACCTGAAAGCCGGCGGCTTCGAGCACTGCGACAGCGGCCCTGGCCGTCTGCGGCAGGAAATAGTTGTTGAAGGTATCGGGCCAGAGGAGGACGGCCGGGCGATCCGGCCGCGGGGCTTTTCGGGCCGAGAACCAGGCGCGAAAAGTCTGGCGAGCGAAGCGGGGAATGCGGCGCTGCGGCGACATGCCGGAGATCCACTTGGCGAGGCTGCTCAATCCGGGCATTTGGGTGGTCAGGTTTACCACGCTGGGCGCGATCGAGGCCAGGCGGGCCCAGCGATCAATGTGGCCGAAGGCATAGGCGCTGCGGGGGCGGCGACGCTGTTCGTAATAATGAGAGAGGAATTCGGCCTTATAGGTGGCCACGTCCACGCTCACCGGGCAATCGCTCTTGCAGCCTTTGCAGGCCAGGCAGAGGTCAAGGGAGTTCTTGACGGCTTCATCCTGCCATTGCCCGCGAATGACTTCGCCCTGGGTCATCTCCCATAGAAGATGGGCGCGGCCGCGGGGCGAGTGCTCTTCTTCGCGGGTGGCGCGGAAGCTGGGGCACATGAGGCCGCCCTGCGTCTGGCGGCACTTGCCGACTCCAACGCAGCGCTGCACCGCATAGGGCAGGCTGCCGCGGTCTTCCGGCAGTTGAAAGCGCGTCGTGGGCTCCCAGGGATGATAAGCCGGGTTGACGCGGAGGTTTTCATCTGCGCGATAGGGCTCGACCAGCTTGCCGGGGTTCATCTTCCATTCCGGGTCCCAGAGGGCCTTGAATTCGCGGAAGGCCCGCATTAGTTCGGGGCCGAACATCCTGGGAAGAAGCTCGGCGCGGGCCTGGCCATCGCCATGTTCGCCAGAGAGGGAGCCGCCGAGGCCGACCACGAGATCGGCGGCCTCCGCCAGGAACTGGCGGAAGCGGCGCACGCCTTCTTCGCTGTGAAAATCGAAGGTGATGCGCTGATGGACGCAGGCATGGCCAAAGTGTCCATAGAGCACGCCACGGTAGCCGTAGGAATCCATCAGGCGGCGCAGCTGGCGCAAGTAGAGGCCAAGTTTTTCGGGTGCAACGGCGGCATCTTCCCAGCCTTCCCAGGCCGCAGGCTCGCCGGGTACGTGGGAAACGGCGCCCAGCGCGGATTCGCGGACATCCCAGACAGAGCGCATGGGCTGCGGGTCGGTGAGCAGACGCAGGCTCGGGGGAGCAGGCTCGCGGCCCAGGGCCGCCATGAGATTTCTGGCTTGCGCTTCAGCTTGTTGAGCGGTGCTGGCGCCAAATTCGGCCAGCAGCCAGCCGCCGCCCTCCGGCAGAAGCGACAAGCCTTCGGAGTTCAAGCCCTTGAGGCGAGTGTACCGGACCAGCAGATCGTCGAAGCCTTCGAGACCAATGGGCCTGTGGGCCATGATCTGGGGCACGCGATCGGCACACTCATAGACGTCGCGGCAGGCGATCAGCAGCAGCACGCGCTGCGGCGGGCTTTCGACCAGGCGGCAGGCGGCCTCGAGCACCGTGGCGCAGGTGCCCTCGGAGCCCACCAAAGCGCGCGCCACATGAAAGCCGTTTTCCGGCAGCAGATAATTCAGGTTGTAGCCGGAGACGCGGCGGGGAATCTCGGGATATTTCTCGCGGATGAGGCGGCCATAGTGATCGCGCAGGAAGGCCAGGCCGGAATAGATTTCGGCCCGGCGGCCGCCGCCGTGGATGGCGTCTTCAAGCTCGGCTTCGGCGGTGGCGGCGACCTTCATGCGCAGGCCGTCGTAGGTAACGATCTCGAGGGCCTCGATATTGTCGTCGGTCTTGCCCGCCATCACCGAATGCACGCCGCAGGAGTTGTTGCCGATCATGCCGCCAAGAGTGCAGCGGCTGTGGGTAGCCGGGTCGGGAGCGAAAGTGAGGTTGAACTTTTCGGCGGCATCGCGCAAGTCGTCGAGAATCACGCCGGGCTCGACGCGAGCGACGCGGCGGACGGGATCGACTTCCAGAATTCGCGCCATGTACTTCGAGAAATCGAGCACCAGGGCGACATTGCAGCATTGGCCGGCCAGCGAGGTGCCGGCGCCGCGGCAAAGGATGGGAGCGCCGCGCTCGCGGGCAATGGAGAGCGTGGCCAGAACATCATCCCTGTTGCGGGGAAGCACCACTCCGATGGGGACCTGGCGGTAGTTGGAGGCGTCAGTGGCATAGAGAGCGCGGCTGCCCGGATCAAAACGGACCTCGCCGCTGATCTGGCGGCGCAGATCATGGGCCAGGGCGGCGGCATCCACCCTGGCCGATTTGGCGCCGGCAGCGACAGAGGCGAATTCGTCGGGCAGTGAAGGCAAGGTGATGGGGTTGAAGCCCCACAGTGTAGCGTATCGGCGGCAGCAGCCAGGCCAGGCAAACCCCGAGGGGGCACGAAAGTACACGAAGGAAGAATGGGCGGCCGATGCAGGCGGTCTTTGCCCACCCCCCGGAGAGGCATGGGCCATTTCTGCCGCCGGGTTAGAGACGGCTGAGAAGCGGCCTGGCGAGGGCACGCGACTTCAAGCATTTGCGGGCGCGGAAGGCTGGGGCAGTTTGGCAGGCGGCTTGCGATAGAGATTGCGGGCGTGCCACGCCGGAGCGCCAGCCAGCAGGAGCCTCCGAGATTCGCGGTTACGAGGTCGTCAGTATGTCCATCGCAGGCATTGCAAGCACTCTGTTTTCGCAGCTCAGCAGCCTACAGAACAGCCAAACCCAGCCCCTAAGCACGGAGTTCCAGCAACTGGCGCAGGATTTGCAGTCAGGCAACCTGACGCAGGCCCAGGCCGACTACAGCGCCCTGCAGCAGAACCTTCCGGCCGGTTTCTCGAGCAGCAACAGCCCGCTGGCACAGGAGCTGAACGCCGTGGGCAGCGATTTGCAATCGGGGAACTTGAGCTCGGCGCAGCAGGATTTCGCCAAGGTCGAGCAGACCGTGCAGCAGAGCGCGCAGTTGCATCATCACCACCATCATCACGGGGCGGGAGCAACCCAGGCGCCGCAATCGAACCCGATCAGCCAGTTGCTCGATACCCTGGGCCAGGACCTGCAGGCGGGCAACCTGACGCAGGCGCAGCAGGCCTACTCGGCGCTTACCCAGAATCTGCAGTTGCTGGGTATCGAGAGCACCCCCGGCGCCGACAGCACCGCGCTCAGCGCGCTTAGCCTTTCGGCATAAAGAAGGTCATCGGGCGATCATGGCCCAGGCTTGACGACGTGGGCGATGTGAATGTGAGTCTTGCCCTCGTGAGGCTCGATGTTGATGGTGATCAGGTTGTTGTTGTTGCCGGCAATCAGGCTGTAGTGGCCGTCCGCGGAGGAAGTGGTGCTCACCTGCGGCAGCCGCGAGCGGTAGTAATCGGCGACCTTGTCGGGCGGGTCGCCGCTCTCAAACTCGGCGGCGGAGGTGTGCACGCTGCCAAAATTCATGTTGGCGGAGCTGTTCTTCACCACCGTAGCGCCGGGGTATACGTCCACGCCCAGATTTTTCGAGGCTTCGCCGGCATCCTCGGTGCTCTCGACGGTCCCGAATGGAGTTTCTACCTTCACCTCTCCGCTGCGGCTGGTGACATGGGTGCGGCTGATGGCGTGGTGAATGAAGATCACGCCCGCACCCACGCAGAGAATTCCCAGGCCGACGATTACCGCGAGAACAATCAGAATGATCTTGAGCGCGTTGCCGCCGCCGGCCTGCGCTGCTGGAGCGGTGGCCGCGACCGGCGTGGGCGCAGCAGGAGAAGCAGCGGGAACAGAAGGCGTGACCGCGGCGGCCGGCGCCTGCGCGCCGCACTTGGGGCAAAAACGCGCCCCAGCCTCCATATTTCCGCCACAAGCATTGCAGAACGGCATAGCACACCCCCGCGCGTGATTTCGACCGAGCGGGGAAGTATAGCGCAAATCTGCAGCAAGATGCCCGAGGTGCCGGGACACCTCAGTCTTGACTGTTTAGTCTTGGGCGAAGCTCAGCGCAGCAGCCGCGTGGTGTAGTCGGCCAGGCTGAGGAACAGCAGCAGCAGCAGCCAGAAGATGCCGGCAAAGATGACCACCCTGGTCATCTTCTCGCTGGTGTACTTCACATGCATAAAGAAGAGGACCACGAGCAGGGCCTTGAAGGTGGCAATGACCAGCGCAACCACCGTATTGAAAGGGCCAAGGTCCACGAAGGCAACGGCCGCGGTAATCACGGTGAGGCAGAGCAGGCTGGCCCAGATGGCGTAGTAGAGTTTGCTGGGCAGAATGTGTTCAGACATAGCGGCTCGTTTCTTGTTCAGTTCCTGTCTTCTTCAGTTCCTGTCTTCTTCAATTCTTCCCTTCTTTAATTCTTGCCTTCTTGGTTTCTTGCGATCTTCACTTCTTGCGATCAATCAGATAAAGCAGAGGAAACAGATAGATCCAGATAATGTCTACAAAGTGCCAGTACAGGCCGCCGATCTCGATGGGGGTGTGGTACTCGGGCGTATAACGGCCCTTCCAGGCCATGACCGTCAGGTAAATAAAAATGCCCAGGCCAATGATCATGTGCAAGGCGTGAATGCCGGTCATGGTGAAGTACAGGGAAAAGAAAATCTGGGCGTGCTGGGGGTCAATTTTCTGGTCGGGGTGCTGGGGAACGGTGGTATCGAATTGAAAGCCCATGCCGGGCACGTGGTGCTCGACGTATTCGTCGTGCCACTCCGTGCCCTTGATGGCGAGAAACGCCAGGCCGAAGAGCATGGTGGCGAGCAGCAGGCCCAGCAGAAGCTTGCGCTTGCCGGTCTGGGCGGCGCGCACGGCCAGGGCTACGGTCAAGCTGCTGCAGATCAGGACGGCGGTGTTGGTGGTGCCCAGCCAGATGTTCAGAGTGCGGCTGCCGGCGGCGAACTCGTTGTAATACCAGTAGCGGTAAATGAGGTAGGCGCAGAACATGCCGCCGAAGAACATGATTTCGGTGCCGAGGAAAAGCCACATGCCGAGCGAGGCAGCCTCGCGCTGCTGTTCCTGGGTGGCGAAATGATGGCGCAGGGCGGGATTGTCGTGTTCCACTGCGACCTGGCTATCCGCCAACTTGCACCTCCTCGGGGGCCGGGATATTGGCGTAATCGTAGGCTTCCCAAGTGACTTCGGGAGTTTCTTCGAAGTTGAAAGTGGGCGGGGGCGAGCTGGTCATCCACTCCAGGCCGGAGGCGCCCCAGGGATTGTCGTCAGCGATCTTGCCGTAGCGCATGGACCACAGGAAATACACCATGGGCAGGAGATAGCCCACGGCGAGGATGGTGGCGCCGGCGGTGGAGAGCACGTTCAGCACCTGGTACTCCGGGGGATACTGCCAGTAGCGGCGCGGCATTCCCAGGTAGCCGAGAATGAACTGGGGAAAGAAGGTGAGGTTGAAGCCGATAAAAACGATGAGGGCCGCCAGCCTTCCCCAATTCTCGGGATACATTCGCCCGGATATTTTGGGCCACCAAAAATGCATGCCGCCGAGATAGCCCATCACCGCTCCCCCGACCATGATGTAGTGAAAATGGGCAACCACGAAATAGGTGTCGGTGACGTGGACATCAATGCCCAGCGCCGCCAAAAAGAGTCCGGTCAGGCCGCCCATGGTGAACAGGCCGATGAAGCCGAAGGCGTACAGCATGGGCGTGGAAAAGGTGATGGAGCCTTTGTACATAGTCGCGGTCCAGTTAAAGACCTTGATGGCCGAGGGTACGGCAACCAGATAGCTGAGCAGGGAGAAGATCAGGGCCGAGTAAAGAGAGATGCCGGCGACAAACATGTGATGGGCCCAGACCAGAAAGCCAATCACGGCGATGCTGATGCTGGCCAGGGCGATGAAGTTATAGCCGAAGATGCGCTTGCGCGAGAAGCAGGGGATGATTTCGCTGATCACGCCCATGGAGGGCAAAATCATGATGTAAACCGCGGGATGAGAGTAGAACCAGAACAGGTGCTGGAAGAGCAGGGGATCGCCGCCCAGCCGGGGATCGAAGATGCCGAGATGCAGGGTGCGCTCGAGAACGACCATGACCAAGGTGATGGCCAGCACCGGCGTGCCCAGCAGCATGATGATGCTGGTGGCGTAGTGCGACCAGATGAAAAGCGGCAGCCGGGTCCAGGTCATGCCGGGGGCGCGCATGCGGTGAATGGTGACCACGAAGTTCAGGCCGGTAAGAATGGAGGAAAAGCCGGCGATGAAAATGGCCAGCCCAGCCTCAACCACGCGGGTATTGCTGAAGGCGGTGCTGAACGGGGTGTAGAAAGTCCAGCCGGTATCCACGCCGCCCGTTCCCAGGCAGTAGAGCATCAGGCATCCCGCGGCGATGTAGATATACCAGCTCAACAGGTTGATGCGGGGGAAAGCCAGGTCTTTGGCGCCGATCATCATGGGCACCAGGAAATTGCCCAGCACGGCGGGAATGGATGGGATCAGGAAGAAAAAGATCATGATCTGGCCGTGCATGGTGAACAGCTTGTTGTAGGTATCGGCCAGCACCAGGTCGCCCGCGGGGGTGAGCAACTCCAGGCGAATCAGCAGCGCGAGAAAACCTCCGATGAAGAAGAAGAAAGTGATCGAGACCAGGTAGAGCAGGGCGATCCGCTTGTGGTCAGTGGTCAGCAGCCAGGACTTGATGCCATACTCCTGGTTTAAGTAATGCTCGCGTTCGGGCGTGACTGCGGCGGTAGCCATAACTGTTTACCCCTGGTCTTACTTCTGCTGCGTCTCTACGGTAGGGGGGTGGCGGAAGCCCGCTTTACCCCCTGCTCCGGCGGCGGCTGGCTCAGCGACTTCACGTAAGCCACCAGCGCGTTAAGTTGCTCGTCACTTACCAATCCCTGAAAGACCGGCATCACCGGCTTGAAGCCTTTCACCACTTTGGCGGCCGGGGTGAGAATGGACTCGCGCACATAGTTTTCATCGGCCATCACGGTGCGGCCGTCTTCCAGCATGACCGGCTTGCCGAAGACGCCTTCCAGGCTGGGACCGCGGCCCTGGGTATCGGCGCGGTGGCAGGTGGAGCAGCCCAGCTCGGCAAACAGCTTCTGCCCCGCCTGGGGCAAGGGAATGGAAGGACCGCCGCTCAGCCAGGCTTCGTACTGCGCCGGCTCCATGACCACGATCTGGCCGATCATGCCGGAGTGCTGCGTGCCGCAATATTCGGCGCAGAACAGGTGATAGGTGCCGGTTTTCGTGGCACGGAACCAGAACGTGGTGTAACGGCCGGGCAGCACATCCTGCTTGATGCGGAAGGCAGGCACGTAAAAGCTGTGAATCACGTCCTGCGAGGTCATGATCAGCTCGACGTCGCGGTCCACGGGCACGTGCAGTTCGTTGATCTCGCGCACGCCTTCTTCGTGCTGCAGCTTCCACATCCATTGCTTGGCCACGACGTAGATCTGGGCGGAGTCGCGGGCCGGGGTGCGCTCGTGAAAGTAAATGACCGCGCCCCAGGCAAAGATGAAGAGGAAGATGATCATAGGGATCACGGACCAGGTGATCTCCAGGGCATTGGAGCCTTCGATCTGCTCGGCGACGACCCCGGGGCGGCGGCGGTACTTCACCGCGAAGACCAGAATCATGGTGAAGATGGCCACGCAGGTGAACACCGACAGCGCCACCAGGAAAATGTAGAGCGCGTCAACGTTCGCCGCGCCAACCGAGGCGCGCGCCGGCCAAAGTGGAAAATTATCAAACATAACTATGAGACCCGCCCTGCTTTCTTCCTTTCGCTTTCCTTCCCGATGCTTCCCCCGAGGCTTTGCCCTTTGGTCCCGAACTTCCTGGGCTCGATTTTTTGGGACCCGAATTTCTGGGGCCCAGGCGGAGCAGAAGCGCAATGCCGAAGCCGAGCAGCAGTATGGTGACAATTCCGCCCAGTTTGAGCACGCGGGTGATCACCGCCCCGTAGCGGCCGGTGGCCGGGTCGTAGTGATAGCAGTAAAGAAGAACTTCATCCACCACGCTGCCGATTTTGTTGTCAGAAGCCTGCACCAGCCCCAGGCGCAAATCTTTGGGCGCGTACTCCACTCCGTAGTAGTACTGCGCCAGGCGGCCATCGGGTGTGAGCACCATGATGGCGGTGGCGTGGGCGAACTGTCCGCTGCCGTCAATGTATTTGTAGCCGAAGCCCGCGGCCTTGGTGAGCGCGTCAATCGAAGGCTGCTGGCCGGTGAGGAAATGCCAGCCGGCGGCGGCGCCCGGCCGCCCGTAGCGGCGGATGTATTCGGCTTTGGTGGCGGCGGCAATTTCCGGGGTATCGCGCGGGTCGAAGCTGATGGTCAGAACGTCATAGTCCTTGCCCACATCGAACTTCAGCACCTTCATGGCGGCGGTCAATCCGGAGAGCACCTCGGGGCAAAGCATGGTGCAGTGGAAATAGACCAGATTGAGAATCAGGGGCCGCTTGCCGAAGTAGTCGCCCAGGCGGACGGGCTTGCCGGTCTCATCACGGAACATGAGATCCGGCGGAATTTGCTGGTTGAGCCTCTGCTCGATGCCCACGTGCTCCAGGCCGGGAGGGGTGACGCTGGCCGACATGGAAGTTCTGCCCTGGGCCACAGCACGGTTCATTCCCTGGCCCCACGCGGGAAGCGCCAGCAGCAGCATGGCCGCCCAAAGAAAGCAATTCGAATTTTGTTCTCTAAGACTCACTGCTTTTTCTTCTCCGGCTTGGATTCCGCGGTTTTGGCGCCGGCTTCGCTTTCCGGCAGCACCGGCAGGCCGCGCTGGGCGATAAGCTGCATGGCGCGCTCGATGGGGATGTGTACTACGCCGCCTTTTTGATCCACCCAGCCATAGCTGTTGAGTTCCTGCTCTTCGGTCATGCGGAAGTCATGGAGTTCGGTGCGCTCATCGGATTCCAGGCGCGGCTCGGGAAAGGTGCGCTCGATATGCTGGTACACGACGCTCGCGTGCTCATCGCGCAGCAGGGCCTGGGGTGGAGGCTTCATGGGGTTGAGCGCGGGCTGCTTGGCCCGGTCGCGGGCATCGAGGTAGGCGTACATGCCGCGCAGAATGAAATAGACCAGAATGCAGGTGAGGGCCAGCCCGCCCAGAAACAGGACGATGGGTTTGGCGCCCAGATCCTGGCGCTCGTAGCCGGTTTCGCTGTGGCCTTCCTCGTGTTTGACTGGTTCTTCGCTCATGATTCGTGCGCCGCTTCCAGCACGGCCTGGGTCTGCGGGTCGTAGAGCGGCAACAGCGGCCGCGCCTTCAGATTGCCGAAAAAGACCGCCAGCCAAAGCCCGCCAATGGCCAGGGGCAGAACAATATCGAGCCAGCTCACGTGAAACGCAGGGTGAAACACGGGCTCGATGTGCCAGAACAAATCCACGTAACGCATGAACAGCACCCAGCTGGCCAGCCACACCAGCGAGCCGATTTTGCGCTTGAAGGAACGCGACAGCAGCATGGCAAAGGGCACGGCAAAGTGAAACAGCACCAGGAACAGGCCGATCCAGGCCCAGCCGCCGCTCAGCCGCGCCATATACCAGGAAATTTCATCGGGCAGATTGCCCGCCCAGATAATGAGCCACTGGGAAAAGGAAAAGTACGCCCACAGCATGATAAAGGCGAGCATCAGGTTGCCGTAGTCATGAACATACTTGTGCCGCATATATTCCGACATGGGCTGATAGCTCACCAGGATGGCGACTACGATGACCACGAAGCACAAAGCGGAAAGCGCCTCGCCGGCGACAAAGATCAAACCGTAGATGGTGGAGATCCAGCGCGGGTCGAGCGACATGACCCAGTCGATGGCGGCGAAGGAAATGGTGAAGCCGTAGAGAATGAGGCCGGGCGCACTTAAGGCGCGCAGGCTGCCGGGCCGGGGGCGCAGCGGCGGGCTATCTTGCGCGTCCGACCAGCGGGTGAGGAAAAAGACCAGCAAGCCCCAGATGACAAAGTAAATGGCGGCGCGGAAGAGAAATCCCCAGTGGGTGAGATAGAGCTGGGTGATGCGCTGCAGCTGGGCATCGTGGGCCACTGCCTCGGGGCGCGCCCAGATGTACAGCCGGGTGCGGCCGAAGATGATGGGCACGAACAGAACGATCATGAGCCACAAAGTTCGGCAGCCCGCCTCCAGAATGCGGCGGATAGCATGGCCCCAGTCGCCGCCAGTGAGGTGCACCAGCATGAGCAGGGCCAGGCATCCCAGGGTCACCCCCAGCCAATCCATGTAAGCCAGCAGATAGGAGCGGTAGAACTGATCGAGGCCGACAAAGGAGCCGATGACGGCGAGCACGCCGAAGGCCGCGCCCACGGCGAAGGAGCGTTTCTGAATGGTTTCCGCCACCGGCAGCCCGAGCACATCGAGATTGTTCATGACGGTGCTCATTTGGACTCCTCTTGGCTTGGGGATCGCGGCATCAGCACCGGCAGGGTGGCGCCCGAGCCCGGCTCTTCGAAATGCGGCGGCGGGGAAGGAACGGCCTGCCCCGAGGGCACGTCAGCCGCGGTAGCGTTCTGGCTCAGCTGCAAGGCGCGGATGTAGGCCACGATGCACCAGCGGTCCCGGGGCGGAATCTGCGAGGCGTAGTCGGGCATGATGCCAAAGCCGTTGGTCATGACGTCGAAGAAATATCCCAGGGGCGCCTTGCGCAGCCGCTCGATGTGGTAGGAAGGCGGCTTGCGGGCGAAGCCGCGCGAGGGCACGATGCCGTTGCCGTCTCCCACGCGGGAATGGCAGGGGGCGCAATAGATATTGAAGCGCTGGCGGCCGCGCTCGAGCACCTGCCCGGTGACCGGGAAGGGCATGTAATCGCCGGGATTGCTGCCCATCTTGCCGGTGTAGAAGTAGGTATCGGCGTGCAATTCGCCGCGCGCGACCGTGCCTTCAACCGGCGGACGGGCGGAGCGCAGATCGCTGTAGAAATCGCTCTCGGCCAGGGGCTTGAAGCGGGGTTGGTCGTGCATATCCTGGCGGCAGCCGGCCAGGGTGAACAGGGCAGCGGCCAGCGCCAAAGCGCGCAGAGAATTCCTGGATGGACCGGCAGGCACGGGGTCCTTCGACTTCGACCGCGCTGGCCTGCGCGAAACGCCGGCTGCGCTCAGGATGACAGCCCGGATTTTGGCCGAGAGGCTAATCCGGCACCTCCGAGATGGAGCGCGGGCCCAGGCCTTCGAGAAATTGCCGCGTCTGCACTGCGTCGTACTTGGCGTCGGAAGCGAAGACAATCAGGAAAAAGCGGTCCTTGGTGGCGAAGGCAAAACGGGGCACATTGAAGACCGGATGGTAGGGCATGGGCAGCCCGTTCAGCGCCAGCATGCCCAGCACAGAAAACAGGGCGGCAAAGAGAATGGTCATCTCGAAGGTGATCACGATGAACGCCGGCCAGGAGTTATACGGGCGCCCGCCGACGTTGGTGGGATAGCTCACCGCCGCAATCCACCACTGCATCAGGTAGCCGCCGGTGCCGCCGAGAATTCCCCCGATCAGGGTGATCAGAGGCACCAGATCGTGATGGAAGCCGATCGCCTCGGCCAGGCCCTCGACCGGAAAGGGGCTGTAGGCGTCAATCTTCTTGTAGCCGGCATCCCGGGTCGCCATGGCAGCTTCCACCAGGTGTGTGGGGGTATCGAACTCCGCCAGCAGGCCGTAATTGCGGGTGTGCTTCATTCCGCTTTGACCTCCGCTTCCGGCAGCAGAGTGCGCATTTCAAAGATGGAGATCATGGGCAGAATGCGCAGGAACAGGAACATGCAGGCCACGAAGAAGCCCAGGGTGCCGATGAAGATGGCCCAATCCCAGCGGGTGGGGTAGTACATGCCCCAGGAAGAGGTCAGGAAGTCGCGGTGCAGGCTGACCACGACAATAATGAAACGCTCTAGCCACATGCCGGTCAGCACCACGGTGGAAATCAGGAACAGATAAACCGGGTGGGTGCGCATTTTGCGAATCCACAACAGCTGCGGAATGAAGATGTTGCAGGCCAGCAGCGAGTAGTACCAGAAGTGATAGGGCCCATGCAGGCGGTTCCACATGAGGAACAAGTCATACTTGTTGCCGCCGTACCATCCCATGAAGGCTTCCATGCCGTAGCCGTAGGCTACGATGAGGCCGGTGGCCAGCATGACCTTGGCCGAGTTTTCCAGATGGCGCTCGGTGATGAAGTCCTCCAGGCCATAGATCTTGCGGATGGGAATAGCCAGCATGAGCACCATGGCGAAGCCGGAATAGATGGCGCCGGCGACGAAATAAGGCGGGAAGATGGTGGTGTGCCAGCCGGGCACGATGGCGATGGCGAAGTCGAAGCTGACCACGGTGTGCACGGAAAGCACCAGCGGCGTAGCCAACCCAGCAAGCAGCAGGTAAGCAGTCTCATAGCGGTGCCAGTGCCGGGCGGAACCGCGCCAGCCCAGCGCCAGAATGCCGTAGATGATCTTGGCTGCCTTGTTATCTGAGCGGTCGCGCAGCGTGGCCAGGTCGGGCACCAGGCCAATGAACCAGAAGATCAGCGAAACGGTGAAGTAGGTCGAGACCGCGAAGACGTCCCACACCAGCGGGCTGCGGAACTGCGGCCAGTACTTCATGGTGTTGGGATAGGGGAAGAGCCAGTAAAACAGCCAGGGGCGGCCCAGGTGAAACAGGGGAAACATGCCGGCGCAGGCCACGGCAAACAGGGTCATGGCCTCGGCGAAGCGGTTGATGGAGTTGCGCCAGGACTGCCGCAACAAAAGCAAGATGGCGGAGATCAGCGTGCCCGCATGGCCGATTCCAATCCACCAGACAAAGTTGATAATGGCGAATCCCCACGCAATCGGGATGGTCACGCCCCAGATGCCGACGCCCTTGAGGAACAGGTAGCCGACGGCGTAGAGGAAGATCATCACGATGACGAAAGCAATGCCAAAGCCCAGGTACCACCCGTTCGAGGTCGGGCGGGTGAGCACGATCGAACTGATCTGGTCGGTTATGGTGGCGAAGGTATGCCCGGGTTCAATGACCGGGGCCTGGCCTGCTTCGCCTTGTTCGATTTCGTCAGCCATGGATTAAGGGTTCCATGCCCTCGCGGGCCAGTGTGGCGGCGGGGCTCTGCCCCGCCACGCCGATCTCAGCTCGCCAATTCCGCGACCCTGCAGGCCGCCAGAGGGGGCAAAGCCCCGTTCCCACACAAACTGGACAGCAATCCTTCATGACCCCAACTCCGGATTCGGGTTGCGAATCTCGGCCAGATACGAAGTGCGCGGCCGCGTATTCAAGTCTTCGAGCAGATGATAGTCGCGCGCCTCGGCCTTGAGCTTCGAGACCCGGCTATTGGGATCGTTAATATTTCCGAAAACAATGGCATTGGCAGGGCACGACTGCTGGCACGCGGTCTGCAGTTCGCCATCGGCGATCTTGCGGTTTTCGCGCTCGGCGTCAATGCGGTGCTCGGCGATGCGCTGGATGCAGTAGGTGCACTTTTCCATGACGCCGCGGCTGCGCACGGTGACGTCGGGATTGCGCATCATCTTGTACTGGGGCGTGGTCCAGTCCTGAAACAGCAGAAAATTGAAGCGCCGCACCTTGTAGGGGCAGTTATTGGAGCAGTAGCGCGTGCCCACGCAGCGGTTGTAAATCATGTCGTTCAGGCCTTCGGTCGAGTGCACGGTCGCGCCGACCGGGCAAACCACTTCGCAGGGCGCGTTCTCGCACTGCTGGCAGGGCACGGGCTGGAAATAGGCCTTGGGGTGGTCGCGATCTCCCTGATAGTAAACGTCCACGCGCAGCCAGTGCATGTAGCGGCCCAGAATGCACTGTTCCTTGCCGACCACGGCAATGTTGTTCTCCGACTGGCAGGCGACAATGCAGTTGTTGCAGCCCACGCAGGCATTCAGATCAATGGTCATGCCCCAGGCGTAAGCTTCGTCCTTGTAATCGTAGGGCTTGTAGAGCGTGAGTGAAGGAGGAACCTGCTCGTCTTTGGCGAAGTTGGGCTCGTGCTGGTACTCCTCCAAAGTCGCGGTGCGCACCTGGGGGCGCGCGCCTACCGGAGTGTCCATGGTCTGGTAGCCCTGGGTTGTGGCCAGCTTCGTGCTGCCCCCAGTTCCTGCGATCACCACTCCCGTGGCAAACCAGGGCGCGGCGCTGGAACGCAAGGGATAGAAGTCCCACCCTGCTCCGGTTCCGGCGCGGCCTGCGCGGGTTCGCCCATAGCCCAGAAACGCGGTGATCGAATTATCGGGGTGGCCAGCCTGCACCCAGACCGCGGCCGTGACCGTCTTTCCGTTGAGCGTCACATGAACCAGATCTTCTGTCTTCAGGCCGAAGCGCTCCGCCATGGCCGGGCCCATCATGACGGGATTGTCCCAGGTCATCTTGCTCATCGGCTTGGGCAGCTCCTGCAGCCAGCCGTTATTGGAAAACTGGCCGTCGTAGATGGAGGGATCGCGGCGGAAGTTGATTTCCGGGCCGGCCGTACTGGGCGCCACGGGGGCCGGGAAGTTTGGGTTCTTTACCGCGACTGTCTTCGGCCCGAAAGCAGTGCCTTCAATCCAGCCGTTGTTCAGCGAGCGCCGCCAGAACATGTCGAAGTCCGCGCCGGGGTGCTGTTTCTTCCAGAAGTTTTGCACCAGATCGTGGCCATTGGCGTCCGGCTCGCCGGCCAGCGTTCCTGCCACTTCGTAAATGCTCTTGCCCTCATAGAGCGGCGCAATCAGCGGCTGAACAATGCTCACCGTGCCGTCATAGGCCCGAGTATCACCCCAGGCTTCCAGGTAATGCGCCTCGTTTATGTGCCAGTGGCAAAGTTCGGCGGTTTCATCCTGATAAAGGCCGAGATGGACACGCAACGGAATGCCAGTGTTCTTGAGGGCATCGGCGAAACCAAAGTCGGCGGGCGCGTCGTAAACGGGGTTGCCGCCGAGGATGAAGAGCATGTCCACTTTGTTGCCGCGCATATCGGCGACCAGGTCTTTGAGCGACTCGGTCTGGTTGATGGGATTAGCATTGACCGGCTCGGTGTAGAAGACGGTCTTGCCCTCATTGCCGAGCTTCTCGTTGATGGCGTGGGCCAGCGCATGAATGGTGGCCGGCTGGTGGTCGCCGCAAATCACCACGCTGGAACCGGGATGCGCCTTGAGATCGTTCACAAGCCGGGAGGCGAACTCCTGTGCGGGTTCGGCTTCAGTGCCAGCATTCTGGCTGGTGACTCCCACCTGCGAAGCCAGCAGGCGGGTGAACCCATCGAAGCGAGAGGCCTGAAGCGGCAGCCGATGATCGGCTTTCGCCCCGGTCGAGGTCATGGTGCTCTCGAC
>Ga0335078_10004594_pt1 | contig 20433 bp, 17 predicted proteins | sample Lox_Sample_32_FD_206711 | JGI IMG/M metagenome (GOLD analysis project Ga0335078, IMG submission 206711) | Soil microbial communities from Loxahatchee National Wildlife Refuge, Florida, United States - Lox_Sample_3.2 | ecosystem: Environmental > Terrestrial > Soil > Wetlands | place: USA... | reverse complement strand
CCGCCGTGGTCGAGCGGGTGGTGGCGGAGCACCCCGAGGAATGGGCCCGCTACTGCGCCGGCGTGGACAAGGTGGCGGGGTTCTTCACCGGCGCGGTCATGCGCGCCACCGAGGGCCGGGCCAACGGTAAGGCCGTCGCCGCCGAGCTGCGCCGCCTGCGGGGCTGAGGACAGGGCAACGGCTCGGCCCGGCGCGCACCGGCGCCGGCATGGCGGGGACGCGTGGCTCAGCGCCCCGTGGCGGTCGTCGTCGTGGGCGTCCCCGCACCTCCGGCCGGGGCGCGCCAGGCCCAGGGCGCCGCGGGGGCCGGTCGGCGGCGGTGCGCCTCGCCCGCCGCGCCCGCAGACGACGATCGCGGCCGGGATCGGGCGGGGGCGACCGGACGGAGACGCCCCCGTGGCGGACGGCCTCGCCCGACGGCGGCACGCCGCGGCACGATGCGGCCGCCGTGGCCCGTAGGCTCGGAGTCGTGACCATGAGCGACGGCGTGCCGCCCACCCCTGTCGAGGTCGTCACCGCTCCCCGCCTCGAGTGGCGCCTGCGGCAGTCGTCGGTGGCCCGGCGGGCGCTGGGCACGGTGGCCGTGGTGTGCCTGGCGCTGCTGGTGGTGGTGGCGGCCTTCACGCTGGCCCTGGTGTCGGTGTTCGGGCACCCGGTGGCGTGGTCCGTGCTCGGATGCCTGTTCGGCGCACCACCCCTGGCCGTGCTGGCGCTCGCCGTGGCCCTGCGCCTGCGGGCGGCCGTGGTGGCCGGTCCCCGGTGGATCGCCGTGCGCATGGTGGGCCCCTGGCGGGTCGTGGGACCTGACCGCCGGACCTAACCTGTCGGCCCATGGCTGACGACGCGCACGACCCCGCCGCAGGCTCCGGCCCCCACGGCATGAAGCTGCGGAGCTACGAGGTCACCGACGGCCCCACGCGGGCCCCGGCCCGGGCCATGCTGCGGGCCATCGGCATGACCGACGACGACTGGGACAAGCCGCAGGTCGGCGTGGCGTCGTCGTGGAACGAGGTCACCCCGTGCAACCTCCCCCTCGACGCGCTGGCCAAGCGTTCCAAGCAGGGCGTGCGCGACGCCGGGGGGTTCCCGGTGGAATTCGTCACCATCGCCGTGTCCGACGGCATCTCCATGGGCCACGAGGGCATGCGGGCCTCCCTCGTGTCGCGCGAGGTCATCGCCGACTCGATCGAGACGGTGATGCACGCCGAGCGTTTCGACGCCCTGCTCACCTTCGCGGGCTGCGACAAGTCGCTCCCCGGCATGCTCATGGCCGCCGCCCGCCTCAACCTGCCGGCGGTGTTCCTCTACGGCGGGTCGATCCTCCCCGGCGCCATCCCCGGGCGTCCCGACGCCGAGGCCCTCGACATCGTGAGCGTCTTCGAGGCCGTGGGCGCCCACGCCGCCGGAGCCCTGAGCGACGAGGAGCTGTCGCTCATCGAACACCACGCCTGCCCGACGGCGGGCTCGTGCGCCGGGATGTTCACCGCCAACACCATGGCCTCGGTGGCCGAGGCCATCGGCATGTCCCTCCCCGGCTCGGCGTCCCCGGCGGCCGTCGACTCCCGCCGCCAGGACCTCGCCTACCAGTCGGGGCAGGCCGTGCTGCGACTCCTGGCCCAGGACATCCGGCCCCGGGCCATCATGACCAAGCCCGCCTTCGACAACGCCATCGCCGTGGTCATGGCGCTCGGGGGGTCGACCAACGCCGTGCTGCACCTGCTGGCCATCGCCAACGAGGCCCGCGTCGATCTCGAGCTCGACGACTTCAACCGCATCGCCGCCCGGGTGCCGCACATCGCCGACACCAAGCCGCACGGGCGCTACCACATGGTCGACCTCGACCGGGTGGGCGGCGTGCCCGTCGTGATGCGCGAGCTGCTCGAGGCCGGGCTGCTCCACGGCGACTGCCTGACGGTGTCGGGCCGCACCGTGGCCGAGAACCTCGCCGCCCTCGGTCCTCCGGCTCCCGACGGTGCCGTCGTGCACCGCCTGGGCGACCCCATCCACGTCTCGGGCGGGATCGCCGTGCTGCGCGGGTCGCTCGCCCCCCAGGGGGGCGTGGTGAAGGTGGCGGGGATCGACGCGCCCTCCTTCGCCGGCACGGCGCGCGTCTTCGACGGTGAACAGGACGCCCTCGACGCCATCCTCGCCGGCCGCATCGAGCCCGGGACGGTGGTGGTCATCCGCTACGAGGGGCCCAAGGGGGGCCCCGGCATGCGCGAGATGCTGGCCGTGACCGGTGCCATGAAGGGTGCGGGGCGCGGCGGCGACTGCGCGCTCGTGACCGACGGGCGCTTCTCGGGGGGGACCCACGGATTCTGCGTGGGCCACGTGGCGCCCGAGGCCGTGGACGGCGGGCCCATCGCCCTGGTGGCCGACGGCGACCGCATCGTCATCGACGTCCCCACGCACCGCCTCGACCTCGACGTCGACGACGCCGAGCTCACCCGGCGCCGCGCCCAGTGGAAGGTGCCCGAGCCCCGTTACACGAGCGGTGTGCTCGCCAAGTACGCCCGGCTGGTGACGGGGGCGGAGCGGGGCGCCGTCACCGAGCCCTGATCCGGGTGGCCGGCCGGGTCCGGGACCTCAGGTCCTGGTGGCCCGCCAGCAGCTCGTGACGTAGGGCACCACGATGCGCTCGCGGCCGGCGACGGCGGGGTGGCTGGCGACGAACGCCGTGACGCGCTCGAGCACGTCGGCCCGCTCGGCGTCGGGCAGCACCTGCACGTGACTGCGGGTGGCCACGAGGTCCACCATGTCCGAGGGGGCCAGCTCCTGTGACCACCGGAAGTCGCGCGCCGCGCTGGCGGTGAAGGGGGCGCCCAGGGGGAGGTGCACGTTGGCCGCCCCCCGGTGGGCGTCGTCGGTGCCGAAGACGGGCCCGAGCTCGCGCATCCAGGGGACGCCCTCGTCCCGCAGGTTCCACATGAGCGCGAGCGTGCCCCCTCGGCGCAGCACGCGCCCCACCTCGGCGCTGGCGCGATCGAGGTCGACCCAGTGCCACATCTGGGCGCCCACCACGGCGTCGGCCTCGCCGTCGGCCAGGGGGAGCTCCTCGGCCTGGCCGGCGCGCACGTCGGCGCCGGGCACCCGCTCCTCGAGCACGGCCCGCATCTTGGGGTCGGGTTCGATGGCCACCACCTCGTGGCCGCGGGCCACGAGATCGCGGGTGAGGGACCCGGTGCCGGCGCCGAGCTCGACCACCCGGCAGCGCGCCGGGTGCCGGCCGCGCCCGGTGCCGGACGCGGTGAGGGGCTCGAGGATCCACGACACGCCGTCGGGCGGGTAGCCGGGGCGCACCCGGTCGTACATCGACGCCACCGGTCCGAAGGAGCGGGCCCGGCGTGCGGTCAGCTCGTCCACGGCGATCACCCTACGGGCGCCGGTCCCCGATGCCCATTCCGAATGGGTTGCCCCCGCCCCGGCGCCGTGCAAGACTATGAGGGCCATGCACCCGGAGACCGTCCCGACCGCACGCATTCTGGTAGTCCTCCGGTAGCGCACGCAGCCGCGTCTGCGGTTCCGTGCGCTTTACGACCTCCCCGACGGGAGGTCGTTTTGTTTCCCGGAACCGTTCGTCCGGCACCGACCCACCCGCCCACGACCACAAGGCCAGGCACACCATGCGACTGACAGGGGCGCAGGCCCTCATCAAGAGCCTCGAGATGCAGCACGTGGAGGTCATCTTCGGCCTCCCCGGTGGCGCCATCCTGCCCGTGTACGACCCCATCCTGGACTCGCCCATCCGCCACGTGCTCGTCCGCCACGAGCAGGGGGCGGGGCACATGGCCGAGGGGTACGCCCACGTCACGGGGCGCCCCGGGGTGGCCATGGTGACGAGCGGTCCGGGCGCCACCAACATCGTCACCCCCCTCGCCGACGCCGCCATGGACTCCATCCCCATGGTGGTGATCACCGGTCAGGTGGCCACCACCGCCATCGGCACCGACGCCTTCCAGGAGTGCCCCATCACCGGGGTGACCATGGACATCACCAAGCACAATTGGCTGGTCACCGACGCCCAGGACCTGCCCAGGGTGATCGCCGAGGCCTTCCACGTGGCCACCACCGGGCGTCCCGGCCCGGTGCTCGTGGACGTGCCCAAGGACGTGTCCAACGCCCCCATGGACTGGTACTGGCCCGCCTCGATCGACGAGCTCGACCTCCCCGGCTACCACCCCCGCACCGAGGGCGACCCCGCCGAGGTGCGCCGCGCCGCCGAGCTCATGGCCGCGGCGCGGCGTCCCGTGATCTACGCCGGGGGCGGGATCTTGAAGGCCCGGGCGGCCGAGGCGCTGCGGGCGCTGGCCGAGCGCACCGGGATCCCCGTGGTCACGACGCTCATGGCGCGCGGGGCGTTCCCCGATCGCCACCCCCTGTGCCTGGGCATGCCGGGGATGCACGGCAACTACACGGCGGTGACCGCCCTGCAGCACGCCGATCTCCTGATCGCCCTGGGGAGCCGCTTCGACGACCGGGTGACGGGCAAGGTGAGCGCCTTCGCGCCGCACGCCAAGGTGATCCACGTCGACATCGACCCCGCCGAGCTGGGCAAGGTGCGCCGTCCCGACGTGGCCATCGCCGGCGACTGCCGGCTCGTCATCGAGGAGCTCCTCGGGGCCCTCGAGGCCGCCGGTGCGTCGGGCCCGCAGGGGTCCGAGCGTCCGGAGCTGGCGCCGTGGATGGCCCAGCTGCGCACGTGGCAGGCCCAGTTCCCGCTCACCTACACCCAGGAGGACGGGGGGCCGCTCAAGCCCCAGTTCGTGGTGGAGACCCTGCGCGACATGACGCCGGACGACACCATCGTCGTGGCCGGGGTCGGCCAGCACCAGATGTGGGCGTCGCAGTACTGGCGCTTCGACCACCCCTACACCTGGGTGAACTCCGGCGGCGCGGGGACCATGGGCTTCGCCGTCCCGGCGGCCATCGGAGCCAAGGTGGGCCGGCCCGACCGCATGGTGTGGGCCGTCGACGGCGACGGCTGCTTCCAGATGACCGCCCAGGAGCTCGTCACGGCGTCGGCCGAGCGCATCCCGGTGAAGGTGGCCATCCTCAACAACGCCTACCTGGGCATGGTCCGCCAGTGGCAGGAGCTGTTCTACGAGGAGCGCTATTCCGAGGTCTACCTCTCGCCCGACCTCCCCGACTACGTCAAGTGGGCCGAGGCCATGGGCTGCGTGGGCCTCAAGGTCGAGTCGGCCGACGAGGTGGCGCCCGCCATCGAGAAGGCCAACGGCATCGACGACCGCCCGGTGGTGATCGACTTCCGCACCGACGCCTTCGAGAAGGTGTACCCCATGGTGCCCGCCGGGGCGTCCAACGACGACATCATCGTGGGTCCCTCCCAGGGCGAGGGGGGCCGGTGAGCCCCGTCGGGGGGGCCGGGTCGTCGCCGGGCACCCCCCGCCACCACATCGTCACCGCCCTGGTGGAGAACAAGTCCGGGGTGCTCGCCCGGGTGGCCGGCCTCTTCAGCCGGCGGGGCTTCAACATCTTCTCCCTGGCCGTGGCGCCCACCGACGACGAGCGCTTCAGCCGCATCACGATCGTGGTCGACGTGGAGTCGGCCCCGCTCGAGCAGATCGTCCAGCAGCTCGACAAGCTCGTGAACGTGGTCTCCATCACCGAGCTCGCCCCCGAGCAGGCCATCGAGCGCGAGCTGCTGCTGCTCACCGTCGGGGCCGGCCCGGCCCAGCGCCAGGAGGTGATCGCCCTGGTGGGGGTGTTCGAGGGCAAGATCGTCGACGTCGGCAGCGACTGCATGACCGTGGTCATGGCTGGCCCCCCGGGGCGCATCGACGACTTCGAGAGCCTGATCCGGCCCTTCGGGATCGTGGAGCTCCAGCGGACGGGCCGGGTGGCGCTGCCTAAGCTGGAGCGCCGGCCGTACCGGCTGCACGGTGTGAGCGGGAACCTCGACGCGGGGTGACCGGGGCCGATACGAGAAGAGAGGCGCGCTGACATGGCCAAGCTGTACTACGAGTCCGACGCCGACGGGAGCCTGATCCAGGGCCGCAAGGTGGCGGTGATCGGCTACGGGTCCCAGGGCCACGCCCACGCCCTGAACCTCGCCGAGTCCGGGGTCGACGTCCGGGTGGGCCTGCGGGCGGGGTCCTCGTCGCAGCAGAAGGCCGAGGAGGCCGGGTTGCGGGTGCTCCCCGTGGCCGAGGCGGCCGCCGAGGCCGACCTCATCATGCTGCTGCTGCCCGACACCGAGCAGGGCGCCGTGTACCAGGCCGAGATCGCCCCGAGCCTGCGCCAGGGCGACGCCCTGTTCTTCGCCCACGGCTTCAACATCCGCTTCGGGCAGATCGTGGCCCCCCCCGGCGTCGACGTGGCCATGGTGGCCCCCAAGGGGCCGGGTCACCTGGTGCGCCGCACCTACACCGAAGGTGGGGGGGTGCCGTCGCTGGTGGCCGTGGCCCAGGACGCCTCGGGCAAGGCGCACGACCTGGCCCTGTCCTACGCCCACGCACTCGGCGCCACGCGCGCCGGTGTGCTCGACACGACGTTCGAGGAGGAGACCGAGACCGACCTCTTCGGCGAGCAGGTCGTGCTGTGCGGCGGCCTCACCTCCCTCGTGCAGGCGGGCTTCGAGACCCTGGTCGAGGCCGGCTACCAGCCCGAGTCCGCCTACTTCGAGTGCCTGCACGAGCTGAAGCTCATCGTGGACCTCATGTACGAGCAGGGCATCGCCGGCATGCGCTACTCGATCTCCGACACCGCCGAGTACGGGGACCTGACGCGCGGCCCCCGGGTCATCGACGACCACGTCCGCCAGGTCATGCGGGGCATCCTCGACGACATCCGCTCGGGCGCCTTCGCCGAGGAGTGGATCGCCGAGAACCGCTCGGGGCGCTCGCGCTTCGAGGAGCTGCGCGCCCGCGGTGCGGCCCACCCCATCGAGCAGGTGGGGGCGGAGCTCCGGGCCATGATGCCGTTCATCACCGCCGGCCGGCAGCGGGTGCAGGACGTGTCGGGGGGCTGAGGCCCGGTGTCGGCCGACGCGCCGGGGCCCGCGGGTGCCGGTGACCTGAGCGAGCTCCCCCTCCAACAGCTGCGCAGCGCCGCCCTGGAGCGGGCCACTGCGCTCGGGGCCAGCCACGCCGAGGTGCGCATCGAGCGCATCCGGTCCCAGTTCGTGGCCCTGCGCGACGGCGCCGTCGAGACCACCGTCGACGACACCGAGCTCGGCATGGGGCTGCGCGTGGTGCGCCGGGGGTCGGTGGGTTTCGCCGCCACCGTGGCCCTCGACGCCGGCGCCGCCGCCGCCCTGGCCGACCAGGCGGTCGAGCTGGCGGCGTCGTCGTCGTCGGCGCTCGGACGGCCCGTCGAGCTCGCCCCCGAGCCCGCCCATGGCACGGTGCGCTGGTCCTCGCCCTACCGCCTCGATCCGGCCACGGTGCCGGTGCAGGACAAGGTGGCCGTCCTCGGGGCCTGGAGCGCCCGGCTCCTGGCCGCCCCCGCCGTGGACCACGTCACGGCGCGGGTGCTGGCCGTCGTGGAGGACAAGCACTTCGCCGACCTGACCGGCACCGTGGCCACCCAGCGGCGGGTGCGCGTCCACCCCTGGGTCGAAGCCCTGGCGGTGGACGAGGCGACCGGGCGCTTCGAGTCCATGCGGACCCTGGCGCCGCCGGTGGGGCGGGGCTGGGAGTACCTCGAGGGCGAGGGCTGGGACTGGGACGCCGAGCTCGGGGCGCTGCCCGAGCTCCTGGCCGAGAAGGTGGCCGCCCCCTCGGTCGAGGCCGGCCCCTACGACCTCGTCATCGACCCGTCCAACCTGTGGCTCACCATCCACGAGTCGGTCGGCCACGCCACCGAGCTCGACCGGGCGCTCGGGTACGAGGCGGCCTACGCCGGCACCTCCTTCGCCACCGTCGACCAGCTCGGCACGCTGCGCTACGGCTCGCCGGTCATGCACGTGACCGGGGACCGCACCACCGAGCACGGGCTCGCCACCGTGGGCTACGACGACGAGGGGGTGGCGGCGCAGTCCTTCGACATCGTGCGCGACGGCGTCCTGGTCGGCTACCAGCTCGACCGGCGCATGGCCGCCGACAACGGCTTCGGGCGCTCCAACGGCTGCGCCTTCGCCGACAGCCCCCTGCACGTCCCCATCCAGCGCATGGCCAACGTGTCGCTGCAGCCCGCACCCGGGCCGGGGCCGACCACCGAGGACCTGGTGGCGGGGGTGGAGCGCGGCATCCTCGTGGTGGGCGACAAGAGCTGGTCCATCGACATGCAGCGCTACAACTTCCAGTTCACCGGCCAGCGCTTCTACCGCATCGACCGGGGCCGGCTCGCCGGCCAGGTCAAAGACGTCGCCTACCAGGCGCAGACCACCGAGTTCTGGGGTGCCATGGAAGCCGTGGGCGGCCCGGCCACCTACGTCCTCGGGGGCGCCTTCAACTGCGGCAAGGGCCAGCCCGGTCAGGTGGCGCCGGTCAGCCACGGCTGCCCCTCGGCGCTGTTCCGGGCCATCCGGGTGCTCAACACCCGGGAGGAGGCGGCCCGGTGAGCCGCAAGCGAAGCAGGCGATGGACCGACGGTCACCAGGGGTGCGTCAACAGCCTGTTGGCTGCCGACACATGGATGGTGGACCAGTGAGCGCGGGCGGCGAGATTGGCGCGGCCACGTCGCTGCCCGCCCCCCAGGAGGTGGTCGAGCGGGCGCTCGCCCTGAGCCGGGGCGACGGCTGTGCGGTCCTGGTGGAGGAGCTGAGCCAGACCGAGGTGCGCTTCGCCAACAACACCACCACCACCAACGGGGTGCGCCGGGGCCGGCGCGTGGCCGTGGTGAGCTTCCGCCTGGCCGGGCCGGGGCCCACCGGCGCCCGGCCGCCGGTGGGCGGGGCCCCCACCGCCGTGGGCGTGGCCAGCGGGAGCGGCGACGTCGACGTCGAGGACCTCGTCCGCCGAGCCGAGCACGAGGCGGCCTCGATGGAGCCCGCCGACGACGCCGCCCCGCTCGTGGAGCCGGCGGCCGGGCCGGCGCCGACGGGCTTCGGCGAGCCCCCCGTGCTGACGGCGCCCGGCGCCCTGGAGGGGGTGGTGCGGGGACTGGCCGGCGCCTTCGGCCGGGCCCGCCCGAGCGACGTGGTGCTGTCGGGCTTCGCCACCCACGGCGTGGAGACCACCTACCTCGGCACCAGCACCGGGCTGCGGGGCCGGCACGCCCAGCCGGCGGGGACCATGGAGCTCGTGGGGCGCAGCCAGGACGGGGCGCGTTCGGCCTGGGCGGGGGCGGCCACGACCGGCGTCGACGACGTGGACGTCGAGGCCTTCGAGGAACGGATCCGGCGCCGCCTGGACCGGGCCCGGCGCCGGGTCGAGCTCGAGGCGGGCCACTACGAGGTCCTCCTGCCCCCCGACGCCACCGCCGACCTCATGGTGGCGTTGTCCCAGGAGCTGTCGGGGCGCGCCGCCGAGGAGGGCCGCAGCCCCTTCTCGTCTCCCGGCGGCGGGACGCGCCTCGGGCACCGGCTGTGCGACCTGCCCTTCGAGCTGCGCAGCGACCCCGCCGCTCCCGGGCTCGAGTCGGCCCCCTTCCTGGCGGCGGCGGCCTCGGGGCCCGACGTCTCGGTGTTCGACAACGGCCTGCCCGTGGGGGCCACGTCGTGGATCGAGGGGGGCGTGCTGCGCCGGCTGCGCTACCACCGGGCCCGGGCGGCGACCTCGGGTGCGGCGGTGACCCCGCCGGTCGGCAACCTCGTGCTGTCGCTGCCCGGGGGGGCGACGGCGCCCCCGACGCTCGAGGACATGATCGCCGGCACCGACCGGGCCCTGCTGTTGACCTGCCTGTGGTACATCCGGGAGGTCGATCCGGTGACCCTGCTGCTCACCGGGCTCACCCGCGACGGCGTCTACCTCGTCGAGGACGGGGAGATCGTGGGGGCGGTGAACAACTTCCGCTTCAACGAGAGCCCCCTCGACGTGTTGGCCAGGACGACCGAGGCCGGGCGCGCCGAGCGCGCCCTGTCGCGCGAGTGGGGGGAGTGGATGAACCGCACGGCCATGCCGCCGCTGCGGGTGGCGGGGTTCAACATGAGCTCGGTGAGCCCGGCCAGCTGACCCCTACGACAGCGCGCCCACCACGTGGGTGACGCAGGCGCACAGCGCGGCCACGTCCTCGGGGTCGATGGCGGGGAACATGGCGATGCGGAGCTGGTTGCGCCCGAGCTTGCGGTACGGCTCGGTGTCGACGATCCCGTTGGCCCGCAGCACGGAGGCCACCGCGCCGGCGTCGACGTCGTCGGCGAAGTCCACCGTGCCCACCACGTGGCTGCGCTCGGAGGGCTTGCCCACGAAGGGCGTGGCGAAGTCGGACTGCTCGGCCCAGGTGTAGAGGATCTCCGCCGACCGGTCGCAGCGCCCGGCGCTCCACTCGAGCCCCCCGCCCTCGAGCATCCACTCCACCTGCTCGGCGAACAGCAGCAGGGTGGCCAGGGCGGGGGTGTTGTAGGTCTGGTCCTTGGTGGAGTTGTCGATGGCCACGGCGAGGTCGAGGAAGGCCGGGACCCAGCGGCCCGAGGCGCCGATGCGCTCGACGCGCTCGAGGGCGGCGGGGGAGAGCAGGGCCACCCACAGCCCCCCGTCGGCGGCGAAGCACTTCTGGGGGGCGAAGTAGTAGGCGTCGAATTGGCCGGGGTCGACCCGCAGGCCGCCCGCCGCCGAGGTGCCGTCCACGGCCACGAAGGCGCCCTCGGCGGGCCGGCGGATCTCCATGGCCACGCCGGTGGAGGTCTCGTTGTGGGTCAGGGCGTAGAGGTCGATGTCGGGGCCGGGCGCGGGCGAGGGGTGGGTGCCGGCGGGGGACTCGATGACCTGGGGGTCGGCCAGGTGGGGGGCGGCCGCGGCGGCGGCGGCGAACTTGGAGGAGAACTCGCCGAAGGACAGGTGCTGGCTGCGGCGCTCGATGAGGCAGAAGGTGGCCACGTCCCAGAAGCAGGTCGCGCCCCCGTTGCCGAGCACCACCTCGTAGCCCTCGGGGAGGGAGAACAGCTCGCGCAGGCCCGCCCGGACCCGCCCCACCACGGACCTGACCGGCGCCTGGCGGTGGCTCGTCCCGAGGTAGTGGCGCGCCGCCGCCGCCAGGGCGGCCACCTGCTCGGGCCGCACCTTGGACGGTCCGCTGCCGAAGCGGCCGTCGGCAGGCTTGAGCGCATCGGGGATGCGGACGTCGGGGACGGGGTCACGGGGGGTGGCAGCGGCGCTCGTCACGTGTGCAAGCATGGCAGCCATGGGAGCGCACCGGGAATCGGCGGGGGGCGCCGGACCCTCGGTCCGGTCGCGCCTGTCGGCACGGGTGTCGGCGGTGGCGCCCTCGGCCACACTGGCGGTGGACGCCAAGGCCAAGGCCCTGCAGGCGGCCGGCGCCGACGTCGTCGGCTTCGGTGCCGGGGAGCCGGACTTCCCCACCCCGGCCCACATCGTGGAGGCGGCCGTGCATGCCTGTCGCGACCACGCCAACCACCGCTACACGCCGACCCCGGGCCTCCCCGTGCTGCGCGAGGCCATCGCCGAGAAGACCGGCCGGGACTCGGGCTTCGAGGTGGCCCCCTCCCAGGTCCTCGTGACCAACGGGGCCAAGCAGGCCGTCTACGAGGCCTTCGCCACGCTCCTCGACCCCGGTGACGAGGTGCTCGTCCCGGCGCCGTACTGGACGACCTATCCCGAGGCCATCGCCCTGGCCGGTGGGGTGCCCGTGGCCGTGCCCACCGAGGAGGACGCCTGCTTCCACGTGACGGTGGAGGCGCTCGACGCCGCCCGCACCCCGGCGACGAAGGTCGTGCTGTTCGTGTCCCCCAACAACCCGACCGGCGCGGTGGCCCGCCCCGAGGAGGTGGCCGCCATCGGCCGCTGGGCCGTGGAACACGGCCTGTGGGTGGTGACCGACGAGATCTACGAGCACCTCGTCTACGGGGACAACGTCTTCACCTCGATGCCCGCCGTCGTGCCCGAGCTGGCCGACCACTGCGTCGTCGTCAACGGCGTGGCCAAGACCTACGCCATGACGGGCTGGCGGGTGGGATGGCTCCTGGGCCCCCCCGACGTGGTGGCGGCCGCCTCGAACCTGCAGTCGCACGCCACCTCCAACGTGTCCAACGTGTCGCAACGGGCCGCCCTCGCCGCCCTGCAGGGCGACCAGCAAGGGGTGGCGGCCATGCGGGCCGTCTTCGACCGGCGTCGCCGCACGATCCACGCCCTGCTCAACGAGTGCAACGGCGTGCGCTGCGCGGAGCCCGAGGGGGCGTTCTACGCCTTCCCGTCGGTCCAGGGGCTCCTGGGGCGCAGCCTCGCCGGCCGGCGCGTCGCATCCTCGGCCGACGTGGCCGACGTGGCCATCGACGAGGCCAGGGTGGCGGTGGTCCCGGGTGAGGCCTTCGGCGCGCCGGGCTACCTGCGCCTGTCGTACGCGCTGGACGACGCCTCGATCGTCGAGGGGGTCAACCGCCTCGGCAAGCTGTTCGCCACGGCCGAGTAGGCGGGAGGACCGGACATGGCACGGGTGCTCATCACCGAGAAGCTGGCGGCGCGCGGGCTCGAGAAGCTGCGCGACGCCGGGCACGACGTCGACGTGCGCCTCGACCTGTCCCCCGACGAGCTGCTCGGCGTCATCCCCGGTGCCAGCGCGCTCATCGTGCGCTCGGCCACCCAGGTGACGGCCGAGGTCCTCGAGGCCGGCGCCGAGCTGAGCGTGGTGGGCCGGGCCGGCATCGGGCTCGACAACGTCGACGTCGACGCCGCCACCCGCCGGGGCGTCATGGTGGTGAACGCCCCCGAGTCCAACGTGCTGTCCGCCGCCGAGCACACCATGGCGCTCCTGCTGGCGCAGGCCAGGAACATCCCCCAGGCCCACGCCGCCCTCGTGGCCGGCAAATGGGAGCGGTCGAAGTGGGAGGGGGTCGAGCTCCACGGCAAGACCCTGGGCATCGTGGGGCTGGGGCGCATCGGCGCCCTCGTGGCCCAGCGGGCGCTGGCCTTCGGCATGCGGCTGTGCGCCTACGACCCCTACGTGAACCCCGACCGGGCCCGCCGCATGGGGGTCGAGCTGCTCCCGCTGGACGAGCTCGTGGCCGAGGCCGACTTTCTCACCATCCACCTGCCCAAGACGGCCGAGACCGCGGGCCTCGTCGGTGCCGACCTCTTCGCCAAGGCCAAGCCGGGCCTGCGCATCGTGAACGCGGCGCGCGGGGGCATCGTGGACGAGGCGGCGCTGGCCGACGCCCTGGGCTCGGGGGTGGTGGCCGGAGCGGCCTTCGACGTCTTCGCCAGCGAGCCCTGCACCGACTCGCCGCTGTTCTCCCTCCCGGGGGTGGTCGTCACGCCCCATCTGGGGGCGTCGACGGCCGAGGCGCAGGACAAGGCGGGCGTGACGATCGCCGAACAGGTGACGTTGGCCCTCGCCGGCGACTTCGTCCCCTTCGCCGTCAACGTGGCCGCCACCGAGGTGTCCGAGACGGTGCGGCCCTTCCTCCACCTCGCCGAGCAGCTCGGCCGCTGCTTCGCGTGCCTCAACGACGGGCTGCCACCGGTCCTCGAGGTCGAGTACCAAGGGGGACTGGCGAGCGCCAACACCTCCATCCTGACGCTGGCGGTCCTGAAGGGCGTGTTCGCCACCGGCACCGAGGAGCCGGTCTCCTACGTCAACGCCCCGCAGCTGGCCGCGCAGCGGGGCCTGGAGGTGCGCGAGACGTCGACCTCCACCACGCTCGACTACGTCAACCTGATCACGCTGCGCTCGCCGGCGCATTCCATCGCCGGCACCCTGTCGGGGACGCGAGCCGAGCCCCGGATCGTCCTGGTGGACGACCACGCCGTGGAGGTCCCCCCGGCCGAGCACATGCTGGTGGTGCGCAACGACGACCGCCCGGGGATGATCGGTCTCGTGGGCACCGTGCTGGGCGAGGCGGGCGTGTCCATCTCGTCGATGGACGTCGATCCCTCCCGGACCGAGGGCACCGCCCTGATGGTGCTCTCGACCGACCGGGCCGTGCCCGACGAGGTCTTCGCCCGCCTGCGGGCGGCCGGCGGCATTCTCGACATCCACCGGATCACCTGCGTCTGAGGGGCGCGCCATCGAGCCCGACCCGGTTCGCGGCAGCGACGAGGATCTCGTCGGCGCCGCCCGCGACGGGGACGCCCGGGCCCTCGAGACGCTGGTCGAGCGCCACTACGACCGCGTGCACACCCTGTGCCGGCGCCTCCTCGGCGACGACGCCGACGCCCTCGACGCCACCCAGGACGCCCTGCTGGCCGCCGTCAAGGCGCTGGGCCGCTTCGACGGCAGGAGCGCCTTCACGACGTGGCTCTACCGCATCGCCACCAACACCTGCATCGACGAGCTGCGCCGGCGCCGTCGCCGGCCCGCCACCAGCCTCGAGGCGCTCGGCGGCGACGACCTCTGGTACGCGCCGCCCGGTGCCGGGCTGTGGGACGGCAGCGCCGGCGCCACCCGGCGCGCCGGGGCCGGGGACGCCGACGGCCGCGATCCAGGCGAGCTGGCCGCGCTCCGGACCGACCTGGACGCCGCCCTGCGGGCCCTGCCCGCCGAGTTCCGCACGGCCGTCGTCCTGCGCGACGTGTGCGACCTGCCCTACGAGGAGATCGCCGCCATCCTGGAGGTTCCCGCCGGCACGGTGCGCTCGCGCATCGCCAGGGGGCGCGCCGCCCTGGCGGCGCGCTGGGGCATGCCGGGGAACCACGAGGGCCCCCCGCACGTCCAACCCAAGGTGACCGGGAAACCCGACGCCGCCGCGTCCGACCGGGAGGGGTCGCCGACGTGACCGGGCCGCACCTGGCCGACGAGCAGCTCTGCGCCCTGCTCGACGCGGCCGCCGCCGGGCACGGCGCCGAGGCCGCCGCCGCGCCGGCGCGCCGGCACCTCGAGGACTGCGCCGGCTGTGCCCGGCGCCTGGCCGCCCTCGGCACGGTCCGCAGGGTGCTCGGGACCGCCGTTCCCGCCGTCCCGGCAGCCACGCGGGCGGCCTCGATCCGCGCCGTCGTGGACGGCTTCGGCGCCCCGGCGGCGGTGCCACCGGCTCCACCACCGCCGCCGTCCCGGACCCGGCTGCGCCTCGCCGTGGGTGCGGTCGCCGCCGCCGCCCTGGCTGCCGCCGTCGTCACGCCCCTGGCCCTCAGCCACGGGGCCACCAGCTCGACCACGGCCTCGGGGGCCCGGCACAGCGCCGCCGCCGACCGCGGCCGGGCGCCCGCGCCGGCCCCGGTCCCGTCCACGACCGCACCCTTCGCCCCCGGGTCGTCCGCCAACGGGGGATCGTCGAGCGACTCCTCGGCGACCGGCGCCCTGGCCCAGAGCGCGTCGCGGGGGATCGCCGACCTCGGGCCGTCCCCCTCGCTCGCCGCCCTGGCCCCGCAGCTGTCGGCCCTGGCCGTGGCCCCGTCGGCGGCCGTCGCCGCCCCGGCGTCCACCGCCGCGGGGACCGGCGCCACCGCGGTGACGACCACCCCCGCCGCCCCCGCCGTCACCGTCCCCGCCGGCCTCCTCGGTCCCTTCTCGGCGTGCCTCGGACCGGCGCAGGCCGCCGCCCCCGGGCGCAGCGTCGAGCGCCTGGCCACGGCGACCGTCGACGCCACCCCGGCGCTCGTCTTCCTCTTCGGGCCCGGGTCCACCTCGGCCGCGCTGGCGGTGGCGGTGGCGCAACAGGGGTGCGCCCCCCTGGGCACGGCCACCGTCGGGTAGGGCGGGGGCGCCACCGAGCGATCCGCCCCGGTGATCGGCGCGCAGACCCCGGGTCCCGACCGGTCGACCGGGCCGGCGGGCCCCGAGTTCCCCTGCCGGCCCGAGGGTGGGCGCGGTGCCGGCGCCGGCGGGCGCCCGGTTAGCGGTGGCGCCGTCCGGGTGCGGGCGTCACGGTCGGCCAGGTGTCGAAGCTCCCGCGTCCGCGCCCGGCCCCCACTGCCTGCCGGCGCCCGAGCACGGCCCGCGCCGCCGCGCCCACGAGGGCGCCGATCCCCGCCACCAGGGCCACGCGGCGCACGGCGCGGCGCGCCGGGGACGGGGTGCTCACGGCGCCGGGGAGGGGTGGGCCACGGCCGGGAGCGTAGACCGCCCCGGCCGGTGTCCTTGACCGGGACCGTGCGGTTTGTCACCATGGGAGGACATGCGAGCAACCCCCTTCGTCGGCACCCTGCTCCTTACCTGACGACGAGCGCCACATCGCGCTCGTCGAGCCGCCCCCTGCGCCCCCAGTGGCCAGGGGGCTTCTTGTTGGCCGGCGATCGAAAAAGTGAGGAAGGGCGATGAGCGAGAGCGGACATCTGGTCGTGTTCGACACCACGTTGCGGGACGGGGAGCAGTCCCCGGGCATCTCCCTCGACGCGGCCGAGAAGCTCGAGATCGCCGAGCAGCTCGCCCGGGTGGGCGTGGACTACATCGAGGCGGGGTTCCCGGTGGCGAGCGAGGGCGACTTCGACGCCGTGCAGGCCATCGCCCGCTCCGTGGGGACCGCTCCCGACGCCCCCGCCATCTGCGGGCTGTCCCGCACGCATCTGTCGGACGTCGACCGGTGCTGGGAGGCGCTGCGCGACGCGGCACGGGCGAGGATCCACGTCTTCATCTCCACGAGCCCCCAGCACATGGAGCACATGCTCAAGATGACCCAGGCGCAGGTGGTCGCCGAGACCGCCGCCGGGGTGGGACGCGCCCGTGAGCACACCGACGACGTCGAATTCAGCCCCCAGGACGCCACGCGCACCCCCATGGACTTCATGCTCGAGGTCCTGGCCGCCGCCGTCGAGGCCGGCGCCACCACCCTCAACATCCCCGACACCGTGGGCTACGGCATCCCCTGGGACTTCGGTGCGCTCCTGCAGCACATCCGCAAGCAGATCCCGGGCGACTACGTGCTCTCCACCCACTGCCACAACGACCTGGGCCTCGCCACGGCCAACACGCTCGCCGGGGTGCAGGCCGGGGCCCGGCAGGTCGAGGTGTGCGTGAACGGCCTCGGGGAGCGGGCCGGCAACGCCGCCCTCGAGGAGGTCGTCATGGCGCTCAGGATCCGCCCGGACCAGTTCCCCGGGGTGACCACCACGGTGCGCACCGAGGAGCTGGCGCGCGCCTCGCGGCTCGTGGCCCGGCTCACCGGCTACCCCGTCCAGTACAACAAGGCCGTCGTGGGGCGCAACGCCTTCGCCCACGAGTCGGGGATCCACCAGCACGGGGTGCTCGCCGACCGCTCCACCTACGAGATCATCGACGCCGCCACCGTGGGCCAGGTGGGCCGCCAGATCGTGCTGGGCAAGCACTCCGGGCGCCACGCCTTCGCCGACACCCTGGCCAAGATGGGCATCCACATCCAGGGCGACGGCCTCAACCAGGCCTTCACCCGCTTCAAGGAGCTGGCCGACCGCAAGGTCGAGATCACCGAGGCCGACCTCGAGGCCATCGTGGCCGAGGAGCTCGGCCAGGACCTCGTCGAGGGCTTCCACCTCGAGGCGCTCGAGGTGGCCGGCGGGACCGTCGGGATGCCCCGCGCCCGGGTGGTGGTCAGCCGCTCGGGGGACAAGGTCGAGGCCTCGGCCGAGGGCAACGGCATGATCGACGCCGCCTGCACGGCCATCCGGTCGGCCACCAAGGTGTCGTCGCGGCTCATCGGCTTCAACGTGTCCTCGGTCACCGGCGGCGTCGACGCTCTGGGCGACGTGGTCGTGCAGCTCGAGGACGAGGGTCTCAAGGTGTCGGGACGCGGCGTGTCCACCGACGTGGTGGAGGCCTCGGCCCGCGCCTACCTGGCGGCGGTCAACCGCCTCGTGCGGATCCGGGCCCGCAACGACCAGCGGTCGGTCGAGATCGGTCCCTGACCGGGCCCCGCCGGCGCACGACCGCCCGGCTCAGAGCGGGGCGACCGGCATCCAGGGGACGCGCCTGGCCTCGTAGGCGGTGATGGCGTCCTCGTGGCGCAGGGACAGCCCGATGTCGTCCCAGCCGTTGACGAGGCGCTCGCGGGTGAAGGGGTCGAGCGGGAAGGTCCCGGCCAGCCCGGCGGCGGGGGCCTCGACGGTGCCCCGCACCACGTCGATGGTGATCTCCAGCGAGGGATCGGCGGTCACGGCGTCGAGCAGAGCCCGGCCCAGGCCCGGGTCGACCTCCACGGGGAGCAGTCCCTGCTTGGTGCAGTTGTTGCGGAAGATGTCGGCCAGGCGGGGGGAGACGACGGCCTCGAAGCCGTAGTCCATGAGGGCCCACACGGCGTGCTCGCGCGAGGAGCCGGTGCCGAAGTTGGGGCCGGCGACGAGGATCGAGGCCCCCGCGTACTGGGGCTCGTTGAGCACGAAGTCCCGGGAGTCGCGCCACTCGGCGAACAGCCCGGCGCCGAAGCCCGTGCGCTCCACGCGCTTGAGCCAGTCCGACGGGATGATCTGGTCGGTGTCGACGTCGGAGCGGTCGAGCGGGACGGCGCGGCCGGTGACGACGGTGACCGGCTTCACGACAGCTCCGCCGGCGCCGCGAAGTGCCCCGCCACCGCGGTGGCGGCGGCGACGGCGGGAGAGACGAGGTGCGTGCGACCCCCCCGCCCCTGGCGGCCCTCGAAATTGCGGTTCGAGGTGGAGGCGCAGCGCTCCCCGGGTGCCAGCTTGTCGGGGTTCATGGCCAGGCACATCGAGCAGCCCGGCTCGCGCCACTCGAACCCGGCGGCCACGAACACGGCGTCGAGGCCCTCGGCCTCGGCCTGGGCCTTGACCCGGTGCGAGCCCGGCACGACCAGCGCCCGCAGGCCGTGGCGGACCCGGCGCCCGGCGAGGACCCCGGCGGCGGCGCGCAGGTCCTCGATCCTGCCGTTGGTGCACGACCCGATGAACACCGTGTCCACCGCCACGTCCCGCAGGGCCGTGCCGGGGCGCAGGTCCATGTACAGAAGCGCCCGGGCGGCGGCGTCGCGCGCTGCGGGGTCGTCGTAGGAGGCGGGGTCGGGCACGTGCCCGTCGATCGGGACGACCTGGGCGGGGTTGGTGCCCCACGTCACGTGGGGGCGCAGCTGGGCGGCGTCGAGCTCGACGGACCGGTCGAAGGTGGCGCCGGTGTCGGTGGCGAGGCTGCGCCAGTCCTCGAGCGCCTGGTCCCACAGGGGGCCGGCGGGGGCGTGGGGGCGTCCCTCGAGATAGGAGAAGGTGACGTCGTCGGGGGCGACCAGCCCGGCCCGGGCGCCGGCCTCGATCGACATGTTGCACACCGTCATCCGGCCCTCCATCGACAGGCCCCGGACGGCCGAGCCGCCGTACTCGATGACGTGGCCGATGCCGCCGCCGGTGCCGACGCGCCCGATGACGGCCAGGACGATGTCCTTGGCGGTGACCCCGGTGGGGAGGTCCCCCTCCACGGTCACCGCCATGGTGGACGGCCGCAGCTGGGGGAGGGTCTGGGTGGCCAGGACGTGCTCGACCTCCGAGGTCCCGATGCCGAAGGCGAGCGCCCCGAAGGCCCCGTGGGTGGAGGTGTGGCTGTCCCCGCACACCACCGTCATCCCCGGCTGGGTGAGCCCCAGCTCGGGCCCGATGATGTGCACGATGCCCTGGTTGGCGTGGCCCATGGGGTAGCAGGTGATGCCGAACTCGGCGCAGTTGGCCGCCAGTGCCTCGAGCTGGCGGGCCGAGACCGGGTCGGCCACCGGCTTGTCGACGTCGGTGGTGGGGACGTTGTGGTCGGCGGTGGCCACCGTGAGCTCGGGGTGGCGCACCCGGCGCCCGGCCATGCGCAGGCCGTCGAAGGCCTGGGGCGAGGTGACCTCGTGCACCAGGTGCAGGTCGATGAACAGCAGGTCGGGCTCGCCCTCGGCGCGGTGGACGACGTGGCGGTCCCAGACCTTGTCGATGATCGTGCGGGGCCCGGCGCCCACCTCAGCCCCCGATCTGCACGATCTCGACGCGCAGGGTGCCTCCGGGTGCCTCGTACTGCACGGTGTCGCCCTGGGCCCGCCCGAGCAGGGCCTGCCCGAGGGGCGAGCCGGGGGAGACCACGTTCAGGTCCCCGTGGCGCTCCTCGATCGATCCCACGAAGAAGCGCTCCACGTCGTCGTCGCCCTCGTAGCGGATGCTCACGACGGCGCCGGCGGCCACCGTCTCGGCGCTGCCGGCCGCCTCGTGGTCGACGAGCACCGCCGTGGACAGGGTGTGCTGGAGCCTGCGGATGCGCGACTCCATCTTGCCCTGGGCGTCCTTGGCGGCGTGGTAGTCGCCGTTCTCGGACAGGTCGCCGAGCGCCCGGGCGGCCTCGATGGCCCGGGCGACCTCCACCCGCCCCCGGGTGGTGAGATCCTCGAGCTCCGCCTGGAGGCGCTCGAAGGTGGTCTGGGTGAGGTGCGTGGGTTCGTCGCTCACTGCCCCCAGGGTACCGGCCGCGGGGCGCCGGCCACGAAGGGCGCCCCCCTCCCCGCCGGGCACCGGTCACGCCGGGCCGGCCCCCGGGATG
>Ga0335078_10004592_pt1 | contig 20434 bp, 18 predicted proteins | sample Lox_Sample_32_FD_206711 | JGI IMG/M metagenome (GOLD analysis project Ga0335078, IMG submission 206711) | Soil microbial communities from Loxahatchee National Wildlife Refuge, Florida, United States - Lox_Sample_3.2 | ecosystem: Environmental > Terrestrial > Soil > Wetlands | place: USA... | reverse complement strand
GGGCGGGCAGTACGACCAGGCCTGGCTGCTGCTGTGCCAGCGCGAGGACCTTGCGCGAGCTTTCCGCGAGCCGCCGTCGGCTGCCCACGCCGGGGAGCTGGCCGCGCTGGAGGATCTCGGCGCCGTAGGTGAGGTCCCCGGCCAGCAGCAGCGGCGGCCTGCCGACGCGGCGGACCAGCAGCGACACCGAGCCCGCGGTGTGACCGGGGGTGGGCAGCAGCACCAGCGAGCCGTCGCCCATCACATCCAGCGACCCGGTGAACGGCGCCAGGGCAGGATCATCGGTGGGCTCCGGGCTGATCTGGTGCCATTTCAGTCCCGGCAGCTGGATGTGGCTGCGCAGGAAGCCGCGCGGCTCCGGGCCGGGCCTGGCTAGTTCGGCCCATTCGGCGGCCGAGACCAGCAGGTCGGAGCCGGTCAGCTCGGCCAGCCCGCCGATGTGGTCCTGGTGCAGGTGGGACAGGATCGCCGTGCTCACATCGGCGGGGGAATATCCGAGCGTGGCCAGCTGAGCGGACAGGGTGTCCTGCTCACCGACGTCGAAACGGGCCAGCCGGTCATACAAGAAGCCGGTGACACCGCCGGGAAAGTAGGCGCTGTCGGTGACCGATGCCCGGTCCTGCCCGGTGTCGAACAGGATCAGCCCGTTGGCGTGCTCGATGACATAGACGTTGACCGGCCGCGGGGGCGTCCATTCCCGGGAGGTGAGCAGCCACCAGTACAGCGGCTTGCGGCTGCCGTAGGGGTGCTCAGGGCGGATCTGCACGGTGCCGGTGCTGACCACCGACACCGCCTTGACCGCGCTCGCCGATCCGGGCTCGGTCCGTGATATCGCGATCGGAGTGCTCATGACTGGAATCTCTTTCGTTGCTTGCTGGTGGCCCGGTTTCCCCGGGCCTGACACATCCAAGGCTGCCGCCGTCTGACGGTTGGGTCAGTGATCTTGATCGCGCGCCGGGCGACTAAAGTCACAGGCCCGCGGTGCCTCCGGATTCGGCGTATAGCCGGGCCGCGTCGAGGATCACGACGCTGTCCGCCGCGGTGGCCACGATCCCGGCGACCCGGAAATCACGCAGCACCCGGGCCACCACCTCGCGGACCGACCCAGCCGCATCCGCCAGCTCCTGCTGCGAGACGCGGGCCACCAGCCGGCCACGCGGGTGCTGCTGAGCCGAGGCAAGATCAAGCAGATGGGCGGCGACCCGCTGCCGCACCGAGCCGAACGCGTTGACCGCGGTCTGCTCCAGCGTGTCGTACAGCCTGCGATTCAGCTCCTCGGCGATCGCCCAGCCCACCTGCGGGTCGGTCCGTGCCGCCGCGGTCAGCGTCCGCAAGCTGATACGGAACAGGCTTGACGGCTCCACCGCCTGGACGCCGGTGCTGGCCGGCCCGCCCACCAGCACCGCGATGCCCAGCACATCGCCGGGCCGCGCGTACCGGACCGTGACCTGCCGGCCTCCCGCCGACATCAGGTACACCCGCAGCAGGCCACCGACGACCAGCGCCGCCTGCGGTCCCGACCCGGCCCGGTACACCGTCGTGCCCGCCGGGTAGTCCGCCCGCTCGCCCTCATCCCGCAGCCTGCCCACCAGTTCCGGCGGCAGGTCCGCCAGGAAGCTGCGCGCCATCGCGTCCTCTACGTCCCGGTCGGCCATGTCTACGACGGTAGGCCGGGTTGGCTGTCGCGTCTGTCCATGCTGTCCAGCCAGTCGAGCATGCCCTGGACGGACAGCGCGATGTTGCCGGCCTGGACGCGGCTTCGGCATGCGGATAACCCTGGCCGTCGGCACCTGCCAGGTCTGGGGCGTTGGTCCCGCCAATGAAGGGACCTTCGGCCCTTGGACCGCCATGGTGCTGGGACGGACGTTGACCGAACGAGCCTGCTGGTGCTCTTCTGCCGCCTGATCGGTCACAGCGGTGGAAGGAGATCCACCCGCGGGCTCGGCAACTCCCCGTGCCCGGACCTTGCGCGGGGCCATTTCCCGGCAGTCCTGCCTGCCGGGCCGGTCCATCAACCCGAAGATCTGGGAGTGATCTGGTGGGACTACTGCCCGCGGCGATGCCCAGAACGGTCAGCGCGACCGATCACCTGCACCGCTCCGCCCTCCTCTCTGATGACCGCCGCCAGGCCCTTGACCTGCTGCTGACGCTGGCCGCCGTGGAATGCCATGCCAGCGTCGGCGGGCACGCCGCAGTGCCCCCAGCGCTGCTGCGTGATCTGGTCATCATCACGGGCAGGCTAGCCGGACATAGCTGGCTGGACGCCAACGCTGACAGGACGGCTGCCTTTACCGCGTTGCACGTCAGCCTCGAGCCGCCGCCGCTGTCAGAACTTGACCAGATTCTCGCCCGCGTGCTGTCGGACCGGTTCGGCCCGCCCACACCGAGGGCAGCAGCCTGAAACGCCGATCCCCGCTGCGATCTGACAAGGAGGCCAAGACGATGGCTAACACCTCCGGCCAGGATGAGTTCCTGGCCGTCATCCGTAAGAGCCAGGAGGCGGTGATCGCCGTGGTCAGGAACATGGCCGAAACCGTCAAGACGGCCAGTCCGAAGCTGGCGTCCGTTCATGCGCCACTCACGGACAATCTTCCCAAGCTGCCGTCGGTCAGAGTGTCCCTCGGGGACAAGCTGCCCGGGCCAGAGGGCGCCGTGGCCAGCGCCTACGACTTCGCCGAGCAACTGCTGGCCGGCCAGCGGAAGTTCGCCGAGGACCTGCTGAAGGCGAAACCAGAGGGCGCCGTGGCCAGCACCTACGACTTCGCCGAGCAACTGCTGGCCAGCCAGCGGAAGTTCACCGAGGACCTGCTGAAGGCGGCGGTGCCGCTGATGCCTGGCCGCGCCGAGAGCGCGCCGACGACCGAGACCTACAAGCCAGGCCAGGTCGTTCCTCGCGATGGGACCGTCGAATGCGCGCGGCACCACGACATCCGAGACCACGTCAAAGCCGGTACCCGATTCGCACCGTGCAGTCATCACCATGAGCATAGCGAGGGCTGTACCTGGCAATACGTCTAGTCCGCCGCGAGTCGCAGCGACGCTCAGCTCGCCGAGGCCGTGCTGCGCCTGCTCGGCGTCCCCGCCGCTGAAGCCGCCCGCCTCGCCGCCCTCCCGCTCCCCTCGATCGATACGTGGTAACCGCCCCAGGGTGGCGAGAGCGTCATGGGTGCCGCCTTGAGCTCGTTACTCGAGGGTGGGAGTGATATCACCGACGTCCGTCGTCACATCCACGCCCAGTCGATGGAGTTCAACGAGCTCAACATCGAGTACGGCTACCAGTACACCTCCGCAGCAGTGCTCGGCGGCGGCTCTACCAGGACCCTGTCGTCGCAGGTTACAGTCGTTAACGGGCACAAAAGGATGGGTTGTGCCCGGGTCCGTCAGGCCGGCAGGCTGCGTCCGGCCCGCATAGGGCGCTGGCGGGAACCTGTCGCAGCGGCAGAGGCGGTGGGGGTGGGTGACGGCAGGCACTGCCGAGGTCGTGATCACGACCAAGTTGTTCAGGCCGAGCCCCCGGCCGCACACCGTAGAGCGCAAACGCCTGCATGACCTGCTACGCCAGGGGAATACCCTGCCGCTGACCCTGGTCGTCGCGCCGGCAGGCTGGGGCAAGAGCACGCTGGTCGCCGACTGGCTGGCCTGCGACCGGATCACTGCGGGCTGGGTATCGCTTGACGGCGGTGACAACGACCCCAAGCGCTTCTGGCGGTACCTCCTGCTCGCCGCCGAGCAGGCCGGCTCGGCCGCTGGGGCTGCTGCCCTGCGACGGCTGGATGCGGCCGGCTCTGACGTGCTCCGTGACGTGCTCCCGGCGTTCGTCAACGAACTGGCGGCCGCGCGGGCTCCCCTGATGCTCGTGCTGGATGACTACCATCTCATCACCAGTGCCCAGGTACACGCATCGGTCGCGACGCTGCTGGACCGCTCCCCGCCCCAGCTGCACCTGATGCTCGCCAGCCGGACCGACCCGCCGCTGCCGCTCAGCCGCCTGCGGGTACGGGAGAAACTGGCAGAGGTGCGGGCCGAAGACCTGCGGTTCAGCCCAGGCGAGGCGCTGGAGTTCTTCAGCGGACGGCTCGGCCCGCTGCTGTCGGAGCGGGACGTGCTCCGGCTGCTGACGCGTACCGAGGGATGGGCCGCGGGCCTGCAGCTGGCCGCCCTGCGGCTGCGCGACCGGGCCGACCCTTCCGCGTTCATCGAGAGATTCACCGGCGCGGACTGGCACATTGTCAGCTACCTCGGCGAGGAGGTGCTGGCCGACCAGGCCCCCGAAGTCCGCGAGTTCCTCCTGGAGACCTCGGTCCTCAACCGGATGTGTGCGCCGCTGTGCGACGCGCTGACCGGGCGGGCCGACGGCGCCGGGCTGATCAGCGAGATCTACCGCGCCAACTTGTTCCTGATCCCGCTGGACGACGAGCACCGCTGGTTCCGCTACCACCACCTGTTCGGCGGCCTGCTGCGCCATGAGCTGGCCCGCACGGCCCCGGAGCGGCCCTCCGTGCTGCATCGCCGGGCGGCGCAATGGTACGCCGGGCATGGCGATGCCGCCGAGGCGATCGGCCATGCGATCGCCTCAGGCGACAATGCGCTGAGCAGCCGGCTGGTGGCGGCGCACTGGCGCCAGCCGTTCAACGCCGGTCAGCTGGAGACGGTGCGCATGTGGCTCTACGCCCTGCCCGCCGAACTCGTCGCCGCCGACGCGTCCTTGTCGGCGGCGCGGGTCTGGGTCGCCCTGGACACGGGCCGTCTGGAGGAGGTCGCCGCCGCGCTGGACGCCGCCGAGGCCTGCATGCCCCCCGATACCCAGCTGATGGTGCTGCGCGCGCTGCACATGTACAAAGCGGGCGATGTCGGCGGCGCCACGGGCCGGCTGCGGGAGATCGCGCCGAGCGCGGGCGATCCGTTCATCGCGACCGTCCACCGGCTCGTCCAGGGCATCTCCTGGATGTGGCTGGGAGATGCCGCCCAGGCCAGGGAACTGCTCACAGAGGCGACCCGCCGTGCCGAGGCCGACGGTAACCGCCTGGCATATATCTACGCCGAGGGATGCCGGGCGCTGCTGGCGGTGAACCGGGGCGACCTGATGCTCGCGGACTCGCTGGTGGCCGACGCGGAGTCGGCGGTCGGCCAGACGCTCAGCGACTCGCACTTCGTGGCCATGTTCCCCGCCCTGGCACGAGCCCGCCTCGCCATCAAGCGCGCAGACTGGGCCAGCGCCCGGCGCGCCGCCACGGCAGCGGTGGAACTGGCCCGCCGCGGCGCCGGGCGGGTGGAGCTCGCCGCGGCCCTGCTCACCACGGCGGCGGCCAGCAGGATAGACGCAGGCACCGATGCCGGGGACGTCGATCCGGCAGCGCTGGCCGGGGAGGCGCGCGGCATCCTGCGGCGCTGCGCCGACCCGGGGCCGCTGGTAACCACCTGGCTGGCCGAAGAGCAGCGCGCCGGGGCGGCGCGCTCCCGTCAGGAAGGCCTGATCGAGCCGCTGACCGACCGGGAGCTGGCGATCCTGCGGCTGCTGCCCGCGCCGGCGTCCCTGCGCGAGCTCGCCTCGACGTTGTTCGTCACGCCCAACACGCTGAAGACGCATCTTCGGGCGATCTACCGCAAGCTCGGCGCCGAATCCCGGGAAGAAGCGGTGATCCGCGCCCGCGACCGCGGCCTCCTGTAGAACCCGCCACCCGCGCTCACCCGGCGAGCCAGCCGCCGTCGGCCACCAGCACGGACCCGGTGACGTACGAGGCTTCGGGCGAGCACAGCCACACCGCGACCGCGGCGATCTCCTCCGGCTCGGCGATGCGGCCCAGCGGCACCGCGCGCAGCAGCTCGTCACTGACCGCCGACGTCATCCCGGTCCGGGTCACCCCGGGGGCGATCGCGTTGACGCGGATCCCCGTGCCGCCGAGCTCCAGCGCCGCGGCGCGGGTCAGGCCGTGCACCCCGTGCTTGGCCGCGACATAGGCGCCGTTGTCCGGCATCGCGGCCGCGCCGAGCATCGAGGACGTGTTCACGATGGCGCCGGCCCCCTGGCTGCGCATCTGCCGGATCTCAGCCCGCATGCACCGCCAGACACCGGCCAGGTCCACCTGCAGGACGCGCAGGAAGTCCTCCTCGGAGTACTCATCCAGCGGGATATACGGCCCGGGGATCCCGGCGTTGTTGTGCGCCGCGTCTAGCCTGCCGAAGACCTGCACCGCGTGGCCGACGGCGGCGGTGACTGCCCGGAGATCGGTGACGTCCGCCACCAGCACCTCGGCACGCGACCCCGCCTTCCGCGCGGCAGCCGCGGTCTCGGCCAGGCCGTCGGCGTCGACGTCCACCAGCGCCACCGACGCCCCGGCGGATGCGAAAGCCAGGGCGCTGGCCCGGCCGATGCCGGAGGCGGACCCGGTGATCAGCGCCACGCGTCCGGACAGGTCAGCCACATGCCACCTCTTCAGGCCATCCAGGATCATCCACGGTATCGGATGACTGCAGCCTCGCTTGCGTGCCTGGGCCGCTGCTGTTGTGTCCTGGCATCGCGCCATCCGTTACGGCTAACTGGATCACGAACGCTGATTGCCCTGAGCTCGGGAAGTCAGTCCCGCACCGATGCGAGAAGCCGGGGGCGTGCTGCGCGACCTGCGCAGGTCCGGTGAAACGTTCTGCGCCCTTGCGGGACGTAACGGGCATGATGACGCGAACGCGGCCCGCGGCCACGGAAGCACAGTCCGGGTGGTGGCCGTCGAAGTACGGCGCCGATGACCAGGCGGGCGCTCTGAACGAGATCACGCCGGGCAAGGTGCTGGAGGCGGGGCCACCGGCGCCTGGGTCGCGCTGCTGGCCATTGTGTGAGCCACAAGGGAGCTGTCATGGCCGATCATTACGACCTCATCGTCATCGGGTCCGGCGCCGGCGGGGGAACGCTGACGCACGCACTGGCCCCCACCGGCAAGCGCATCCTGCTGCTCGAACGCGGCGACTTCCTGCCTCGCGAACCCCAGAACTGGGACTCCAAGTCGGTCTGGGTCGACCTGCGCTACCGCAACCCCGGCACATGGACCGACGCCAGCACAGGGACGGAATTCACTCCCAAACAGCACTATTTCGTGGGCGGCAACACCAAGTTCTACGGCGCGATCCTGTTCCGGTTCCGCGAGCGCGACTTCGGCCCCATCCAGCACGTGGACGGCATCTCGCCCGCGTGGCCGGTGGACTACGCCGACTTCGAGCCCTGGTACACCCGCGCCGAGCACCTCTACCACGTCCACGGCCAGCACGGCGCTGATCCGGACGACCCGCCGACGGCATCCAGCTACCGGTACCCGCCGCTGAGCCACGAGCCGCGCATCGCCCAGCTGGAGACCGACCTTGCCAAGGCGGGCCTGCACCCGTTCCCCCTGCCCGTCGGGCTCATCTACGACGAGTCCGCGCCGCAGTTCTCCCCGTGCATCCGGTGCGCCACCTGCGACGGGTACCCCTGCCTGGTCAACGGCAAGGCCGACGCCTACGTCGTCTGCGTCGAGCCGGCGCTGCGGTATCCCAACGTCACGCTGCGCACCAGGACCCGGGTCACTCGCCTGGAAACCGGCGGGGGCGGTAGGACCGTTTCCCGAGTGGCCGCCGAACGCGACGGGAAGGCCGAGGAGTACTCCGCCGACTTGGTGGTGGTGTCCGCGGGCGCGATCAACTCGGCCGCGCTGCTGCTGGCCTCGGCCAGCGACCGCCACCCCGGTGGCCTCGGCAACGGGTCCGGCGTGGTGGGCCGCCACCTGATGATGCACAACAACTCCTCGCTGATCGCCTTCTCCAAGATCGAAAATCCCACCAGGTTCCAGAAGACCCTTGGCGTCAACGACTTCTACTCTGGCGACCCGGACGGAAGCTGGGCCTACCCGCTTGGAGCGATGCAGATGCTCGGCAAGAGCGACGCGGTGCTGATCGGCTTCGACGCCCCGGACGCGGAAGATCCCGCGGACCTGGCCCGGCACGCGATGGACTTCTGGCTGACCACCGAGGACCTGCCGCTTCCCAGCAACCGGGTGACACTTGACCGGGACAGCCGGATCCGGATCCGGTACACCCAGACCAACGCCGAGGCGCACCGGCGGCTCATTGCCAGGTTCAAGAGCCTGCTCAGCGCCATGCAATGCCGCGAGGACGTGCTGCCCGGCTACTCCTATCTCGGCGGACGGCTGGGCATCTCCGCAGTGGCGCACCAGAACGGCACCGTGCGGTTCGGCGCCGACCCCGCCACCTCGGCGCTCGACCTGAACTGCAAGATGCACGAGCTGGACAACCTGTACGTGGTGGACTCCAGCTTCTTCGTCTCCAGCACCGCGGTCAACCCGACGCTGACCATCGTCGCGAACGCGCTGCGCGTCGCGGACCACATCGCCGGCCGACTCGGAGCCACCGGCCAGCATGAGGCCCGGCTGGCTCCCGCCGCCGCGACGTCGGCGCCGGAACCCGCCGGGGTGACCAGCCATGCCTGACGTGTCGTTCACCAACCTGCTGGTGGTCGCCGCCGTCGCCATCCTGGCCCCGCTGACCGTCGGGCTCGCGCCGCGGCTGCGCGTCCCGGCGGTCGTGCTGGAGATCGTCGTCGAACCACGAACCATGAGGAGACAGACATGCCCCAGATAGTCACGAGCACGGTGGTGGCCAGCCCGGTCAGCGAGGTCTGGGCCTTGCTCCGGGACTTCGCTGCCATCGGCGACTGGCACCCGGCCCTGCCGCCGTGCGAGATCGAGGACGGGCCCGCCGACCGCGTCGGCTGCATCCGGGTCTTCCCGCTCGCGGGCGGTCACCGGGAAACCCTCACCGGGCTCGACGACCAGCAGCGGACCATCGCGTTCGCCTTCGGCGACAACGCCGGGCTGCCGGTCCGCTCGTACATATCCATGATGACTGCCCAGCCGGTCACCTTGACCGATCACACATATATCGAATGGTCGTCCCGGTTCGATTGCGACGAGGCGGACGGGGACAAGGTGACCGCTGCGGTGCGCGACGGCGTGCTCGTTCCCGGTCTGAAGGCACTCGAGCAGCGGTTCGGGCTCGCGCGGTAACCGCATCACAATGCCTCGTTGGACAGGCCGCGTGCGACCAGGATGAGGACCCTCGACCTCGCGGGCCGCCAGGCCCGCGAGCGCCTCCCGGCGGCGCGGCAGGCGTTCGGTCAGGTAGGGATACATCCGGACCCGCTCCCATCCGCCCGCGCTCAGCGGCCGGGGCGGTCCCAGATCGAATTCGGCACGCCCAGCCGCCCGAAACCGTGCACGAGCCGGCGCAGCATCAGCACGGTCTCGCCCGGCAGCCTGAGCCGGCGGCCGCGACAAGCTCGGCCAGCCGTGCTCGCGGATGACGGCTACCCTCTCCCGCCAGCCAAAGTTAACCAGGATCCTGCGTGCCAGCCTCGGGACTGCCATCGCAGGTGCCGACCGGTTCCACTGCGAGCAGCTCGATCCCGAAGTCCCGGAGCTGGTCGAGCAGCCCGTACATATGTGCCTGGTCACGGACCTCACCGACCAGCACCGTCTGGCCGGGGCCGGGCTTCAGGGCCATCCCCTCGAAGGCGGACGCGAAGCGCTCGCTCAGCCGTCCCCGCAGCACGATCCGGTACTTGCTCGCGGTCACGGTCAGCTCCTGTGGTCGAGACCGGCCGGCACGGCCGAACGGTCACACGAGGCGGCGCGCTGCTGGGCCTGGGCGATGGCCCAGGCGGCGTTGATCAGCCCGATGTGGCTGAAGGCCTGCGGGAAGTTGCCGATCATCTCTCCGCTGCCCGCATCGACCTCCTCGGCCAGCAGGCCCACGTCGTTGATGGCCGCCACGGCCCGCTCGAACGTGGCGACCGCCTGGTCGACCTCCCCGGCCAGCGCCTGGGCCTGCGCCAGCCAGAACGTGCACAGCAGGAACGTGCCCTCCTCCCCGGCCAGGCCGTCGTGCGCCAGGTACCTGTACACCAGGCCGCGCTCGTCGGTGAGCCGCTGCGCGGTGGCGTCGATGGTGGCCTTCATCCGCGGGTCATCGCCGGCCAGGAACCCGGTGCACGCCAGCATCAGGTTGGAGGCGTCCAGGTCCTCTCCGCCGAACGCCTGGGTGAACGCGCCCGCCTCCTCGCTCCAGCCGTGCTCGAGGATGGCGGCCCGGATCTCCTCGCGGGCGGCCCTCCAGTCCGGCACCTTGTCCTGCGCGCCGAGCTGCGGGGCCAGCGCGATGGCCCGGTCCAGCGCCACCCAGCACATCAGCTTGGAGTACAAGAAGTCGCGCGGTTCGCCCCTGATCTCCGCGGTCCCGGCCTCGGTCCGGAAGGTGGTTTCCAGCACCATGGTCTGGTCGGCATAGCGGCGGCGGGCTTGGAACTCACCCGCAGGCCGGATCGCGAAGTGCCCGCCGGCCGGGTCGAGGATCCGGGCGAACACGGCCGGGGAGTCGAACCGCGGGAAGCACAGCCAGTCCACCGACCCGGCCCGGCTCACCAGGGCCGCCGTCCGGCAGTCCGACAGCAGGGCATAGTCGCCGATCGGCAGGCCATCCATCGTCATGGCGGGTTCCTTTCGTAAGGGTCGAAGGCCGTAGGCCTCACGTCACGGGGGTTAAAGGCCGTAGGCCTGGAGCAGGTGAAGCCAGACTTCGCTGACGGTCGGGAACGACGGCACCGCGTGCTGCAACTGGTCCACGGTCACGCCGCCGCAGATGGCGACGGTGGCCGAGTGGAGCAGCTCCTGGATCCCCGGGCCGGTGAAGGTGGCGCCGACGAGGGCCCGGCGCCGGTCGTCGATGACCAGCTGGCTGGTGCCGCGGATGCCGACGCCCTGGGTGTACGCGCCGGGGACCTCCCCGACCGGGGCGCTGACCACGGTGACCTGCAGCCCGTCCGCGCGGGCCTGCGTGGCGGTACGGCCGACGGCGCACACCTGCGGGTCGGTGAACGTCACCCGGGGCACCACGTCGGACGCGGCTACGTCCTGGCCCAGGATGACCGCGGCCGCGATCCGGCCGTGGTACTTGCCCATGTGGGTGAGCGGGGCCAGCCCGTTGCAGTCACCGATCGCGTACAGCCACCCGCCCGGGACGCCGGCCGCCCGCAGCGCCCGGTCCACCGGGACGGGCCGCCCGGGCTCGAGCCCGGCGCGTTCCAGGCCGAGGCCGGTAGTGGCGGGCCTGCGGCCCACTGCGACCAGGATCTCATCGCCGGCGAACTCCCGCCCATCGGACAGCGAAGCCACCACCGGGCCGTCGCTGCCCACCCGCCGGGCCGCGGTCATCCGGACACCGGTGACCACGGTGATGCCCTCGGCCTCGAACGCGGCGCGGACCTCCTCGCCCGCGAACGGCTCCTCCCGCGCGAGCAGCCGCTCGGCGCCCTCAAGCACCACCACCTGTTCCGACCCCAGCCGCCGGAACGCCTGCGCCATCTCCACCCCCACGGCTCCGCCGCCCAGCACCAGCAGCCGCGCGGGCACCTCCTTGGCGCTGGTGGCCGCCCGGTTGTCCCACGGACGGGCCTCGGCCAGGCCGGGAACCGGCGGCATCACCGGGCTGCTGCCGGTGGCCAGCACCACCGCGCGGTCCGCCCGCAGCCGCCGCACGGCGCCGTCGGCGGTCTCGACCTCGATCGTCCGCTCCCCGGCCAGCCGCCCGGTCCCGCGGATCAGCGTGATGCCGGCGCTGTCCAGCCACGCGGCCTGCCCGTCGTCGCGCCAGCCCGAGGTCATGTAGTCGCGCTGGGCGAACGCGGCCGCCGCATCCAGCGGTCCGGTCACGGCCTCGGCGGCGCCCGGCGCCCGCCGGGCCGCGGCCAGCACGTCGCCCGGACGCAGCAGCGTCTTGGACGGGATGCAGCCCCAGTAGGAGCACTCCCCGCCGGCCAGTTCCCGTTCCACGATGGCCACCCGCAGGCCAGCGCCGGCCAGCCGCCCGGCCGCGTGCTCGCCGGCCGGGCCGGCCCCGATCACCAGCACGTCGTATGTGTCGGCCATGAGGTGATCCCTCCTGTACGTCACGTTCGTCGTCATCCCCGTTGCTAGGGAGTCCCGGCGGCCCGGCATCCGTTACACCGCAGGCGTAACGACGGATGCTGCCGTTGAGGCTTCCTGTTCCTGCGCTACCGCCCGCAGCAGCCGGGCAGGTCATGAAAAGAGCCGAGCGGGCGGCGCTCTGGCGCCGCCCGCTCCGCTGCTACCTGAGGTTCATTCCGAGGACCAGGTGGTCTCGAAGGAGGGATAGAGGGTGAGGCCGCCGTCGATGAACAGCGTCTGGCCGGTGATGTAGGCGGCCTCGTCGGAGCACAGGAACGCTGCCGCCGCGGCCATCTCCTCCGAGCCGCCGGCCCGCCGCATCGGGATGTGCGCTTCCACCATGGCCCGCTTGACCGGGTCGTCGATCCAGGACCGGTTGATCGGGGTGACCGTCGCGCCCGGCCCGATGCCGTTGACCCGGATGCTGCGCGAGGCGTACTCCAGCGCCAGCGACCGGGTGAGGTTCTGCATTCCGCCCTTGGAGACCGAGTAGCCGAGGAACCGCGGCTTGGGGATCACCTGGTGCACGCTGGACACGTTGATGATCACCCCGGGCTGGCCCGCGTCGAGGAAGCCCTGCACGGCCCGGCGGGCGCACAGGAACGCGCCCCGCAGGTTGACCGCGAGGACCTTGTCGAAGTCGACGGCGGACAGCTCGTGGGAGTCCCCGGCGATCTGGATGCCGGCGTTGTTGACCAGGATGTCCAGCCGCCCGTACTCGTCCATGACCCGGTCGAACATCTCGTTCACGGCCTGCTCGTCGGATACGTCCGCGGCCACCAGGATCGGCCGGCCGCCGGCCTCGGCCATCTTCTTCATGCAGATTTCGACGCCGTGCTCGATGGCGTCCCGGGTAGCTTCGGCGCCCTCGGGGCGGCCGACGTAGTTGATGGCCACGTTGGCGCCCTCCTCGCCGAGGCGGATGGCGATCGCCTGGCCGATCCCGGAGCTCCCGCCAGTGACGAGCGCGACCTTGTCCTGCAGTCCTCTCATGATGTCCTCCTGGTAAGGGTGGCCGCGGCGCGGGTCCGGGTCCGGGCGTCGCGGAAGAACGCCGCCGCCTCGGCTACGGTGCCGATCTGGTGGAAGGTGCGGGCGGCCCCGAACGGGACGTTCCAGAACGCCGGGTCATCCGGCGGCGGCCCGGCGTGCGGGCCCACGTACAGATACGGGTCGGGGACATGGTCGTCGCCGGGCGAGGCGCCGTAGTTGATCGCCGCGGCGGTCATGCCGAGGTCGAAGTGCTCGGGCCACAGCACCACGGCCCCCGGCTGGTCGCCGGCGATTTCCGCGGCCAGGCGGCTCATGGCCTGCGCGCCGAGGTGATACCACTCCGCCAGCAGGGCGGCGGCGTCGGGGTCGATCATCAGCGGCTCGTCGAGGTTGAGCGGCGTGGCGGGCTTGTACACCTGGGCCGGGGCGCCCGGCGTGACCCCGGCGAACTCCGCAGCCGCCCGGATGGTGGTCAGCGCCGCCTGCCGGGTGCCCGCGACATCGCCGGCAACGAGGTCGATCCCGTCGACAGCGAGGAACCTGCCGTCCGTCCCGAACGGCGGGGCGCGGAAGCCGCCGGGCGACGGCATCAGCCCGATCCGGCCGGTCTCCGCGTACCGGGCGGCGGCGAGCACGTGCTCCGCGACCCGGTGCAGCCCGGCCCTGGTCACCGCCAGCCGGGCGGGTGAGCAGTCAGTGCTGCCAGTGAAAGCTGTCATGCCCGTTACGTCTCACCGGGCGGGCAGACGTTACAGGGCAAGCACCGGTTCGTTCGGCAGAAAAGAAGATCTTCATCCCGAACGAGCCTGCCGTTTCTCCTTCTGGCTCAGGCTGGAGGCGCCACGAAGACGGGCGGCCAGCCACCGCCGTGGGCAGGCCCGTGTTTCTCACCCAGGTGAGATGGGGTGAGGGGGGAGGTGCACCGCGGGGTTACCGAGCGAGGCTGCGGTCATCCGAGATCAGGAGGCGACCGCGATGTCCCAGGTCACCTGCTCAGCAGGCCGGCAGGCCGATGACAGTACCTACGCCGACGCGGACCTCGTCGCGCAACTGCGCGCGGGGGACGAGGCCGCGATGGCCCATCTCGTCGACCAGTGGTCGCCGGCCATGTTCCGGGTCGCGCGGTCCTTCGTCGACAGCCCGCAGTCCGCCGAGGATGTCGTCCAGGACGCCTGGCTCGGCATGCTGAGCGGGCTGGCCGCGTTCGCAGGCCGCTCGTCGCTGCGGACCTGGACGTTCACGATCCTGGTCAACCGGGCCAGGACCCGCGGTGCCCGCGAGGCCAGGATGCTTCCCCGGTCGCCGCTGGCCGGACACGACGAAGTGGCTGCCGATGACTGGCTGGCCGGCCGGGGTGGTGAGCCGGCCTGGCCCTCCATCGACGCCTCGTCCCGGTGGGACACCACCCCGGAGAACGTGGTGCTGTCCAAGGAGATGCTGCTCGAGCTGGACCGGGCCCTGTCCGGGCTACCAGCCCGGCAACGGCAGGTGGTCACCATGCGTGACGTCTGCGGGATGCCCTCCGAGGAGGTCTGCGTTGCCCTGGAGATCTCGCCGGCCAACCAGCGGGTCCTGCTGCATCGCGCCCGCGCCGTCCTGCGCGCGACCCTGGCCGGGTATTACGGTGGATGACGCGTGCCAGGTGGGAGGGCCACGGAGCGGCGGGATGGCCCAGGGAGGGGACGCATGAATTTTCAAGGCAGCAGGGCCCAGCCGCACTCAGCCGAGCCGGCATCGCCGCCGGCGTTGCGCCGTGAGCTCCGGTTCATGGAGACGGCGTCGGTCTCGGTGGGGGTCATGGCCCCCACCCTCGCGATGTCGGTCACCGGGGTGGCGGCCGCCGCCGAGCTGGGCCGGGGCGCGCCGCTGGCGTTCGCCGTCGCGGCCCTGGGGGTCGGCCTGGTGGCCTACGGGTTCGTCCGGCTGGCCGGGGAGTTCAGCCATGCCGGCTCGGTCTACGCCTTCGTCGGCAATACCCTGGGGCCCCGGGCCGGGTTTCTCGCAGGATGGGCGCTGCTGCTCACCTACCTGGTGTTCCCGCCGGTGTCGATCATGGGGGTTGCCACCTTCGGGCGGGCCTTTCTGGGCACTACGGGGCTGGTTCACGACGTGGACTGGTACCCGCTCGCGCTGGCCGCGTGGGCGGTCATCTGGGTCCTGGCGGCCCGCGGGGTCCGGCCGACAACCAGGTCGGTCCTGGCGTTCGAGATGGTGTCGGTCTGCCTGATCCTCGTGCTCATGGGCGCGATCTGGTGGCACCTGGCGGCCGGGACCGCGCCGGGCGCCCAGCGCCCGTCGGGTTCGGTGTTCGTGCCGCCGCCCGGGGTGGGCGTTTCCGTGCTGGCGCTGGCCGCGACCTCGGGCTTCCTGGCGTTCGCGGGCTTTGAGTCGGCGGGCTCGCTGGGCGAGGAGTCGCTGGTCCCGACGCGGATGATCCCGTGGGCCATCATCACCACGGTCGCCTTCGGCGCCGTCTTTTACGTGGCCTGCATCGCCACCCAGACGCTCGGGTTCGGCACCGGGGCGGCCGGGGTGTCCGCGTTCCGGCACTCCCAGGCCCCGCTGGGCGACCTGGCCCGGGCGTATGTGGGCACGCCCCTGGCCGCCTTGCTGGATCTCGGCGCGGTGCTCAGCGCGCTCGGCGCCGGGCTCGGCGGGGTGACCGTGGCCGCCCGGATGATGTTCGCGTTCGGCCGGGACGGCCTGGCCTCCCGCCGCCTGGGCGGCGTGTCCGTGGCCACCGGCGTGCCGCAGCGCGCGCTGGCGGCGGAGATGGGTGCCGGCCTGGTCCTGCTCACGGCGTTCCGGCTGGCCGGAACCTCGGCGCTGAACGTGTTCTTCTACCTGGCCACGATCGGGGTGCTGTCCCTGCTGATCATGTACATGCTCACCAACGTGGCCGCGGCGCGTCACCTGGGCCGCCGCTCCCTGGGCCAGGTCGTGGCGCCAGCCGCCGGCGTGCTGGTTGCGGGTTTGGTGCTGTATCACAACATCTGGCCGGTACCGCCCGCGCCATTTGAGTTCTTCCCCTACCTGGTCCTGGCATGGCTTGCCGCTGGGCTGGTCGTCACCGCGGTGATCCCGCGTTTCTCCGCGAAGGTGCAGGACGGGCTCGAGCGGGCGGCTGAGAGCTGACCCGAGGGAAGTCGATCACCGCCAAGCTCCAGTGACTTGCCGGGGAGGGCCGTCATGGCTGGTTCCTGGTGGCGGCACGGCCGGCGGTGCGCATGACGAGGTGGGCGACCAGCGCGGTCCAGCCCGTCTGGTGAGAGGCGCCGGCACCGCGGCCGGTGTCACCGTGGAAGTACTCGTGGAAGGGCAGCAGGTTGTGCCAGTCCGGGTGGGTCTGGAAGAGGCCGGTGTCGCCGAAGACCGGACGGCGGCCGCGGGTGTCGTCGAGGAAGATCGAGACGAGGCGGCGGGCGAGGTCGTCGGCTACAGCGGTTAGGGTGACCTTGTTGCCGGAGCCGGTGGGGTGCTCGATGAGGATGTCATCGCCGAAGAACCGGGCGTACTTGTGCAGCGCCTCGATGATGAGGTAGTTGACCGGGAACCAGATCGGGCCGCGCCAGTTGGAGTTGCCGCCGAACAGGCCGGTGGTGGACTCGCCGGGCTCGTAGTCGACGGCGTAGCTGGCACCGGCCAGGTTGAGCATGAACGGCTGGCCGGCGTGGCGGCGTGACAGTGCCCGCAGCCCGTAGCGGGAGAGGAACTCCCGTTCGTCGAGCATCACGGACAGGATCCGGACCAGGCGCTCGGCGTCGACGACCGCGAGCAGCCGGCCCTCCGCACCGTCGCGCACGTGGGTGGCGCCGACGACGTCACGGTAGCCGGGCTTGTTCGTCAGGAACCAGCGGAACCGGGCGGCGAAGTCGGGCAGTCGCCGCAGAGTAGCCGTACCAAGGGTCGTCACCGCGGTCAGCGGGAGCAGCCCTACCATGGACCGGACCCGCAGCGGCACCCGCTGCCCGTCGTCGAGAGCGAGCACGTCGTAGAAGAACCCGTCCTGCTCGTCCCACAGGCCCTTGTCGCGCATGGCCTGCGCGATGTAGGCGAAGTGCTCGAAGAACTTGGTGGCGGCGTCCTCGTATGCCCGGTCGTGCTCGGCGAGTACGAGCGCGATCTCCAGCAGGTTCAGGGCGTACATGGCCATCCAGGCGGTACCGTCGCTTTGCTCCAGCCGGGCAGCGACCGGGAGCATCGCCGACCGGTCGATCGGGCCGATGTTGTCCAGGCCGAGGAAGCCGCCTTCGAACACGTTGTTACCGGCGCTGTCCTTGCGGTTGACCCACCAGGTGAAGTTCAGCAGCAGCTTGTGGAACACCCGGGCGAGGAACTCGTGGTCGCGGCTGCCGTCGATCTCGAACACCCGCAGCGCGGCCCACGCGTGCACCGGCGGGTTGACGTCCCCGAAGGCCCACTCGTACGCCGGGATCTGCCCATTGGGGTGCATGTACCACTCGCGCAGCATGAGGATCAGCTGGCTCTTGGCGAACGCCGGGTCGACGTGGGCGATCGGTATGCAGTGGAAGGCCAGGTCCCACGCGGCGTACCAGGGGTACTCCCACGGGTCCGGCATGGAGATCACGTCGGCGTTGTTCAGGTGCCTCCATCCCGCGTTGCGTCCGTGTCGCCGATGCGGGGGCGGCGGCGGGCCGGCCGGGTCGCCGTCCAGCCACTGCTCGACGTCGTAGTGGTAGAACTGCTTGCCCCACATCAGGCCCGCGATCGCCTGCCGTAGCACCCGGGCCTCATCAGCCGTCGCCCCCGCCGGGGTCAGCGCGGCGAAGAACTCCTCCGCCTCGGCCTGGCGGGCCCGTACCACGGCGTCGAACCCCGCGCCCAGATCGGCGTCTGCGACATCGCCCCGGATCAGGCGCAGCCGCAGTTCCCGGCGCTGCCCGGTCGGCACGGCGAGGACATGGTGCACGGCGGCCTTGCTGCCGTGCCCGGCAGGATTCACCGTCGGCGCGCCGTGCACGACGTGGTCGCTGATCCCGTCCTTCGGGAACGGCGAGCGTCCGGGCACGCCGAACAGCCGCTGCGCGTTGGTCTCGTTGTCACAGAACAGGAACCGGCCCCCCGCCTGCGCCGCCAGGGTCAGCGGGCCGTAGCTGACGTGCTCGGCGAGCAGCCGGGCGCCAGCGGGCACGGCGTGGATCTGAGGGACCGCGTCCGCACCCGGGAGACCCCACGCCCAGGTGTTGCGGAACCACAGCGTCGGCAACAGGTGAACGATCGCCTCGTCCGGCCCGCGGTTCTCCACCGTGATCCGGATACAGACGTCCTCCGGCGCGGCCTTGGCGAAGTCCACGGTCACCGCCCAGTACCGGTCCTCGTCGAAGATCCCGGTATCGGCCAGTTCGTACTCTGGCGCGTCGTGGCCCCGCCGGGCGTTCTCCGTGGCCAGTCCGGCGTAGGGGAACTCGCGCTGGGGGTAGTGGTACCGCCAGGTCATCCAGGAGTGAGACGGGGTGGAGTCCGGATACCACCAGTACTCCTTGGCGTCCTCGCCGTGGTTGCCCTCCGGCCCGGTCAGCCCGAAGATCCGTTCCTTCACGATCGGGTCAGCGCCGTTCCACAGGCCCAGGGCGAAGCAGAAGACCTGATTGGCGTCGCACAGGCCGGCCAGGCCATCCTCGTTCCACCGGTAGGCGCGCGATCGCGCATGATCATGGGGGAAGTACTCCCAGGCCGAACCGTCTTCGCTGTAATCTTCGCGGACCGTTCCCCAGGCCCGTTCCGACAGGTACGGCCCCCATGCGCGCCAGTCCTGCTGGCCCGAGTCCGCCGCTATGATCCGCCGCGCCTCGGCGGTGCCGTGCAGTGCACCCAGATGCGATGACATGAGGTTTCGTCCCCCTAAGCCCGGCGACGTTACACTCGCTACGCCCGCAGGGTCGCGGCGGCCAGGCTCTCCGAAGGCCACCACCACCTCCTTTACCCGCTAACACGCTTCAGGCAATCCCGCCGCGCGCGGAAGCGAGCTGAGGCGGCACCGGCGCTGTGGCGCATGTGTCGATATGGGCTAATGGGTCGTGTCGGTCCTCGGACACAAGCCCTGGGATCCGGTGAGCGCCTCCGGGCAAGACAACGCCTCCGCGAAGATCTGCTGACGGGTCAGGCAGCGCAGCCCGGCCGCGATGAGGGCTGCCACGGCGTAACGGCGGTTGGTGTTCATGTGCCCATCCTGGTTGGCAGGCATACAGTGTTTGCCGCTAGAAGCCAACTACGGGATAATATTTTGCATTATGGCCGTTGAACTTGATGATGTTGACATCCACCTGCTCACTGCGCTGCAGGAGGACGCGGACCGCACCAACGTCGAGCTCGCCCGGCTGGCGGGCCTGTCGCCGGCCGCCACCTTGCACCGGGTCCGGCGGCTGAAGGAGTCCGGCGTCATCCGGATCATCAGCGCCCGGCTCGACCCGGCCGCGGCCGGCTTCCCGCTGCAGCTGTACGTCACCGCCACGCTGGCCCGGCACGACCAGCGCGCCGAGCACGTGTTCGAAGACCTGATCCGGTCCCTGCCGCAGATCATCGCGGCAGACATCGTGGCCGGCGAGACCGACTACCTCCTCACCGTCGTCGCCCGCGACGTCGCCGAACTGCAGACCGTGCTGGCCAGCCTGGCCACCCGCGGCGGCCAGCGGCTGATCACCTACCTGCGGCTGGCCGAGATCAAGCCCCCATCCCGGCTGCCGCTGGCCCCGGCGGCCCCCGCCCGCCGCCGCCCCGGGGCTAAACCTCCCCCCGCGCAGTAACCCGGCGGTCTTCAGCCCGCTATCACCACCGGCCGGTGGCCCTGGCCGAGTCCATCCCCGCGATGCAAGAGCAGATCTCGCCGGGGTACATGCAGGTCTGGGGCGGGTTCTTGCCCGGCCGCGGGCGCGCAGGTCCCGGCCGCTCTTCGCCTGGGGCTTCCGTCATGATCAAGCTGATCAACTGCGCAGACTTCGGCGACTCGACCACGTTGCAGATGCCGAGGTACGACAAGCGAGCTCACTGGCCATACGATCGCGTTGATGAGGGCCTGACGAAAACCGCCGGGCAGGGCCCGTAGAGGTGGGAGGACCTGGTGGAGGCAGAGCCGGAGCGTCAGCTGGCTGACCCGCCGGCCACCTGGCAGGAGCACTGGTTCGACCACCGCCAGTTGCTCCGGCTATACCACAGCGACGAGCACTGCGCGATCTACGTGGATCCCGACGTGCGCCGGGCTGAGATCCGGTGGCTGCCCCGGTTCATCAATGCGACCTGGCAGTACTCCAAGGCAGCCTACGGCGACGCGTTCGGGTTCGACCCGCGCATCTACTCCATCCACCACGCCGGGCGGCACGGCGGCGGCCACGCGGGCTACTACGTCAGCCCGGTCCACGACTACCACAACGTCAGCGACTGCGGGCTGGACACCTGGCGGGAGGGCAACACCCTGGCTCGCG
>Ga0335078_10004590_pt1 | contig 20439 bp, 14 predicted proteins | sample Lox_Sample_32_FD_206711 | JGI IMG/M metagenome (GOLD analysis project Ga0335078, IMG submission 206711) | Soil microbial communities from Loxahatchee National Wildlife Refuge, Florida, United States - Lox_Sample_3.2 | ecosystem: Environmental > Terrestrial > Soil > Wetlands | place: USA... | reverse complement strand
CGGGTCCGGGCAGCGCCGGCAGCCGGTAGAGATTCATGACCGCCTTCCGGATCCCGAGGTCGCCGACGGGGAGCACGTCCGGCCGGCGCAGGTGGACGATCAGGAACATCTGCGCGCTCCACAGGCCGATGCCCTTGACGGCCACGAGCGCCGCGATCACCTCCTCGTCGGGGAGGTCGTCGAGGCGTTCGAGATCGAGCGAGCCGTCGAGGACGTGCTCGGCGAGTGACCTGAGATAGCGGACCTTCGCGTGGCTGAGGCCGGCGGCGACCCGCAGTTCGTCCGGGTCGTCGGCGAGTAGCTCTGCCGGCGAGGGCGGCCGTCCCCCGTAGCGCCCCCGAATCTTGGTGTAGATCGAGACGGCGGCAGCGTTCGAGAGCTGCTGGCCGGCGATCGCACGGATCAGCGTCGCGTAGCTGTCGCTCGGGAGGCCGGAGCGGAAGTCCTCGAGTCCGTCGGGCCCGACCTCGTCGATCACCGCTCGCAGCACCGGGTCGGCCCTGCGGAGCGCCGCGACCGCCGGGGCCTCGGACGACGACGGCGAGGGCGACGGCGCCGCCGTCAACCGTCCACGGTCTCGGTCACGGTCAGCGCTGCGCCGTCGAGCGCGCCCAGGGCGCGCTGGATCGAGCACGAGATGCACGTGAACGTGGGCGTGTCCCTGAGCGTGTAGGAGCTCGACTCGGTCGTGCGCAGGCGCTGGACCAGATCGAGGAAGTCGGCCGGGTTGTCGGTCTCGAACGCGACCACGAACTCCTGGTCGTCGAGCCCGAACGAATAGCTGGTGTTCAGATCGACGGACGGGTACTCGCGGCCCAGGCGAATGTGCTCCTGCATGATCCGCCACCGCTCCTCGCCCGGAAGCGCGTACCAGGCCCGGGTCTTCACGAACGGGTACACGAACAGGTACCTGCCGTGGGCCGGGCGGACCTCGAGGCGGGACTCGTCGGAGTACTCCGACGGCTTGGTCATCGCCAGGAACGAGTACGGGACCTCGCACCACTTCATCAGGCCGCTCTGGGCGAGCACGACGTGGAACTCGTGGATCCGCTCGAGGTTCTGGGCCTGGCTCAGCAGCATCAGGTCCGCGTCGCCGCGCGTCCCGACCAGCGAAAACGCCCGCAGCAGGTGTCCGTCGGCGAAGTCCTCGCAGGCCGCGATGAACTCGCGCTTGTCGTCGGCTCGCCGCTCGTCGTCCAGCCGCCGCCAAGCAGGATCGACCTTCAAGAAGGTGTATTTGACGAAATGTCTAACGGGCATCGGTGTAGATGATGATACGCACGGCTCCCGGTCTAAACCGGGGAAGCGCCCCATGAACAGGTGTCCCAACCATTACCATTGCACCCGATGCGAGTAGCGATCCTGTCGCCGTACTCGTGGACGTATCCGGGGGGCGTCACGAGGCATATCGAAGCGCTCGCGGAACGCTTCATCGCGGACGGGCATCACGTCCGCGTGCTGGCGCCCTACGATCCGCCGGGCCGGTTTTCGTCGGTCCTGCACCGCGGTGCCCGGCCTCAGGGCCTCGAGCCGCCCGAGTACCTGGTTTCGCTCGGCCGCACCCTGTCGCTGAAGGCCAACCAGGCCGTGTCGAACGTCTCGATCACGCCGTACGCGCTGGCGACCGCCCAGCATGAGCTCCGCACCGGCAACTACGACGTCGTCCACGTCCACGAGCCGCTGGCGCCGGTGGCGCCGTGGTGCATCACCGACTGGACCGACGTGCCGATCGTCGGGACGTTCCACACCTATAACGAGAACCGCGTCTCGAACGGGATCGCGAATCTCCTCGGCGCTCGGCGCATGCTCAACCGGCTGCACGTCCGGATCGCCGTCTCGGAGGCGGCCGCCTGGACGGCGCGCCGCTTCTTCGGGGGCCATTACCGGGTGATCCCGAACGGGGTCCACGTCGACCCCGAGCGGGCCGCGCTCGGTGCGCTCCGGGCCCAGGGCGACCGCCTCAAGATCGTGTTCGTCGGACAGGCGGTCGAGCGCAAGGGCCTCCCGCTGCTGCTGCACGCGTTCGAGGCGCTGCGCGAGCACATTCCGACCGAGCTGACCGTGATCGGCCCCTCGCAGGAGGAGCTGTCGCCGCTGATGCTCGACATGCGCGACGTGCGCGTGCTCGGCAAGGTCGACGACGCGACCAAGCGCGTCGAGCTCGAGGCCAGCGACGTGCTGTGCGCCCCGTCGCTCGGCGGAGAGAGCTTCGGCATGGTCCTGACCGAGGCCTTCGCGGCCGGCACGCCCGTGATCGCCTCCGACATCGCCGGCTACCGCGACGTCGTGCGCGACGGGGTCGACGGCCTGCTGGTCCCGCGCGGCGATGCCCAGACGCTGGCCGAGGCGCTGCGCGATCTCTACGAGGAGCCGGTCCGGCGCGCCGAGATGGCCCGCGCCGCCGCGCTCGGCGCCGAGCGGTTCGCCTGGCCGCGGGTGGCCGAGCAGGTGATGGAGGCCTACGAGGCCGCGATCGAGGTCCCCGAGCCGGCGACCGCGGTGCAGCGAGTCGCGGTACGAGTCGGCGCGCTGCCGGCGGACCTCAAGCCGCGAGCGCCGGCGCAGCGGCTCGCGAGTCTCGAGCCCCCGCTGACCGGGCCGCAGCGGCACAGCAAGGCGCTCGCGCTCGCGCGGCGCGCCGGCCTGGCGGCGGTGTCGCTCGGTGGCGCCGTGCTCGCGTTCCTGGCGCTCCAGAAGATCGGCTTGACCAACATCGCCGCGGCGCTGATCACGGCCAGCCCGACGCTCGTCCTGCTCGGCCTCGCGATCATGTGCAGCTCGATGGTGTTGCGCGCGGTCTCGTGGACCGCGATCCTGCGCGCCGCGCTGCCGCGCACCCGGGTGCGGTTGTCGGACGCCGCGCAGGGAACGTTCATCGGCGTGCTGATGTCCTCGACGTTGCCGGCGCGACTGGGTGAGCCTTCGCGTGCGCTCGTGGTCGCCCGGCGAACCGGCCGTCCACGCGAGAACCTCCCGATCGTGCTCGGCACGGTCGTGTCGCAGACGCTGCTGAACATCGTCGCCTTGATCGTGCTCGGCGCGATCATGTTCTCGTCGGTCGACTTCTTCAACGGCCATCAGAATGCGCTGCTGATCGCCGCGATTGCGCCCCTGACGCTGTTGCTGGCGGTGCTACTGACGCCGCTGCTGTTGCGCGATGCGGGCAAATCGCGCTCCTCGCGGGTGCACGCGTTCGCCGCGCAGGTCCGCGAGGCGATGGCTCGCGTACGAGCCGGCCTGATCGTGTTCCGCCGCCCGCGCCTCGGCAGCACCGCGGCCGCCGCGCAGCTGGCGGCGTGGGCGCTGCAGTGCCTGTCGTGCTGGGTGCTGCTGGTCGCGCTCGGACTCGACACGAAGCACGGCGCGGGCATCGGCGCCGCGGCCGCCGTGCTGTTCGCGGTCAACATCACGGCGGTCCTGCCGGCCACGCCGGCGAACCTCGGCGTGTTCCAGGCAGCGTGCGCGGCCGTGCTCCACACCGGCTGGCACATCGGCTACGGCGACGGCGTCGCCTACGGCGTGATCCTCCAGGCGGTCGAGGTCACGACCGCGATCCTGATGGGGATGCCGGCGCTGCTCAAGGAGGGCATGTCCTGGCGCGAGGTCAGGTTGCGCGCGATGCACACGACGCCGGTCAAGCTGCCGGCGCGGCCGACCTCGCGCGCCACCAACCGCGCCGCGAGCGGAACCGTCGGAGCGCGCGGCTAACCGGCCTCGGCCAGCGCCGGCTCACCGTCGCCGGCGCCCTCGTCCACAAGCTCGGGGTCCGCGTCGGTCAGCTCATCGAGCCGAGTCGGGTCCTTGTCGGTGCCCGCGATCAGCTCGTCGGCGGCCTGCCTGGCGGTCTTCGGCAGCGATCCGGACTTCATCCCGAAGTAGACGGCCTCGGGATGGTGGGCGACGATCGCGAGCGTCGACTGCTCGGGCTCGACGGCGAACCCGCCCGACAGGCGCAGCCCGATCGACGGCGCGTCGAGCAGCCTGAACACCTTCTCGTGCTCTGACTGCTCCGGGCACGCGGGGTAGCCCCACGAGTACCGGCGGCCCTGCGAGGGCTCGATGCCGAGATCGGAGCGCACGCGGGAATGCATCCACTCGGCCATCCCTTCGGCGGTCTGCACACCGAGGCCGTGGACGAACAGCTGCTCGGCGAACTCGCCGTCGCGCTCGAGCCGGGCCATCAGCTCGGTGACCTCGTCGCCGGCCGTCACCGCCTGCAGGGCGACCACGTCGATCTCGCCGGACCCTACGGGGCGGTAGAAGTCGGCCAGGCAGATCCGGTCATGGCGCGGCTGGCGCGGGAACACCAGCCGCTCCAATTCCCGCTCGCCGGGCGCGTCGGGATCCCACACGATCAGCTCGTTACCGTCCGAGTTGCACGGGAAGTAGCCGACCAGTGCCCGGGGGTGCAGGTAGGTCTGCTCGCGCCACATGCGCTCGAGGCGAGGCTTGAAGTCCTCGCCCACGAGTCGCTTCCATTCCTCGCCCTTGACGCCGCGCCCACCCCAGTGAAGCTTGAACAGCACGTGGGTGTCGAGGTGGCGGTAGACGTCGTCCATCGGCACCTCGAGCTCGCGCGCGCCCCAGAACGGCGGGGTCGGGATCGGGCTGTCGGTGGCGGCGGCGCTCCGGACCGAGGAGTCGGTGACCGGCGGCGCGTCGTCGTCGGTCTGCTCGGGGCGCTCGCGGAGCACCCGCGCCGCCTCGCGCGTCTTGGCGATCAGCGCCTGCCGAGCCTCGCCGTCGACGAGCTGGTCCATCTTGGAAAGCCCCTCGAACGCGTCGCGGCAGTAGAACACGCCGGCCTCGTACACATCGTCGGACTCGGTGCCGTTCGGATACAGGATCCGCAGGCCGAAGTTCCGGTTGATCGCCGCCCCGCCGATCAGCAGCGGGAACTCGAGGCCCTGGGAGTGGAGCTCCTGGACGCAGGCCGGCATCTGCTTGGAGGTCGAGACGAGCAGGGCGCTCAACCCGATCGCGGTCGCCTTGTGCTCGACCGCGGCATCGATGATCGTCTGGATCGGCACCTGCTTGCCGAGGTCGACGACCGTGTAGCCGTTGTTGGTGAGGATCGTGTTGACCAGCGACTTGCCGATGTCGTGCACGTCGCCGAACACCGTCGCGAGCACGACCGTGCCCTTGGTGTAGCCCTCGATCTTGTCGAGGTAGCGCTCGAGCTGGGCGACCGCGCGCTTCATCACCTCGGCCGACTGGAGCACGAACGGGAGGATCAGCTCGCCGGCGCCGAACTTGTCGCCGACCTCCTTCATCGCCGGCAGCAGCACGTCGTTCAGCGTCGGCACCGCGCCGATCTTGTCGACGCTGCGGTCGATCCAGTCCTCGACGCCCTCCTTCTTGCGGCGGAGGATCTGGTAGTGGAGCGCCTCCTCGGGCTCCATCCCGTCGGTCGGATCGGCCTTCTCCTCGGCCTCCGCAGGGCCCTTGGACTCAAAGTGGGCGATGTAGCGCTCGAGCGCGTCCTCGCGCCGGTTGAGCACGAGATCGTCGGCGAGCTCGCGCTCGTCCTCGGGAATCTCGCCGTAAGGCGTGATGTGGTTCGGGTTGACCATCGCCAGGTCGAGGCCGGCTTCGACGCAGTGGTGCAAGAACACGCTGTTGAGCACGCTCCGCGCCGGCAGGCTGACCCCGAAACTCACGTTGGAGACCCCGAGCGAGGTCTTCACGCCGGGGATCTCGGCCTTGATCCGGCGGATCCCCTCGATCGTCTCGACCGCGCTCGGCCGCCACTCCTCGTCGCCCGTGGTCAGCGTGAACGTCAGGCAGTCGAAGATCAGCACCTCGGCGTCGAGGCCGTGCTCCTCGCAGCACAGCTGCGTGATCCGCTGCGCGACCTCGAGCTTGCGCTCGGCGGTCTTGGCCATCCCGACCTCGTCGATAGTCAGCGCGATCACGCCGGCGCCGTGGGCCTTGGCCAGCGGCACGACCTTGTCGAGCTTCGCGCGCCCGGCCTCGAGGTTGATCGAGTTGACGATCGCGCGGCCCGGGATCTGCTGGAGCGCGGTCTCGATCACGTCGGGCTCGGTCGAATCGATCTGGATCGGCGCCGGCTGGGTCAGCGAGATCCGCTTGACGACCTGGCGCATCTGCTCGGCCTCGTCCTGGCGCTCGGTCAGCGCGACGCAGACGTCGAGCACGTGGGCGCCGCCGGCGACCTGATCCTCGGCGACCGTCAGCAGGCCGTCGTAGTCGTCGGCGAGCAGCATCTCCTTCGCCTTGCGCGATCCCTGCGAGTTGACGCGCTCACCGACCAGGGTGGGACGCGGATCCTGCACGAGCGTGTTCGCCGCGATCATGCTCGACACGTGGGGCGGCCGGCGGTCGGGGCGCCGTCCTGGTCTGTTCGCGCGAGCCCGCTCGGCGATCGCCTCGATGTGGTCGGGCGTCGTGCCGCAGCAGCCGCCGACGATCGTCACGCCGTAGCGCTCGATGAACTCGCCGAGCACGTTCGCGAGCGGCTCGGGCTCCTCGGGGAAGATCGTCTCGCCGTTCGGGCCCTGGAGCGGGAGGCCGGCGTTCGGGATGCAGTGGACCGGGACCGGGCAATTCTCGCCGAGGAACCGGATCGCATCGCGCATGTCCTCGGGGCCGGTCGAGCAGTTGAGGCCGATCACATCGACGTCGAGCGCCTCGAGCGTCGAGAGCACCGCGCTGATGTCCGTGCCGAGCAGCATCTTGCCGCCCTGGGGCAGCAGCGACACGCTGCACTGGATTGGCACCGCGCGGCCGGCCAGCTTGAACGCCTCGCGGGCGCCGAAGATCGCCGCCTTGACCTCGAGGATGTCCTGCGCGGTCTCGATGATCAGCAGGTCGACGCCGCCGGCCAGCAGCGCCCGCGACTGCTCCTCGAACACCTCGACGAGCTGCGGGAACTGGATCCGGCCGAGCGTCGGGTCGTCGCTCGCCGGCAAGAAGCCGGTCGGGCCGATCGAGCCGGCGACGAACCGCGTCTCGCCGGCGGCCTTGCGCGCGATCTCGGCCGCCTTCTGGTTGATCTCGAACGTGTGGTCGTCGAGGCCCCACTCGGACAGCTTCAGCCGCGAGGCCTGGAACGTGTCGGTCTCGAGCACCTCGGCGCCGGCGTCGAGCATCGCGGTGTGGACACCCTCGATCACGTCGGGGCGGTTGAGGACCAGCACCTCGTGGCACCGTCCCGACAGCTTGTAGTCCTTCTCGAGGCTCAGGTCGAACTGCTCGAGGGTCGCGCCCATCCCGCCGTCGTAGACGATGATGCGGTCGCGGGTGGCCGCCATGAAGTCGCGCATCGGGGGGACTGTACCAAACCTTGACATGATCATGTCAAGGTTAACGGGGAATGCGGTGCTGGGCTTCTTCGGCGGCGCCCACGTTGCGGCGCCGGATTCCGCTGGGGGCCGCGCTCCCCGTCCGGACGGGCCCGCATGGCCCCATGGATGCCGCGAAGCGGCCCCTACATCGCGCGTGAGACCAACCGTGACATCACGACCTGCGACCGCGTCCGCTCGACGAGCCCGTCCCGCTGCAGCGCCATGATCAGGCGCTCGAGGTCGGCGTTGTCCTGCGTGCGCACGCGGGCGATCGCGTCGGCCTCGCCGGTCACGCTCCAGGCCTCGACGACCTCGGGGTGGCGGCGCAGCGTGTCGGTGACCGCGTCGAGCAGCGTCCCGGGCGCGTAGAACAGCTCGATCAGCGCCTCGGTGTGGTCGCCGAGCGCGCCCGGGTCGACGACCGCGGTGAACCCGCGCAGCGCGCCGCGGGAGCGCAGCCGGTCGACGCGTCGCTTGACCGCCGGCGCCGACAGCGACACGCGCTGGCCGATGTCGTCGTACGTGCGCCGGCCGTCCTCGACCAACAACGCAAGAATCTGACGATCTTGGGCATCCATCGTTCGATCTGTTGCAGAGATTACATCCATTTCGGCATCGACAACCGCCGGGGCGCGGGGTAGCCTCTCTGCTATGACCGAATCCGGAATGCTCGCCCGTGTCATCTTCGACGAGGCGCACAGCGAGGCGTGGACGATCCGCCCCGAGCTCGCGCGCCACATGCAGCCGGCTCACCCCGGCGACTCGTCGTACGCCCGCGCTGCCGCCACCCTGACGGATCGCGATTTCGTGGTCGAGGCCAACGCGGAGGCGCCGCTGAGCGAGCGAACGCTGGCCGGCGCCGGCGTGCTCGTGATCGCGCATCCGTCGGACTCGACGTGGGAGCGGACCACCGGTGCCGGATCGCCCCGGCTGACCGCTGACGAGCTCGACGCGGTCGAGGCGTTCGTGGCGAGCGGCGGCGGCCTGATCGTGCTCGGCGAGACCGAGCAGGCGAAGTACGGCAACAACCTGAACGAGCTGCTCGAGCGGTTCGGCCTGCGCCTCGAGAACGACACCGTCCAGGACTACGAGCACTACCGGAACGCTCCGAGCTGGGTGCTCGCCGACCTCGGGCTGGGCGGGCGGGGGAGAGGCGGCGACCTGCTCGCGCGCGTGAACGAGCTGTGTCTGTACCGGGCGACGACGATCTCCTCGAGCAATGGCGGCGTGGTCCTTGCGCGCACGCATCCGACGGCGTCGGTCCCCGGCGCGCCGCTGATCGTGGCCTCCCGGCACGGCCGGGGCCGCGTGGTCGTGCTCGCGGACTCCGACCTGTTCGGCGACGACTGCATCGACGAGCTCGATCACCGCACGCTGTGGGTGAACCTCTGTTACTGGGCGGCGCGGCCCGACGGCGGGGTCTGGCCGGTCCGGGCGCAACGCGACGGACACGGACCCGAGCACGCGCCGGCCTGGGCGCGCCTTCGCGACGAGACGAACGCGCTCGCGCTGCTGCAGGCGCCCGACGGATCGCTTCTCGGCGACGCGGATCGGAACGCCGCGCGCGGTCACGTCGAGGCGATGGCGAGCGCGGTCGAGGCGCTCGCGCCGCGTTTCTCCCACGACGCCGAGTACCTGAAGGCGGCGGTCGAGGAGCTGCGCGCGTGGGATCTCGGCAAGCCCGACTTCACCCGCTCGCTCGAGCTGTTCCGCCCCGAGCTGTCGCGGACCGACGGGACCGAGCACCTGGTCCTGTTCCCGATGTACAAGCAGAACGGCTCGCGCGACACCTGCTTCGAGGCGCTGATCGTCCGCGTCCCGTGGCCGGCGTGGATCGCCGAGCTCGAGCGCACGCGCTACGACAACCCCAAGTTCGTCCCGGTCGAGCTCGTCGACGCGACCCGCGGCTATGACAGCGAGTGCGCGGTGCTGTTCCCCGAGACGGTGTCGGTGGCCGGACGGCCGGTCTCGAACTTCGGGGCGATCTTCTGTGACCGTGAGGCCGCTCGGCTGCGGCGCCTGGCCGGCGCCGCAGCCGATCTTCTTTGCCTGAACCTCCCGCCCGACGCCGCGTGCATGCTGGCCAGCCCCGGCATCTCGCAGCAGGCCTACATCCTGTGGGACCTGATCCACGACCGCGCCCACAGCCACGGCGACCTGCCGTTCGACCCGTTCATGATCCGCCAGCGGGCGCCGTATTGGATGTACTCGCTCGAGGAGCTCAGGTGCGATCTGACCGCGTTCGGCCAGGCGGTCGAGCTCGAGCGCGAGGGCGTCTCGTTCGCCCGCTACGTCCAGTACTCGATCCTGCTCGACCGGCTGCTCCGGTTCCCGATCACCGGCGCCCGGATCCGCAACTACGACGGGCTCGGCGGGCAGCTGCTGTTCGCCTACCTGCACCGGAACGGCTACCTGCACTGGACCGACAACCAGCTGACGATCGAGTGGGAGCGGGTCGCCGTCGGTGTGGGCGCGCTGCGCGCCGAGGTCGAGGAGCTGTACCGGCGCGGCATCGACCGGACCAAGCTCCAGCACTGGGCGGCCGCGCACGATCTGGTGGCGGCGAGCGTGCCGGCGGCGGTGGGGTCGAAGTGGGTTGCGGCCGTCCGGGAGTTCGACGACGTGGAGGATCCGCGCCCGTACGTCGATCTCGTCCGCGACGACGAGTTCCCGCTGTCGATCTTCTATTCGTCGCTTAAGGCTAAGCTCGCCGCGTGAAATCGGCGCGCGGCTTCGCCTCGGACAACTCGGCCACGATCCACCCCGACGTCCTCGCGGCGATCGCACGTGTGAACGTGGGCCACACCTTCGGGTACGGGCACGACGACTACACGCTCGGGGTCGAGGCGCGCGTGGCCGGGGCGTTCGGCGAGCATGCGAGCGCGTTCTTCGTGTGGGGCGGCACGGGCGCAAACGTGGTCTCGCTGCGGGCGGCATGCCGGCGGTTCGAGGCCGTGATCTGCGCCGACACCGCGCACCTGAACGTCGACGAGTGCGGGGCGCCCGAGGCGATCGCCGGGCTCAAGCTGCTGACCGTGCCCGGCGTCGACGGCAAGCTGACGCCGGCGGCGGTCGAGAGCCGGATCACGCGGATCGGCGACGAGCACGCGGTGCAGCCCCACGCGGTGTCGATCTCGCAGTGCACCGAGCTCGGGACGCTCTACACGGTTGACGAGCTGCGTGAGCTGGCGGACCTCGCCCACGCCCACGACCTCGTGTTGCACGTAGACGGGGCGCGTCTGTCGAACGCGGCCGCGGCGCTCGGGGTGTCGCTCGCCGAGGTCGCTGACGGCGCCGACGTGTTGTCGTTCGGCGGCACCAAGAACGGGCTGCTCGGCGCCGAGGCGGTCGTGCTGCTCAACCCCGAGCTCGCGCACGACTTCCTGTACATCCGCAAGCAGTCGATGCAGCTCGCGTCGAAGATGCGGTTCCTCGCCGCCCAGTTCGACGCCCTCTTGACCGATGAGCTGTGGCTGCGCTCCGCCGGCAACGCCAACGCGATGGCGGCCCGGCTGGCCGGCGCGGTCGAGGGTGTCGGGGGACTCACGATCTCGCGGCCCGTGGAGACGAACGCGGTGTTCGCCACGTTGCCGGCGACCGTGACCGAGTCGCTGCAGCGCGACTTCCCGTTCTACGTGTGGGACGAGCATGCCGGCGAGGTCCGGTGGATGTGCTCGTGGGACACCACCGAGGAGGACGTCGACGAGTTCGCGGCGGCGGTGCGGCGCGCGCTCGACGCGGCTTAGAGGCTTAGGCGTCGCGGTCGGCGACGCAGCGGTTCTCGAGCCGGCCGACTCCGTCGACCTCGACGACGACCACGTCGCCGTCCTTGAGTAGCAGCTGCGGCTCGCGCCGGTAGCCGACGCCGCCGGGGGTGCCGGTCAGGATCAGGTCGCCGGGCTCGATCGTGGCGAACTCCGAGATCGCGCTGACCAGCGTGGCCACGTCGAAGATCAGGAGCTCGGTCGTGGCCTCCTGGACCTTCTCGCCGTTGACGAACGTCCTGAGGGTCAGCGGGTCGGTGAGCTCGTCTCGTGTGACCAGGTCGGGGCCGACCGGGGTCGAGGCGTCCCACGCCTTGCCCTGGAGCCACTGATGGGTCTTGTACTGATAGTCACGCATCGAGACGTCGTTCGCGATCGCGTAGCCGGCGACGTGGTCGAGCGCCCGGTCGCGCGGTATGCGCCGGCCGCGCTCCCCGATCACGACCACGATCTCGCCCTCGTAGTCGATCGCGGCGCTCTCGGGCGGGAGCGGGATCGGATCGGTTGGGCCGGTCAGCGTGGTCGCGAACTTCGTGAACAGCACCGGGTAGTCGGAATGGTCGCGCTTGGTCTCCTCGATGTGGGCGACGTAGTTGAGCCCGACGCAGATGACCTTGCCGGGCCGCGGGACGACCGGCCGCCGCTCGAGCTCGGCGGCGTCGAGGCTTGCTCCGCGGTCGAGCGGAGGGTCTGTGAGCAGCGACAGCGGGGTGTCGCGACCGAGCTCGGTGACGCCCGTCAGGGGGATGGCGCGGTCGCCCTCGATCGCAACCGCGAGGGGGGCGCCGTCGTGCCGGACGGAGGCAAACCGCATCGCGCCGGAAAGATACGTGCCGGGGCCCCGCGGCGCATGGCTGACCGGAACCGTACGGAGCACAAGCTACTCTGAGCGGCGCAACGTTTGAGGCGGTCGTGGGTTTGATGTGTGGTTGCAGGAGGTTCGGAGACAATTGAGGTCTAGGTGGTCCGGGGCGACCCGGGGACTGGCCATCACGGTGATGGCGGCCGTCGTGCTGCTTGTGGGCGGAGGGACGGCGCTGGCGCAGGCGCCGGCGGTGGCCGTGTTCCCGAGCCCGAGCACGACGTATGCCGAGCCCGGGAGCCAGATCACGTTCCGGGGCATCCCGGCCGGCCAGATCGGTCACATCACCGTGGTCGGCTCGAGCAGCGGCGCGCACGGCGGGACGATCCAGGCCGACTCCGACGGCGACGGCGGGAGCTTCATCCCCAGCGCCCCGTTCACGCCGGGGGAGACCGTGACCGTGACCACGGGGCTGAACGTGATCGGCGGAACCAGCGGGGCGTTCCATTTCGGGGTCGCGGTGCCGTTCGGCACGATCAACCCGATGAAGCTGCCGATGGTCCCCGCCGGGTCGCACGGCGTTCAGCACTTCCACTCGCGTCCCGACCTGCTGCCGGCGTCGATCACGATCAACCGGCGCTCGTCGTCGACCTACGGCGGCGACATCTTCCTGACCCCGCAGTACGGCCCGGTTCAGAACGGCCCGATGCTGCTCGACCCCTCGGGCAACCTGATCTGGTTCCAGCCGCTGCCCGCCAACCAGCTCGCGTCCGACTTCCGGGTGCAGCAGCTGAACGGACAGCCGGTCCTGACCTGGTGGCAGGGGTTCACCAACAACGGCTCGGGCCGCGGCGAGGGCGTGATCTACAACAGCCAGTACCAGCAGATCGCGACCGTTCAGGCCGGCAACGGGCTCCAGGGCGTCGACCTCCACGAGTTCCTGGTTACGCCCCAGGGGGACGCGTATATCATCGCGGTCTCGCCTGTCCATTACGACGGCATGAAGCGGCCGCTGATGGACTCGGTCATCCAGGAGATCGACATCAGGACGGGGCTCGTGCTGTTCGAGTGGCACGCGCTCGACCACATCCCGATCAGCGAGTCGTTCTTCAAGTTCGGCTCCAAGGGCGCCGTGTACGACCCCTACCACGCGAACTCGATCGCGGTCGACGGCGACGGCACCCTGATCGTGTCGCTGCGCAATACCTGGGCGATCTACAAGGTCGACCACCAGACCGGTGCCGTGATGTGGACGCTCGGCAGCAACAAGAACAACTTCAAGATGGGGCCGGGGACGCAGACCGCGTTCCAGCACGACGTCGTCGTGCAGCCGAACGGGGCGCTGACGATGTTCGACGACGGCGCCGGCCCGCCGCGCGTGCACACGCAGTCCCGGGCGGTCGAGCTGTCGCTCAATACGAGCAAGAACACCGTGTCGCTGGTCAGGCAGTTCGAGCACTCGCCGGCGATCAGCGCGAACTTCGAGGGCGGCGCGCAGGTCCTCCCGGGCGGTGACCTGTTCGTCGGCTGGGGGCAGCAGCCCTACTTCTCGGAGTTCAGCTCGTCCGGGAAGCTGCTGTTCGACGCTCGGTTCACGTCGAACACCTCGAGCTACCGCGCCTACAAGTTCGGCTGGGCGGGTCAGCCCAACACGCCGCCGAGCATCGCGGTCTCGAACAACAACGACGGGACAACTCAGGTGTTCGCGAGCTGGAACGGCGCGACCACGGTGTCGTCGTGGCAGGTGCTGGCGGGGACGAGTCCGGGCTCCATGGCTCCGCTCGTGAGCGCGCGGAAGCGAGGCTTCGAGACCGCGATCACCGCGGCGACCGGAGCGCCGTACCTCGCGGTGCAGGCGCTCGACTCCAAGGGGCACGTGCTCGCGACATCCGCGACCGCAACCGCGCCTCCTCACATCGGGATCGCCGGCCGCACGGCGTTCGTGTCCTCGAGCGGCACCGGCGGCCTGCCGGGGGTCTGTGACACGAGCACAACGTGCCACATCTCGATGACGATCACTTCGGGTCGTACGGTCCTCGGGCAGACCGGCGCCGAGCACATCCCTGCGCAGGGCGGCGGGATCATCTACTTCTCGCTGAACAGCGCCGGACGTTCGGCGCTCGGGCACGCGCGCGGGGGGCGGCTCCTCGTCCGCCTGACCGGTAAGGACGCGTCGGGGCTGACGCTGAACCGGCTGATAACCCTGGTTCAGTTCTCGACGCACGGGACCGCGCCGGCGCGCACGGCGAGCCAGTCGCCGTCGCTCCAGCTCGTCGGGCTGACCGAGTTCGTGTCGCCGAACGGAGTGGGCGGGATCCTCGCCGAGTGCCTGGCCTCGACGCCGTGCCATACGAAGACGTCGATCTCGGTCGGCAAGACCGTGATCGCGACCACCGGGTCCGAGCTGCTCGGCGCGCGCGGGGTCGGGTACCTGATCTTCTCGCTGACTTCGGCCGGGCGGTCGATGCTCGAGCACGCTTCCGGGAACCAGCTCGGGGCCGCGGTGACGATCAGCGACGGCTCGGCGACCGCGAGCGGCAGCGTCGTGCTGGTGCGCTTCCGCTGAGCAGCGGCCGGCCCCGTAGGTGCGGGGACGACCACCAGCGGGTACCCTGCCCGCCCACAGCCATGCCGCAGCTCATGATCATCATCGCCTCGACGCGTCCCGGCCGCGGCGGCTGGCCGGTCGCGCAGTGGTTCATCAAGCGCGCCGGCGAGCACGGGTCGTTCGAGATCGAGGTGGTCGACCTCGTCGAGTTCAGGTTGCCGCTGCTCGACGAGCCCAACCATCCCCGGTTGCGCCAGTACGTCAATGCGCACACGCACCAGTGGAGCGAGAAGGTGGAGGCGGCCGACGCGTTCGTGTTCGTCACCCCCGAGTACAACCACGGCTATCCAGCGTCGCTGAAGAACGCGATCGACTACCTGCACCACGAGTGGCGTTACAAGCCGGTCGGGTTCGTCTCCTACGGCGGGGTCGCGGCGGGGACGCGATCGGTCGAGCAGCTCCAGCAGGTCGTCACCGCGGTCAAGCTGTACCCCTTGATCGAGCAGGTCAACATCCCGTTCTACCAGCAGTTCATCGAGGACGGGGCTGTTCGCGCCAACGACGTGATGGAGCAGGCCGCCGGCGCGATGCTCGATCAGCTCGTGAAGGTGGAGGCGCTGCTGCGGCCGCTGCGCGAGGCCGCGGCGCAGGCGAGCTAGGACGGCTCAGCGGGCCGTCCAGCCCTGATCCATGGTCACCGGGACGCCCGTGAACGCCTTGCCGGCGGGGCCGATCAGGAACGCGACCACGTCGGCGACCTCGGAGGGCTCGATCAGCTCCTTGACCGCGTGGGGCTGGAGGATCACCTTTTCGAGCACCTCCTCCTCGGGGAGGTTGTGCGCCTTCGCCTGGTCGGCGATCTGCTTCTCGACCAGCGGCGTGCGGACGTAGCCCGGGCACACCGCGGTCGCGGTGATCCCGTGGTCTGCGCCCTCGAGCGCGAGCGTCTTCACCAGGCCGACGACGCCGTGCTTGGCCGAGACGTAGGCCGCCTTGAACGGGGAGGCGACGAGGCCGTGCACGGATGCGATCGCGACGAACCGGCCGGCGCCCGAGTCTTTGAGTGCCGGCCATCCGTATCTCGCGAGCAGGAACGGGCTCGTGAGCAGCAGCGAGACGATCGTCTCCCACCGCTCGACCGGAAACTCCTCGATCGGGGCCACGTGCTGGATGCCGGCGTTGGCCACGACCACGTCGAGGCGTCCGAAGCGGCTTAGCGCTTCGTCGACGGCGGCCTCGTTGGCCGCGGCGTCCGTGAGGTCGGCCTCGTAGGGGGTTCCCGGGCCGTCGGGGTCCGGCTTGAGGTCGACGCTCAGGACGTCCATTCCATCGGCGGCGAGCCGCGTCGCGACCGCCCGACCGATTCCGCTGGCTGCGCCTGTGACGATCGCGGCCCTTGGTCCAGTCATGAGGATCGCTTGGCGGCCGGGTTCGAGGCGATGAACGACTCGTAGATCTCCGCCAGGGCCTTGCGCTGGCGGGCGGTTAGACGGTGGTCGCCGGCGATCGCGTCGAGCACGGCATTGTCCTCGGGCTCCTCGCCCGGGGGCGTCATGCCGGCCTGCTCGTAGAGCGCGTCGGCCGACAGGTGGAGCGCATGGGCGATGCCGTCGACGACCTGCTGGGACGGCGCCCGCAGCCCGCGTTCGATCTGCGACAGGTACGGGTTCGAGATGCCCGCCAGCTCGGCGAACTGGCGCATTGACAGCTCGGCCAGCTCCCGCTGCCGACGGATGATCTCGCCCAGTGCCGCTGAAGCGCGGGGAGACATGTCATGAGGATAGGCTCACCGTCTGGCCTGTGTCGGCCGCCTGATACAGGGCTTCGATCGCTTTCGCCTGGCCGATCGCATCGGCGCGATCGAGCAGCAGCGGCGCCTCACCGCGGATCGCCGCGGACATGTTCTCGGCCTCGAGCCGGTAGGAGTTCTTCGGCTCGATCGCGATCCGCTCGGTGTGGTCGTCCCGGATGAGGTCGATCCCGGGCGCCCTGCAGTGCCATGGGTCGGTCAGCCGCAACGTCCCCTCGTCGCCGACGACCTCGAGCGCGTCCCGGCTGGCGAGCGCGAGGCCGGCGTCGAAGAGCGCGGTGACGTCATCGGCGAACCGCATGATCCCCGCGAACGCGACGTCGACGCCGTCGCCGCCGAGCGCCTGCTCGCCCGTCACCCGCTCGGGCTCGCCGCCGGCGATCAGGCGCGAGCCGCTCACGCAGTAGCAGCCGACGTCCATCAGCGCTCCGCCGTCGAGCGCCGCGCTGAGGCGGACGTTGGCTGGGTCGCGGGCGACGAACCCGAACGCGGCCCGGATGATCCGGACGCGGCCGACGGCGCCGCCGGCCACGAGCTCGGTCAGCCGGCGCGTCTGGGGGTTGTGGCGGTACATGAACGCCTCCATCAGCAGCCGTCCGTTGCGCTCGGCGACATCGAACGCGTGCCTGACGTCCGCGGCCCGGCGGCTGAGCGGCTTCTCGCACAGGACGTGCTTGCCGGCCTCGAGCGCGCGTACCGTCCAATCGATGTGCATCGAGTTCGGGAGCGAGATGTAGACCGCCTCGACGTCGGGATCGGCAAGCAGCGCCTCGTAGCTGCCGTGGGCGCGCTCGATGCCGTTGTCGCGCGCGTAGTCGTCCGCGCGCGCCTGGTCGCGGCTCGCCACCGCGAGAATCCGGAGGCTGTCCGATTCGCGCGCGCCGGCGAGGAACAGGCGGTTGATGTGCGCGGTTGAGACGATTCCCCAGTTGACGTGCATAGCGAGGACACTAATCGAACCTTGATCATCCACGCCGTCGCGTTCGCGCCGGGTCGGGCAAACCTGATCGGCGAGCACACCGATTACAACCAGGGCCTGGCGCTTCCGTTCGCGATCAGCGAGGGTGTGACCGTCCGTGCCTGTTCGCTCGATGCGCGGCGGATCGACGCGGTGGCGGTCGACCTCGGCAAGCGGGACAGCTTCCCGCTGGATGCGCTCGAGCGAGCGGACGGGTGGCGCGGGTTCGTCCGCGGCGCCGCCGGCGAGCTGCTGGGCGCGGGGGTTCGGCTTGCCGGCGCGTCCCTGGAGATCAGCGGAACGGTGCCGCGAGGCGCCGGCCTGTCGTCGTCGGCGGCGCTCGAGGTCGCTCTGGTGTTGGCGCTGCTCTCGGTCAGCCGGGCAGTCGAGCCCGACCGGCTCGAGCTGGCGCGGATGTGCTCGCGGATCGAGAACGACTGGGTCGGCGCGCAGACCGGCCTGCTCGACCAGATCTCGTCGCTGTACGGGGAGCGCGACCGCGCCCTGCGGATCGACTTCCGCTCGCTCGACGTGCGGCCGGTGGCGCTCGAGCTCGACGGCTGCACGCTGGTGACGCTCGATTCGGGCGAGCACCACGCGATCGCTTCCTCGGGCTACAACGAGCGGCGCGCGGAGTGTGCGCGGGCGTGCGCGGAGCTCGGCGTCTCGAGTCTGCGGGATGTTGGGCTCGCGGACGCGGATCGGCTACCGGCGCTCTTGCGCAAGCGCGTCCGGCACGTGGTCACCGAGAACGAGCGGGTCGACGATGCGGTGGCGGCGTTGTCGCGGGGCGACATGGCCGAGCTCGGTCGGCTGATCGACGCGTCGCATGCGAGCCTGCGCGACTGCTACGAGGTGTCGACGCCGGCGGTCGAGGAGGCGGTGGGGCGGCTGAAGCGGGCCGGGGCGCTCGGGGCGCGGATCGTGGGCGGCGGCTTCGGTGGGCACGTCCTCGGCCTTCTGCCTGCGGACGCCTCGGTGCCCGAGGATGCGGTCGAGGTGCGGCCCGGGGACGGGGCCAGGGTGACGGGCTAATGACCGCTGTCGTCGTCGAGCTTCGGCCGGACGGTGTCTCGGCTTCGGACGTGGTCGCGGTCGCGCGTCACGATGCTGCTGCCGTCCTGGGTCTGGAGGCCCGCGCGGCGATGGAGCGGAGCGCCGCGGTCGTGGTCGAGCGGGCGGCATCGGACGAGCCGGCGTACGGGATCTCGACCGGGTTCGGGTCGCTGGCGACGGTCCGCATCCCGGCTGAGGCCCGCGCCCAGCTGCAGCGGGCGCTCGTGCGCTCGCACGCGGCCGGGATGGGCCCTCCGGTCGAGCGCGAGGTGGTGCGCGCGATGATGCTGCTGCGCGCGCGGTCGCTCGCGATGGGGTGCTCGGGGGCGCGGCCGTTGCTGGTCGACCGGTTGTTGGCGCTGCTCGGTGCCGGGATCACGCCTTTGGTTCCCGAGCACGGATCGCTCGGGGCGAGCGGCGATCTGGCGCCGTTGGCGCATTGCGCGCTGGTGCTGATCGGGGAGGGCTCGGTGATCGGGTCTGACGGTTCGGTGCTGCCGGCCGCGGACGCGCTCGCTCGCGCCGGGATCGAGCCGATCGAGCTGACCGCGAAGGAGGGGCTCGCGCTGATCAACGGCACCGACGGGATGCTCGGGATGCTGGTGCTCGCGTTGTCCGACCTGACCGCGCTGCTGCGGGTCGCCGACGTGGCCGCGGCGATGTCGGTCGAGGCGCTGCTCGGGACCGACCGGGTGTTCGCCGAGGACCTGATCGCGCTGCGGCCGCAGCCCGGGCAGGTCGCGAGCGCATCGAATCTGCGGGCGCTGCTGGCGGGCTCGTCGATCGTGGCGAGTCATCGATACGGGGATCCGCGGGTGCAGGACGCGTACTCGCTGCGGTGCGCGCCCCAGGTCTGCGGGGCGGCGCGGGACGCGGTTACGTTCGCTTCGGGGGTCGCTGCTGTGGAGTTACGGTCCGCGATCGACAACCCGATGGTCCTGGCGGACGGACGGGTCGAATCGTGCGGGAACTTCCACGGGGCGCCGGTGGCGATGGCGTGCGACTTCCTGGCGGTGGCTGCGGCCCAGGTCGGCGCGATCTCCGAGCGCAGGACCGACCGCCTGCTCGACGCCACGCGGTCGCACGGTCTCCCGGCGTTCCTGGCGTCGGACCCGGGGGTCGACTCGGGGCTGATGATCGCCGGCTACACGCAGGCCGCGCTGGTGGCCCACAATCGGCGCCTCGCCGCGCCGGCAAGCGTCGACTCGATTCCGACCAGCGCGATGCAGGAGGACCACGTGTCGATGGGGTGGGGGGCGGCGCGAAAGCTTCGGCTGGCGGTGGCGAATCTGGGGCGGATCGTCGCGGTCGAGCTGGCGTGCGCGGCGCGCGGGCTCGACCTCCGGGGCCCCTTGTCGCCGGCGCCGGGGACGGCCGCGGCCCTGTCGGCGCTGCGGTCGCGGGTGGACGGACCGGGTCCGGACCGGTGGATGGCGCCGGAGCTGGCGGCGGTCGAGGAGCTGGTGCGCTCGGGGGCGGTGCTCGCGGCGGTCGAGTCGGCGATCGGGCCGCTTGCCTGAGTCGGTGCGCCCCGCTGTCAGCGGAGCGCTTTGAGCGCCGGGTAGAGCGCGCGGAACCGCTCGCGCTGCTCTTTGTAGATCGGGATCCATTCGGGGACGGGCTCGATCTGGTCGCCTGGACGCACGGTCGCCCGGACGGCGGTGTGGACGTCCGGCCATACGTCCGCCGCCACCCCGCCGAGGATCGCCGCGCCGAACGCCGCGCCCTCGTCGACCGCCACCGGCTCGAGCGGCAGTTCGAGCACCGACGCGATGATCTGGGTCCACAGGGCGCCGCGCGCGCCACCGCCCGAGATGCGGCCTGTTCTTGGCTGGCCGCCGAGCTCCTTGGTGAGGTCGAGTGAGTCTCGCAGCGCGAAGGCCACGCCCTCGAGGACCGCGCGGGTCAGGGCGCCGCGGTCGTGGCGGAGGGTGAGGCCGACGAACGCCCCGGTCGCGTCGGGGTCCGCGTGCGGGGTCCGCTCGCCGGCCAGGTACGGGAGGAAGATCAGGCCCTCGGCGCCGGGGGGCCACGCTTCGGCTTCTTTGAGCAGCGTGTCGTAGGGGGTATCTGCGGCCGTGGTGCTGCGGAGCCAGGAGAGCGAGCCGGCGGCCGACAGCATCACTCCCATCGCGTGCCAGGCGTTCGGCACCGCGTGGCAGAACGCGTGGACGCGAGCCTCGGGGTCGGCCTT
>Ga0335078_10004589_pt1 | contig 20448 bp, 21 predicted proteins | sample Lox_Sample_32_FD_206711 | JGI IMG/M metagenome (GOLD analysis project Ga0335078, IMG submission 206711) | Soil microbial communities from Loxahatchee National Wildlife Refuge, Florida, United States - Lox_Sample_3.2 | ecosystem: Environmental > Terrestrial > Soil > Wetlands | place: USA... | reverse complement strand
GGGTCGGACGTCGGCGGCGCGAACTCCCACTCGGCGCCGGCCGGCGCGAACGCGATCGTCAGGCACCCCCGGCCGCGTGCGATCGCGAGCGCGCGTGCCGCCGCGCCGTCGTCCTCGTCGGCGCCAAACCCGACCGCCACGTCATCCGGAGCCGCGAGCATGGAGACCTGGACGGCGAGGTCGCCGCCCTCGCCGGCGATGCCGATCGCCGGCAGTGCGCGCTTGCCGACGATCACCGGATGGACGAACTCGACCGCGACGTGGCGCGCGTCCGACCGCGCCGCCGGCGAGCGGCCGAACGCGATCAGCCGGCCCCCGCGGGCGAACCGCTCGGCCATCTGGTGGCACACGCGCGCCAGCGGTTCGGCCTGGTCCTCGAAGAACCGCCCGTTCGCCTCCGTCCGCTGCGCCAGCAGCGCGTGCAGCCGCTGAGCCGGGTCAGCGGCAATGGTCAAGCAACGGCCTCCTCCGGGGCGCGGGCGGCGATCCGCAGCAGCCAGTCGCGCCACGCCTGCACCCCCTCGCCCGTGCGCGCGCTCAGCACGATCCGCTCGACGTCGGGATGCACGACATCGATGTTGTACAGGAGCTTGTCGAGGTCGAAGTCGAGGTGCGGCAGCAGGTCGATCTTGTTGACGATCACAAGCTCGCAGGCCCGGAACATCAGCGGGTACTTGAGTGGCTTGTCCTCGCCCTCGGTGACCGCGCTCACCATCACGCGCGCGTCCTCGCCGATCCGGAACTCGGCCGGGCAGACGAGGTTGCCGACGTTCTCGACCAGCAGCAGGTCGATCTCGTCGAGCGGCAGCGCCGGGATCGCCGAGCGGACCATGTTCGCGTCGAGGTGACACTCGCCGCCGAACCCGGCGCCGGTGTTGAGTTGGGTGACCGGCACGTGCAGGCCGGCCAGTCGATCGGCGTCGATCGAGCCCTCGACGTCGCCCTCGAGCACGCCGACGCGCACGCCCGGGAGGGCGGCGACCACGCGCTCGAGCAGCGTGGTCTTGCCGGCGCCGGGGGCGCTCATGAAGTTGACGACCTTGACCCCGGCGCGGTCGAAGTCCGCCCGGTTCGCGCTCGCGATCGTGTTGTTGGCGTCGAGCGCGTCTTCGACGATCCTCACCTTTGTCCGATGCACTGCGCCTCCTCCACCTCGATGGCTTCGACCTCGAATTCGTTGCCGCTGGCGATCTCGACATCGCTTCCGCCGCACTGCGGGCACCGGAATGCCGGGATCTCGATCTCCCAGGCGTGGCCACACGAGTTGCACGCCAGACGCACGTCGATGATCTGTTGCTCGAGCCGCGCCCCCTCGCACACCGTCCCGCGCGCGACGAACTCGAAGTAGAACTCAAGCGTGTCCGGGACCACCTGACGGAGTTTGCCAACGCGGAGCTCGACGACCGTGACGCGTCTCCCTCCGGCGTGCTTGACGACCGTGTTGACGATCGCGCTGCTCAGCGACAGCTCGTGCACGGCCCGGTCACTCACTCCGCCGGCGCGGCGAACGCTCCGGACCGAAGCTCTGCGACTGTGTCGACGACCAGGTCCACAGCCCGCTCGATGGCGTCCCGTACCGGCTCCGACAGACCCCAACCCATTTCCTCCACATCAGCCGGCTCGCAGGCGATCACGACGACGCGCCCGGGCCAGGCGCCGACCGACTTTACGAACCGCAGCACGGTCTGGGGGTCCATCGCGTGTGGGTTTATCACGTCGCCGTCCTCGATCCCGCCCGGGACGGACTCCTCGTCGGGCTCCATCACGTACAGCGTGCCGGGCTCGCCGCCCTGCTTGGAGACGTCGAGGATCACCAGCGCGTCGTAGCCGCGCATTACCTCGTAGGCAAGGTCGAGCCCGCCGGTTCCGGCGTCCATCACGTCGACGCCGTCGGGCAGCGCGCGCTCGGCGAGGCGCCGCGCCACCTCGCCGCCGAAGGCGTCGTCGCGGAGCCACGCGTTGCCGACGCCGGCGATCAGGATGCTGCGCAATGGCTCGTCCGTCATGCGTCGATCACCTCCACCTCGGGGGCAAAGAAGTACAGAAGGCGCCCGGTCTCGCGCATCAGGTCCTGCCCGGGATCGTCGTCGATCGTCACGCCGAGATGGGTCTTGCCGTCGTAGTCGGTGAGGATCCGCTCGATCGTCGCGGTGCGCCCGTCGAGCATCCGGGCCTGGATGTCGGCGTCGGGGGCGGGGCGGATCACGACCTTCCCGCCGCGCGCGAACCGCACGCCGTCGACGATCGCCTCGGGCTGGCCGGCGGTGGGGTCCGGCAGTCCGGGCGGCTCGCTCGGTGGCGCGAGCGTCTCGGGGTCGCGGAGCTCGACGCGCCCGTGCAGCGCGATGATCTCCGCGGGAGTCGCCGCCGCGGCGCGCTCGACCATCTCGCGCACCGCCGGATCGGCGCGCTCGATGTCGGCGCGCTCTGAGTCGCTGAGCACCTGCACGTGGAGCAGCAGCGCCTCCTCGATCTCGGTCGAGTCGAACAGGCCGCCGCGGCTCTCGGGCGCGATCTGGGGATGGTCGGGCAGCACGTATGTCGTGCCGAGGACCACGTCGTCGGTCGCGGACGCGAGCACCGGGTAGGTGTTGACGCTGGTCGGCGCGCCGTCGAGTGGGGAGCGGAACGTTCCCGCCGAGATGTGTACGACGATCTGCGTGGAGATCAACGACCGGGCCAGCGCGCCGCCGCGGTCGAGCCCGGCCGGCACGTCAAACGTGTTGTGAACGCAGCAGCGCACGAACAGCGAACCGTCGCCGCGTTCCTCGGAGCGCAAGGTGAACCGCCCGCCGTCGAACTGGGTACTCACGCGCTCGCCGAGCGGGGCCGGCCCGAGCTCGATCCGGCGCTCGGCGGCCTCGTGGCGCTCGCCGCTGGGCGCCAGGTACCGGAGCGTCCCGGACAGCGTCGCGTCAGGTCCGGGATCGGCGACGCACTCGAGCCGGGCGTGGTCGAAGGCTCCCGGGCACTCGGCCGCGTACGCCGGCGGGTAGACGATCCCGAACGGGGTGGGGGTGGCGTTCTTGGTCGCGCCCGGGGTGTACGGATACAGCGCGTAGCCCTCCCACAGCAGCGAATCGACGAGCTCGTCCACGCGGTGGTCACGCATCGGTCGGCTCCGAGAGCATGTCGGAGATGCACGCGTCGAGCGTCGCCAGGCCGCGCTCGAGCTTCTCCTTCTGGAGCGCCTCGAACGTCTGCGAGCGGACCGCGATCCACGCCGTGCCGGGGTAGTAGTGCGCGATCGTCTCCCGCCAAACCGACACCGGCATCCGGAAGTCGATCGACTTCGACCACGGGATCAGCGCCATCTGCAGGCCGCCGTCCTCGCCGGGGTAATAGATCATCCCGTTGAAGTGCAGCGCCAGCGGCGCCTCGCCGTCGGGGAGCGAGTGCAGGTATTTGGCCGCCGCCAGCTCGAGGTCGAAGTGGCACGCGACCGGGACCGTGACCGTGGTCGAGCCGGTGAACGCCGGGACGAGCACGTCGAGCTTGGCCCACACCAGGCTCCGCGTGGTGACCGCCCACCGCTCGGGGGCGCCGAACAGCTCGATCAGCCGCTCGCGGGTGGCGTCGTCGTAGCTCCGCCGCGCCGGCTCGATCATCAGCTGGATCGTGAGCGCGACCATGTACACCTCGCGCCCGGCCGGCTCCGACACGTGGAGGTCGATCGTCAGCATCGGCGCCGCCGCGTACTTGACCGTGCGCGCTCCGAGCACGGTGAAGTCGAGGTCGGGCGGCGCCTCGCCGGCGTCCGGGGAGGTCGACTCGATCCGGGGCTCGATCGTCACGCCGCTGTCGCCTCCGCGCGGAGCTCGTCGAAGAACCGCTCGACCGCCTCGTGGACCCGGGACCCTCCCGAGATCCCCTCCCAGTGGGCCTTGACGGTCCCGGTCAACGCGTAGCAGCGGTCGATCGGCGCGATCGCGTACGTCGGCGGATCTGACATGCGGTTCGCGATCAGCCCCTCGATGTCAGGCTCCAGTCCGGTCAGGACGGGGTTGAGCTCGAGCATCCGGCTCCACGAGTCGAAGTGCAGCTCGCTCTCGGTCGCGCCGCCCGGGCTCGGGTACATCGCGACCACGCATGCGGTGACCGTCGACTCCATGAAGAACGCCAGGCCGATCGGGACCTGAAAGCTCGCCCACAGATCGTCGGGGACGGCGAGTCGTGGAAGCCATACCGTCCGGTTGCCGGTCGGGCGGTAGTCGCCCTCGCCCGAGCGCATCGCCCAGCACGCCTCGCACGCGCACACGATCCGGCGCTCGGACAGCGCCAGCAGGTGGCGGTGATCCTCGGGGATGCCGATGCCGCACAGCTCGCATGCCTCGGTATCCGCGGCCAGCGGCGGGCTCTCCGGCGACGCGCGTGGGGACGACCGCGCCAGGCCGCGCAGCCCGGACACGACCCCGGCCCGCCGACGAGCGTCGCTCATCGAGCCAGCGCCACCTTCACCCGGCCCTCCTCTCGCAGCAGCGGGACCGGCTCGAGTTGCATCCGGTCGTCGTCCATCGACCGACCGGCGGCGGGGAGGAAGAACGACCGCGCGCACTCCGGGCACGACAGCGCGCCGGCCAACAGGAGGCCACCGTGCAGGGCTGCGCCGCAGCTCGCGCAGCGGTCTCGGTAGGCGAGCAGGCTCCCGTCGATGTTGGCGACTACCAGATCAGAGCCCGCCACGCTGACCGCGGCCAGCGCCCCGTCCGCGAGGCCGCCGACCGTCGCCACCTCGAACCACGACGGCGCCGGAGTCGACATCACGACCGGCAGCTCCATGCCGGTGGGCGCGGAGCCGGTGACCATCGGCAGGCCCGTCCCGCCGACGGTCTGCGGGGCGACGCCTTCGACCTCGAGCCCCTCGAGGTCGGGGGCCGCCTCCTCGAGTGCCTGCTTGATCGCGAGCTCGAGCGTCACCGACGACGCCGAGCAGTCCGAGCAGCTGCCGCGGAGGTGGATCCGGGCGATCCCGTGCTCGAGCGAGAGCAGCTCGACGTTGCCGCCGTGGGACTCCATGTACGGGCGGACCGAGTCGAGCGCGGCCTGGACCCGTTGCTCGAGCGGGACCGGATGGAGGTCGTGGATCAGCAGCAGCGTCGCGACCAGCCCGTCATCGGCGAGTGACGCGGCGATCCGCTCGCCGTCGGCGCCCGCGTCCGCCAACGAGGCGAGGATTCGCTCCAGGCCGGCGCCGTACATCTGCACGACCGCGGTCACCAGCTCCTCGGCGAGCCCGCGCGGCACCGACTCGCCGCTTGCCTCGAGCACGGCCTGGAGCTCCTCGACGCGTTCGACGAGCTGCTCGGTGTCCTCCGCGACGCCGTCCGTGTCCATTCGCCTACGCCAATGCTGTCGGGGTGTGCATGACCTTTCGCACCTTCCCCTTGCCGGTGTACATGTGCACGCCGCACGGGAGGCACGGGTCGAACGAGCGTACCGCCCGCATGATGTCGATCCCCTTGAAGTTCTCGGGGCCGTTCTCCTCGAAGATCGGGGTGTTCTGGACCGCATCCTCGTAGGGGCCGGGCGTTCCGTAGACGTCGCGGGGGCTCGCGTTCCACGGCGTCGGCGGGTACGGCTGGTAGTTCGCGATCTTGCCTTCCTGGATCACCATGTGGTGCGAGAGGACCCCGCGGGCCGCCTCGTGGAAGCCGCAGCTGACCGCGGTCTCGGGGACCTTGAAGCTGTTCCAGCTCTTGGTCCGGCCCGCCTGGACCTCCTTCATCGCCCGCTCGAGGTTGTGCAGCGCGATCAGCGCGCTGTAGGCCTGGTGATACGTGCGGGCGCGGTCACGCTCGACCGCGTTGGACTTCTCCGGCACGTTCCACTCGAGCTCCATCTCGGGCATGTTCGGGGAGCGCGGCAGCACCATCTGAATCGAATGACCGGTCGCCTTGGCGTAGCCGAAGTCGACCAGCCCGGCCTTGGCCGTGCACCACTGACGGGCGAACGGGCCGCCGCCGGTGTCACAGCACACATGGGTGTCGGTCCGCTTGTCGTAGATCCGCGGCGACACCACCCAGGTGTACTTGTCGGCGAAGTCGCGCTTCTGCGGACGCGGCAACGTGACCTTGTTCCAGGGGTGGTTCTTGTCGACCGGATTGCCGATCGGGTCGTGGGTGACGAACGTCGGCTCGTTCTCCCACGAGTCGAAATAGGAGGAGCCGAGCAGGATCCGGATCATCAGGTTGATCTCGACCAGGTCCGTGGAGATCAGCTCGCCTCCGATCGCCACGCCCGGGGTGATGTACCGCTTGCGACCCCAGTTGGTCATGTTCCGGTAGTCGTAGTCGACGTAGTCGGGGTCGTCGAACGAACCCCAGTTGACGAGGTTCGTCTCGCGGTACCCGACCATGTCGTAACCCGGAAGCTCCTGGAGGAAGAAGTCGTACAGGTCGTCGTGCATCGGCACACTGCGCTTGACGTAGTCGAAGTACCGCATCAGGCGCACGTAGTAGTCGGTGCACGTCTGATGGGTGATGTCGGCGCTGCAGCCGCCAGGCATGATCGTCGACGGATGGGTGTGACGGCCGCCGAACAGGCAGTACATCTCGCGCGTGTAGCGAGCAACGTGCAGGGTCTCCAGGTAGAACTCGCCCGTGAACGGGTTGAGCGCGCGCATGATGTCGGCGATCGTCTTGTACCCGTGGATGTCCTGCCCGGGCGCCGGCGTGCTCTCCGCCTTGGCCAGCAGCGTCGGGTTGGTCTCCTTGACCATCTGCTCGCAGAAGTCGACGTTCGCCATGCAGTCGTTGAAGATCGCGTGGTCGAAGATGTAATCCGCGGTCTCGGCCAGGTTGAACGCGAGGTCACCGAGCGCCGGTGGCTTGACGCCGTAAGCCATGTTCTGGTTCAGGCAGGAGCAGGTGCAGTGGTTGTCACCGCAGATCCCGCAGATCCGGCTCGTGATGAAGTGGGCGTCGCGCGGGTCGATCCCCTTCATGAAGATGTCGAACCCGCGGAAGATCATCGAGGTGCTGTAGCACTTGAGCACCTGCTGGTTGGTGAAGTCGATCTCGGTGTGGATCCCGAGGCTGCCCACGATCCTCGTGATGGGATCCCAGGACATCTCCTTGACTATCACCCTCTGCTGTTCCGGCGTCTCAGTCGCCATCTGTCTGTCTCCTCAAGATTGGATTTCAGGGTGATGGGGTCGGTTACCAGCGCTTGACGTAGCCGGTGGTGAGCGTCTTGCCCCGGCGGCGCCACTCGGGCTCCACGTCGTGCTTCTTGGCCATTCGGTGACGGAAGTACTTCACGATCGGGCCATATGTGTACTTCGTGATGTTCGCGTTGAGCGCGCCCAACTTGTCCTCGTCCATGAACGGCATGAACTGGTCGGGGAAGCCCGGCATCGTGCATGCCATGCAGATCCCGCCGACGTTCGGGCAGCCGCCGACGCCGTTTACCCAGCCGCGGACGGGAACGTTGCATCTGACCACCGGGCCCTTGCAGCCGAGCTTGACCAGGCAGCGGTGGTCGGCGCCGTATTCGGTGGCGAACTGGCCCTGCTCTGTGAAGCCGGCGCGGTTGCAGCTCTCGCGGACCGTGCGACCGAACAGCCACTTGGGGCGCAGCGCCTCGTCGAGCTCCGGGGCGGGAGCGAGCCCGGCGAGGTGGAGCGCGAGGTACAGGAGCGTCTCGGTCATGTTGTCGGGCTGCGCCGGGCAGCCCGGGATGCACACGATCGGCAGGCCGGCCTTGGACTTCCAGCTCCAGCCGAGGTAGTCGGGGACGCCCATCGCGCCGGTCGGGTTGTTCTTCATCGCCGGGATCCCGCCGTACGTCGCGCACGTCCCGACGGCGACGACCGCGGCCGCCTTCGGCGCGAGCCGGTCGAGCCACTCGTTCATCGTGATCGGCTGGCCGTTCTCGGGGTTCACGGCGAACCCGGTCCAGTGACCCTCGCCGTTGATCTCCTCGTTGCCGAGCGAGCCCTCGATCACGAGCACGAAGGGGTCGAGCTCGCCGTTCTCGGCGTCGAACCAGGCCTGCGCGTACTCCTGGCCGACCGCGTAGTCGACCACCTGGTTGTGGACGACAACCTTCGGCATGCCGGGGATCGCCTGGAGGATGATGTCCTCGAGGCTCGGGTTGGTGGCTGACGTCATCGCGACGGAATCGCCCTCGCAGCTCAGTCCGGTGGTCATCCACAGGACGTGCGCCGTGACCGCCTCGGTCTCCTTCTGCTTCGCGTACGGATTCACCAGCGCCGACATGCCGTCTCCTCTCGCTCTCTCAACAAATCCTCGGCAGCGGGTCACCCACCAGCTGGTCCATCACCCGCTTGCCGCCAAAGCTCGTCTCGACCAGCACCATTCCGGGCGGCTCCGTCCGCACCTCGCCGATCTCCGCCGCCTGCTCGCAGCCGGGCACGGACCGCAGCGCCTCGAGCGCCCGCCCGGCCGCCTCGGCGGCCACGAACGCGACCAGCTTGCCCTCGTTCGCGATGTACATCGGGTCGATCCCGAGCAGCTCGGCTGCCCCGGAGACCTCCGGCCGGACCGGGACCTCGCGCTCGCGCACGATCATCGCCACCGACGACGCGCGCGCGAGCTCGTTCAGAACCGACGCGACGCCGCCGCGGGTCGCGTCGCGCAGGCACCGCAGGTCGGGCCCGGCGGCCTCGAGCAGCGCGTCGACGACCGGCCACAGGCACCGCGTGTCGGACTCGATCTCGGCGTCGAGCTCGAACTCGCCGCGCGCGAGCATGATCGCCGTGCCGTGCTCGCCGATGCTCCCCGAGAGCAGGATCCGGTCCCCGGGTTTCAGCGCCGCCGGCGACAGGCGGGCGCGGGGATCCCGACGGCCGATGCCCGTCGTGCACACGTACATGCCGTCGGCGTGACCGCGCTCGACGACCTTGGTGTCGCCGGTGATGATCTCGACGCCCGCGGCGCGCGCGGCTCGGGCGATCGCCTCGACCTCGGCCTTCAGATCCTCGGCCCCGAGGCCCTCCTCGAGGATCTGCGACAGGCTGAGCGCGAGCGGCCGGGCGCCGGACACGGCCAGGTCGTTGACGGTCCCGTTGACCGCGAGCTCGCCGATCGAGCCTCCGGGGAACCGCATCGGCCTGACCACATAGGAGTCGGTCGTGAGCGCCAGCTCGAGGCCGTCGACCTCGACCGCTCCGGCATCGGCGAGCTCGTCGAGCGCGTCGGAGGCGAACGCGGGAGCGAGCAGGCCCTCGATCAGCCCCTGGGTCGCCTTGCCGCCGGCGCCGTGGGACATGTTGATCCGCTGGTCGCGGAACTTCGCCCGCTTGGCCCGTGCCGTCTCGATGATCCCGAGGATCTTCTGCTCGCGCTCCGAGACGGCCGCGGGATCGCTCATCACACCACTTCTCGCTCCCTCGCAAAGCGTCCGAAGTTGTAGTAAGCCGCGCACGCCCCCTCGGACGACACCATGCAGGTGCCGATCGGGCGCTCGGGCGTGCACGCGGTCCCGAATACCTTGCACTCCCAGGGCTTGATCACGCCCTTGAGCACCTCGCCGCACTGGCACGCCTTCGGGTCGGCGACGCGGACCCCGGGGACGCTGAAGCGAACCTCGGCGTCGAGGTCGGCGTAGGAATGCGAGAGCTTGAGCCCACTGTGCGATATGAAGCCGAGCCCCCGCCATTCGAAGTGCGGACGCAGCTCGAACACCTCGGCCATCACCTCGAGCGCGCGGAGGTTCCCCTCGTACGGGACCACGCGCTTGTACTGGTTCTCGACCTCGCAGCGCCCGGCGGCGAGCTGGCGGAGGATCATCTCGATCGCCTGCAGGATGTCGAGCGGCTCGAACCCCGCGATCACGACCGGCCTGCCGTAGTCGGCGGGGATGAACTGGAACGGCCGTGCGCCGACGACCGTCGAGACGTGGCCCGGGCCGATGAACCCGTCGAGGCGTAGATCCGGCGATTCGAGCAGCGCCCGCAGCGGCGGCACGATCGTCACGTGGCTGCACATCACGCTGAAGTTCGTGAGGCGCTCGGCCCGGGCTCTCTTGAGCGTCAAAGCCGTCGAGGGGGCCGTCGTCTCGAACCCGATCGCGAAGAACACGACCTCGCGATCGGGGTTCTGCTTGGCGATCCGGAGCGCGTCGAGCGGCGAGTAGACCATCCGGATGTCGGCGCCGGCGGCCTTGGCGTCGAGCAGGCTCCCGTTCGATCCCGGCACACGCATCATGTCGCCGAAGCAGGTGAAGATCACCCCGTCGCGGTGCGCGATCGCGATCCCGTCGTCGACCCGCCCCATCGGGATCACGCACACCGGACACCCGGGGCCGTGCACGAGCTCGACGTTGGCCGGCAGCAGGTCGTCGATCCCGTACTTGTAGATCGAGTGGGTGTGGCCGCCGCACACCTCCATCAGCTTGTAATGCCGGCCGGGCTCGACCAGCGACATGATCTCCATCGCGACGGCGCGGCCGAGCTCGGCATCGCGGAACTCGTCGACGAACTTCATGGGGCGACCGCCGGGACCGGCTCGAGCTGGGCGAGTGCCGTGCCGGCGTGGACGAGCAGCCGATCCCCCGGCGCGACCGGCTCGACGAGCGCGGTCTCGACGGTTTCCCGGGCGCCGTCCTGACGGGCGCAGAGCGCGAGCCCGCGCGCGGGGTCGACGCGGACCACGGTCATCGGGATCCCATCGTCGCCGCAGGTGATGCAGTGCTGCGAGCCGCACGCCTCACCGGCTGGGCCGGATTCCGAGCCGGATGCGGCGGCGCCGTTCACTCGATCACGCTGGCCTTCAGCTCCTCGAGCTCCTGCTCGTAGTCCGCCCCCATCCGCACCAGCAGATCGCGGGTCGCCCGCGCCTCCTCCTCGTCGACCTTGGAGATCGCGAAGCCGACGTGGATCAGGACCCAGTCTCCCGGCCCGATGCCCACGCCGTCGTTCTCGGCGTCGAGCAGTCCGACGTTCACGTTGCGGCGCACGCCCGCGACGTCGACTTTGGCCAGCCTATTCAGATCGTCGACGATCTCGATGATCTGCCCAGGGATCGCCAGGCACACGCCGCGTGTTCTACCACTCGATCGGGGCCGATTGTGAAGCTCTGTAACGCGGGTTACCAATGAACCGGGGATCCGGTGTGCCGGGGCGACCCCGGGGGCATAGACTCCGCTGCTCGTCGGAGGTCGGAGAGACCAGAGAGGCTGAGTCGTGTCCGTCGAAGACCGAGGGGTTGTCCAGCCTGGACCGTTGCGGTGGCCCCACCATCCGCAGCTCGCCGGCGACCAGCCGGAGTCGATCGCGCTCTACACGTACCTGCTCGACGCCGACGTCGAGCTGGCCGAGGGGTTCGACGTCCGCACCCGGATCGCCGCCCGGCAGCTGGCGACCGCCCGGGTGCTCCACGTCGGGGTCGGGGCGTGCGATCTCGCGCCGTGGTTCGAGGCCGCCGGGCAGGGCCTCGGGCTGCTCGTCCTCGAGGGCCTGCTCGCGCTCGAGATCCGGGTCGCTGGCCGCACCGCGGCCGAGCTGGTCGGTCCGGGAGATCTGCTCCAGCCGCTCGGGCCCGTGTCCGACCAGCCGCTCGTGCCGACGTGCGGGTGGCGGGCGCTGCGCACGAGCAAGCTCGCGGTGCTCGACGGCGACTTCGCCGACCGGGTGCGGCCGTTCCCGCAGATCACCCGCATCCTGGCTTGCCGCGCCTGCCGGCGCCCGCTCGAGCTCGACGTCCTGCGGGCGATCAGCTCCCAGCCGCGACTCGAGGTTCGCCTCGTGCTGCTGCTGTGGCACCTCGCCGTCCGCTGGGGACGCGTCGAGCCGGCCGGCATCCGGCTGTCGCTCCCGCTCACGCATCGCCTGCTCGGTCAGCTGGTGGCGGCCGAACGTCCGTCTATCTCGCACGCGCTGAAGCGGCTCGCGCAGGCCGGGATCGTGACCGGCACGACCGACGACCTCCACCTGCACGACACCCTGGAGCACCAACTCCAGGCGCTCACCGAGCGCGAGCCCGCACTGGCGGAGCGGTCCGTGTCGAATCCACGAAGGGCCCACCGCCCGACCGGGTAGAGCGTGGTCGCCGCCGCCCGGAATCCGGTGCACGTGCTCTGGCTGACGAGCGGCCTCGGCTGCGACGGCGACTCGGTCGCGATGACCGCCGCCCGCAACCCGAGCTTCGAGGACCTGATCCGGGGGTGCTTCCCGGGCGCGCCGCCGGTGATCATCTACAACCCGCTGCTCGCCTACGAGACCGGGGAGGAGTTCATGCGGCCCTGGTTCGAGGCGGCCGCCGGCAAGCTCGAGTCGTTCGTCCTCGTGCTCGAGGGCTCCGTTCCCAACGAGGAGATCAGCGGCGACGGCTACTGGGCGACGCTCGGCGTCGACCCGGAGTCGGGCCAGCCGATCTCCACGTGCGCGTGGATCGACCGGCTGGCGCCGCGCGCGGACGCCGTGCTGGCGCTCGGCACGTGCGCGGCGTTCGGCGGCATCCCGGCCATGAAGAACAACCCGACCGGCGCGATGGGGCTCCGCGACTATCTCGGCTGGAGCTGGACCTCGCGCCGGGACATGCCGATCATCAACCTTCCGGGCTGCCCGGCCCAGCCCGACAACATCACCGAGACGCTGCTCCATATCGCGCTCCACGTCGCCGGCGCCGGCTCGACGATCGATGTCGACGAGCACGGCCGGCCGCGCTGGCTGTTCGGCAGAACGGTTCAGCAGGGCTGCGGCCGTGCCGGCTTCGCCGAGCAGGGCGAGTTCGCCCAGACGCCCGCCGACCACCGCGGCTGCCTCGTCAAGCTCGGCTGCAAGGGCCCGGTGGCGAAGTGCAACGTTCCTGTCCGCGGCTGGGTCGGCGGGGTCGGCGGGTGCCCGAACGTCGGCGGGATCTGCAACGCGTGCACGATGCCGGGCTTTCCCGACAAGTTCATGCCGTTCATGGACGCGAACCCGCTCCGGCTCCTGTACGCGAAGGGCGCGCGGTTCACCTACGGCCCCGTGCTTCGCCGCCTGCGCCGGCACGCGATCCGGCACTACGACCGGGAGCCGAGCTGGCGCGCGCCCGCGAGCGAGCTGTCGACGGGCTACGAGCCAAAATGGTGATCTGAGATGCCGGTGGCGGTCGTGTTCGTGTGCGAGCTCTGCGGGGCGAGGCCGGACCCCGAGACCCAGGTGGCGCTCGAGCACCAGCTGCTCGATCTCCGCCACGGCGAATACGTCGACGCCGAGCCGGGCCGGTGGCTGACCTGGCACGGGCGCGGGATGTACGGCCCGCAGCGGTACGCCTGCGGAGCGCACCGCGGCGAGCTCAAAGCGCTCGTGCGCGAGCACTACGGCACCCTCGGCTGGCACCCGTGGGCCGAGGGGCCGCATCCGTGGGCGGGGCGGCGGGGGACCGACCGCGCCCGGACGCTGGTGCGCGCGCTCCGCTCGACGTTCGGCGCGCCCGGGTCATAGGAGGCGCAGCGCCCCGGGGTGGTTGCGGCGGGTGTAATCGAGAGCACCTTGCAGTTGCAAGCGGTGGTCTCCCGGACTAGGGTCGCAGGAGTCCGCGGAGTGCTCGCTCGAGCCGTCCCGAAGCGGGTCGAGCCGTCCCGAAGGAGGAGAGCGTGGAAGCGGCGACCGCCGGGAACGGAAACCGACCAGGCTTGCGACTGTTCTGGGCCTCGCTCAGTGCCGGGCAGAAGCGGACGCTGTTGATGATGGTCGCGGTGGTGGGGGGTCTGCACGCGCTCGGCTTTCTGACGCTGATCGCGCTGGTGGCGCCCAAGCGCTACGAGCTTGGGAGCGCGGGGGCGTTCACGATCGGGATCGGCGTGACCGCGTACACGCTCGGCCTGCGGCATGCGTTCGACGCCGACCACATCTCGGCGATCGACAACACGACGCGCAAGCTGATGAGCGAGGGCAAGCGGCCGCTCAGTGTCGGCTTCTGGTTCTCGCTCGGCCACTCGACGATCGTGTTCGCCTTGGCGTTCCTGCTGTCCGTCGGGGTGCGGGCGCTCGCGGGGCCGGTCAACAACGACGACTCCGAGCTGCACCGGGTGACGGGCTCGATCGGGACGCTCGTATCGGGGACGTTCCTGTACGCGATCGCGGCGATCAACGTGGTCATCCTGCTCGGGATCATCAAGGTGTTCCTGGAGATGCGGACGGGGCGCTACAACGAGCAGCAGCTCGAGGAGCAGCTGCAAAAGCGCGGGCTGATGAACCGGTTCCTGGGCCGGCTGACGCGGACAGTGACCAGGCCGCCGCAGATGTACGCGATCGGCGTGCTGTTCGGACTCGGGTTCGACACCGCGACCGAGGTCGCGCTGCTCGTGCTCGCGGGCGGCGCGGCCGGTGCCGGGCTGCCGTGGTACGCGATCCTGTGCCTGCCGGTTCTGTTCGCCGCCGGCATGTCGCTGATGGACTCGATCGACGGGTCGTTCATGAACTTCGCGTACGGGTGGGCGTTCTCCAAGCCGGTCCGCAAGGTGTTCTACAACCTCACGATCACCGGGCTGTCGGTCGCGGTCGCGCTGGTGATCGGCACGATCGAGCTCGGCGGGCTGATCGCTTCGCGGTTGAATCTGTCGGGGTCGTTCTGGAATTGGTTTGAGAACATCAACATCAACCTCCTCGGGTTCGTGATCGTGGGCATGTTCGTCGTGACCTGGGTGATCGCGCTGTCGGTCTGGCGCTACGGGCGGATCGAGGAGCGTTGGTCCGAGCACCTGGGTCCGACCAGGCCCGCCGCCTGACCGCCGCGGGCGATGATGTGAGGCGTCGTGACGCTTTCTCCCGACGCCCCGCCGCTCGCGTTCGCGAATCTCGCGGAGGCGATCGGTGCCCTGCGCGGCGCCGGCCTGCGGATCTCCACCCCGCGCCGGCTGGTGCTCGAAGCGCTGTTCGCCGCGCCAGGTCCCGTGTCAGCGGCCGAGCTCGCCCGCGAGCTGTCGCTCGATGAATCCTCGGTCTACCGCAATCTCGAGGTCCTCGAGCAACGCGGTGTCGTCCGCCATGTCCACCTTGGCCACTCGGCCGGCCTGTATGCGCTGGTCAGCGACGACGTCGTCGAGTACCTGTGCTGTGAGCGCTGCGCCAAGGTAACCGCGGTTCCACCTGGTCGCCTCGACACGATCCGCGAGCGGATCCGCGACGAGTTCGGCTACACCGCCCGGTTCACCCACTTTGCGATAGTGGGGCTTTGCCCTGACTGCGCGCGACAGCCGCACGCCGGCGCAGCGCGCCCCCCAGACACACCAGCCCCACCGTCAGACACCCACCGTCAGACACCCACCGGCATGTGAACAAAGCCACCGCGAGGCGTCGCCCTCGCTGAGTGATCCGGCTGTGGCCCGACCGCGTATGGGTGGCGACAAGTCCAACTCGCTCGCAAAGGAACGCCACTCACATGTCCGAGGGGCACGCAGGTCTCGGCACGGATCGCAGACATTTTCTCGGCAGGGCGGCCGCTGGTGCCGGCGCGATCGCCGGGATCACCGGGCTGCAGGCGCTGATGCCGTCGCTCGCCGCCGCCAAGGCGGCCGGGCCGACGAACGGCGACGTCGCGATTCTCGGGGCGGCTCAGATCGCCGAAGCGCTCGCGGTCACCACCTACACCAACATCATCGACAAGGCGCCGTTCTTCCGGCGCCTGGAGTCAGACGACCAGGGGTACCTCAAGGCTGCGCGCCAGGAGGAGATGTCTCACTACCTGCTCGAGCAGAGCGTGACCGGCAAGCCCTCGCCGTTCACCACGTTCTACTACCCGTCGAAGATGTTCTCCGACGCCCAGACCACGCTGAATGTGCTGGTCACGCTCGAGGACGCGTTCATCGCCGCCTACCTGGTCGGGGTGCGGAACTTCAGCACCGCCGACCTGCGCGTGACCGCAGCGCGGATCATGGGGATCGAGAGTGACCACCGCACGCTCGCGCGCGTGGTCGCGCCCGGCGTCGCCAAGCGTGACGGCGGCCCGATCGAGAAGGTGACCGGCATCCAGGGCAAGGCCGAGAGCGTCGACCCGCCCAACAACAACGGCTACGAGCGCACGCTCAAATGGACTGACATCGGCCAGGCCGTCACGGCCCTGACGCCGTTCGTCGACCCGACCGCCGCCGGCAAGGCCGGATTCGACACGGGCAAGCCGTACCACTTCAAGCCGTTCACGCCAACGCTGCCCGAGCCGCTCGGCGGGTTCCACTCGTTCGCCGGGTAACCAGACGCGGACCCGGCGTCCGTCGCCGTCGGCGGCGTCGCCGGGTCAGCGCCACCATGGCCGGCGGCGTCGCCGGGTCAGCGCCACCATGGCCGGCCGCGGAGCTTCGCCACGGCCGCCGCCGGCCCGGTGAGGTCGGCAAGGTGCTCGCTCAGGTGGTCGAGGTGCTCGCACAGCCAGACGCCGTAGTACGAGCCCGATGTGCTGTCGACCTTGCCCGCCGAGGCCAGCGACGGCGGCTCGAGTTCGGACACCGCCCTGTGATCGGGCTCGCCGACCTGCTCGGCGAGCTCCTCGTACCAGGATGCGAGCGTCGCGGTGCGGCGCTCGAGGATGGCCCGGGCCGCGTCGAGGCCGGTGGCGTCCCCGGGCATCTCCGCCACCGCGTGCGCGGTGAGGCGCAGCCGGAGGGAACCGCCGACGAGGCGCCAGAGGTCCTGCTTGGGTACATGCTTGGTCCCCTGCTCGGCGAGGAACCCGCGCAGCCCCTCGTCGAGGCGTTGCCCAGCGGTCGCGGCAGCGGTGGCCGTGTCGGGCTCGTCGGCGCGCGCTCCGGAGGCCCACTGCACCGCCTGGGTCAGGTACGCGGCGCCCGTGCGGAACGCGTCGGCCAGATCGTCGCCGACGACCGCGGCCACGCCGCGCGGCCAGAACAGCGTGCCGACCACGACGCTCACCGCGCACCCGATCGCGACGTCCTCGATCCGCACCACTCCGACTTTCCATCCGACCGGGACGAGCAGGTTGAACAGCACCGCGATCAACACCGTGAACGCAGCCTGACCGATGGCGAACGGCGTCGTGCCCGGCGCGTACGCGGCCACGAGCACCGCGATCGGGAACGCGATCCACAGGGCGGTCTCGTCGGTTCCGATCGCCAGCACGAGCGCCCCGCCGATTACGAATCCGAGTGCGGTCCCGGCGAGCGCCCGAAGCGCGGTGGCGCCGGTCGCCGCCGCGTTCGTGCGCAGGACCGACAGGGTTCCGAGCACTACCCAGAACCCGTGCTGGACGGTGGTGGCGTCGGCGATCGCGACCGCCACCGCGAGCGCCACCGCTCCGCGGATGCTGTTGACGAACCACACCGACCGCACGCTCGCGTGGGTGTGCGCCGCGGTGGCGACGCTCGACACCCGCTGCACGGTCCGCGCTGCGGCGTTCGACCCGGTGTACCAGCGGCGGCGCCGGGCCTCCAACCATTCGGGATCGACGAGGCGGGACGCGACCATCGTCTCGTAGGCAACCCCGATGACGGCGACCGCGACGGCATTCGAGTGGAACGAGATCTGCGCGGCTTCGTGGCGGCGGGCGGGCTGCACCGCAGGGTGCTCGAGCTGGGCGATCGCCGCCACGCGGCAGCGCTCGAGCCGATCGACGTCGGGACGCGCGTCGCCGCCCGCCAGCAGCGACGCCGTGTCCCGCAATACCGAGCTCGAGGTCGCGACCAGCTCGATGTCACCGGCTGCCGCGCTTCTGAGGTCGTGTCGCTCGCGAATGGCATCGGAGATCAGCGCCGTGCACCACTCGAGCAGCTCGAAGCAGTTGGCGAGCGCCTGGTCGGTCGCGGCCAGGCCGGTCGGGCGGTACGGGGTACCGGTGAATCGCGCGATCAGCTCTCGCTTGGCGTCGAGCGCGGCAGCGAGGTGCTCTTCGGTCGGCTCGCCGTGCAACGCCGCGTCGAGCACGTCGGCGAGCTTCCCGGCGAGCGTCGACGCCGCGGCGCTCAGCTGGTTGCCGCCGTTCGAGCGCGGCGAGAACAGGAGCACCGCGGCGGTGCCGGCTACCGACGCCATCCACCAGCCGATCAGGCGGTCGGGGATCATGCTGACGGTTCCGAAGGATGCCGCGGGAAGCACGTACGTGAGCAGCGCGCCGGTGACCCCGGAGGCCGCGTTCGGGCCGGTGATGCCCGCGAAGAACACCGCGAACGTCACGGGCACGGTGACGATCGCGGCGAGCACGGTCGAGGAGCTGACGAGCGTGGCGATCGTCAGCAGCACGCTTCCGGTGATCGCCAGCGCGAGGTGCGCGACGAGCTTGTCGCGCCAGGTCCCGGCAAACGACGCGAGCACGAGCGTCGCGAAGCTGCCGAATGCCGCGAACGTCGCCATCTGGACGTTCCCGATCACCTCGTGGGTGAGCGCGAACAGCCCGCAGGCGACGACCGCTGCCCGGACCGCGCGGTATGCGGCCGGGACCGACCAGCGCGGGAGCCAGCCCCGTACGTTCATCTCGCGCTCAGCGGATCCGGAGCCTTGACAGGAGCGATTGGTGGCGAAGGCGAGCTGCGACCTCGGGATCCTCGCGCAGGAGCGTCCCGGTGACCTCGTCGGAGACTCGCTCGGGTTCGACGCCGCATTCGGACAGCAGTGTCGCAGCTGGGCTTTGGAGCTTCGCGGAGGTCGCGGCGAGGAGGATGTGCTCGGTGCGCGGACACCGGTGACCGAGCGATTGCGCGATCGTTCGCGCGCGTTCGAGCAACCGCTTGGTCTGGGGTGCGACCCCGAGCGATCCGCCTGGGCGCGGCGCACGCGTGCCGAGCCGATCTTGGATGCGCGCCCTGACCAGGTCGGCGGTGATCCCGAGCGCGCCGAGCGACCGCGCCGCGAGCTCGTCCGGCTGACCGAGCAGCCCGAGGATCAGGTGCTCGGGCCTGACGTGCTGGTGGCCGAGCGCCCGCGCCTCATCGGCGGCGGCGTTCAGCACGGCGGCGCCGGCGCCGGTCAGGCCGAAGGGTGCCTGGCCGGGGGAGGGATCGGCCAGCGCCGCGAACCGCTGGTGGGCGGCCTGCTTGGTGGTCCGCAGGCAGCCGCCGATCTCGGTCCAGCTGGCGCCGTCGGCTCGCGCCGCATCTACGAAGTGGTCCAGGAGCTCGTCGCCCCGGGCGCGGAGACGGTCGGCGAGCACGGTTGCGGCGGACAGCCGATCGAGCGCAGCGCCCGGGGGGATCTCGGCCTTGAGCTGATCGATGTCGGGAAGCCCGGCCACAAGTTGCGTCAAGGCTACCTTGACCGCGCGCGCGCGTCAAGGTAAGGTTGACGCGAGCATCCGGCTTCGGGTCGATTGCGAGCCACGGCTCGCGCCCCGAGGCGAGGACGTTGCCGGCATGCAGATCGGTCGAGAGCAGCACGCTGCGATCGGTGGTGGCCGGCGCGATGCGGAGGATCCGAGTCCCGCGTGCGCGAGGCCGGGATCGAAGTCGCGGGAGTCGTGCTCGAGGCGGAGCTCGAAGTCGATCGCCCACCGCTCGCAGATGTCCTGGAGCGAGTCCCCGGTTGCGCTGGAGCGGGGCGAGCGCGAACGCGATCGCCCCGGTCACGACCTCGATCGTCTCGGTGATGATCGGGCCGTCCGGCCCCTCGCCGGCGTACACCGCGCAGCGGTCGAACGTGCCGCAATCGACATAGCCGAACGGGTGCCCGCGGTTGCGCGCAAGGTAGCGGTACGCGCCGGTCTGGATCGCGCCGCGGAACGCCCGTCCGGTGGCCTCGTCGGCGTGGGCGAGCATGTCCGCGGGCCATTCCGGTCCGCCGAGGTACCTCCGGGTGTCGGGGTCCTCGAACCACGGCGCCACCGTGGCGAGATCAGCGCTGGTGAGTGTGGTCAGCGTCACGCCGTCCGGAGCGGTCATGTCTCGAGCTTGGCCAGGTACCGCTCGGCCTCATTCTGGCCGAAGTGCTTGGCCCAGCCGCCGGGCGTCGCGTCGTAGGAGGGGTCGCGGAGATTCGGGTCGGCGCCGTGGGCGAGCAGCAGTTCGATCAGCTCGAGGTTTCCGCGCGCCGCGGCCTCATGTAGCGGGGCGGATTCGTGATACGGATCGAGGCGGTTCGTCGCGTTGACGTCGAACCCGAGGTCGATCAGCAGCGCCACGCCCTCGACGCTGCTCCTCTGGGCTCCGCGGACGAGCTGATCGGGGTACTGCCGCTTCGCCTGCTCGGGCAGCGCCGGGTTGTTGGCCAGCAGTCGCTGCACCTCGTCGCGGTCGCCCTCGGTGGCGGCCTCGAGGAACGCATACAGGGGAGTCGCTCCCGAGGTGGCTCCGGCGGCGCGGAGCAATTCGGCGCACTCGCGGTGACCTCGCAGCATCGCCTCCTCGCGCGGCGTCCGGACCTCGTACGCGTGGTTCCGTGTGCCCCGAGCCTCCGGATCGGCGCCGTTGTCCAGCAGCAGCCGCACGTGGCCGGCGAATCCGGAGCGTGCGGCGGACTGCAGCTGTTCGTCGACCATCTCACGCGGCGTCGCGTGCACGGGAGCGAGCAGGCGGTGCCACCGTCCGCCGTCGCCGGTCCCGAGTCCGTGCTCGAACAGCAGC
>Ga0335078_10004587_pt1 | contig 20449 bp, 17 predicted proteins | sample Lox_Sample_32_FD_206711 | JGI IMG/M metagenome (GOLD analysis project Ga0335078, IMG submission 206711) | Soil microbial communities from Loxahatchee National Wildlife Refuge, Florida, United States - Lox_Sample_3.2 | ecosystem: Environmental > Terrestrial > Soil > Wetlands | place: USA... | reverse complement strand
CCAAATCGGCCGAGGCGAGGAAGGTTGCGGAAGCCTGCCGCTAGCTCGGGACCGGCACCCGAAGCAGCAATCATCCAGCGATCGCCTGGGCGAGGATGCGGCCGAGCGCATCGCCGCCGGCCTGCCGCGAGAAGTGGCGGCAATAGCGCTCGTACGCGGCCGCCCCCAGGGCTGCAGCGGCATCGGGGTCTCGCTCGATCGCGGCGACGGCGGCAGGCACGTCGCGCGCGATATCCTTGACGAGGAGCCCCGACTCGCCGTCGACGACATAGCCGCGCACGCTGCCGAAATCGGTAGCGATGATTGCCTTGCGATGGCGCATCAGGCGCAGCATCACGCTTTGCCCGGAGGCGCCGGTATCGTGCTTCAGCGGGATGATGCACGCCTTCGCGTCGCGCAGATAGGCGTCGAACCGCTCGCTCGGCAGGTCGCGCAGGACGGTGACGTTGGCCGGCAGGTCGATGGCGTCGAGTTCCTTGTTGAGCGCCGAGCAGACGATGATGAGCCGCGCCGGGACCGTGCGGAACGCCGCGATCAGCGCCGGGTAGTCGCGATTGCTGTAGCCGCCCGCGAAATAGTATCCGCCATCGTCGGCCGGCGGCGGGGCAGGGTCGGCCGCGCCGGACCAATCGCCATAGGGCAGGAAGTGCAGCCGGTCGCGATCGATCCGCAGACGGGCCTCGTAAAGCCCGACCTCCCATTCGCTGAACACGATGTAGTGGTCGCCGCCGCCGTCGAGCCGGCTCAACGCGCGAAACACCGGAAACCAGCGCGGCGAGCGGACATGCCAGCCGAGGCAGAACGAGGTGTCGTAACGCACGAGACCGAGCCGGCGCAGGAGCTTGATCAGATACGAGATCGGCCCGATCGCGATGACGACGCGGCTGCGCCGCAGGCGGCCGAGCGAGCGGACCAGGTCGCACGATTGCCGCGCCAGCCCGCGCAGATGCGCCCATTTGCTCTGCGCGCGATGAATCTCGTAGTCGCTCAGCTGGACGACGTCAAAGCCGAAGCGCTCGCTGATATAGGCGCTCATGTCGGGAAACGCGTTGCGCCCCGGCTGAACGAGTACGCGCGTTCCGGCATCGGCTGCGGCTATGGCCATGGCACCGATTTATCGGCGCCAGAGCTTAAAAAACGATGGAGTGGCGCGGCGCGCCGACGGCGCCCGGCGCGGGCGCGCGCTAGCGCGTGAAGCCGAAAATCGCCGGCACCGGGTCGTGCGGCGGCGGCCGGCCGACGACCGCCGCACCCGACCAGCCCAGCCGGCGGCGGCGCAGCGCACGCACCGGCCTCGGCCGGCCGAGAAATTCGCCGAGCACGCTCTCGGCGAGCCTGCTGCCGACGGGCTGCTGGCCGGCGCCGAGTCCAGCAATCAGCACATTGTCGGCGAGGATGTTGATGCGGCGCGGGATGCCCTCCGCCGCCTCGGCGATGCGCCATGCCGCGCTGGGCGACATGATCTGGCCGAGCTCGGAGGCGCCGCTTTCGAGCAGCCGGTGCTCGATGTATTCGAGGCTTTCGCTTGGGCTCAGCGGCGCCAGCCGGGCGCGCAGCGCGACCCGTTGGTTGACCTGGCGCATGTCGCGCCGCGCCAGCGTCGCATCGAGCTCCGGCTGGCCGACCAGCACGATCTGGATGAGCTTTTCGCGGTCGGTCTCGAAATTGCTGAGCAGGCGCAGGAATTCCAGCGTGTCGGCCGGCAGGAGCTGCGCCTCGTCGATCATCAGCACGACGGTGCGGCCGCGCTCGAAAATCGACAGGAGCTTCCAGTTGAGCCGCGGCACCGCAGCAAAAAGGCTGGGCGGGTCCCCCTCGCCGAGTTCGCGGCAGATATGCGCCGCCATCTCGAGCGGGCCCACCCGCGGCATGAACAGGTAGATGATCTCGAAGCTGTCGCTGCGTGCCTGGTCGAAAAACGCGCGCACCACGGTGGTCTTGCCGGTGCCCACCTCACCGGTGCAGACGATGAACCCCTTGCGCGTCTCGATTCCGTAGACGATGGTCGCCAGCGCCTCGCGGTGCACCCGGCTCATGTAGAGCAGGCTCGGATCGGGCGTCACCGCGAAGGGCGGCCGGTGCAGGCCGTAAAACCGTTCGTACATCGGCCCCCCTTGCGGCTGGGTGCCGCGCCCGGCGGGGTCGGAACATCCACCTTCTGCGCCGGCCGATGCAGCGAGATAGGACAACGGCAACCATGATGACAAGCAGCCGCGTCAACCGCGCCGCGAGGCGCCGGATTGAGCAGGATTAGTCAGCCAGATCAGCGCCCTGCGGGGCGATCCTCGGACGTAGTCGGAAGAACGGGCGGCGCACGCGCAGCCAGGCGGCGTCATAGGCCGCCAGCAGATTCGGCACCGAATACTCGAATGCCACCGTGCTGCGCAGCCGCTGCCGGCCGAATTCGCCCATCTGCCGGCGCCGCGCCGGGTCGTCGAGCAGCGCGGCGATGCCGCCCGCCATCGCCCGCGGATCGCCGGGCGCGACGTAAAGCGCCGCCCGGTCCGCCGAGACCCGCGCTTCGGTCAGCTCGCCGACCACGATCGGCAGGCCGAAGAACATGTATTCGAGCACCTTGTTCATCGTGCTGCGGTCGGACCAGCCGTTTTTCGGCAGCGGGTCGACCGCGACGTCGCCCGACGACAGGATACGGCACAGCAACTCGTCGCTGACGATGCCGGTGAAGGTGCACAAATCGGCGACGCCGATCTCGGCGGCCAGCGCGGCGACCGCGGGCTGGTACGTGCCGCCGCCGATCAGCACGCAGTGGAAATCGTCGCGGCCCATCTCGTCGCGCAGCGCCGCCAGCGCGCGGACGAGGTTGTCGACCCCGTCCTGCGGGCCCATCTCGCCGAGATAGACGATCAGGTGCGGCTTGCCCTGCATGAAGGCGGGATCCGGGTCGTAGAGCTTGAACTTCGCCAGCGACGGCGCCGAGCGGACGATGAAAATGTCATCGGGCCGCTTGCCGCCGCGCTCGGTCGCGATTTTCTTGTAGCTCTCGTTGGTCGCGACGACGATCTGTGCGGCGCGAAAGCTCAGCCGCTCGAGCAGCAGCAGAACCGACATGATCAGCCCGTCGCCGGCGCCGAACTTGGCCGCCGCCAGCTCGGGCGAGAGGTCGCGGTGATCCCAGATGAACACCTTGCCGAAGGCGCGCCACAGCCACGCGATCGGCCAGTAAATCTCGGGCGGGTTGCAGATGTGGAGAATGTCGAACCCGCGCCCGAACAGCGCCACGCGCAGCGATAGCAGCAGCGTCGCGCAGAAGCACCACAGCGACTCGGCGATAAAGGCGAGCTTGCCCTCGCCCTCGACCGGGCGCCAGTAGCGGTAAATCTCGACCCCCTCGCGCAGCTCGCGCGACAGGTCGTAGCCGCGCCCCTTCGGACAGATGAAGCTGACGGTATAGCCATGCGCGGCCAGGGTCGTGGCGTGCAGCCAGGCACGCCGGTCGAACGGCACCGGCAGGCCTTGCAGCACATAAAGGACGCGGCGCTTCGCGGGGGTTTTGTCCATCCGACGGGATGGTAGGCAAGAGCGGTAAACCGCCGGTTAGCGCCGCCCGGCGACGGCGAGGTGCGGCAAGCCGCCTGGGGCGATCGGCTACTTCGCCGCCGCGGGTTCGCGGGCGCGGCGGGCAGGGGTGGCCACCGGCGCCGGCGGCCGGTTGCCCTTGGCCAGCACCACCTCGAGCGCGGTGCGGATCTCGGCGAGCTTGTCGGGGTGCTCGACCTGATGGCCGAACAGGTTCTTGACGTAGAACACGTCGACGACCTTCTCGCCGTAGGTCGAGATCTTGGCGCTCGAGATCTGCAGGTTGAGGCGGGTCAGTTCGCGGGTCAGCTCGTGCAGCAGGCCCGGCCGGTCGCGACCGTTGACCTCGATGACGGTGTGGGTACGGCTCGCCTGATTGTCGATCAGCACTCGCGGCGCGACGGTAAAGACGCTGGTGCGGCTCTGGATCGCCGGCGGGCGCGCAAGTTCGCGGTCCGCGCTCACGTCGCCGGTCAGCACGCGTTCGAACACCACCGACATCCGCGCCAGCTTGTCGGCGCCCTCGATCGCCCCGCCGTTGTTGTCCTGCACCCAGAACGTGTCGAGCGCCATGCCGTTGGTCATGGTCATGATCTTGGCGTCGACGATGTTGGCGCCGCACATCGCGAACGCGCCGGCGATGCGCGAGAACAGGCCCGGGTGATCGGCGGTGTAGAGCGTCACCTCGGTCACCGCGCGCTGCGCGTCGATCCGCTTTTCGACGGTCAGCGGCGCGCCGCTGCGGTCGGCCTCGCGCATCAGGCGCGCATGGCGCGCGTGCGTCTCGGCGTCGAGCGAGAGCCAGTAGAACGGATACCCGCGGGCGACGAAGGCGGCAAATTCGAGCTCGGTGAAATCGGGCAGGAGGACGCGCGCCGCGGTCTGGGCGTCGGCGATGCGCGAATCGCGCGCGCCAACGGTGAGGCCGCCGGAAATAACGTCCCAGGCGCTGTGATAGAGCTCGCGCAGCAGCGCCGCCTTCCAGCCGTTCCACACCTTGGGGCCGACCGCGCGGATGTCGGCGACGGTCAGCACCAGCAAAAGCTTGAGGCGCTCGGGCGACTGCACCCGCTCGACGAAATCGCGGATCGTCTGCGGGTCGGAGAGATCGCGCTTGAAGGCGATGCTGCTCATCAAGAGGTGCCAGCGCACCAGCCATGCGACGCTTTCGGTCTCCTCGTCGGTGAGGCCGAGGCGCGGCCCCATCTTCAGCGCGATCTTCTCTCCGAGTTCCGAATGGTCGCCGCCGCGTCCCTTGGCGATGTCGTGCAGCAGGGTCGCGAGGTAGAGCGCGCGGCGCGAGACGATTGTCGGCGCGATCGACGTGGCGAGCGGCAGCTCGTCCTTGAGCGCGCCCTCCTCGATCTTGCGCAGGATGCCGATCGCGAAGAGCGTGTGCTCGTCGACCGTGTACACGTGATACATGTCGTATTGCATCTGCGCGACAACGCGACCGAAATCGGGGATGAAGCGTCCGAACACGCCGGCCTCGTTCATCCGCCTGAGCGCCGTTTCCGGGTCCTTCTTCGAGGTCAGGATCGCGAGGAAGAGGCGGTTCGCCTCGGGGTTCTCGCGCAGCTCGCCGTTGACCAGCCGCAGCGAGCGGGTCGCGGCGCGCAACGCGCGCGGGTGGATGTCGAGCTCGTGCTCCTGCGCGATGTGAAAGAGGCGCAGAAGCGCGACCGGATCCCGGCTGAAGAAGTCTTCCGATGGGATCGTCAGCCGGCCGCCGTCGAGAATGAAGCCCTCCAGCCCCTTCGAGCGGCTACCCCATCGCAACCATGAACCGAGCCGACGCTTGCCCTGCTGGTCGACCTCCAGGACCGCGCAGAAGATGCGCGTCAGGTCCCCGACGTCCTTGGCGACCAGGAAATAGTGCTTCATGAAGCGCTCGACGCCGCGGCTGCCGGTGTGGTCGCGGTAGTTCATGCGCTCGCCGATCGCTTGCTGCATGTCGAAGGTCAGCCGCTCCTCGGCGTGGCCGGCGACGTAATGCAGGTGGCAGCGCACCGTCCACAGGAACTCCTGGGCGCGCGCGAAGCGCTGCGACTCCTCGGCCGAGAGCACCTTCAGCTCCACCAGTTTTGCGACGTCGTCGATCCGGTAGATGTATTTCGCCAGCCAATAGAGCGTGTGCAAATCGCGCAGCCCGCCCTTGCCTTCCTTGACGTTGGGTTCGAGCTGGTAGCGGCTGTCGCCGACCCGCTTGTGGCGCTCGTCGCGCTCGGCGAGCTTGGCCTCGACAAATTGCGCCGCGGTGCCCTTGACGATCTCGCTGTCGAACCGGTTTTTCAGTTCGGCATAGAGCTTCTGGTCGCCCCACAGGTAGCGCGCTTCGAGGAGCGCGGTGCGGATCGTCAGATCGGTCTTGGCATAGCGCAGGCACTCGGCGATCGAGCGTGTCGCGTGGCCGACCTTGAGCCGCAGATCCCACAACAGGTAGAGCAGATACTCGACAATCTGCTCGGTGTGCGGCGTCTGCTTGTAGGGCAGCACGAACAGCAGATCGACGTCGGAATAGGGCGCCATCTCGCTGCGCCCGTAGCCGCCGACCGCGACGACCGCCAGTTTTTCGCCTTCGGTCGGGTTGGCGGCCGGATAGATGCGCTCGGCGACGAAATCGAAGAGGGTGCGGATGAGCTGGTCGATCAGGAACGACTGCTCGGCGACGCAATTGGCGGCGCTGCCGCCCGCCTCGAAGCGCCGCCGGATCTCGGCGCGCCCCTGCTGCAGCGCCTCGCGCAGCGGCGCGACGATCGGCTTGCGGTCGGGTGCCCCGGCATTGACGCCGAGCGCGCCCAGCGCATCGATAAGCGCGCGCCGGTCGATGATCTCGCGTTGCTTGACGATGGCGGGCGGAGGCATTGCGCTCGTCGGCCCCTAAAGGTGGCCGCCGCCGTTGACGTTGACGATCGACCCGGTGGTGAACCTCAGATGGGTGACGCAGGCCAGCACCGCCAGGGCCACGTCCTCGGCCTCGATCTGACGCTTGAGCGGCGTCGCCATTGCCGCCTTCAGCATCGCCTCCTCGGTGCGGCCCGGCACGAAGCCGGTATGCACCATGCCCGGAGCGACGACGACGACGCGGATTTCCGGGCCCAGCACGCGCGCCAGCGCCATGCTCATCGTGTCGAGCGCGGCCTTGGAGGCACCGTAGATGATGCTGCTGCCCGAGCCGCGCTGCGCGGCGCCCGACGAGATATTGACGATAACGCCGTCGCCCGAAGCCTTGAGCAGCGGCACGAAAGCGCGGATCGTTGCGAACGGGCCGCGCACGTTCGCGGTCAGCACGCGATCGATCAGGTCGTCGTCGAGCGCGACCAGGTCGTTATGCGGAACCATGCGGGTGAACCCGGCCGAGTTGACCAGCACGTCGCAGCGGCCGTACTCGTCCTTGACCGCGGCGGCGACGCTCTCGATTTGCGCGGTGTTCTCGAGCGGCAGGTGCATCGCCTTGTGGCCCTGCCCCTTGAGGGCGGCGACCACCGTGTTGGCGCGGTCGATCCCCTGGTTGTAGCCCACGACGACGCGCGCCCCGGCTTCGGCGAAGAGCCGCGCACTCGCCGCGCCAATGCCGCTCGACGCGCCCGTCACCACCGCGACCTTGCCATTGAGCCTGCCGTCAGCCGCCATTTCGTCCCACTCCCTTGCCTGGGCGACGATCATGCTACGCGGGCCGTGCGGCCATTGCCACCGCGATGCGGCGCCGCTCGGCCGGGTGGGCGGCGTCGGCGCTCAGCGCCGCAGCACCATCATCTTCTTGATCTCGGCGATGGCCTTCGCCGGGTTGAGGTTTTTGGGGCAGGTCTTGGTGCAGTTCATGATCGTGTGGCAGCGATAGAGGCGAAACGGGTCCTCCAGCGCGTCGAGGCGATCGCCGGTCTTCTCGTCGCGGCTGTCGGCGAGCCAGCGATAGGCCTGGAGCAGGATCGCCGGCCCGAGATAGCGCTCGCCGTTCCACCAATAGCTGGGGCAGGCGGTCGAGCAGCAGAAGCACAGGATGCACTCCCACAGCCCGTCGAGCTTGGCGCGCTCGTCCTCGGACTGCAGGCGCTCGCGGTCGGGCGGCGCTGCGCTCTCGACCTGCAGCCAGGGCTGGATCGAGCGGTATTGCGCGTAGACATGCGTGAGGTCGGGAACGAGATCCTTGACCACCGGCATGTGCGGCAGCGGGTATATCTTCACGTCGCCCTTGATGTCCTCGATCGGCTTCAGGCAGGCGAGCGTGTTGGTGCCGTCGATGTTCATCGCACACGAGCCGCAGATCCCCTCGCGGCACGAGCGACGAAAGGTCAACGTGGTGTCGACCTCGTTCTTGATCTTGATCAGCGCGTCGAGCACCATCGGCGCGATCTCGGCGAGGTCGACCGTATAGGTGTCGATGCGCGGATTGGCGTCGTCGTCGGGGTTCCAGCGATAGATATGGAAGCGACGCGGCTGCTTCGGGTTGGGCGGCGCCGGGTGGGTGTTGCCGGCGCCGATCTTCGAATTGGTGGGGAGGGCGAATTCGGCCATCGCGCGGCCTAGTAGGAGCGCGCTTTGGGAGGAAAGGCCTGCACCTCGTTCGACAACGTGTTCATGTGCACCGGCCGGTAGCCGAGCGTCACCACGCCCTCGTCGTCGAGCCAGGCGAGCGAATGCTTCAGCCAGTTCGCGTCGTCGCGCTCGGGGTAATCCTCGCGTGCATGGGCGCCGCGGCTTTCCTTGCGGTTCTCAGCCGAATGCAGGGTCACGACCGCCTGCTCCAGCAGGTTCTCCAGCTCGAGCGCCTCGACCAGGTCGCTGTTCCAGATCATCGAGCGGTCGGCGATGCCGAGATCGCCAAAGCCGCGCGCCGCCGCGCGAATCTTCTCGACCCCCTGCTGCAGCACCTCGCCGGTGCGGAACACCGCACAATTCTGCTCCATGACGAGCTGCATCTCGTCGCGGATCGAGCCGGTCTTGCGCGCACCCTTGGAATGCCGCACCGCGTCGAGCCGCGCGAGCGACTCCTCGCCGCGATCCGGTGGCAGCGGCGCATGCGGCATGCTCGGGCGCACCAGCTCGACCGCGCGGTGCGCCGCGGCGCGCCCGAAGACGACGATGTCGAGCAGCGAATTGCAGCCGAGCCGGTTGGCACCGTGCACCGAGACGCAAGCCCCCTCGCCGACCGCCATGATCCCGGGCGCGACCGCGTCCGGGTCGCTTTCGGTAGGGCGCAGGACCTCGCCGCGATAATTGGTCGGCACGCCGCCCATGTCGTAATGCACGGTCGGCAGGATGGGGATCGGCTCGCGGGTCACGTCGACCCCGGCGAAGATCTTGGCGGTCTCGGAAATGCCCGGCAGGCGCTGATGCAGCACCGCGGGGTCGAGGTGTTCGAGATGCAGCAGGATGTGATCCTTGAGCGGCCCGCAGCCGCGGCCCTCGCGGATCTCGATGGTCATCGCCCGGCTGACAACGTCGCGCGACGCGAGGTCCTTGGCATGCGGCGCATAGCGCTCCATGAAGCGCTCGCCCTCGCTATTGGTGACATAGCCGCCTTCGCCGCGTGCGCCCTCGGTAATCAGACATCCCGCGCCGTAAATGCCGGTGGGGTGGAACTGGATGAACTCCATGTCCTGCAGCGGCAGCCCGGCACGCAGCACCATGGCATTGCCATCGCCGGTGCAGGTATGGGCCGAGGTGCAGGTGCGGTAGGTGCGGCCGTACCCGCCGGTCGCCAGGATGACCATGTGGGCACGGAAGCGGTGGATGGTCCCGTCGGACAAATCCCACGCCATCACGCCGCGGCACACCCCCTCGTCGTCCATGATCAGGTCGAGCGCGAAATACTCGATGAAGAAGTCGGCGTTGTGGCGCAGCGACTGCTGATAGAGCGCGTGGAGGATCGCGTGGCCGGTGCGGTCCGCGGCGGCGCACGCACGGTTGGCCGGCGCGCCGTCGCCGAAATCCTGCATGTGGCCGCCGAACGGGCGTTGGTAGATCTGGCCCAGCGCGGTGCGCGAGAACGGCACGCCGAAATGCTCGAGCTCGATCACCGCGGGGATCGCCTGACGGCACATGAACTCGATCGCGTCCTGGTCGCCGAGCCAGTCCGACCCCTTGACGGTGTCGTACATGTGCCAGCGCCAGTCGTCGTTGCTCATATTGCCGAGCGCGGCGGCGATGCCGCCCTGCGCCGCGACGGTGTGGCTGCGGGTCGGAAACACCTTGGTGATGCAGGCGGTCTTCAGCCCCTCGACCGTGGTGCCGAGCGTCGCGCGAAGACCGGCGCCACCGGCGCCGACGACGACGACGTCATAGGCGTGCTCGATGATCGGGTAGGCTGCAGGCATAATCGACTCCGCCGGTTTCCGTCAGGCGCCCAACGCCAGCTGCAAGACGGCGAGGACGCCGCGCGCCACGAACACGATGCACAGCAGGCGCACCACGGTGATCGCGGCGAGCTTCAGCCCCTCGCTGTGGACGTAATCCTCGATCACGACCTGCAGCCCCAGCGCGGCGTGATAAAAGCTCGCGACGATCAGGAGGATCATCAGCATCGCCGGCATCGGGTGGTGCAGCCAGGCGACCAGCGCTGGGCGGTCGCCGCCGGCCAGCTCGATGACGACGACGACAAACCACAGGGTGAGCGGGACCAGCGCCACCGCCGCGACGCGCTGGCGCCACCAATGCTCGACCCCTTCCTTGGCTGAGCCGAGGCCGATCGCACGGCCGAGCGGAGAGCGCAGGCGAGCGTCCGACATCAGTGGCTCCAGCCGGCGATCCCGGCGATCCAAGCGATCACGGTCAAAACGCCGGTCCCCGCGAGGACGAGACGACCGCCCGAATAGACGCTCGCCAATTCGAGGCCGCGCCCGGTGTCCCACCACAGATGACGGATGCCGTTGCAGAGATGGTAGAAGAGCGCGACGCTCCAGCCGAACAGCAGCAGCAATCCGAACCACGACCCGATGAAGTGCTGGAACCCGACATAGGGCTCCGGACCGTCGGCGGCGGCGCCCAGCCACCAGACCAGGAGGACGGCGCCGACACTCAGCGCCACCCCGCTCGCCCGGTGCAGGATCGACATCACCGAGGTCAGCTGCCAGCGATAAACCTGCAAATGGGGCGAAAGCGGCCGTGGGTCGGACATCATCGGCTCTTCTGCCGCCGAAAGTGCGCGACGCTTGACTTAGACCCGGCCTTGCCGGGTGTCAACCGAGCCGGGCCGGCGCGAAGCTGTTGGCTGATATGCCCTTTGGCGGCGCGATAGGGCACCGCCCGGCGGCGAGCCGCAAACGCAGCCGCTGGATGGCGGCCCCCGATTGCGCTCATATGGCGGCCCTGGCGGCTGTGCCGAACATCGCCAGCGAGGGGAGATGGCCACCGCGGGTCCGCGCAACCTGATCACCGACGTACCCGGCATCCTGGTCGGCCAGGCGGAGCATCGCGCCGGCCGCACCGGCACGACGGTGGTGCTGGCCGAGGCACCGGCGATGGCGGCGGTCGACGTGCGCGGCGGCGCCCCGGGCAGCCGCGAGACCGCGCTGCTCGACCCCGGCAACCTCGTCGAGCGGGTCGATGCGGTGGTGCTGTCGGGCGGCTCGGCGTTCGGCCTCGACGCCGCCGCCGGTGCCGCCGATTGGCTCGCCGAGCACGGCCGCGGCTTCCCGGTGCGCGATGTGCGGGTGCCGATCGTGCCCGCGGCGATCCTCTTCGACCTCGGTTTTCCCGGCCGTCGGCATTGGCGCGGCGTGCCGCCCTATCGCCGCCTCGGCCGCGCAGCGATCGAGGTCGCCGGGCGCGATTTCGCGATCGGCAATGCCGGCGCCGGGTTCGGCGCCAAGGCCGGACGGCTGAAAGGCGGGCTCGGCAGCGCCTCGCAGCGTCTGCCCGACGGCGCCGCGGTGGGCGCGATCGTCGTCGTCAACAGCTGGGGCTCGGTCGTGCGGCCCGATTGCGGCCGGTTCTGGGCGGCGGAGCTGGCGCTTGGGGGCGATATCGACCCGCAGCCGCCGATCCCCGACGCGCCGCTCGATCTCGACGATTTCTCCGCTTGCGGCGGCACCGTCGCCGGTGCCAACACGACAATCGCCGTGGTGGCGACCGACGCGTCGCTCGACAAGGGCGGCTGCCGGCGCCTCGCGATCATGGCGCAGGACGGGCTGGCGCGGGCGATCCGGCCGGCCCACACGCCGTTCGACGGCGACACGGTGTTCGCGCTCGCGACCGGAACCGGCGCGCCGACCGGGCCCGCGACGCTGATGCGGCTGGGCACGGCCGCGGCCGATTGTCTGGCGCGCGCGATCATGCGCGCGGTGGTGGAAGCGGAGCCGCTCGGCGGCATGCCGAGCTGGCGGCGGCGATACGGGGGGCGCTAGGCCGCGCTGCGCGGCAGGTCGGCCGCCGGGTTCAGGATCGCGCGGTCGGGCGGGAACACGACGGTGACCGCGGTGCCCGCGCCCAGCGTGCTCTGCAGCCTGAGCCGGCCGCCGTGCATCTCCATGATCGCCTTGACCAGCGGCAGGCCGAGCCCGGTCCCCTGGTGCTGCCGGCTGAACGACGAATCGACCTGCTCGAACGGCTTCAGCACCCGCTCGAGATCGTCGGCGGGGATGCCGATCCCGGTATCGGCAACAGTGACCGCCAGCCCATCCTCAAGATCGAAGCGCCCGGTGACGGTGATTAGGCCGCCGGCCGGCGTGAACTTGACCGCGTTGGTAATGAGGTTGAGCAGCACCTGCTTGGTCTTGCGCTCGTCGCCGCGCAGCGGCGGCAGGTCGTCGGCGAAATCGACCGCTTGCGAGAGCCCGGCGGCGTGGATGCGGGCGACGGTGAGCTGGCTCACCGAGCGCATGATGTCGCGCAGATCGAAGACGTCTTCGGAAAGCTCGATCTTGCCCGCCTCGGCCTTCGAGAGGTCGAGGATGTCGTTGATGATCTGCAACAGATGCGTGCCGCTCGCATGGATGTCGCCGACATAGGAGCGGTACTGCTCGTTGCCGAGCGAGCCCAGCACCTCGCGCAGCATCATCTCGGAAAAGCCGATGATCGCGTTGAGCGGGGTACGCAGCTCATGGCTCATCGTCGCGAGGAAACCGGATTTCGCCTGGTTGGCCGCCTCGGCCTCTTCCTTGGCCAGGCGCAGCGCCTCGTAAGCCGCTTCGCGGTCGCGCAGCAGGTCGACGCGGTCGAAGCAGCGGTCGAGCACCGCGAACAGCGACTGCGGGTCGACGGTCTTGTCGAAATAGTCGTAGGCGCCGCGCCGCAGCGCCGCGATCGCCGTCTGGGTGTCGAGCTCGGCGGTCATCAGCACGCCGATCAGCTCCGGCCGCTCGCCGCGCAGCAGTGCCAAGAGGTCGATCCCCGAGGCGCTGCCGAGCCGCAGATCGATCAGCGCCACCGGCGGCGGTTTTATCCCGTTCGCCCCGCGCACCGCGGCGAGCGCCGCCTCGGGCGTGGCGGCGACGACCGAGAGGTAGCCGCGCGGCTCGAGCAGATCGGCGAGCGACTCGGCGAAATCGCCGTCGTCCTCGACGATCAGCACCGCGCGGTAGGGCTCGGCGGGCGTGCTCATGCCGCACCCTGCGGCAGCCAGCACGCGTGACGTAACTTCATTGCCTCGGCGCTCGCGGCAACCCGGATCAACCGCGTATAAACGGCTTCCTTTGAAGAAGGATTAACGTGCCCGCATCGGTTGTGCGGGAAAACCGCCAGGCGCTGACTAAAACCGGTTAAGCAGCGAGCCGAATCCGTCGATCCGGTCGGCGATGCCGTTGCGGCGCAGCGCCAACCAATATGTCGCGGTGTTGATCGCCAGCACCGGCTTGCCGAGCCAGAACTCGGCGATGCCGGCGAGCCGCGCCATCGCGAGGTTCGTGCCGACCTGAACGACCGCGTCGACATCCGGCCCGTCGACTCGCAAAATCGCGTCGCGCAACTCGGCTTCCCCGACATGCGCGTAGAGCACCGGGCTCGCGCCTTTGAGGCCGAGGAGGTTGACAATCTCGTAGCCGCAATCGCTGAAGAACCGGCGCACCTGCTCGTCGGCGACGGGCATGTACGGCGTCACGACGCCGATCCGCCTGGCGCCGCACCGGTCGAGCGCCTGGCGCGCGGCATCCGACCCCATCGTCACCTTGACCCCGGCGCGCGCCTCGACGCGCTCGCGCAGCCGCTCGCTGCCGTCGAGCCCATCCCAGAACGTCTCCGACGACATGCCCATGATGAGGTGGTCGGGCTCGCAGGTCATCACCCGGTCGATCGCGCTGATGATCTCGCGCCGCACGTTGTCGATCAGGCGCGTGAAGTCGTCGTCGTTGCGCAGCGGATCGTTGGGAATATGGATGCGGCCGAAATGGTTGGTGACGCCGGCGGGCCGCATCGCGTCGAACTCAGGCTGCACGATCGTGTTGGTCGACGGCGCGATGACGCCGAACTTCATCCGCCAGCCGAGCGCGTCGGGCATCGCAGCCTCCTCCCGCTAGGCGCCGATCACCCTGCCCCGGCAGTCGCCGAAGCCGATTGTCGCGTAGCCGGCGCGACTGGCCCGGGCGCGCAGGATCGCCTCGTCGCCATTCTCGAGAAAGGTGCGGGTCTCGCCCGACGACAGCGCGTTCGATTGCTGGCCGTCGCGCGACAGCTCGCTCAGGCTGCCCCAGCCCTCCGGGGTCGGGCCGGAGATCGTGCCGCTGCCGAACAGTTCGCCCGCCTCGAGGTTGCAGCCGTTGCAGGTGTGGTGCGCGACCATCTGCGCCACGGTCCAATAGAGGTCGAGCGTGTTGCTGTGCGACATGCGGTGCGGCGCCAGGCCCTTCTCGCGCATGGCCGAGGTGAGGATCAGCGCCTCAAGGTCGATGTCGAAGGCGCCCGTTTGCTGGTCCGCGTCGTCCCACAGATAGGGCAGCGGTTTCGGGTCGCCCTCGGGGCGCGCCGGTTGCGCGACGCGGAAGGGCGCCAGCGCCTCGACCGTGACGACCCAGTTCGACACGGTCGAGCCGAAGCTCTTGCCGAGAAACGGGCCGAGCGGCGCCGATTCCCATTGCTGGATATCGCGCGCCGACCAGTCGTTGACGAGGCCCAGCCCGATGATGTGCTCGCCCGCCTCGGCGATAGGGATCGGCTCGCCCTGCTTGTTGCCGGGGCCGATCCAGACCGCGAGCTCCAGCTCGTAATCGAGCTTGCGGCACGGCCCGTAACTCGGCGCGTTCTCCTCGGGCAGCTTGCGCTGACCGCCCGGCCGGCGGATCGGCACGCCCGAAGGCTGCAGCGACGAGGCGCGGCTGTGATAGGCCACCGGCACGTATTTGTAATTCGGGCCGAGCGGGTCGTTGGGGTTGCGCCGGCGTCCGCCATTGGTCGCGTGGTGAATACCGGCGAAGAAATCGGTGAAGCTGGCCACGTCGGCCGGCACGTGCATCTGGCAGGCGCGCTGGTCGTGCAGCAGGCCGGTGACGCCGCGCGCCTTCGCGGCATCGCCGCCGTCGCTCGCCAGCAGGTCGAAGACCCGGCGGCGCAACGCCCGGCGCGGCCCCGAGCCCAGCGCCATCAGCGGGTTGAGCGAGCGGCCCGAAGCGGCCTCCGCCGCTTGCGCCGCCTCGCCGGAAAACAAACCGGCGACGAGCGCGGCACGGATGTCGAAGATCATGTCGCCGATCGCGATGCCGCCGCGCGGCCGCGTATCGGGCGCGGTGGCACCCGGCGGCGTGAACACGCCGAGCGGCAGGTTCTGCAGCGGGAAGTCGCCGTGGCCGTTGGCCGAGGCGACCCAGCTCTGGCGCTTCGCGTCGTGGGTCTCGTCGATCGGGCTGGTCATCGCGGGCGCCCTCCATGCGCGGATTGTTGCCGTTGTCTTAGCCGGCAAGCGGCGGCCGCGCATCTGTAAATCGTGCGCTCGATCAGGGGATCGCGGCGGCAACCGCGCCGGCCGCCGGCAGCCGCACCGCGACCAGGCCGAGCGCGCAGGCCACGATCTGGGTGAAGACGACGACCCCGACCATCGCCGAGGGACCTTCGTGCGGCAGCACGCCGACCGCGAGCGTTCCCAGCGCCGAGACCGCCATCTGCAGGAAGCCGATGAACCCCGACGCCGTACCGGCGACGCGGGGATAGACGCTGAGCCCGGCGGCCATCGCGGTCGGTTGGCTCAGGCCATTGCCGATCGAGCTTGCCGCCATCGGCACGAACAGCGCCCACGGGCTGAGCCCCGGCCAGACGCACCAGCCCGCCATCAGCACGCCGGAGGCGAGCGAAAGCGCGACCCCCGAGACGACCATGCCGCCGGTGCCGGCCCAGCGCGCGAACCGCGCCGCCGCGGCGTTGCCGAGAATGTAGGCGATCATCGGCAACAGGATCATCACGCCATAGGCGCTCGGCGGCTGGCCCAGCGTCTCGGACATGAGGTAGGGCGCGGTCGCGATAAAGGTGAACCACGATGCGCTCGTGAAAGCGGTGCACAGCGCGAAGCAGAGTACGGCCGGCGAGCCCAGCAGCAGCCGGTAGGAGCGGCCGATCGCACCGAGCGCGAGCGGCACCGGCTGGGCCAGCGTCTCGTCGAGCCGGACGAGCGTCCAGCCGAGCACGGCCGCACCGAAGCCGCCCATCACCACGAACATCGCGCGCCAGCCGAACCATTCGGTGAGATAGGCGCCGATCGCCGGGCTGACCGCGGGAGCCAGCGACATCGCCATCATCACCAGCGCAATACCGCGCGCCGAACCCTCACGGTCGTAGGTGTCGCGAATGATCGCGCGGCCGAGCACCAGCCCGGCGCAGGCGCCGATCGCCTGCAGGACTCGACCGACGATCAGTGCCGCGAGCGACGGGGCGCCGCCGCACAGCGCCGTTCCCGCGAGGAACAGCGCGAGCCCGGCGATCAGCACCGGGCGGCGGCCGAAGCGGTCGGAGACCGGTCCGTAGATCAGCTGGCCGGCAGCAATACCGAGAAAGTAGAGGGTCAGCACCAGCTGCACCTCTGCCGCGCCGCGGCCGAACGCCGCGGCGAAGACGGGCAGCGCCGGCACCACCATATGCAGCGCCGCGAACCCGGTCGCAGTCGCCGCCGCGATCAGCGACAGCGGCGGGGGCGAACGCCCGGCCCGCAACATGATCTGCGGCGACGGCTCCACGGCGGCGGCGGAGGCTTTGCTGTTTGCGGAACTCATCCCCGAGCGCGATTGCCGCGTCGACGGCCGCAGCATAGAGCAGGATCGCGCCGACGGGGAACCGCCGGCGCCGGCAGGTCAGCTCGTCTTGTTGACGACGACGACCCGGCGGTTCTCGGCACCGCGCGGATCGGCGGGGTTCGCCAGGTCGCAATAGCCCAGCCCGACGACCTGCAGGTGGTCGGGGTCGATGCCCGTCTGCTTCGCCAGATAGTCCTTCACCGCCTGCGCCCGCTGCAGCGACAGCTCGCGGTTATAGTCGAATGTGCCGGTCGCGTCGGTATGGCCCTCGATGACGAAGATCGAATCGGAGAAGTGGTCCTTCAGTGTCTTGCCGAGGGTTTGCAAGATGGCGATGGCCTCCGGCCGAAGTTCGGCCGAACCGAACTGGAAGGTGACCCACTTCAGCGAAACGGACGGATTGCCCGCCGCCGCCGACGGGGCGCACCCGGGCCTCGGCGCGGCACCCGTCGCGGCGGCCGGTTCGCGCTCCGGCGTCGAGCTTGGGGCTGGCGGGGAAGCCGGCGCGGCGCCTGTCGATGTCGGGATGTAGTGCTTCTCGGACTCGGCGGGCTTCTCGCCCGGCACTGGAATCCCCTGCTCGTGGCCCTTCAGCGCGGGCGGAACCGGCGTCAGCTGGTTCGTCATTTGGGTCTGGTCCGGCGGTCCGGCGGACTCGGCCAAGGCCGCTGGCACCATCCCGGCGCTCAGCGCATAGCCAAGCGCGGCCGCGGCCATTGCCGCAAACTTCGTCATCGCACGCCTCCCGGATCTCCCCCCAATCCACTGGGCTTTTTATAACGATGATCGGACGGCCGGCCTCGAGGGCTAGCCGTCCGATCGACGGTCCGTTTCAAACATCCCCCGCGGCGACGGTTCCCGTCGGCGGGGCGCCTGCCGTCAGCTCGCCGCCTTGTTCACGACGACGACCCGGCGGTTCTCGGCACCGCGCGGATCGGTCGGGTTGGCAAGATCGCAATAGCCCATCCCGGTCACCTCGAGGTGGTCGGGATTGATGCCGAACTGCTTGGTCAGATAGTCCTTCACTGCCTGAGCGCGCTGCAGCGACAGATCCTGGTTGTATGCGAAGGTTCCCGACGCATCGGTGTGGCCTTCGATGATGAACGTCGCATCCGGGAAGTTCTCCTTCAGCGTCTTCCCGAGGGTCTGCATGACCTCGATCGCTTCCGGCCGCAACTGCGCCGAGCCGAACTCGAAGGTGATCCACTTCAGCGATAGCGCGGGCTTGTTGTCTGCCGCCGAGACGCAGCCCGGCATCGACGCCGTGCTCGCCGCCGTTGCCGCCGGTTGACGCGCGGCCGGGGCCGGCGTCGGCTGGCTCGGGGTCGACGCCGTCTCCGGCGCCGTCGAGGTCTTGATGTATTGCTTTTTCGGTTCGATGACGGGAGCCGCGCCACCGATCGGCAGACCCTGATGCCCACCCTGCAGTGCCGGCGGCACCGCCCGCAGCTGCTCGGTCATTTGAGCCTGATTCGGGGCCCCCGACTGCGCGAACACCGTCGCGGGCGCCGCCAAATTCACGGCGCAGCCAACAGCGAAAACAACCATCCCAGGAAAGCTTTTCATTGCCTCTCTCCTACCCACCCCCCAGGCTATTGCCAGTTTTCCGCGCGCCCGGGGGCGGAGCAAGACGGCCTTCCCCTTGCCGCTCGCGCCGCGATTCCCGTACGCCGCCCTATTATGTACGAAGGCCTAGGCCAAAGCAGTGTGACATTAGTCACTTTGATATAAATTGCCACAACAATTCCCGATGTTACAAACCATTGACCATATTTGGCGACCGCGCTCCGACGCGGCTTCGGCAACGCCGCGCCCCGCCACCTGCAATCGATCCTCGCGTGGGCAAGAGGATCAGATCTCCCGCCACCGCATCAAACGGCGAGATTCAACATCAAGCCCCGAGGGGAAATCGCTCGGACTATCGAGTATGTTAGAATTTATTGTCGTGACCCGCGGCGCGGCGCTGTATCGGAGCGCGTGAATCTTTGGCCGAAGAATGCAGCGTCTTTTCCTGGCAGTTCTGATCGGCGGGCTCCTGAGCGCCGCCGCGGTCGCGCCGGATGGTGCCCGCGCGGCGACCAATGCGGCCGGCGAGGCGGCCTTTGCGCGCGGCGATTTCGCCCGCGCCGAGGCGGAATGGAAGCCCGCCGCCGAGAATGGCGACCCCGACGCGGAATTCGGCCTCGGCGAAGTCTATGAGCAGGCCAAGGGCGACTATCCCACCGCCGAGCTCTGGTACGGCAAGGCCGCCGTGCAGGATAACGCCAAGGCGAAATATCGCCTGATGCTCATCTACATGGCAGGAAACAAGCAGTTTCCTCCCGATCTCGCCAAGGCGTATGGCTGGATGCTGCTCGCGGCGGACGATCGGGGGCAGCCGCCCGCGTTCGCGGAACTGCGCAGCCAGCTCGAGGCGCATCTGGGCGAACAGGCGCGGGCCGACGGCCGGAAGTTCGCCGAAGCCTGGAAGGCCGCGCACGCCGCGCCGACTCCGCCCCCCGCAGTCGCAGCGCCGAGCACGCCGACGCCGCCCGCCGCGCCGAACCCGGTACAGCCCGTGGTCGTGCCGCCTCCTGCCGCGCCCAACCCTCGCGCCGAACTCGACGAGGCGCTGAAGGGCGTCGATTGCGCCCCGATCCAGGTGGATTCAGCGGGCGGTGTCTTGAAGGTCTCGGGCAGCGTCCCCGACGAGCAGATCCGGACGAAGCTGCTGACGATCGCAACCCGCGCGCCGGCGGACCAGCGCCCCGAGATCGATGTCGCCGTCATCCCGCCGCCGCTGTGCCGGTCGGTGACGCAGATCGCCAATTTCCCGCATGACGGCCTTGCCAACGCGAACGGGATCAAGCTGACGCTGCTCGGCGACAAGGTGCTTACAGAGGGTCAGCCGATCCAGGTCGAAATCCAATCGCAGGTCGAGTTTCCCGTGATCTTGCGCGTCGACTACTTCACGCTCGACGACCAGGTGCTGCATATGTGGCCCAACCAGTTCACCCCCACGACGCAGGTCGCCGCGGGCGAGACGCGCCGGTTTCTGCACCGCAAGCCCGAGGGCGCGGACCGTGACTGGCTGGTCGGATCGGCCCCCTTCGGCACCGAGTTGATCGTCGCCGTCGCGACGCCGCGTCCGCTCAATCTGGGCAACCGGCCGCCCTCGGAGGCTGCCACGGCCTATCTGCGCGACCTGACCGCCGCGCTGCGGCAGGCCCGCGCGACCGGGCAGCAGACCCTGGTCGCGACCACCTACATCCACACCGCGCCCCGCTGACGCGCGACGCCCGCGATGGCGAAATGATCGCGGCACGCACCGCCAGGATGCGCGGCGGCACGCAGTAGCCTGCCGTCGGGGTCAGCGCCCGCGCCGCAAGGCAAATCCCGCTGGACAACGGCTTCGCTTGCTAATTACTGTCCCGCCGAATCAACCCACGGGAACGTAAGGGTATTCCTCAACCTGGCGGACAGAGGTTCGCGTATGGCGGCGGTCGATCTGAAATCGCTGGTCAGCCGGCTCAACGAGCTCTGTCGGCGGGCCCTGGAAGCGGCCGCAGGGCTCACCCTGTCGCGCACCCATTACAATGTCGAAATCGAGCACTGGCTGCTAAAGCTGGCGGACGCGGCCGATGGCGATCTGGCGCTGATCCTGCGCCGTTACGAGGTCGACGTCGGGCGGCTCCTGGCCGATCTCAACCGCGCGCTCGACCGCATGCGCACCGGCAATGCGCGCGCCCCGTCGCTGGCGCCGGATATCGTCGACCTGACCAAGC
>Ga0335078_10004586_pt1 | contig 20451 bp, 14 predicted proteins | sample Lox_Sample_32_FD_206711 | JGI IMG/M metagenome (GOLD analysis project Ga0335078, IMG submission 206711) | Soil microbial communities from Loxahatchee National Wildlife Refuge, Florida, United States - Lox_Sample_3.2 | ecosystem: Environmental > Terrestrial > Soil > Wetlands | place: USA... | reverse complement strand
CATTACCCGCCTACTTCAATGATAATGGACAACCTTCCCAATCAACAAATCCACAGATCGCACGTCTAAAACCTCTCCCAAAACCATCCCGAATGAAATCTCAAGATACTCTATCTACATCAGGAACCAATTCCTCTACTCCCTCCGACGACGATGAATGTATCCCACCCAGAGAATTCGAAACACTCGCACTAAAGGAAATCGAGCCACTTGCTCCATTATATCTTACGGCCCTCGAAGCAGATGAATCACCAATAACCGAAGACCTCCCCCTCCGCCAAACAAAAACTCCCCCACCATTACCAACACGACCGCCTCTCTCCTCCCGACCATCCTCTACTTCCGTCAATTCTGAACCAGCGACGGTAATACCAATGAGTTTATCCTCGACGCCATCTCAGGACACGTTAATTGAGGAACCGTCGCCTTCGTCTCGGATTAAACGGGTTGAACAGTGGAAGAAACGACTTACGGTTGCGAGGGAGAAGTTACTTGTCAATGAATGTGGGGTGGAGATTTGGACGTGGCGGGTTGGGCAGGATGTGGAAAAGATTTGCGAAACTTTAATCTTGAAGGAGCAGAAACGGAGAGAAGGTGAAGGACGTTTTCATGGGTTTGGGAATAGTAGTGAATGGGATACTTCGGATACCAGCGTGTTGGTTTGATCCTCTGGGCATAGTACATATCGTTTTGGTATTTATCACAGCAATTTGGGTCAATCTGGTTACCTTCCATGATCGTGACTTAGGGGTGAATTGCGAGACGTATAACATTTCCAGGGGTAACACAATATTCCTCGAATGGGAATATTGAAATTGAAGTAAGGTTGAAAACCATGCGGATTAACTTTCGTATTTCGGGACCGGAGATGGATGGCCTGTGCCGCTTTGTGTGAGGTAATGCTAGAAAGTTACCACTGGCACTCGAAACAAGGTTCGGGACTGCATATCCGTGAACTGGACCAGTCAAACGTCGTGCTACCTCGCAATAATAGTAACTCGAAAACTCAAAATCATTAGTTACTACTAGTTCCGCCAACTGCTCCATGTTCTTATTTACTACTATAAAAGTCCACCATTTCGCAAGGGTTCATGGGGATCAAAGTTAGTCCCAACTGTGTAATACTTTCTCAATTTTAAGAAGGCAAATTTGTTCATTCTCTGCCAGATGGACGAATTCCAATGGTACTTCTCTCAAAGCCTAATCTCACTGACCAAGGTCTCCTTTTCAGGATTCCCGCTGCCATGAGCGCTCAGGGGAATCATCGTCACCATATCAGACGTGCCAAGCCAAACCTCAATCAGATTCAACATGTTATTCTCAAGTAATATACGAAGACGGGGAGGGATTGGTTATTGAAAACATGTCGTCAGATCTTGACTTGAATATCCTTGACAATTTCACTGACAGTCGGGTCGTGGGGATGATCCCCGAGATCGACGGCGGTGGCGAAATGTCTTCGCTTGTCCAATAGTGTCCGTCTTTGTCAAATATTCAGACTGATATGTTGCCTGGCCTTGCCGGGGGTGATGCAGGACAATGGCATGCCGTCGCGCCACTCCCTTACGAACTTCCCTCCATGTTCCCTATACCGAAATCGGATTGAAACTCATCTCTGAGGTGCCGCAGATCATGGCCGAGCGCCAAACGGGTCCACGAAGTGATCGCCAGCCCGCCGCCCATCCCTGCCGCAACACAACGGAGATTGTTCAAAAGAAGAGGTTGCTCGAGGTTATGTTTCGATTGGTATTGACGGTAGGACTCGCAAAGATAAGGGTCCAGGGCAAAAGGACAGAATGAATATGGGCGATAATTCGGAACTTTGAAATGTTCCCGTTGTCGACGATATCGATAGAAGATATACTGCACATTTACAATCTGATGAGGTAGTGTATCTTCAAGCAGCTCAGTGATATCTGTGAGCTTTGCGCTAAAAAGAATGCTATCTGTTCCACAAAGTTGCCGCCCCCTGGGGTTTGTTGCGTAATGAAATAATTGCTCGGAGTATGAGCAGAACATATGGAATTATGAGAGATGTTGTGAAAGCGAATTTACGAGAAGAGGTACTAGCTAGCCAATATTGAGTTCTAATCTATGAAAACCTCCCAACGTCAGCTCATGTAATTGACCCACCTACATTCTTTACATATTCAATCGTTTGTGAGTAGAAAAATCCGAAATATCAATCCTCGCAAGTACACATTTGGGATGGGTTCAGTTTGGATAGATACAGGCGATCGCGGCCATGGATAACTCCTGTACTGTCTGAAAACCGCTTCGTGACCTCAGATTGAAACGACACTCCAGCTGGACAACAAACAGAGCGGAAATCAGGCGACGTTGGAAATCACGAGGAGCATGCACTGGTTGCATAAATCAAAAGAATAAAAGAATGTAAATACATAAATGGTGATGATCCTTTACCTGACTTTATTTAAAGAGGCTGAATTGGCAACGGAAAGAGACGCATGGGCCGCTCTCTGACATCGGAAGTTCGGCGAACTTCAGTTGTGATTTTTGAAATCGGTTGTGTAACCATGGCTGTACAGTCGGATTATAATTAGAGTTGCGATCTGCATGACACTGGGGAAAGAAACTTCAGTGCCACCTCATCGGTGGCGTGAATGTGGTGGGACAGTAGCTATTCGCGCTATCCCGCGCCGAATCGTGATGGTATAATTTAGGTTATGTTTTGTTCGCTCTTATAATTTGCAAAGAGCTAGGAGAAATATATATCTTATAGCCGAGGAACGGAACATATCTTTCTATAGCGGGACATTGCGCTCAAAGCACGTGCACCTGTCTTCAACCATGAACCATCAAAGCGTGACAGTGCAACGGTTGAAATGATAAACGGGGAAAACTCTAAATGCCAGACCCCCGAAAAAAATGGGATGCAACTTGTAAAATCCGTAATTTGAACTGCTATGAGTACTGCTATCTTATCCGAGCCATCTCTACATCAATTAAATATGAGAGGCATGCACCCTATTCGGCATCCGTGAAATTATTTCGGCGAGTGGAAAGTTAAACCCCTTTTTTCCTTGGAAAATGGACAATAAGGATAAACTCCATAGTTATTCAGAGATCCCCTCGGATCCAGTGCCAGGTATATTTGATCGCAACACTAAGTCTCCTCTTACACTTTACTTCGTTTTATAAATTCCCCATTCCCCTCGTGTTCATAAGCATCAACAACAATTCCGGATCCCAATCTTCGCTAGCTCTCAAACTTCAAGCTGAGGGGAAACTCGCGGTTGACTATTTGGATGGAAGCCCTTCGATCGTAATACTTCCAGTAAAACCGCATCTGACTTTGCCAGTTTTCCTTTTCAGGATCCCCGCTGCAATGAGCGGCCGGGAAATTTACCATCAACTGAGAAGTGCCCGCGCGAACCTCAATTGACGAATTCTGTGCATGACTTTCGAACAATGAGCAATCAAAAGGAATTTCGTGTCGCTCAGAATGTCTGGCCAGATTTTGAGTGGAATGTGCTCGACATGTGGGAGTCCGTAATCCCCGGGATCGATACTGGAGAAATGTATCCGCTTGTTGATCAGTGTCCATCTGTAGCGAATATTCAAACAACTCATCCGCCTATCTTTGGAAGTCCCGTCTGGCACCCTTATGCCGCCGTTCCCTCGCTCTTGCCTAACGAAACCGGTTTGAAACTCAATTACGATCTCACCTCCGCGGCATCACATGAGATGATCACTGAGCTCCAAATGGTACCGACACGACGCGATTGCGAGGCTGTCAACCAGCATCGCGTGCCAGCGGAAATTATTCAAGTGACCAAAAAGAGGTGTATCCATGTCACGATCGTACTGACGGCAGGACTCGGAGAGATAAGCGTCCCAGGTTGCAGGGTCAAAACAAATACGGACGACTCGGAACTTTGAAGTGCCCCCTTTGTCGACAACATCGAAGGAAGGTGCACTCCCTCTTTGACCCTCTGATGGTCTAGTGTATCTTTAAAGATCCCGGCGAAAGATGCGAATATTGTACCAGGAAAATGGCGTTGTGTTCGGAAAAGTTGCCGCCGTCCAGAGCTGGTGTGGGAGGAAAATCTTCTTGACGGATTTTTCGTATATGTGGGAATAGGGAGAATTTTATTGGCCGTAGCAACTCTGATCACGAAAGGTGGAAAGGACATGTAAGGGGAATTGATGTGAGATGAGATCCATACGATTTTTTAGTATTATGAATTGTGAATTTATGAAATTTATCTAGTTCCTCGCCTGCAAACATGGCCACGCTTCGGGATATTTTAATATTGAACAAAACCCGCCAGAAATGTGTTCGATCAAGTGGGTTCGAGATACGCGCTGGTCGGTCGGGAAGTCGAAGTGTTTGCAAAACTTTGGTTTTGAAATGGGTTGACGGGGAGTAGGGAAGGCAGAAGACATTCCGATCCGATGGGCACCATGATCTTAACGAATTGGATACCCCGGATCAAACCCGTGTGTGTTTTGGTTCAGCTGACCGTGTCATGTACATCATTTTAGAAGATTCCTACGTATGGCGAGGAGTTATAGTGGTTCGTGAAAAAGAAATTCTTTTCAGAAATTATGATAATCTGTACATGGCTTATTTATGTAATTGGGTGGGAGCTCTGAGAATGTGCTGGCAGAAAAAGGCTTTGACTAAAATATGGTCAGATTGATTTGCGATATTCCTACCATTTTCAATTAGACTTTTCTTGTGTGATACAAAGGCCTTTCGGAGTTCACTCCAAACCCCGCGGCCCAAGACAAATGGCCCAATACTTATTCATAACATCCATTTGTTTAATATAAATGCCATCTTTGCTCTTGCGTTCTTAGGGTCGAAAGCAGTCCCTGGTTTTCGCTGAGTGCATCATAGAGCAGGAGTTCCTCCGCCATCTAAATGGAAGGCTTTCAGTCATAGTACTCCTCAAAAAAGATTTGATCATAACCCTATTTAAACGAAACAATAATAGAAATTATATAATTAGCTGAGATCCGAGGCGTACAAAAAATAAATTTGTTAGTCATTGTCGGTGTTTTAACAGACTATTTGGCCCGTCTAACAGTTTGATTGTAAATTACCTTAAATTCTAGTCTAGTGGTAGAGGACGGACGGGGTCCGCGCCAGCGTCGGCCCCAGACCATGAAAATTCACAAATTTAATAATTAGAGATATCTATCTATTTGCCGTTTGCGGCGACGTTGTGATAACCTTCTCGCTTCTGCACCGTCTCGCTCCCTCTCGCTTAATTACGGTACTCCCTATCGATCCTTTTCCACCACCCGACCTTGGCATAATTTCAATTAACTTGGCTATTTGTGTGATTTCTGCTCGGATTGCATATCTTTGATTCTTTTTTGTCTTAATTATTATCGTTTACATATCTTCCCGAATGGGGAGGAGGAAGAAAAAAAAGAAACACCGAAAAGAGAAAGGAAAATTATTTCCACGTGCAGCCGATCGTATATTTCCCCACCACAAAAATATGCATAATGATTTCCGAATTCCGGAATTGCCAAGCTATTAAGGGGGGCTGGAAGGTCAGTGCATTATCCGCCCACAATCCCACTAACACAAAGGTAAAACTTTCCCCAGTGATACAATCAACTAACTAGTATTTATGTAGTAGTCCTCTAGGCGTTGCGGTGAGTTGTTGCAATCTTCTTCATAAACCGTGGTTGGATACGAAGAATATGCTGACAGTGGCGCCTGAGCTGACATTGCAAGAAATAGATTTCAAATTCAAATTCTACATACTCTTCTCTCTCAAATTCCCCGTTACAAGTACCTTACTAGTAGTAACCAGACATTCCACTTAGACGGCATTAGTCTTGCAAGAGAGATTTCCTTCCCGTCCACAACTTGCTAGTAAGCCAATCCGGCACTGGCAGCAACTTGGCGGAACACTCCATGTCCCTCTCAACGCAATGTTTGCAGGGGTCATCGGGATATTCATAGATGCACTGCCCCATTAGACTGTAAAGAAGTAATTTACCTTGATTTTATTCTTTCGACAACGGGAACATTTCCGAGTTCCAAGTCGTCCGAATCGATTGGGAGTTTTCTTCTTCGGGACGTTTTTATCGCTGCGAGTCCTATTTATGATTATCAACGTGATGTCAAAGGGAGTGAACCTGATCTTTACAGGAATTTGAGTAACTGACGTTTGTTTCTGGGGATTCCCACCTTCAAGCAGGCCTAGGGTCCTTTGATCCTCCTTGCGCGGAGCTGCAAAGGTACGGTCACTGGCAGTGGGATTGCCAGGAAAGTCCGCAGTCGATGACCTTGAAACACAGAGGTCGGCGGGGTTGACAGTCGTTATCACAGCTTCATGGGAATGCTCTTCGCCCGAAAAGCTTACACCAAAGCCGGGTGGAACAGCTGCAGTCGTCTGGAACGGCCAACTGCTTTCGCCGCCGATAATGTTTTGATAAAATGGTGCATCTTCAAGCTCGATGTTGTCTGCGAGTAGTCCGTGATCCCTCTGCCCATAGAGCGGTGCATCAAGTTGAAACCTTCACAAATAAGACTCAGTGGAGTAAAAAGTATAACCTAGCATAGCCTTCCATTGGATATTACTTTTAAAAATCTGTTGGGATAGGTCTAAACTCTCGACGGGGAAAAGGCTTGAAGCGCTAATGAACACCGAGGGCGTTTGTTCGACCGACATAAAGGATGGGAAATGATGGGATTTTAGGGACGTTGCTTGTCGGAAAGGGACTGAGGTTCAATCGAACCCGAGATGCTATTTGATGCATTTCTCGTGGGGGATATGCTGACTTGATATTACCCTTTGGCATCGATAAATAGTTAAACATCATCGCCGAATCAGGGATCGTAATCTGCTGCGGATCAAATGTCATCAAATCATCACTGGCAAATCATGCGAGGCACCCGCTATCCGCTGGCCGCGAGGGGACATTTTGAAACTCGGCGACCATGCTAGAGAACATTCAATTGGAACATTCGTAATAATTTAGCCTGATCCCGGTGGGGGAGATTTTGGAAGACTACGCGATCATTTAGGTGAGTCGGTACGTTGATGGCTAAGAGATTAATTGTTACGTGGCCCTTTTGAGGTACCATATATACTAGATAAAAACTAGTATCTCGATCAGTGGCACGGAACTTGTTTTCTCTGAGTCCCGCCTCTCAACTTTATTAACTTGGTCCTTGGTCATGAGCTCGCATGACCAGGCGGCTAGGGCTAGGGATTACTCTCAGCGGATCCGAGATGGTGGCTTTGTTCACAGCTTTGGATTAATTAGAAATCCTGAATTCTTCCGTGCGACTCCGAGTTGCGGCGGCCTTCTACAGTGCCAGCGCACTCACAATCACCAAAGTCCCGCTATATCCGGAATGTTTTGAACTACTTTCCAATATTGTGACTCCAATTTGGGGAGATTTTAGCTGCCTCTGTTCTATTATCATTAATTCGGAGGGGGGGAAGCGGGGAAGTCGGGGAAGTCGGGGAAGTCGGGGAAGCCGGGGAAGTCGTGGAAGTCGTGGAAGTCGTGGAAAGAAGAAAAAAACAATCGGTTCTATAGAGAAGAAGCTTTATTCTATCCGCGGTTATCAAGATTGCGTCACTCCTCAAGCCCCTATTAAATTATATTATTGGACACTCGGCACTATCCTTTCCAATCTCGCTAACTTCCAATTTACGCATCTTATATAAGGCCTCCCTGGCATTCTTTATTTATATAAAATATTCCCAGCTTCTTCGTCCCGAGTCCTCTTCACGGATGTCAACACAATACCCAGTCTTCGCTGGTTGCCCAACTTGACGGCACATTCAATTGCCACCATCTCGAAGGCCTTACTCAATGGATGTAAAACTGCCGCCAAACCTCTCATCTTAATTTCCAGGTTTCCTTCTCATGCTTCCTGTCGCCATGAGCGTGCGGTCTTGGGAGCATTATCGACCGATGGGCAGTGCCAACACAAGCCTCAAATAAACTCAATGCATCTATTTGCCGGGTACGAGACGATTTCTCACATATTGAGTGGATTATTCTTAACGTTTCCATGACATCTGGGAGGCCACCTGGCTGGTCCCCTTCGGCGGTGGGGCATCATATTCGCAGGGTGTCTAATGTCCATCTCTGGGAAATAGGCTTCAACACCTCTTCCGGCTAGTAAATTAAGGAGGCTCGAGAGTTCAATCGAATGCCAGGCGTATTCCCTTACGGAGTTCCCTCGATGCCGCCTACCGAAACCAAGCGCGCGCTGCAGGCGGCTGCCAATCGGCTCCACGCGGCACCGCCGATCCTGCTATATTTAACCGGAAATTAATTATCGGCGCATTGGCCAAAAAGAAGAGGTTCCTCTACGCGATGTTTCGATTGAAGTGACAGTCGGTGTGGCATATATGCATCATTGCGGCGGTGAGGACAATCTATATAGGTCTTAATGAATCATTGTTTTTTTATTTACCATCCGTTGACGGTTTTCACCTCTGCTAATGCCCCTCAATAAAGTTACTATCCAGGATGATCTCTCCGGTTCTTGCCCGTCAATCCTTGTGACCGATTAAACACGTTGTCTCATACGGGAAAAATTGTACTGCGTTGGCAAACTCCGACTTACTAAAGTGGTTATTGTCACAACTCACCGCGAGTCACCGGTATCCAGATGCAACGCTGGGTGGCATTTTTTATTCTGATTCCTGAACCAGAAATGTTGCGATGGTGAGTGAACTATGCATAGCCGCCACTGGCGAAATCAAGTCGTTGTTCCAGAGTTCTACTGAGACACCCGTTCCAACTTGCTTGAATAGCTTTAGGCGTTCAATTACTCGGGTTGATGTGGCTGATTGGACGTCCATATTCCCCAATCTCGAGGCCATTTCTGCGATCTCGACGTCGATTGAGAACTTCCCCAATCTCACTGATCTCACCCTTGCGACACCCCAGATGGATGGCCAAAGGACCCCACAAGGAAATTTTCAAAATGGAGGGCCAATTAGTCAACTTCCCAGAGGGAAATCGTGCCCCACATTTCGATGCTATGACTGTAAGGACCCGTAAGTATAAGGGTCCCAGATTACAAAGACAGAATCAATATGGGCGCCTCGGAACTTTGAAATCTTCCTGTTGTCAACAATATCGACATAAGGTAAATCGCACATTTACAACTTTTGATGAGGCGGTGTATCTTCAAATAGCTCAACGATCCCTGTGAGATTTGCGCAAAAAGAAGGCTATCTGTTCCACCGCACTCTTTCTTTCGCACTCCTACCCGATCATGTATGTAATTAATTAGCGTTGGAATTGAGGCAGTGCAATCGCGCGACGCAGGTAGCATTAACGAAATGGGGAATATTGTATTTCGTCAGAGGAGGAGGCTGTGTGCATGCACCCCCGGGCCGCAGCTTTTCCCCATACTTAAGGGAAATAACCTTTTCGGATGCCCCACTTTATACTATCTAAGGGGTTCGATTTTACATTTTCAGGACTTCTATATTACTATCAGGCCTGGGCCGAACCGATTTAAGGTTTTGTGGCGCGGCGGCGCTACTCCGAATGAAGAGTTGAAACGAGCATTCAAGATAATCATGACGAATATTGACGGATACAGGAAAGGTCGTCGGGGGTATGACTTGCGGGACGAGAGCAATTTTCATTATTTATAGCATGGAGGGAAAACATAGTGTCAACCTTATGCACTAGCAGACGGGATGACTAGCTAGATAGTAACCGATCATGCAGAGTCGGAAGGTTTAAGTGTGTCTCCGTTGATCTGTCACGCTGCATTATCAAAATGTTTGCACAAAGTCCTTACTAGAAGTCTCTTGTTTGAAGCATTGCTATATGGCGATGATCATGGATAGGCGGCTACAACTCCCCTGAAAGCCGGCGTGGTTACAGCCACTAGAAATTGGGAAGTCGATAAACACAAAAAGATAATAGCACATATCGATACTTATCCAGTAGTGAAGCCATCGTACTGGTATTTAACCGTGCGACCATGAATAAGTCATCGAAGCGTGGAATCTGCCCGGAAAATGTCCGGCGATGTGAAGAAAAACATAATTCAACTAAACCTTAATGTTTTTGATTACCTTTTATAAAAAGTACGGCAATACCAGCTTAAATATTATTGGACGGTCCCCAACCGCGGACGATCCCACGTCTATCTCTCCCGTCTGGCCCCGCAACCCCCCCGTGGAAATTACGTACTTTTACAGGCCAACAGGTTGCTATCGCGGGATATCAAACGAACACGATTGACACCAACCTTAATGCCACAGCAGTCTTCGTAGCAACTTACCCTGAGTACAGAACATAGGGATTTCTCACGACAAGCTTCTGGCGCTATCAGCCAATGAATGAGCTAGAATTATATCTCGTGCAGCGCTCTAAAAGCTGCCATAGTAATCTAATGTATCATGCCACGGCACGACCACTACCTATTCCCTCCCTCGCACAGAAAAAAAGAAAGAAAAAGAATCGTAGTTATTCAGGATATCCCTACCGATCCCGCTAATTCAAAGTTTCGCATCTCATAAGGCTACTCCTTATGTCCTATAAATTCCGATTTTCTTCCCTCTTGTTCATGGGTTATAAAAGGAAGACCCAGACTTCCCTGATTGCCCAACCTTGCTAAGGGAAAGTTCAAGACGGCCATTCAGATGGACGGTCCTAATCACTCAATGTAATGTTACTGCTAAAGTCTAATCTTACTTGTTCAGGTTTCCTTTCTATGAATATCCCCTTCCTTGGGAAGAGCGTTCGGGGGGATCACAGTCAACTGATAAGAAGTGCCAGCCCGAACTTCAAAGGAATTCAATGCATCACACTCAAGCAATTCAGGACAGTCGAATGGAATGTGTCGATCAAAACCTCTCATCATATACTGAGTTGAATATGCTTGACATTTCCACTGACATGTGGGAGGCGACAGGGCGGATCGCCTTGGGCGACGAAATGTATTTGCCCACCCAATATCCATCTGTGCCTGGAAATCATCAAATACCTCTTCCGCCTGACTTTGGGTACCCAGTCTGGCAACCGCATGCCGCCGCTCTTCCGTGCGGAGTTACCGCGATGTCAACTACCGAAACCGGGAAGTCGAATCTCAACGCTCTCACCTGTCCGGCACCATATCATGAGAAGGAGCCCCAAACTTGGGCACCAACAAGAGGCGATCGCGATCATTCCTGTGACGCCTCCGAAGTTCTCCCGGAGGCGAAAAAGAAACGGTTGTCCCCCCATGTCGAACGTACTGATGGTAGGAGTCGCAAAGATAAAGGTCCTCGGTTGCAAGGTCAGAACAAATACGGACGGTTGGGGACTTTGAGATGCTCCCTTTGTCGGCAACATCGAAAGAAGGTATACCGTTTTTGGTGCTCTGATCAATGGTTTAGTGTATTTTTAAGGACCCAGGGCAAAGTTGCGAATATTGTAGTCGAAAGAGGGTGTTATGTTCAGAAAAGTTGCCTCCGCCAAACCTTGCCTTGAGATTAAAATAGCCCCGAACGGTAATTTTTATAGATAGCAATTAGCTTAACTATCTCTTTACCTTTTCTTCGACATACCGCGGCCGCTCGGACGACCCCCGCGTCTGAGTAAGCGAGTGGAGAGGCCTTATGTTTCCGACTTTTCCATCAATTGAGTTCTTGTCCTAAATGGAAGGTGTTGCGAGGTTTCGCCAAATTGTATTTATGCAGTAAGTATGTAAAAAAGCCCCGGCACACTATTGTATATATGTAACTCAGTTTCGGCATCCCGTTACTTGCTCCAAATAAGCCTACGGCCTATAATAGGTGCGTTCGCACTCCCGTAAATTTACGCTAAATGCGCTAAATGCTAAATATTAAAAACGTGACTCCACTTTTTTTGAAAGATATTTACATATAAATTCACTGTAGAAAAAGTGGACCCACTTTAATATTTAGCATTTAGCACATTTAGTGTAAATTTACGGAAGTGCGAACGCACCTACTGTACCCCTGCGGCGCCACAGCGCGGGCCACACCGCTGAGATCATCATCAAACCAACTCATTTTTCGGCCGACCGGTCTATTTTAGCGGCAACCTCCTAACTCCAAACCTCCCAAGACTCCCCACCTAATCAAGGGGCTTTCTATTTATATGTACTGGTTTTAAGTATCCGCGAGATGGTTATTCCCGTAATTTCAATTAATCATTTAGATAACTTGGCTATTTGTGTGATTATCGCTCAGGCTCTTGCACATCATATCTGGATCTTTGGACATCAATCGTTTATCTCCCCGAGGAGGACGGCGTTGCGGTCCCATTGCCCGCACACACGGTTGACCAAGGAAAAATCATTCAGTTAAATATTTACACGTGCGGCCGATCTTTCACCACCATGGTATGCATAATTGTTCCGAATTCCGAAATTGCGCCATCAAGGGCCCCCACGGGAAAGGGCCTGGAAGGTCAGTGCAATACCCCCCATCAATACCACAAGCTATCTAAACTAGGTTCGAATGCAATCCATTTACTAGGATTTCTGTATTCTGCAAGTCAAGAAGTGCGTTACGGTGATTTGTTCCCTTTCATTCAGAATCATCATGGTTAACAGTTGGGTACGAAGTCGAATCTGGGGACGCTAGCTTGGCAGTGCATGATCTGACAGTTTGATGAAATTCTCATAGAAGCAATTCATTTTCAAAGTCTACCTACTCTTCTCTCTTAAATTCCCGTTACCACCACCGTAACCAGACGGTCCACTTGGGACTGTGGCATTATTCAAGAGATCTCTTTGCCACTTCGGCGGCAACTTTTCAGAACACTTTCTCTGTCTCTGAGCGCAACGATCGCAGGGGTCATCGGGATTTTTGAAGGTACACTACATTATCAGACTGTAAAGAAGTAGCTTTAGTACCGATACTTTATCATGTCGACAATGGGCACATTTCAAAGTACCTCGGCGTCCGTGTGGATTCTGAGCTCGCGACTTCACGATATTTCTATCGCCGAGATTTCTGTGATCAGGGGGACGTCGAAATGGGGTCGTACCGGATCAGTGCAGGAAGTTGAGCAATTGAGGGTTGCTCCTGGGAATTGCCGCCTTCCAGGGTCCTTTGGTCATCCATGCCGGGAGCCGCTTGTAAGGTAGGGTCGGCAAGGTTGACAGGAAAACACGCCGTCGACGAGGTCGGATTGCTTATGTAGGGACGGCTGACGGCCGCTATGGCACCGAAAGTCTTCAGTACATGTGGGAAGCTAACCGAAGAGCACGGTGGAACAGCCGCCGCAGTGGTATCAGCTCTTTGGAATGATTGTTGACTCTGGCCACTGATCTCACTCGCATGGCTGATGTCTGGGCGGCCACAGGAAATTTCATGTGCATCCGACTCAATACGATGTGAAGAGCAGTTTTGAGAGATCAGATCCCGGCGGCCGACAAGGTTTCGGGCATGATAATATGGTGTAATAGCCTCGGGCTCGGAATAGGCTTCAGGCGGCGGGTCCTCAGGATATGTGATGCACTCATGCCACATCCGTTGAAAATCCCTTCACAAATAAGACTTGAATGAGGGTGCATTACATATCATCGTCTTCCATTATCTTTCTTTTGAAAATCTTTCGATTGGGACGCCGGATCGAAACTAGCCACAGGAAACACGCAAGGACTAATGGACATCGAGGGCCTGTGTTTGACCACCATGGAGGACGGGTGGGATTTATAGAAAAATATTATTTGAATAGGACAAGGGTTGTAAATGCAGAGGCTATTTGATGGACATGTTTTCTGGTGGGGAATATGCTCACTTGACCTTGCTCTCGGCATTGAAAAAGAAATCAAAAAACGGCTCGGTACCTGACCCTTACCTGTCTAACAACGAAGTTTACAACGCGGCGCCGTGCATATTTACTGCATATCATGCAATTAATATTTAACTGCATCCGAGAGTGTGATCCCATAAGGGGGGAAATGATGACTGTGCCGACAGTGGGGAACGGAGTATTCGTAAGAATTTCATGCGACGAGAGATTGGATTTAGCTGATGGATTTACTAAATAATCAATTTTTAAGGCATAGCTCTGACTCGCTACTAAATAAGCTTTGTAAACTGCCGGTATGCATAGCCCGGGCATCTGGAAGGATTTCCCCTCTACTAGTAGCTTACGACATCTCCAACTTTTCAAGGATCCATGTTTCATCATCCGCATTACGCTTGGACCCCTCGGAGATCATCCTATCAATATCAGACGGAATGTGGGAATGCGCTCGGGAGCATAGTAGGTTTAAGGTGTGGGCTTACTAGTGTAGCAAATGAATTCCCTACTCTAGCCGCCTGGTAACTGCTACCAATACAAACACACTCACCAACACCGTACCCCGCCACCATCCAGAATCAGTTGAAGTACCACGTCATCATGTGTTCCGACTAGATTTTGATTAGATTTAGCCGATTCCAGTAACTTCTCACTAATTCAATTAAGGTTTGGCGCAATTCAATGACGACCCCCTGAACGCGGAGCGAAATGTGGAAACAAATTAAAAAAATCAAAAATTCAAAAAAAAAAGTGGACTTCACCTAATATTATTTGGCACTTTTCTAACAGTTTCGTTTAGCGGATAATATTCATTGAACATGCGTGACACTAAATTTAACTTGATGCGACGAAAACCGGCTGCTTAGTAAACTACTTTCGGACAGATCATATGATCAAACGGTGGGAAATTAAAAAGTATATCCGTTTTTGAAATTTACAGCAAAAGTACCAATTTTCTGAGTCTCACAGCTCCACCAATCCTGAGCTCTACAGTGCTAGTATTATCTTAAATTATTACATATAACCTTGCCTTCATGTCCTCTGTTCAGTTCTTTCTTAACAACCCATACCATGATATGGTAAGCCCGTAGAATTTTGTATCTAAGATTGGATACTTAAATTTATATGGTGCACCACATAAAAAATCAATTATCCATCCCATCTCAAACCTTTGACTGGGTATAACTTCCTTAGAAAATTTTTTAGTGCTGTAAGAGTCCTAGAACAGAGAGTAATTATCATCTAGAAATTTTAAAAAATTTATTTACATGATTTTAAAAGGTCTGAAAGTAGCCTTCTAAGCTGTGAAAATCACGATCGGATAAACCTTTTCCCACCTTTTGCTCATATTCTTCGACTCGTTATGAGGCCATTTCCGTGATTTCAATTTACAGTAAATAACTTGCCCTGGGAATGAACTATGTAATTACAGTCGTTTGCGAACTCGACACGATAATACTAAATTGCATAATGTTCCGACTCATTCCGGATAAATAATATCAGCCTAGCCGTATAATTAATTCAAATAAGTTGATTCTATATTTACCACGCTCGCGCGATTGGATCATTTAAGGTTGAAATGTCGCTAATGTCGAACGGGCCGATCACAACAATTGTTGGGAAAAGCGGAAGAAAGGTTTGTTCGATGCAGGATTTAATCAGCCTGCCGAACACGTTACCGCAAACGCCACACTATCTGCTGGTAGTCCAATCTACTATGGTTACATACTTAAATCAAACTACATTAAATATGATTACGCTTTCAAAGAGTGTTAAATTTTCAACCCCACGGATTTTCACAAAGCGAAAATCGCTTTTTCTCTCCACCCGTCCTTGAAATGCCATACTTTGCCAATCATTGTTATCATGAGCGTAGCGCCGTACTTGGCAAATTAGCCAATTCTTTCTGCTTATGAGTTAATACTTTAGCTAGTGCTTCACTTCGGGCACCACGGGGGGTCCAAGACCGACGCTCGAGTTAGGAAAAGAGTGGCCCGGGATAGGTCCTACGTTCCAAGTGCATGGTTCTCGGCTACTAAAATGGGAGTTGTTGCGATGGTATGATCACAGTGGTAAGGTAAGCCATTTTCGGCCGAACCTCACGTGCTTGGATGTACTTCTTAGGAAATATATACACGCTTTATTAGTTGCGAATTTTCAGTATCTCGAGGATTCGTCATTCACAGTGCATGAATTGCGCGGAAATTTAAACCTTAAATATCTACTTATTTACAGAATATCTTCATTGATGACTTGTGGTTCATCTCATTCTGGATGGCGCCGGGACTTTGATGTTTCAAATGAGTGTGATAAAGGCGGTGAGTCACCACGGAACTTGAACTTTGAGGGTATAAGACCTGAAACCGATAGTACGTGAAATATGGGGTACAGATGACCCCACTCTCGGACTGTGCGCAACGTCGATTGGCTGATACCACAGCATGAGATTGCGCGGAAGTCCAAGCGGTGCACATGAAACAAGGAGAAGTTCGCAAGGCTGCAACTGAGATCGGAAAGAAAGTAAAAAATTTCCTCCCGAGTTTAAGCTAGGATTTCTTTTATACGTGTGACAGCAGTGCTAGTGCTAATTTTATCTAGCTCCGAGCCTCTGCTTGGCACCTCGCCACACCTCAATCATGGACGTAAGTAATTGATTAATCCACTGTCCGTCAACTTAGAAACCCATTGTCCCTCCAAAACAGTACTTTGGAGACTCCAATCTGAACGGTTTCCAAGTTTCGATGCCACAAATTGGGTGATCACTAGTGTGTATGCAGCCCGACCCTGTGGGGTAGGTCATCTGATAGAATTTGCGATAAGAGATATGCATGTCGAAACGTTAATTAGGGACGTTCCTTAAACTGGCATCCAGGGCGGTTTTAACCCCACGCTTGTTGCGATACGCCAATTAAACGTACAATATAATTGCAAGCTTACATTTAATTTATTTTGGCATTTGTAAATGGTGCGTAACGCATCGTACCTGAAGATTAGAAATTTTACTTTATCGATTCCAAAAAGCATCACTGAGTCAATGTATTTCCCACTAGAGCCCCAAATCGCCTCTAAAACTGTAACGCCGCGTCTTTTCAATCAAGTAATATAAAATCTCCCCTCTTTTCCTCCGTGGCCCGGAGGGGAAACACGAGCCCTCGGCGTTCATTACGGCTTGCATCTTTTCCCCAGATGAGCAGTTCATTCCGAATTGACACAGAATTTGAGCGACTTTATCTATGGGGAGATTATAAAACGTAATACACCTTGATCCACTGAGTCTAATTTGTCAAGTGAAGTCTATCCAATGCTCATGGGTAATTCGGGCTGGGACCAGGGACGATATCTTGATACCCGAAACCTTGTCGGCGGGGGGAAATTGGGCTCTCCGAATCCTTCCTTGCAACAAATTAAGTCGGTTTCACATCAGACCTTCTGTGAGATGGCTCAACTTCCTGCAGGTGGTAGTAGGTTCGACCCTTTTTTGACGTCACGTTAATGGTAGTCCTCTCGAAAATACCAAAAGGTCGCAGGGTCCCAATTCCAACGGACGCACTGGTACACTGAAGTGCTACCGTTGTCGAAACGCTAAACAGAGGGTAACCACTTCTTTACAGTCTGATGGGGTAGTGCGAATTTCGAGATCACAACAGCACCTGCAATCGTTGTGCTAAGATGAAAGTAAGCTGTGATAAAAAGCAGCCGCCGAATTGGGTCTTGTCGGGAAGGAGATCACTTGAAAATGCCACCATCTAAGTGGAACGTCTGGAACGTCATGGTAGTACTTGTAACGGGGGCTCATTTGAGAGAAAACAGTAGGTAGAGTTTGAATAATATGAATTATGTCTATGACAACTTCCTTGCGATTTCATCCTCATGTACGGCCGCATAATCTGCGTATTCAATTGTTTATGGAGAAGAATGATGCGAAAGCTCATCGCGACGCGCTTCTCAGATGCATAGTAAGTGGATTGCACACCTCGCTGGTTATTTACCAACTTCAAGCCCGGCTGAATTGGGGCATATGACATATGGGAATGAGTTCGGAATTCAACATATAAGTTAATATGTGGTGCAGAGCGGCACGTATCATTGAAATGTTCGGTGTTGGATATATACATCATCCGCATTGGACAGCGAGGTAAAGGTCAGGGTGCGGAAATGCGGAAATTGAGCCTTGTTGCGATTTACTATATTTACGTATGGTAAAGTAAAAAAATTAAAAAAAAATATTATTTATGTAAGCGCCTGTGTAACATTGTTTTTTGGATAAGCACGTACTTCGCATGTCGAAATAATTCGCACTTTGATGCGACAGATACCTTCCTAAGAATCTCGTGTCGGACAGAGTGTATTCACTAGTCTTCCGCACGCACTAACCTGATGATTGACAATCTCTGGAAGCTGCGATCTAAATTTGAGGAACTGACCAATCATCCCTCTTCCTTACCCTCATAGGAAAGTTGGCTGCCACCCACACTGATGGGGCCCTGAATTAAAGTTGATATCCCGCTTCTTAGCCCTCACATCACCCCATTATACAGACGCAATGTACCTCATAAGGAAAATTGCGCCGAGTTGGCAAAAAGCGGTGAAGCGCACGTGATCTGGCCCGAGTGGGATGGCACACGCTTTCGATTTTCCGGAAGCAGAAGGTGTTGCGATGGCTAATCCACGGAATCTTACTGCAGCCACAGACTCACATGACATCTTCAATCCCCCTAGGGACTGCGACGATTAAGTTTAAGTTTATGTCTTTCCTCTAAGTTTCGTGTAATGATCGGGTGCTGGGATATATTTTGCTTATTCCGAAAAAGTTTGTCGCATCAACCCCATCGGCCTTATTTCCTATAAGTCCCATATTTCCCTCTCGTCCAGACGCAATTCTGGTTCTTCAAGTTCTCCCGAGTTCCGTTTCTGTTCAAACATTGGAAGATTTTCAAATGGAAGAATTTCAAGGGTAATGTACCCAAGGCTTCGTCTTATTTATGAAGGGTACCCTTTCCAGAGGTCTTCTGGTGTGAATGGTGGGACGAACAAATGACCATTTTCCATCCTGAACCTACATCAACTTTATTAAGTCAAACCCAAACAATTTTCAACAGAAGGGAAGGGGTCTTTCAAAATCCCTCTTCGGCGCTTCTTGATTGTGATTTACTCGATATTTTCCCTGGCTTGCAGGGAGTTAACCCTGCATTGCCCGCCGGTAACGAAACCAAATGGTTATTCCAGAGTTCCACCGAGGCCGTTCTTCAAACTTGCTGGAATAGCTTTAGGGATTCAATAATTATGGGTTTTCATGTGGTCGAGACGCCCATATTCCCCAACCTCGAAGCCATTTTCTCGATGTCGATTGAGAACCTCCCCAGTCGCGCCGATCTCATCTTTGCGACTCCCCAGATAGAAAGCCAAACGACTCCGCAAGACAATTTCCACAACGAAGAGCCAATTACTCAAGTTCCCAGAAAGAGGTTCCGTCCCCCTTGTCGAGGTGTTGATTGCAGGACCCGCAAAGATAAGGCTCCCAGGTTACAAGGACAGAATAAATATGGGCGTGGGGGAACTATAAAATGTTCCCGTTGTCGGCAACATCGTCGGAAGGTATTATTCTGCCCTTTTTCGAGTTTCTCTTATCACCTAGTGTATCTTCAGTAGCCCCAGTGAAACTTGCAAATATTGTGCTACAACGAATGCTCCATGTTCAGCAAAGTTGGCGCCTCCAAGAGCTCATTGGGACATAAAATCTCCTTCGGCAATTCCGTACGAGTCGACTCCAGACACGATCCCTAGTAACACCAGATATGAACCTTAAACGGTTGTTGGGGAGAGGTGTTGAGTATCGTCAGATACGCATGTCTATGCATGTCTATGCATGTCAATGATCTCACAGTCTCAGACATTGTTCTAGACATTGTATCATCGTCTCAGACAGTCTCAGACATAGACTTAATTATCTCTTTAAGAACATTAGAATATCTCGTCTTTAATCAATCTACTTCTCGTTCCATCCTCATCTCACGTTTCACCTTCATTCCACGCTCCACCTTCATCAAGAGGAGATCTTGTAGAATTTAGATTATGATCTATGAAATATAGCAATTATTCCCACTCAGGCAACCAATCCAGCGGCATTCTTCATATCCAACCGTCTATGAGTAAGAAAAATCCCACAAATCATCGAAACACCTCCCGCAACAATCCCAAGAATGTAAACTCGATCCATGCAATTGACAATAATATCCAGTGCCTGAGCCTGCAGTTCCGGCGACAACGTCTTAATCAACTCCGCATTGGTCCCCGCAATGGCATCCTTGACGACCGACGTGGGAAGATTAGGGAATAAAGCGATGAGATCGTCAGTGACGTGGGTTACAAAGACCGATCCCGCGATCGCCAAACCAATGACCAGTCCGAATAATTGTCCTTGCATGACAAACGAGATAGCGGCGGAAGTTTCGCTCTTTGGAGTTATGGCTTGGGCGACGGCGAAACCGAGTTGGACGTAGGAGCCTGTGCCTAGGCCGACGAGAGATAGATAGCCATAAATTGCAGAGTCGCTTGTATCAGGTGTGAGGGTATGAAGAAGACTGAAACCGATGATGACAAGACTGGAGCCGAAAAGGTACCATGGGGTATATAAGCCGGTCATTGACATGACTGCACCGCTGGCGACAGTTGAGAATACGGCGAGACAGATGAGAGGGAGAAGTC
>Ga0335078_10004585_pt1 | contig 20452 bp, 16 predicted proteins | sample Lox_Sample_32_FD_206711 | JGI IMG/M metagenome (GOLD analysis project Ga0335078, IMG submission 206711) | Soil microbial communities from Loxahatchee National Wildlife Refuge, Florida, United States - Lox_Sample_3.2 | ecosystem: Environmental > Terrestrial > Soil > Wetlands | place: USA... | reverse complement strand
CCGAGCCGACCGGCGCCGGCCGCCGGTCCGATCCATGTCTCCCTGCCCGACGGCATGCCGTTCGAGACCGAGGACGCGGCCATCGCGCACGTCCTGCATCACCACCTGGGACGGTTCTTCGACCTCGCCACCGTCACGGTCGACCCGCCCAAGGGCACCTTCCCCTTCGTCAACCGCTGCACGCTCTCGGGCGAGCTCCTGGGACCGCCGAACTACCATCGTTATCAGCAGATCGTGCAGCAGCACCATGCCACCCGGTTTGCCCGGATGCCGTTTGAGCGGTTCCGCGAGCACATCGAGACCGTGCGCGATCCCGCAGTGGTGAGCCAATGGCTGGAAAAGATGAAGCAGGTGACGCGCTACACCTGGAAGCCCCTCGCCGAGGGCGAGCCCGCCCCGGTGTTCGACGACCTGGATGACGCGCGCGCCCACCTGCTCGCCTCCGCGAAGACCCGCATGGTGAAGGCGGTCGAGTCGGCGCGGTGCCACGCCAAGGTCATCGAGTCGCTGCCACCGGGCGAGATCCGCCGGGCAATCGACGGACAGCTCGAACGCCAGCGCCGCTTCCCGCTCGACACGGCCAACGCCCTGCGCGGGCGGCTGCGCCGCGAGGGCTTCACCATCTTCAAGAAGGGGGCGAAGGGCGTCTCCTACGTCTGCGCGGTCAAGCGCAAGTTCCGCGTGCCGGGGCAGAGCTTCGCCGCGGGCATCAACACGCTTATCACCTTCCTCGAGGCCAATCCGATGATCACGGTGAAGGAGCTGCCGGTGAAGCTCCTCGGCATCACGCCGCCGCCGGCGGGCTCGACTCCGCCGATGCCCGCGCTGTCGATGTCCACGCCGCCGATGGCCGTGTCCACGTCTCCGGTGCCACCGCCGGCGACGGAACCGGCCGCACCGGCCGGGGCCGCCCCCGGGGAGTCCGTTGCCTCCGTCCCCGTGGAATCGGCGGCGGTCCCCGCGGAGCCAGCCGCCGCCCCGGTCGCGGCGGAACCAGCGGTGTCCGCGGTCCCGGCAGCGCCCCCGGAGGCGCCGCCGCCGCCGATGCTGACGCCGGAGGAGCAGGAACGCCTGCGGCGGCTCACGATGGATCTGCGCTGGCTGGTGACCGAGGGCTACGTGACCGAGTTTGCGGACGGCCGTCTCTTTGCGCCGCCGCCGATGATCGAGTCGCGCTCGCGGCAGCCCGAGGCGCCGGAGGGCGAGGAGCACGACTTGGAGAGCTTTCCCGAAGCGCCCGATGCCGCCGAGCCGGCGGCCGAAATGCCGGCGGCGCCTCCAGCGGAAACCGGGACGGAGCCGATGGCGCCCGCGCCCCGGGAGTCGGCGCCCGCCACGCCTCCCGCGTCCGCCGCGGCGGCCGACGAGGCGCCGCCCGCGCCCACCTCCGCGCCTGCGGATCCGCCGGACCCGCCGGCCGCCGCCACCGAGAGTCCGCCGCCCGTCGCCGAGTCCGGCGCTCCGACCCCGGTCCCGGCCGCCGAACCGCCTCCGGCGTGAGCCCAGGCGGGAAGCTCCGCGCCGAACCTGCGCAATGGTAGGAGCGGCCTTCCGCCGCAGCTTCGAATCCACATCCCCCGGCCTGCGGCCGCCGGCGCCCGCGTCGCCGTTGTCACTGAAGGGCGGGAAGGATTTGCCCGGGGACCCCGCTTTCGTCCCATGACCGCGGCCGGCCTTTTCGGGATGGCGTTCCGCGCCGGCGCCCCGCACATTCTGCCCGCATGACCGCGTCGCTGGCCAAGGCGTTTTCGGGGCGTGCCGTCCTCATCACCGGGGGCGCGGGCTTCATCGGCTCGCGGCTGGCGCGGCGGCTCGTCCGGCTCGGCGCGGAGGTGACGCTCGTGGACAGCATGATCCCGGAGTATGGCGGCAATCTCCGCAACCTCGCCGGAATCGAGCGGAAGGTGCGGCTGAACATCTCCGACGTGCGCGACGTGCACAGCCTGCCGCACTTCGTCCGCGGCCAGCACTTCCTCTTCAACCTCGCCGGGCAGACGAGCCACATGGACTCGATGAGCGACCCTCAGACCGACTTGGAGATCAACGCCCGCGCGCAGCTGTCGATCCTCGAGGCCTGCCGGCGGCACAATCCCCGCATCCGCATCGTTTTCGCGAGCACGCGGCAGGTTTACGGCCGGCCCGATTACCTGCCGGTGGACGAACGGCATCCGCTGCGGCCGGTCGACGTGAACGGCATCAACAAGGTGGCGGGCGAGTGGTACCACCTGCTCTACCACGAGGTGCATGGCATCCGCAGCTGCGTGTTGCGGCTCACCAACACCATCGGCCCGGGGATGCGGGTGAAGGACGCGCGCCAGACGTTTCTCGGCGTCTGGATCAAGCGGCTCCTGGAGCGCCGGCCGTTCGAAGTCTGGGGCGGGGCGCAGCGGCGCGACTTCACCTACGTCGACGACGCGGTCCAAGCCTTCCTGCTGGCGGCGGCGACGCCCGCGGCGGCCGGCCGGGTGTTCAATCTCGGCGGCCGCGAGCGCATCAGCTTGCGCGACCTCGCCGCGCTGCTGGTCGAGGTCAACCGGGGCGGACGTTTCGTGTTGCGCTCCTTCCCTGCGGACCGCCGCAAAATCGACATTGGTGACTTCTACGCCGACGCCGGCCTGATCGCGCGCACGCTCGGCTGGCGGCCGCGCACGCCGCTGCGCATCGCGCTCGCGCGCACGCTGGCCTACTACCGCCGCGAGCTGCGGCACTACTTATGACGGCTCCCCGGGTGCTGGCGACGGCCGACCCCCACGCGGCCTACCAGGCCGCGGCCGGGGAGATCCAGGCGGCAATCCGCCGGGTGCTCGACAGCGGGCACTACATCCTCGGGCCGGAGGTCGAGGCGTTCGAACGCGAGTTTGCCGGGTACCTGGGCGCGGCGCATGCGGTGGGCGTGGCCAACGGCACCGACGCCCTCGAGCTGGCCCTGCGCGCGGTCGGTGTCCGGCCGGGCGACGGCGTGGTCACGGTGGCGAACACCGCCACTGCCACCGTCGCGGCGATCGAACTGACCGGCGCGGAGGCGGTGTTGGTGGACATCGATCGACCGACGATGACGATGGATCCGGCGGCGCTCGAGCGGCGTCTGGTTGCCGCGGGCGGCCTGCCGATCCGGGCGGTGGTCCCCGTGCACCTCTACGGTCACCCGGCTGACCTGCCGCGGATCACGGAGATTGCGCGCCGACACGGGCTGGCCGTGGTCGAGGATTGCGCCCAGGCGCACGGTGCGGCGATCCAGGGACGGCGGGTGGGCACGTGGGGCGCGGCGGCCGCGTTCAGCTTTTATCCGACCAAGAATCTCGGCGCCGTCGGTGACGGCGGCGCGGTCGTCTCGAACGATGCGCGGGTCGCGGACCAGGTCCGCCTTCTCCGGCAGTACGGCTGGCGCGAGCGGTACGTGAGCGACCAGCCTGGCAAGAACAGCCGGCTGGACGAACTTCAGGCCGCGATTCTCCGGGTGAAGCTCGTCCACCTCGACGCCGACAACCGGAAACGCCAGGCCCTGGCCGAGCAATACCGGCGCGGCCTCGCGGGCACGAAGCTGGCGCTGCCGGCGATCGCCCCGGGCTGCGAGCCGGTGTGGCACCAGTTTGTCGTGCGCACGCCGGAGCGCGACGCGTTGCGCGCGCACCTGGCGGCGGCGGACATCCAAACCGCGGTGCTTTATCCGGAACCGATCCACCACCAACCCGCGTATCGCAACGACCGGCTCCACCTGCCTGTGACCGAGCTGGCGTGCCGCGAACTGCTGTGCCTGCCGCTGCACCCCGGCCTCGAGATGGCCGACGTCGAGGCGGTGTGCGCGCGGATCGCGGAGTGGGACGCGGCCCGGCGGTAGGCGCGGACGCCCGGAGTCTCGCGTTGGAGGAGCGAGCTTGCTCGCGACGGACGGTCGTCGCCTGCCCCTCGACAAGCTCGGGGGCCTGAGCGGAGCCCAAGGGCTCGACGGCGGGCCGTTTTCGAATGGTGAGTCGGCGCGGCGACAAGCGCCGGCCCTACGCACCGGCGGAGCTTAGATGGGCGGCCCGCCTCATCGTTGCATGTCGCGATTCCGGTTCGCTCGTCACCACAACGTAAGCATGTCGAGTCGGCGCCGGTAGCGCGCGCCGATGGCGGCCGGCGAGCACCGCTGGCGGATATCCGCGGCGGCCTGGGCGCCGAGGCGCGTCCGCAGCGCCTCGTCATCGACCAGCTGCCGCATCCAATGCGCGGCATGGTCGACGTCGGGCTCCGCCCACGTCTGGCCGGCGGAGTAGGGGCCGTGGTCCTCGGCGAGCGTCACCAGCCGGTGGCGCACCGGGCAGCCGTTGGCGGCGGTGACGAACTCCGCGGTGCCGGACCAGTCGGTGGCGATGACCGGTTTGCCGAGAAACATCGCCTCGGCGACGTTGAGTCCGAAGCCTTCGGCGCGGTGGAGGGACACGAAGCAGTCGCACGCCTGCTGCAGCTCATAGACCGCCGTCCGCGACAGCGTGTCGCTGATGAGATGGGCGCCGGGCAGGTCGCGCAGCCCGGCTTGCAGTTCGGCGAGGGCGGCGGGATTGCGGGCGGCATTGTGCGTCTTGATCACCAGGCCGACGGGCCCGCCGGCCGGGAATGCCTGCCGGAAGGCGGCGATCACGGCGCGCGGGTTCTTGCGCTCCTGGGTCGAATTGAGGTCGTAGACGAAGAGGAACAGGAAGGTGCGCGGCGGCAGGCCGAAGCGGGGGCGCGCGTCGCCGGCCGGCACCGGGAAGGCGATGGCATGCGGCATGGCCAGCACCGGCACGGGCACCTTGGCCGCGATCGCGGCCCGGGCGAATTCGGACGGGCACCAGATTTCATCGAAGAACCGGTAGTGCGCGACCCAGCCGTCGGGGAACTCCGGCAGCTCCCACGCCCAGTAGCCGACGTTGTAGTGGCCGGCCCGGAAGCCGCGCCCGTGGTGGTGGTCGATCTCCTCCGACTGCGGCGCGTCGAGGTGAAACACGTTCACCGGGTGCGGATTCGCCTCCTGCAGCCGGGGAACGAAGGTGTCGTCCACCAGCGGGTTCAGGCAGTTGAGCCGCAGGTCGACCAGCGCCACCGGCAGACCGGCGGCGTCGGCGGCGCGCGCCGCGCAGCGCACGGACTCGCCGACACCGAGCGCGGCGCGGAAGAAGCCCACGAGGTTGAGGCCCGGCTGCCAGCTCTGGGCGACGAGGCGCGGGGCCGGCGTCAAACGGCTCTGCCGGAAGTGGACGATCTCCTCGCCGTCGACCTGCAGGGCCTCCAGGCGCAGTTGGCGGTTGCGTTTTTGCAGGCGGAATTCCTGCAGGCGGCGATACCACCTGCCGGGCAGCGGGAGCGGCGAAATCAGCCGGCCGATCCACGCGAGAAAGTTGCTCCTCGCGACGCCGAGCAGCTCGAATTCCAGCACGGCCCGGGCCGGAATGCCGCCGGCGGGCAGTGGAAAGTGCCACAGGAACCAGCCGGCGCGCACCGGCCAGACGACGCCGAGTTCGCGACCGTTGAGCCGGACGCGCAGGCCGGGAAACGGCCGCGCGGTCGGGAACTCCTGCGAATAGTCGATCAGGGTGCCGACGATCCCCAGCCGGCGCCCCGGCACCGCCACCGGGACGCCGAGCCGGCCGCAATCGCGCAGCCACGCGGTGGTGCCGCCCGGGAAGATCCGCTGCTGCGGCCATTGCGTCCGCCGCGGCGGCACCCAGCCGGCGGCGGACCGCGGGTCGGGACGGATACGTTGGTTCCAGAGATTCATGCCGGCGCCTCAGGAAGAGGGAACGGCGGCGGAAGCCGCAAGCGCATTCGACGCGCCGGGGAACAGACGCTCCCAGCGCGCCTCCTCGGTGAGGAGATTCTGGACGACGTTCGACTCGGCCCAGCGCCCCGGGCGCGCCCGCCGGCCGGCGAGAAACTCCTCCGCCGCGCGCTCCGCCGGCGGATGCCGCGGGAGGGTGCCGGCGCGCGCATCGGCGAGATAGGTCTCGCACCAGGCGCGCCAGGCGGCGGTCTCGAGCTCGCGCCGCCATCTGCGGAACAGACGGTAGGAGTTCTCCTCGTCGTGGAGTTTGCGGCCGGGTGAGGCGCTGACGTGGTGGAGCACCGTGCTTTTGAGGGCGGTCCAGACCGTGTGGCCCGCCGCGCGGGCGCGGAAACAGAAGTCGACGTCCTCGCCGCCGTTGGCGAATCCCTCGTCGAAGCCGCCGAGCCCGGTGAACAGCGTCCGCGGCAGCAGGGCGCAGGCGCCGGTGACCGCGACCATCGCGGCGTAGTCCGGCGTATCGGGACCGGGCAGCGGCAGCGCGCGCAGGTGGGCGGGCTTGCCACTCGCGCCGATGACGATGCCCGCGTGGTCCAGGGCGAGCGTGCCGGGGTGCAGCTGCACGTTGCCGAGGCATGCGGGTCGCGGCAGGCGTTCGAAGCCGGCGAGCATCGGCTCCAGCCAGCCGGGCCGCAGCTCGAGGTCGCTGTTGAGCAGGGCGAGGAACTCGCCGCGCGCAGCGGTCGCGCCGCGATTGCAGGCGGCGGCGAAGCCGAGGTTGCATTCGTTGAGCAGCACGCGGACCGGCGCTCGCAGCGTCTCCAGCCAGGCGCGCGTGCCGTCGGTGCTGCCGTCGTCGACGAAGATGATCTCGTGCGCCAGGCCGGCCGGCAGCGTCGCCTGCAGCGTCTCGAGGCAGCGCCGGGTGAGCGGCAGGCAGTTGTAGAGCGGGATGACCGCGCTGAGGCGCGGCGCGCCGGGCGGCGGGGCAGCAGGGGACAGCCGGTTCAATGCGGGCATAATCCCTGACGCCGAACCGCTCCGACCTCAAGCCTGCGCGGAATCCGTCAGGAGGCGGCGCAGGTAGTCGGCGTAGGCCGATTTGCCCAGTTTCTCGATGTTGGCCTGGAGCCGCGCGCGGTCGATCCAGCCCTGGTGGAAGGCGATCTCCTCGGGGCAGGCGATCTTGAGGCCCTGCCGTATCTCGATCACCTCGACGAACTGCGCGGCCTCGAGGAGCGCCGCGTGCGTGCCCGTGTCGAGCCAGGCGGTGCCGCGGCCGAGCAGCTCGACGTGCAGCGCGCCGCGCTCGAGGTAGAGGCGGTTGAGGTCGGTGATCTCCAGTTCGCCGCGGGCGGAGGGCCGCAGGCGGCGGGCGAGGGTGACGACCTGTTCGTCGTAGAAATAAAGCCCGGGCACGGCGTAATTGGATTTGGGCTGCGCCGGCTTCTCCTCGATGGATACCACCCGGCCGTCGGACGCGAACTCGACCACGCCGTAGGCGCGCGGATTCGCGACACGGTAGCCGAAGATCGTGGCCCCGGCAGGGCGGGCCCCGGCGGCCTGCAGGCCGCGGGCAAAGTCGTGGCCGTAGAACAAATTGTCGCCGAGGACGAGGGCGGAGGGCGCGCCGGCCACGAAATCCGCGCCGATGAGGAACGCCTGGGCCAGGCCCTCCGGCCGCGGCTGTGCGGCGTAGGTCAGTTTCAGTCCGAGGTGCGAACCGTCGCCGAGCAGGCGCTCGAACAGCGGCAGATCCTGGGGCGTGGAGATGAGCAGGATTTCGCGAATGCCCGCCAGCATGAGCACGGACAGCGGGTAATAGACCATCGGCTTGTCGTAAATCGGCATCAGCTGCTTCGAGACCGCGAGGGTCAGCGGATACAGCCGCGTGCCCGAGCCGCCGGCGAGGATGATGCCGCGGCGCGGCATCGCGGTTGAGGTTGAAGGTTTAGGTTGAGGTTGTGCCTTCACGGGCGATCGAGACTGTCAATGAGACCACTTATCATGCGAGCGATGCGACGCAACTCATCCAGCAAGGCCTCGGCATCCGATTTGGCGAAATAGCCCAGACGTTGGCCGATGTAGAGTCGGGAGCGGGTTTCACCGGCAGAGCCCTTCGTGTAGCCGAGAAACTGTTTGAATTCGGGCTTCGTGTTCCGTTCCGCACCCTCCGCGAGGTTCGATGAGATTGAATCGGCCGAGTCGGTGATCTGGTTGCGATACCCAAAATTACGGCAGTCGCGGAGCAGCTCGTGAAGGCGGACCGCGACATCGATTGACCGTCGCCATACCTCAAGCTTCTCGAAGGACTCGTCGCTCACGGTGGTTCCGGTATCCTCAACCTCGACCTCAACCTCAACCTAAACCTCAACCGGCAGCGGCGGTCACCCGCCGGTGCCGAGCCGTTCGCGGGCGTACTTCTGCTCGGTGATCGTGCGGCACCAGTCGCGGTGGGCGAGGTACCAGTCGACGGTCTTCTCCAGGCCGGTGACAAACGTCTCCCGCGGCGTCCAGCCGAGTTCCCGCTGAATCTTGGTGCAGTCGATCGCGTAACGCCGGTCGTGGCCGGGGCGGTCCGTGACGAACTGGATGAGGCCGGCGTGCGGCGTGCCGTCGGGACGCGGCGCCTTGCGGTCGAGCAGGGCGCAGATCGTCTGGACGAGTTCGAGATTCCGCCGCTCATTGAGGCCGCCGATGTTGTAGGTGTCGTCCACCCGGCCGCGGCAGAGCACGAGCCAGATGGCGGCGCAGTGGTCGGCGACGTAAAGCCAGTCGCGGATCTGCTGGCCGTCGCCGTAGACGGGCAGCGGCTTGCCCTCGAGGCCGTTGAGGATCACGAGGGGGATCACCTTCTCGGGAAATTGGTAGGGGCCGTAATTATTGGAGCAGTTGGTGGTCAGCACCGGCAGGCCGTAGGTGTGGTGGAACGCGCGCACGAGGTGGTCGCTCGCCGCCTTGGTCGCCGCGTACGGGCTGTTCGGCTCGTAGGGATGGCGCTCGGTGAAGGGCGCCGCGCCGGGCGCGAGCGTGCCGTAGACCTCGTCAGTCGAGACGTGCAGGAAGCGGAACGCGCTCCGTCGCGGCTCGGGCAGGCGGGTCCAGTGGCGCCGCGCGCCGTTGAGCAGGCGCAGGGTGCCGACGACGTTGGTCTGGACGAACGGCTCGGGGGAGTCGATCGAGCGGTCGACGTGCGACTCGGCGGCGAAATTCACGACCGCGTCGATCGCGTGCCCGGCCAGCAAACGCGCCACGAGCTCCACGTCGCCAATGTCGCCCTGCACGAAAACATACCGGGGATCAGACGCCAGGTCCGCGAGGTTGGCGGGGTTGCCGGCGTAGGTGAGCAGGTCAAGGTTGACCAGGCGGCGCAGCGGGGAGCCGGGCTCGGTCAGCCGCTGGCGCACGAAGTTGGAGCCGATGAAGCCGGATCCGCCGGTGACGAGGAGGTTCATGGGGGGAGAACAATCACGCAAAAAGGACGGGGGTCGACTCAGGTCTCGAGGACGAGGCGGAGGCTTTCACGCCAGTCGGGCAATTTGAGGCCGAAGATGCGCTCCAGTTTCGCGCCGGACATCACCGAATAGGGCGGGCGCTTCGTCGGAGTGGGGAATTCGGAGGAGCTGATGGCCTCGACCTCCCGGCATTTCCGACTGTTCGCCGGCATCAGGTCGACGATCGCTTGGGCAAACCCGTGCCAGCTCGTTTGGCCCGAAGCGCAGAGGTGGTAAACTCCGGTGCGGGCGGCGGCTTGTTCCGGGGGAATTTGAAGGAGCGCGAGGGCGGTGGCCTCCGCGATCATCCGCGACCACGTGGGGCAGCCAAGCTGATCCCGCACGACGCGGAGCACTTCGCGTTCGCGGGCCAGCCGCATCATGGTAAGCATGAAATTGGCGCCCCGCGCGCCATACACCCAGCAGAGGCGGAAGATCAGATGATTGCAGCCGGTCCGCTGGATGGCGCGGTCGCCGGCAAGTTTGGTGCGCCCGTAGGCGCCCAGCGGATTGGGCGCGTCCTCCTCGACATAGGGTGAGCGCTTCGCGCCGTCGAAAACGTAGTCGGTGGAATAATGCACCAGCAGGGCGCCGCGTTGCGCGGCCTCCTCTGCCATGACGCCCGGCGCCTCGGCGTTGATCTTCGTGGCCAGGGCGACCTCGCTCTCGGCCTTGTCGACGGCGGTGTAGGCGGCGGCGTTGATGATGATCTCGGGGGCGGCGTCCCGAATCCATTTCCGGATGGAATCCGGCCGGGTGAGATCGACCTCCGGATAGTCGACGCAGACGAGCGGGCTCATCGGGGCCAGCGTGCGGCGCAGTTCCCACCCGACCTGGCCAACCCGGCCGAAGAGAAGAATCTTGGGAAGGGACATCGGAAGAGGGCGGTTGGCGGCGTGTGGTGGGGGCTAAAACAATCGTTCCGCCGGGATGTCCCGCAGCAGCGGGGCCGCCCGATCGCGCGCCGAGAGAATCGGAGGCCCGGCCGGCGGCCACTGGATGCCGACGGCGGGATCATCCCACCGGAAGCCGAACTCGTCCTTGGGTGAGTAGAGATCGGTGCACTTGTAGTGAAACAGGGCGGTCTCGCTCAGCACCACGAAGCCGTGGGCAAAGCCGGGCGGGGCGTAGAACTGACGTTTGTTGTCGGCGGAGAGCATGACGCCGTACCACCGGCCGAACGTCGGTGAGGAGCGGCGGATGTCGACCACCACGTCCCACACTTCCCCCTGCCAGACCGACACGAGCTTGCCTTGGGGGTTGGGGTTCTGAAAGTGCAGCCCGCGGAGGGTGCCGCGCCGCGACAGCGAGAAATTGTCCTGTACAAAGTCGCCCGCGATGCCGGCTTCGCGGTATCGCTGCCGGTTCCACGATTCCACGAAAAAGCCGCGCTGGTCGCCGAACACCGTGGGTTCAATCAGCAGCAGACCGGCCAGAGGGCATGGGGTTACTTTCATGCGGTGGCAGAGTAAATGGGGCGCCGCCCCGCCGGTGCAATTATTTCCGGCGGTAGTCGCCGCGGCTGAAGTACTTCTCCAGCCAGACATACATGCAGATGAAAAAGTACCGGCTGCCCATCTCCTTGAGGCGGAGCTTGGCCTCGCCGTGCCGGCGATTCCGCCAGCTGATCGGCGTCACTGTCCAGGAGTAACCGCGCACGATCGCCTTGAGCGGGATCTCGACGGTGAGGTTGAAATGCGGCGAGAGGAACGGGCGGCAGCCGTCGATGACCGTGCGGCGGTAGGCCTTGAACGCATTGGTGGTGTCGTTGAGCGGGACATGGAAGAGCACCTTGATGAAGAGATTGGCGAGACGGTTGATCAGCAGCTTCACCCGCGGATAATCGATCACCCGGCTGCCCTCGATGAACCGGCTGCCGAAGACGCACTCCCAGCCCTCATTGAGCCGCCGCCAATACGTGACCGCATCGTCCGGGGCGTCGGAGGCGTCGGCCATCATGATCACGCAGGCGTCGCCCCGGCTGTGATTCAGGCCGCGGACCACGGCGCGGCCGAAGCCGTGGGGGCCGGGATTCTGCACCGGCGCGAGCGTCGGCACCTCGGCGCGCAATTGTTGCAGCGTGGCCCAGGTCGCGTCCCGGCTGCCGTCATCGACCACGACGATCTCATGCGGCACGTGCTCCCGGACCAGCGTCCGGTGGAGGCCGCGCACCATGTCCGGCAGCGATCCCTCCTCATCGCGCGCCGGGATGACGACCGAGAACAGGGTGAGCGGGGGGGCGGGCGAAGCGGGTGGGGCGTCCGGCATCGGGCGGGGGCGGCTCACAGCGGGGCGGAAAGTTCGAGCCATTCCGGATGGGCCCGGGCGTGCGCCGCGATCTCCTCGAGGATGGCCCCGACCGGCGTGGCCGGCCGCCAGCCCCAGAGCCGCGTGGCCTTGGCGTGGTCGAGCACCACCCAGGGCAGGTCGAACGGCCGGGGCGCGCCGTCCGCGGCGACGGTGTGGGCCCCGCCATGCGCGGCGCACCAGGCGCTAAGCTGGCGCAGCGACTGCGCGGAGGCCGCGCCGCCGGAGACGTTGACCATCCGGTCCGCCGGGGCGGTGGCCGGAGCCGCGAGCTGTTTTTCGAGCAGCGGCAGCAGGTCGCGCGGATGCAGGCAGTCGCGCACTTGGTGGCCATGGCCGCCGAAACCGAGGTACTTGAGCGGGCCGCGGCGCATCCAGGTGTGGATCCAGAACGAAAAGATGCCCTGGTCGGGCTGGCCGAACTGGCCGGCGCCGGCCAGCACGCCGCAGCGGTTGACGAACACCGGGCAGTCGAACGCCGTGCCGTACTCGAGCGCCAGCACCTCGGACGCGAGCTTGGAGGCGCCGTAGAGCGAAACCGGCGCGAGCGTGGAGAACGTCTCGTCCAGGCCGGCCGCGGTGACACCGGGCGGCAGCGCGGCCCCGGGGGCGAGATGGAAGGCGTCATGCTCGACCTTCAGAGGGAGGGCGGTGAGCGCGCCGATGGAATAGACCCGGCTGGTGCTGAGCAGGATCAGGCCGGCCCGGTGCCGCTTGCAGTACTCCAGCAGGTTGAGCGTGCCGAGCAGGTTGTGTTCGACGAGTTGCCGGCTGCTGGTGCGGCCGTCGACGCCGGCGAGGACGCTCGGATTCGCCGCGGCATCGAGCACCCAGTCGGCGGCGGGCAGCGCGTCGAGGTCGCTGGCGGCGCGCACGTCGGCGTGCACCAGCCGCGCCCCGAGCCGTTTCAGCTCCGCCCGATTGGTCTCGCTGCCGGGCCGGCTGAAATTGTCGAAGCCGGTCACCTGGTGGCCCTTCCCCGCCTGGAGCAGCCCGCGGGCGAGCGTGCTGCCCGCGAAGCCGCAGACGCCGGAGACCAGGATCTTCATGCCGGGGCGAGCAAAGCAGGAGAGCCGGGACAGGGAAAGGGGGAAATGCCAGCCCCGGGCCGCGTTCACCGCCGGCGCGGGAAACTCATCGTCCATCCGGGCGGATTGATCGGGACGGTGACGGGATCTCCCACGCGAATGCGCGCGGCAAATCGGGGCCAATGATAATCGACGTTGGCCGCGGCTTGAAACCCGGTCGTGCTGATCAGCAGGCTCAAACTCAGCAACGCGCCGCTGAGCCAGCGGCGCCAGCCGCCCCCGTTGAGCTCGCACACGAGGGACCAGAGCAGAATCACCTTGGGGAGATAGAAATAGCGGTCACCGTTGCCGATGGGGCGAATCTGCCCGAGATCTCCCCGGAACTTGTAGAGCACCCCGGCGACGATCAGGGCGGCGGCGGCCAGCAGAATCCACCGGTGCTCCCGTGGCGACGGCGCCGTGGCAGCCAGCCAGACCATCCCGCCGAACCACGCCATGCCAACCCCGGCCATGAACACGAAGGGCGTGTGCTCGGCGAATGCGGCGGGCATGAACAGGGAGCCCGCCAGGCGCTGACACGGCTGGCGCAGCCAGTCGGCCCACGGGGAGAGGCCGGGGAGCTGCGGCGCCGGGTGCGCAACCAGCGCGGCGATTTGAATGCCGGCGAAAACGGCGGCCAGGCCGGCCAGCACGCCGGACGCGAGCGTGCGGCGCCGCCGGAATCGCCAACCAACGAGCGGCAGCCACAGCACAACAAAGAGTCCCGTTAGTCCCAACAGGATGATGCTTCCGAGGTCCGCGCCCCATTGCCACGGCGTGCGGGCATCTTCCGCCAGCAGCAACAGCAGCAAACCCAGCGCGAGGATCCACTGCAGGTTGGTCAGGTTGTTGAAAACCTCGCCGGTGTGCGGCACGAGCACGATGGCGAGCGCCCACAACGGCGGATAGGGCAGATGGAGCCGGGGCGAGAAGCACGCGGCGGCCACCGCCAGGGTGAGGAGAACGCTCGTGGCCAGGAACACCGTCGGGGCGTAGAGCGGGTTGCCTGCCGCCGCCAGGGCCGCGGTCAGCCGCGGGACCAGATGCAGATAGCCATTGTAGGGCCGGAACACGGCGGCCCGGCCGTCGAGCATGGCCTGGGAGTAGAAAATGCTGGCGTCCTCCGCCCAGAATTGGGGCTGGACGAAGACGCCGGGCTTGCGCAGGCAAAGCGCGCCGGCCACGACCACCAGCGTCGTGATCAGACCGTAACGGGACCACCTGCCGGCATGTTCGGCGGGCGGCGTCACCGCCCCCTCCGTCCGCCCATCGGTGTTCCGCCGCCCACACCGGAAGTCAGGTGCTGCATGGCTCGTCAGAAAAGCAAGAGACGGCGCCCAGGAGAAGAGGGAAATGTCCGGACCGCGGCCGGCCGGGTTTGGCCCCGGGATGGGCCGGCGGCCGCGTCCGTCAGGCGGAGGGTTTGCGCAGCACCGCCACGGATTGGCCCAGGTTGCCGAAATCCTTCATCACGGCGCCGTGGTCGAACCGGATCTCCTCCGGGATCGGAATGTGGGGCTTGTCCCCGTCCGCGATCTGCTCCACCTCGAGGCCGAGGTGCCCGGCCCAGGCGTGAATCCCGTCCCGGTCCATGAATTGATTCAGATGTTGGCGGGTTTTGCGCTGAGCAACGGAATCTTCGAAGACGCTCCAATGATAGGGAATGCGGAACTCGAGGAAGGAGAACACGATTCGCCCGCCGGGTTTCAGGACGCGCCGGGCCTCTGCCAGATAACTGTAGGAGTCTTCATGCAGCAAGTGCGTGAAAACGGAAAAGAAGCAAACCCAGTCGGCCGTGTCGTCAGGGCTGGGGATGGCGGCGCCATCCGTCAGGCGAAACGTCCAGTCCGGGCGGCGCGACAGGCGTTGCGCGCATTCCAGCAACGAAGCGACTACGTCGGTGCCCAGATACCGCAGCCCTTGCCGCGCCGCGAGCTGGCAGGCAAGGCGGCCGGAGCCGCAGCCGACATCAATCACGAAAGCTCCGTCGTCCAACCCCAGCGCCCGCAGCAGACAATACTCCAACTTTCCCGCCGGGATGAAATCTCCGCCGACGGCGCGCATCAGCGCTTCGTCGCCGGCAATCTCCCGCTGCAGACGGGCCACGTGATCGTGATACGCTTGGGCGGTGTCGAGGTTGGACATCGTCGGGGGACGCCTCAGGGGGAGGGCTGGCGCGTCCGCCAGGCCGTGACGATCTGGCGGATGGTCTCCTCCAGGCTCACGCTGAGGTCCCACGCCGGATAGTGGGCGCGCATCTTGCGCAGGTCGGAGTAGTAGCAGATGTGGTCGCCGATGCGGTTCTGCCCGACGTAGGTGTGGACCTGCGCCCGGCCGGAAAACTTCTCCGCGAGCGCGAACGCCTCGAGGATGGAGCAGGAGTTGGCCTTGCCGCCGCCGAGATTGTAGACCTCGCCGGCCCGCGGCGCCGCCACGAACGCCGCCATGAAGCGCGCCACGTCCAGCGAGTGGATGTTGTCGCGCACCTGCTTGCCCCCGTACCCGAAGACGCGGTACTCGCGGCCCTCGAGGTTGCACTTCACCAGGTAGCTGAGGAAGCCGTGCAATTCGACGCCGGTGTGGTTCGGCCCGGTCAGACATCCGCCGCGCAGGCAGCAGGTGGGCATCCCGAAATAGCGGCCGTACTCCTGCACCATCACGTCGGCCGCCACCTTGGAGGCGCCGAAGAGCGAATGTTTCGACTGGTCGATGGAAAAGGTTTCCGGGATGCCGTGGGCGTAGGCCGGGTCGGCGTAATCCCAGCGCGTGGCGAGTTCCACGAGCGGGATGGCGTTGGGTGCGTCGCCGTAGACCTTGTTGGTCGACATGTGCACGAACGGCGCCTCGGGGCAGGCCTGGCGCGCGGCCTCGAGCAGGTTGAGCGTCCCGCCCGCGTTGGTGTCAAAGTCGTCGAAGGGGATGGCCGCGGCGCGGTCGTGGCTGGGCTGGGCGGCGGTGTGCACGATCGCCGCCGGCCGGAGCTGCTTCACCAGCGCAAGCACGCCGGCGCGGTCGCGGATGTCGAGTTCGTGGTGGACGAACCCGGGCAACTCGCGTTCGAGACGGCGCTGGTTCCAGCGGGTGTCCCCCGGCGGGCCGAAAAACACGGCGCGCTGGTTGTTGTCCACACCGTGGACGGCGTAGCCGAGGCCGGCAAAGTGACTGCAGACCTCGGAGCCGATCAGGCCTGAGGAGCCGGTGACGAGAAGGGTTTTGGCCATGCGATGAACCGCTGTTATGGGCCGGGAGGCGACCCGGGACAAGATCACACGGCGGGGGGCGGCGGATGCCGGCGGGGGACCACCATGCCGGCCAAGACCAGCGAAGCCAGGCCCAGGGCGGTGACAACCGCCACGGCGGCGGCAAAGGGATTGGCCGGGCTGGTCATCTCCGGCGACGGTGCGACCCAGGTGGCCAGGAAACCCGCGATCTGCAACGCGGCGAAAAGCAGGAACACCAGCCGGTGCAGCGACCAGGCCGCCCACAGCAGGAGGGCAAAGCCGAGGAGCTGCGTGACCAGCGTCCCCTGGTGGCACCGGGCCGAATCGGGCAAAAACATCAACGCCAGCCACGCGAGCCAGCCGCAAATCCACCAGATCAACCCCCGGGCGAGAATGCGGTCGGAATCTTTTCGTCGGGTCCAGAGCAGCCAGGGCAGCGCGAGGGCAACCGGCAGCCACCACCCCAGCGTCCGGCCCGTGAACGTGATTTCCTCGGCCCGGCGGGGCAGGGGATCGGCGGCCGGCCGGAAACGCAGGAGGTCCCGCCAGTTTCCCGTCCACTGCAGTTGCAGATTGCTCCAACGATTGGCGAGGGTCCCGCGCCAGCCCAGTTGGCGATAGCTGTCGACCAGCGTCTGGCCAAAGCTGCGCGCGTCCGGCGGGATCACGCCCGCCAGGTGCCACTTCAGCAGGCGGTTGCCCGGTGGTTCGTAGAATTTCTGGTACGCCGTCCACGAGCTTGCGACCGCCACGAACGCGGCGCCGGCGGCGAGCCAGCGCCGCCACGCCCCGCGTTCGCGTCGCAGGGAGGCCAGCCCGAGCGGCACGAAGCCGAGCAGCGAAAACGCGACCCCACCGTGGGCCAGCCAGCCCAGCGCGGCGCCAATTCCGCCCGCGGCGAAGCGTCGGGCGCCGGACGCTTCGCCGGGACCCGGCTGCCACAGGACAAACGCCCCCAGCACCAGCGCGGCGGCGCCCAGCTTGGGCCAGGTGTAGACCGTGTAGAACAGACCAAAGCCGGTGAAGGCGACGGCGGCGACCATGGCGGCCGACTCACGCGGACCGGCGCCGAGCCGGCGCAACATCGCCCACATCGCCGGCACCCACAGAAGTTGAAACCACATTCCGGCGGTCGTGGCCGCGGTGTCGTCGTCGAATCCGAGCGTGGCGCACACCGGGCGCGTCAGCAGCTGCCATCCCGTCTGCAATGGCGGCCGGTCGCTGCTCAGCCAGTCGCCGAGCAAATGGCGGGGGGATTGTCCGGTCCACAGCCGGTCGGCGAACATCCGGGGAATCTCATTGTCGACCGGCAAATTCACCGAGAAACGATGCGCGGCGAGGGCGGACAGCGGCGCGTCGTCGAACAGACAGGTCAGGGCGAGGAAGCCGGTTCCGATCAGGCCCGCGAGCCCCAGTGCGACCAGCAGCTCCCCGCCGCCGGCCCCCGATGCGGTGGACTGGTCCCGCGCCATCAGGCGGACGCTGGCCGCCGCCAGCATCGTCCAGGAAAAGATGCGCCCGAGGAGCGGAGAGGCGAAATAGCACCAGAACGCGAGGTAGCCGAGCACGGCGACGCCGGCGAAAGCGGCAAACGGGCCGAGCCCGGCCGGCAGGGAGAGCGGCCGGCGCAGGCTCCCGTGCAGGGCCACCCCCAGCGCCAGCAGCAACACTCCCTGGGCGGCAAAAGCCAGCAGCGAACGCGGCGCCTGCGGCATCCGCGCAAGACTGAACCCGGTCGGCAGGGGTGCGCTGACGCCGAGCCAGCCGTAGAATTGGGTCGAGCCGTCGGTGGCGACCAAGCGGAAGGCGGCGGCGCCGGCCGGCAGCGTGATCCACCAGGGCCGCCAGTGTTCGCGCGGCTCCGCGTCGGCGAAGGGCAGGCGCTTCACCGCGCCCGCCGCGGTGCGCACCTCGACCGCCAGCGCGTTGCCGGGCAGACGGGGATAACCGCTGACCCATACCGTCACGCGGCGCCGGGCTTGAAACCAGCCGCTGACATACGTCCCGGTGAACTCGTTGCCGCCGAGCCACGAGCCGCGCGCGGGCACGCCGCGCGGCAGTTCGGCGTCGCTGGCGCAATAGGCGTGCTCGGCAAAGGGGCCGCGGGCGAACGCCTCGCCCTCCCCGGGGGCCGCCGGCACCAGCCGCGGCCGGATCGGCACGAGCAGCCGTCCGACGGCCAGCAGCAGGATCGCGGCCGCGAGCGTCCCGATCATCCGGCGGGTCCATGCGGCGGAGCGGAAGCGGGCCGGCGGGTTCACAGGGGTCCGAACCGCGCCACGGCCCACGCCCAGATCCAGCCCAGCGGATCACGCCAGAGCCGGATCTTTTTGCCCTCCTGAAAAGAGCGCGAGCGGTAGGTGATCGGAATCTCGATCGGCCGGTGGCCCTTGCGGATCAGTTTGATCAGCAGCTCCCAGTCAAAGTCGAATCGGTTGCGGGTGAACGTCAGCCCCGCCAGGCACTCGCGGCGGAAGACCTTGTACATCGTGAAGGGATCCTTGAGCCAGATGCCAAGCGACGCGTTGATCAGCAGGGTGAAGGTCCAGTGGGCCACGTTGAGCACGAAGGCCTGCACCGGCTGGTGCGTGAACTTGCGGATCGCCCAGCCTCCCCGGCCGTGGCGCGAACCGAGCACGAACGCCTGCCGGCCGGCCAGCAGCGGCGCAAGGAGGGTCTCATAGTCGGCCAGGTCGTATTCCAGGTCGGCGTCCTGGATGAGCAGGATGTCGCCGGTGGCGGCCGCCAGGCCGGCGCGCACGGCATGGCCCTTGCCCTGCGGGCGGTCCTCCAGGATGAGCTTCACGCCCGGGTGATCGCGATAGCCGAGCACGAGGTCCCGCGTCCCGTCGGTGGAGTTGCTCTCAATGATCAGGACCTCGAGCTGCACGCCCGGCACGGTCTTGGCCAGCAGGCCGTCGAGCGCCGTCCGGACGGTGGCGGCCTCGTTGAACACGGGCACGATGACCGAGAGGGTGCAGGGTACGGGCAGGGGCTTCATCGGCGGTGCGGCCGTCAGCTCCCGGCGGCGGGCGTGGGCGCCCGGGGCCGACGGCGGACGATGACCGCGCCGGCCGCCAGTATCGCCAGCCCCGCCCCCGCCAGGAGCAGGGCGAGGGTCCAGTGCGGCGGGCGGTAGGTGAACGTCACGCGGTACGTGCCGGCGGCGGGCACCGCGACCCCCTTGAACGCATGGTTGACCCGGAAGTATTTCGCCGGCCGGCCGTTCACGGTGACGCGGAAGCTGTCCGGCAGCCAGGGCTCTTGCAGCACGATGACCCCGGCGTCCGGCGCCTCGACCTCGAAGGAGGTCGAGTTGGTGGTCAGCCGGTAGTCCTGCGCCGGCACCACGTGGCGGTCGGCGGGATCGCGCCAGCTGGGCGCGGGGGCCTCGGGATCGCCGCGCTGCACGGCGGCGAACGGCTGGCCGGGGTTTTGCCGGATCAGCGCGGCGAGCTGCAAGGGGACGTCGTAGGTGCGCACCTCGTCGGTGAAGAACGCCCGCGGCCAGCAGGTGTCGCTGCGGTACACGTCGAGGTCGGCCTGCAGCACCGGGGTGAGCAGGCCGGCCGGCGGCGGCGGGGCGCCGGAGGGCGCAAAATAGTATTTGATGTTGAGGAAATCGTAGACGGGCTTGAGGACCGCGAGCGTGTGGAAGTGCACCACGCGGCGCCAATCCCACTCGCGATCGAACTCGCAGGCGTCGAGCAGCTCCCGGTAGTGCCGGTTCATGAGCGGGTCGGGGCCCGCGACGCCCTCCAGGCCGTAGACTCCGGTCCAGCCCGCGAACAGCGTGTCGTCGAAACCGACAACCCGAAACGGCGCCGCCTGGTCGGCCTGGACGGTTTCGACCGCCGGCGACTGCGCGTGAAAGTCGGCACGCGGCGCGGTGTGCAGCACGTAGACGTTGTCCCGGAAATCGGCCTGCATGCCGTGCCGCCAGAACATCGCCCCGAGGCAGGCGGCCGCGAGGAAGCCGCTGGCGAGCGAGACCGTCCCGCGCGCGCGCATGCGGCGGAAAACGGCCAGCAACACCACGGCCGCGGTGAGCAGCGCCCCGAGGCTGCCCCAGATAAACGGAGTCACCGGCAGCCGTTCGCCCCAGTGCCAGACGGTCACCGTCTCGCCGTCCCCGTAAATCTGCCGGTGCACGACCTGGCCGAAGGCGATGTAGCTGAAGATCACCGCGCCGAGGAGCAGCAGCACCATGCCGGCGTCGCCGCGGCCCTCCGCGGTGCCCAGCCGCCGCCAGGCGGTGTGGATGCCCACCCCGGCCAGGGGGATGAGATGGATGAGCAGCACGCAGGTGAAGGTGTTGTCCACGTGCTCCACGTTGGCGAGAAAGGGGACGGCGAGGATCCAATCCGGCGGGATCAAGCCGAAGGCGAGCGACAGCGGCACGAGCGCGGCGGCCGCGAGGGCCAGCACCAGGCGGTCGTGCCCGCCGCGGCGCAGCGTCACCAGGAGATAGAGCAGGCCGAGCAGGAAGAGAAAGTTGACCGACGGGCAGAAAACCCGGTCCTGTTTCTGCAGCGGGCGGTAGAAGATCTCGTCGAACAGGCCGAGGATCACCCCCGGCTGGATTTGGTACACCCGGGTCTGGTCGTAGCTGGTGTACGA
>Ga0335078_10004584_pt1 | contig 20454 bp, 17 predicted proteins | sample Lox_Sample_32_FD_206711 | JGI IMG/M metagenome (GOLD analysis project Ga0335078, IMG submission 206711) | Soil microbial communities from Loxahatchee National Wildlife Refuge, Florida, United States - Lox_Sample_3.2 | ecosystem: Environmental > Terrestrial > Soil > Wetlands | place: USA... | reverse complement strand
TTCGAGGCGGCGGTTAACCAATACAGTAGGGTCGGTTTTGCCAAAGGAGCTAATCTTACGCCATCATACGAGGAGCCACGAGCCTACCTGAAAAGGAAGGATGCAACCGAAAAATTTGCGAAGGCGATGGGCGTACAAGCTTTCACTTTCGAAATGAACTGGGCGCTCAAGTCGTTCTGCCAGCAGAGCGGTCTCGCCGAGTAGATTGCATCCGACACGGCCGGGTCGGGCGGCACATTAGCTTATCAAGAAATGGCGACTCGGTTGAGGGACGGTTGCAAGAAGGTTTCGCCCGTTGAAAGCGGTTTTAGGAACAGTTCGGGCTTTCGTCCAATGCGGCTACCCTCAGGCACCGGGTCGAACTCGTTCACGCACACATGCTGATGCATCCAAGATAAGCGCTGCATGCGGGAATTCCGCCCGTACGGATCTGTGCGGGGGTGCCGGGCAACCGACGTCCCTACCGCTATCAGGAGCCGCTACGTGGAGGCGGGCTCGGCTACAGCCGCCGCTCCGTACTGTTCGAAGAAGTGGGCCACGGTCATGATGCCCTTGTAGTAGTTCTCCAGGCAGTACTTCTCATTGGGCGAGTGCAGACCGTCGTCGGGTAGCCCGAAGCCCATCAGCACGGTGGGAATGCCCAGATGCGTGGCGAAATCGCCCACGATGGGGATCGATCCGCCGGAACGGATGAAGACGGTTTTCCTGCCAAGAATGTCGCTGAAGGCCTTGGCGGCCACTTTGATGGCAGGATGGTCCGGATTCACCGACAACCCGGGCCCGATGCTCAAAATACGTACTTCGAAGTGGATGCCCTTGGGCGTATGCTTCGCGACGAACTCGCGGAACGCGGCCACGATCTTGTCGGGATCCTGTTTCGGCACCAGGCGGAAGCTGACCTTGGCAGTGACCTTCGCGGGAATCACGGTCTTGGCGCCGGCGCCGGTGAAACCGCCCGCGATGCCGTGCACCTCGAAGGTCGGGCGCGCCCAGACGCGCTCCAGCACGGAGGGCCTGCGCTCGCCGGTGAGCTCGCTCGATCCAACTTCTTTCAGGCGGAATTCCTCTTCGCTGAAGGGCAGCCGTTTCCAGCTCCGTTTTTCGGCTGGATCGGGCGGCTGGACGTCGTCGTAGATGCCCGGCACCTGGATCACACCGTTGGCGTTCTTCACTTTGGAAAGCAGTTCCACCAAGCCAAAGATGGGATTCGGCGCGGCGCCGCCGTACAAGCCGGAGTGCAGATCCCGCGCGGGCCCGCTGGATTCCACTTCCATGTAGACCAATCCGCGCAGACCGATGCACAGCGTGGGGATGCCCGCGGCGAACAGCTCGGTATCGGAAACCAGCGCCACATCCGCTTTCAGCTTTTCGGGATTCGCGGCCACGTACGCGGCGATGGATTCGCCGCCCACTTCCTCCTCGCCTTCCACCAGGAACTTCACATTGATGGGCAGCGTCCCAGTGGCGGCGCGCAACGCTTCGATGGCTTTCACGTGCATGTACATCTGGCCCTTGTCGTCGGCGGTGCCGCGCCCGTAGATATTGCCGTCGCGCACGTCCGGCTCGAAGGGCGGGCTCGACCATTCTTCTAGCGGGTCGGCCGGCTGCACGTCGTAGTGGCCGTAGCACAGCACCGTGGGTTTTCCGGGGGCATGCATCCAATCCGCGTAAACCAGCGGATGCCCGGCGGTAGGGACGATCTCGACATTCTCCATGCCTACGCGGCGCAAGCTATCGGCGACGAATTGGGCGGCGCGCTCGATATCGCCGCGATGCTCGGGCAGCGTGCTGATGCTGGGAATGCGCAGGAAGTCCTTCAGTTCGTCAAGGAGACGGCCGCGATTCTGTTCGACAAATGCATCGGTGGTTTTGGACATTGGTTTTTCCGGTATGAGACTCCATTATAAGTCTCACGCGTTCTTTTCCGGCTTCATCACCGCCACGTAGCTCAAGTTGCGGTAGAGCTGATTGTGGTCCAGGCCGAAGCCGATGACGAAGCGGTCGGGAATTTCGAAACAGCGGAACTCCACGGGGATCTGGACGAGCCTGCGGGAGTTGCGGTCGAGGAAAGTGCACACCGCCAGCGAGTTGGGGCCGCGGCTGGAAAGCGCTTGCAGGAGGTAGCGCAGCGTCAATCCGGTATCCACGATGTCCTCCACCAGCAGCACATCCTCGTTTTCGATTGGCTCATCCAGATCCTTGGCGATGCGCACGATGCCCGGCGCGCTGGATTTGTTCGAGAAGGTGGAGATGGCCAGAAAATCGATCTTCACCGGAATCTGAATCTGGCGCGCCAGCGCGGTGAGAAAGAATACCGAACCCTTGAGCACGCCCACCAGTTTGAGCGGCTTGCCCCGGTAGCGCTCGCTGATTTCGGCGGCGACCTCCTGGATGCGCTGCGCGATCTGCTCTTCGGTGAACAGGATGCGTTCGATGGCCGGCAGCGGGTCGCGGTTCATACGTGGCTCATACGTTGGCGGGCCGCTCCGCCAGGCCGTACTTGAAGATCAGGTTTTCGAAATCCTTCTGGTAGAAAATCTGCACGTTCAGGTGGGGATACAACTCCCGCAGCAGGCGGATCTTGCGGTTCTTGCGCGTCACCAGCGACTGCTTCATGGTGGTGAGTTCCACGTACAAGTCAAACTCCGGTAAATAGAAATCGGGCGTAAAGGATTCGGAAATGCGTCCCTCCGCATCCCACTGTACCGGAAAACTGCGCGGCTCGTATTCCCAGGCGATGCGGTAGAAATCCAGCAGGTTGGCGAAGACCCGCTCGCTGGGGTGAGCGAAGGTCTTGTCCGGCAGGCGCACCGCGCCGGGAGGCACGATCCCATGCCGCGCCAGCCGCAGGCGGATCTGGAACTGGATTTGCGCCTCGGCCGCCGCCGACAGAAAACCGCGCTCCTTCAGGCCCAGCGCGCGCGCGGAACCCTGGATCATCTCCACCATCTGCTCGGAATCCATGGATTCGGCGTTCAGGATCAGGTCGAACCAGTGCGGCAGCGCCGTGGCCCTGCCGGACATGGTCTTGTACTGCGCGCGCTGCGCCGCATCCAACTCGCGCAGCAGTTGGCGAGCGGCGGGGCGGTCGAGGCGCCGGTCCAGCATGAGATTGCCGATGCGCACGGAATCCGGCGCGACGATGTGCACGCGCAGAGTGCCGGGAAACTGCCGCGAGAGCATCTCGGCGCCCGCCGCGCAGTACACCATGTGGTGAACGGTCGCTAACCGCGCCAGAATGGAGGCTACCAGATCGGGGCGCGCCTTCGGGGGCACCTCGGCATCCGCGCCGAACTCGCGTTCAATGAGGGAGTGAATCCGCGATTCATTGACCAACTCGAACCCGAGGCGGTGCGCGGAGATGCGCGCCACTTCTTCAAACCGGCAACCGGGTTGTCCGGAAACGGCGATCAACGCCATGTCATCCGATTATGATAACAGGACGCGACTTTCGGCCTGAGGCCGCCACGTTGTAACATCGACCGTTAGTATTCGCTATGAACAAGTGGATCGGTTTGGCCTTATTCGTCGCCGTGGCGCTGCTCTTCTTCCTGGCCAATCAAGACGCTTACCAGGGTTTTTTCGGGGGCGATGAGCTGGACAGCCTGAGTTGGACGCCCGATGTTCCCGTGGCCGCGTTCGCCAAGGATCTGGTTAACCCGGTCTACAATGCCCGGAATTTCCGGCCCGTGGGCCACCTCTATTTCCGCATCATGAGCCGGACCTATGGCCTCGATTTCCCAAAATATCTTCTGCCCCTCCAACTGCTCCACCTGCTGAATGTCTGGCTGCTGTGGCTGGTTTTGCGGAACCTGGGGGCCACGCCTTTCGCGGCCGGGGCCGGCGCGCTCTTCTTCGCGTTTCACATGGCCGTGTTCGACGTGTACTGGAAACCCATGTACGCATTCGATCTGTTCTGCGCCGCCTTTTGCCTCCTCAGTTTTCTGTTCTGGATCAAACGCCACTGGCTATTGTCGTTCCTGGCCTTTTGGCTGGCGTATAAATCGAAGGAGCTGGCCGTAATGCTGCCGGCCGTGCTGGCGTGCTACGAGCTTTGGTTCGGCAAGCGCCAATGGCGGCTGCTGATCCCGTTCGTTCTGGTGTCGCTCTCCTTCGGCCTGCAAGGCATCCTCAGGAATCCCAACCGGGATAACGACTACACCTTCCGCTTCACGCCCGCCGCGCTGGCTGCCGGCGCAAACTTCTACGCGGCCCAGTTGTTCGGGATTCCCTTCGCCGGCTTCGCGCTGCTGGCGCTTCCCGCCGTCCGCCGCGATCGCCGGGTGTGGCTGGGCGTGGCGGCCACTCTGCTTTTTCTGGTGCCGCTGGTTTTCTTGCCGGGACGCCTCTTCAGCGCGTATTGGTATGTGCCGCTGATTGGCGTGGCAATAGCGCTATCCTCCCTGGCGGAGGGACGGTATGGTTTCCTGGTAGCCGTCTTCCTGGCGGCGTGGCTCACCTGGAACTACATCGATCTCGAAGACTACGGCGTCGAAAAACTGGCCCAGGACGACGACGCGCGCGCTTACGTGGCGCAGTTGCAAACTTCCGCCGCCTCCCTCGAAGGCATCCCCATATTCCTCTTTCACGGCCTGCCGCCGGGCTTTCCGCCCTGGGGGGTGGCGGGCGCTCTGCGCTATCTGCTGCCGGACCTGAACTTCAAAATATATCCGATGGAGGATCGTCCCGGGGCGCAATCGATGCTGCAGAACCCGGGCGTCGCCACGCTCTTCTGGCTGCAGCCGAGTCACAAGCTTTCGATTGTGGTCCATCATCCGGATTCTCCGGATTTGACCTACATCATGATGAACGAGTTCACACCGGTCTGGCAGTTGACGGATGGCTGGTTTGGGCTCGAAGACGGCTTTCGCTGGATGGCGCCCCATGCCACGGCCCGCCTGTATCGCGCGCCGCGGGCCACGCAATTCGAGGTGGTCTTGAGCGTAGGTCCACAACTGCTCGAAGCTCTTGGGCACATGGATTTCAGCGCCCGGCTGAACGGCGTTCCGCTGGGGACCGCCCGCTTGACGGACTCAGGTATCCGCACCCTGCGTTGGCCGTTGCCGCCCGGCCCTCCCGGAACCGTCGAAGCCGAGTTTCAAATCGATCCGCCATTTCACGGGCCCGACAACGATCCGCGCACGCTGGGCGCGCCGGTGGTGTCCTTCGGGTTTCTGCCTTCGGGCCGGTAAGAAGCGGTGGCCAATCTTGCCTGGCCTACGGTGCAACCGCGATGGTGACCTGGTCAGTGGTGGTCACTCCGCCAATCTGGATCTGTAGGGGCACCCAGTTCCCGGTTGGCGTACCGGCAGCCGGGATTACACCGATCTGGTACTCGCTGACGAATTGTGGCGAGAGCACGGAATAGACGAGTTGCGCGGGAAAGCCGCCGATCAACACGGTCGGGCTCATCACGGTGTACCGGAGGGTGCCATCCGACGCGGCCACGTAGTTGTCGATAGACGGCGTTACAGATCCAAGTCCGGTGCAGGCGATAATCAAGGCATGTCCCGAACTGACCGAGATGGGGGCCGTGGTGAAGGGTCCAATGGGCGCACCGGCGGGCGCGGCCAGAGCCCCCGTGTTGTTATCGTACGCAAAAGCCTGGCCAGTTCCGTTTGAGGTGGTAGTGAAAATGCCAGGCGACACGGGCACCACGGTCACGGCCTGAGGCGCGGATGTGCCGCTGCCGCGGGTAACCGCGATGCTCACCGTGCCGCTGTCCAACCCCGGCAGCAGGTTGAACGGGAGCTGCGCATTAATCTGGTCCTGACTCACAAAGTACAGCCCGGCGGGAATGCCATTGAATGTTACCGATGTGACGTCGCTCAAACTGGTGGGTAGTGGAATGGCGCTCGCGGAGGCCGTTGAGGCGGCCAGATTTGTGCCGAAAATAGAGACGATGGAACCGGGCGCGACGCCTTGGGTGGTGTAGCTACCCGAATTCAAGACGCCGCCGGCGTTGACCGCCGGTGGTTGGGCTGCGTTAAGTGCCGTGGGGCTGGAGATGCTGGCGGCGAACGTGCCGTCTCCGGAATAACTAGCCACCACATTCTGCGGCCCTGGGGAAGGGGAGATTCCGGTGACCGTCGCTGTGGCTGTCTGCTGCAGGACGGTTAGCAGGGGTGTCGCTATGTTTGGGTTATAGTCCGCTGTCACCAGATCCTGAATCCCGTCCCCATTGAAATCCCCGACTGCAATCGAATGCGGGTAGTCGCCGCCGGCCGGCGCGGCATTCGCCGGCGCGGCCATGAATGTCCCGTCGCCCTGCCCCAGGAGAATCACGGCAGCCGCGCTCTCGTAGTTCACTGCGGCCAGGTCTGCCTTGCCGTCCCCGTTAAAGTCCCCCACCACAATACCAAACAGAGCCACCGGCCCCAGTTGTACGGACGACCCTGCGAACGTCCCGTCGCCGTTGCCCAGAAGAATCTTGACGCCACCTGAATCCGCTATCGCCAGGTCTGCTTTGCCGTCCCCGTTGAAGTCGCCCACGGCCACGGCTTCGGGCCCGAATCCAGCATCCGGGCTCACGGCTGCGGTAAAGGTCCCATCCCCGTTGCCCAGAAGAATCGTCGCCGAGCCCTCGTAGCCGCCCAGCCGGTCCGTCACAACGATATCCGCCTTGCCGTCCCCGTTAAAATCACCCACCGCCATGGCGGTAGGAAAGTTGCCTGGGCTGGGACTATTCGGCGCCTGCGTGAACGTTCCGTCCCCGTTACCCAGCAGGATGGTCACCTTGGCGCCGGCCACAGCCAGGTCCGGGATGCCGTCCCCGTTAAAGTCCGCCACCGCGATGGCAAAGGGGGCAGTGCTCACTGGTATACTCGCCGGTATCGTAGTGAATGTCCCATCGCCTCTGCCCAAGAGAATGCTCACCGAGTTGTCACCGGTATTCGCCACGGCCAGGTCGGCGAGGCCGTCTCCGTTGAAATCGCCAACGGCCAGGTCGGAGGGGCTGTATCTTGCCGATGGGCTTGGCAGGACAGGCGTGAACGTCCCATCGCCCTTGCCCAGGAAAATCGTCACCGTGCCGTCGCCGGAGTCGGCCACGGCCAGATCCGGGATGCCATCCCCGTTGAAGTCTCCCACGGCCACCGCTTGGGGCACGCTGCCGGTGTCAAGCGTCTGGAATACCGACCATCCCAAAGACGACACTCCCGCCACCAACGTTGCCGATCCCAACACGGCATTTCCATTGGTCGTGTCCAGGAAAGTCACCTGTCCGGTCGGCGTTGGCAGCCCGATCTCGAACACAGATCCATTGACCGTGGCCGTCAGCGTGTAATCGGCGCCGCTGCCCGCCTGCGCGATCGATGTTGTGGTGGCAAACTTTCCAGCGGTCACGGTGAGCGCCGCAACGCTGGAAGAACTGGATGCATAAGTGTGCGCGGTCCCTGCAAAGACCGCCTTGTAACTGTGACTTCCGACGCCAGGAGTGAACTTCAGTTGAGCTTTTCCCGTACGGGTCAACTGCGCCGTCCCCAGCAAGTGAATGTCGGCACAGTAGGCGGCAGCTGCGTCGCAGAAGTTCACCTGGCCGGTCGTCACGGCCGCTCCCCCAGCCTGCACGGTTGCGGTAAGCGTTACAGCGGTGCCTACGGGCACTGAGACGGCCGCCGCGCCTGCCGCGGTCACGGCCAGGGTCGTCCTGCTCGGAATTGGCGCCCGGAGTATGTAAGCTCCGGATGCGACCGCGCTAATGCCGTAACCAGGCGCTAGCGCAATGGCTTTGATTGTCTGACTCGTAGAAATGGCGATTGCGTTCGTGTAAGCGGTTGAACTGTTCGTGGGTGTAGTGCCGTCCGTTGTGTAGTAGATCGTAGCTCCCGGCGTGAGATCCGAAAGGCTGACGGAAACTGGTGCGGCATAAATCGCTGGGGCCAGGCTGAAGTCCGGTGCGGCGGTTGGGAAGCTGGTCGAAGAAACCTGATATGCCCAAAGGTCGTTGAGTTCTCCCCAGGCGCCGGACGAATCCGCGCCAAAGCCCCCAAAGAGCCACAGATTGCCGTTGGCATCGGTCCAACCCGTGGCGTGTTGGCGTCCGCCGGGGCTGTTTCCAGCAGCGGGAGCACCCAAGACGCCATATACTCCGGCCTGGCCGCAGTCCGTATTCCGGCCGTTCTGAGTGCAGCTTCCCACCGTGCTGCTTCCGCCCACCCAAGCCCACTGCCGGGAAGTTGGATTGAATTCCCAAATGTCGTTGAGATAGCCCAAGTTGCCGTTAGAATCGAAGCCGTTTCCACCAAAGAGCCAGAAATTGCCGTTGGCGTCGGTCCAAGCGGTCGCGCCCGAGCGCCCCCCGGGGACATTTGCCGCGGCTGCGATGCCCTGTGTGCCGTACACTCCTGGCTGGCCTGTGCCCGAAGAAGGAACGGTGCTGCTGCCGCCCATCCAGGACCATTGCTGAGAAGTTGGATTGAATTCCCACAGGCTGTTGAGCCAGCCCACATTGCCATTCACATCGAACCCAAATCCCCCAAACAGCCAGAGACTCCCGTCGCGGCCAGTCCAGCCGGATGCCTGATCCCGGCCTCCTGGAACGTTTGCCGCGGCAAACTGGCCCAACGTGCCGTATACTCCTGGTTGGCCAGAATAAGAAGACACGGGGGTTCCGCTCATCCATGTCCATAGGCCGGTGGATGGATTGAACATCCAAAGATCGTTTAGATAGGTTTCATTCGGGTTCTGGTAGTCGAGGGTGCCTCCTCCAAAGACCCACAAACTGCCATTGCTGTCGGTCCAACTGGTAGCGTCCGCACGGCCCGTGGGAACATTTGCGGCAGCCGGAATGCCCAGGTCGCCGGGCACGCCGGGCACGCCGCATAAGCCGTAACCATCGACGTTTACGCAGGAAAGGGTCTTGGACCCGCTAACCCAAGTCCACGCACCGGCAGAAGGTTGAAACTCCCAGAGGTCGTTGAGATATCCGGCCTGGTAAGAGGAGGTGCCCCCTCCTGCAAAGAGCCACAGATTGCCCTTTGGGTCGGTCCAAGTGCTTGCCCCGGATCGGGCTCCTGGAATGTTCAAAACGCCCGGTGAGCCCAATGCGCCATACTCTCCGTCGTTACTGGCGGGGTCGCCTCCGTCCATCAACACCCATTCGCGCGTAGCAGGGCTGAATTTCCAAAGCTCGTTAACCCAGTAATAAGAGCCTGAACTAAACGCTTCTCCTCCGAACAGCCAGAAGTTGCCATTGGAATCGGTCCAAGCGGCTGCGGAGTCCCGGCCCGCAGGAACGTTTCCGGCAGCAGGAACGCCCAACGTACCGTACACGCCGGGCTGACCGCAGAGAGTGGCGCCACCCCCATACTGGGTGCAGGTGGTCCCTACCGTGCTGCTCCCGTTCATCCAAATCCATTCCTTCTCCTGTGCGTACGCCGCCGCGCACGTGAAGCCCAAGGCCGATGAAATCAACAGGGGTAAGCACCATGGCTTAGTGTTCATGAATGACATCCGATCGGTCAGTTTTTGGGCTGGGCAAGGACGAATCCAGATGCCAGGCGCCGGCCACAAAGTCGAGTATACACCCCGCCATGGCCTGCTCCTCTCGCGATAAAGGACCCCGATCGCCCGATCCGCCTTCGAGCACGCGCATGTTTGGCTGCCCCACGTGCATGTTACAATTTGGACGGAAACCTCTTCTTTAAGGAAGCCCTGCATGGCACTTGACAACGATGTCACCCGCCGCGATTTTGTGAAGACGGCCGCCGCCGTTTCGGCAGTCGCCGCCGCGCTGCCCGCCGCTCAAGGCGCGCCCTTCATCCAGAAAGTGCACGCCGCCAACGACCAGGTGCAGTACGGATTCATCGGCACCGGAAGCCGCGGCAACTACTTGTTGAAGCATCTGCATGAAACCGACGAGGGCCGCTGCGTGGCGGTGTGCGACAACTATGACGTCAACCTGAAGAAGGGCATCGCCACAGCCGGCAACAATCCGGCGGCGTACGTGGACTACCGCGAGCTGCTGGCGCGCAAGGATATCGACGCCGTGCTGATCGCCGTGCCGCTGTATGAGCACTATCCGATCACCAAAGACAGCCTGCAGGCCGGCAAGCACGTCTTCTGCGAGAAGAGCCTGGTGCACAAGGCGGAAGAAGTGCACGCCCTGCGCGCGCTGATGGCCGAGCACCCCAAACAAGTGCTGCAGGTGGGCCTGCAGCGGCACTACAGCCAGTTCTACCAGATGGCCAAGCAGATGATCGACCAGGGCGTGCTGGGCAACGTGACGCACATCCGCGGCCAGTGGCATCGCAATTCCAACCAGCGGCGCCCGGTGCCCGATCCGTCGCTCGAGCGGAAGATCAACTGGCGCATGTACCGCGAATATGCCGGCGGAAACACTGCCGAGCTGGCCTCGCACCAGATCGACGTGGCCGATTGGATGTTCGGCTCGCCGCCCGAGTACGTTATCGGCGTGGGCGGCATCGATACGTTCAAAGACGGCCGCGATGTCTACGACAACATCCAGTTGATCTACGTTTACCCCAGGGGGCGTAAGCTGCTATACAGCTCCATCAGCACCAGTTCGCACCTGGACTTGCTGCAGGCGCAGCGCCAGGAGTTCGGCGAGGTGATCATGGGCACCGCCGGAGCCATCGAGATCACCATAGGCGACGACAATCATCCGGCGACGGCGCTCTGGTATCGGGAACCCAAACCGGTATCCGCTCCGGACATTAAGAAGGCCACCGACAAGAAGGAGGCCTTCCAGGCCGGCGCCACCATGACCACGGCAGCGGCCTCCCGCGGCATTCCGTTGCTGTTGCCGAAGGATTCGCAGGCCGCCAGCGACTCGTTCCTGTCGCGCGAAGCGAAATTCGCGCGGCGCTGGCTTTACAGCAAGGGCATCATGGCGCCCGAGGAGGACCGCAACCCGGTGACGGTGTCGCTCGAGGACTTCTTCCTGTGCTGCAAGGATCCGGCGAACCACAAGCCCAAGTCGAACCTGGATATCGGGCTGAACGATTCCACCGCGGTGATCCTTTCGAACCTGGCGATGGACGAGCATCGCCGCGTAGACTTCAGCGAGATGCAGACGCTGGGGTTGGGCGGGGCGAAGAAGAAGGCTTAGGCGGGGGAAACGTCATGTGCGTGACCGGGAGGCCACGCCCGCGGCAGTAAGCCGCATAAAGCGTGTAGTAACTCGCCGTGCTGTAATCCGATTCCGCAAATCCCAACCGCCGCGCAGTGCCGTCGATCCAGCCGGGCGTGCCTTCCAGTTCCAGATACACCCCGATGGGCGTCTGGTCGAGCGTGGCTAAGCCGGCTTCGCCGGGGCGCCGGTATTCGGTGCGGAACTTTTCGTATCGGAACGTGGGGATGAAATCCAGGCGCGCCAGCATCTCGCTCAGCCTGCGCGGATCGGATACCCCGACTTCCAGCTCTTCGCGGTCTTTGTACTTGCCGATGGTTTCCTTGCCCTTGTACGTCAGGATGCCCAGCGCGCCGGCTTGGCGGACGCGCAGCAGGCATCCCTTGCGGCGCAGCGAGCCCCGCGCGCGGTCGAACAGCGTGTTGGCTTCGAACAGGCGGCGCTTGGATACACGGAATCCGGCGGCGCGCAGCAAACGGCGGCCGATGGCGGCGTCCGCGATCGCCAGCTTGATCTCGATTTCGCGCGGCCCGCCGGGACGAGTTATAGTTTCCTCCCCACGATGGCGTAGTCGAGGCCACCGAAGAATGCCTGGCGAAAATCCTCCGGCAGGCCGGCCAACGCAGGCATGGATTCAATCGCCGGCGACAGCCGATGCACCTCGATTCCGCCCAGCCCGTATTCTTCCATGTAGAATGCCAGCAAGGCGTGCGGCACCGGGCGCGTGTGCGTCGGGTCGAGGTAGAAATGCGTGGCGAAAATGGCCAGGCACTCCGGATTGGGCGTTTCGATCGCCAGCACGCCGTCGCGCTGCAGCCGGGATGCCGCCAGACGAATCATTTCAGGCAGACGTTCCGGCGGCAGGTGCTCCACCACCTGCGCGCTGAAAATGCCTTCCAGCGAGGCTTCCGGCAGATCCGCGAGCCAGGCGAACAGGTCGGCGACGTCCGCCTGCAGGCCTTTCTGACGGCACAGTTCCACCGATTCCCGGCTCAGGTCGATGCCATGGGCCGCCAGGCCGGCTTCGCGCATCAGTTCCAGAAACTCGCCGCGCCCGCAGCCGATATCCAGCACTTCGCGGCGCCCGGTGAAGTACGGCAAATAGAACTGTTGGCCTGTTTTGACGTAATCCTCCGAACCGCGGAAGCGCTCGGCAAAGCGGGCGTAATCGAAGTCAGGCTGCGCCGGCGAGGCTATTTGCGGCGGCGATGCAGCCGGCGCGGCGGCACCCGGCTGGCTGGTTGCCATGCGCTGCCGGATCAGCCGCAGTTCCGAATGAATCAGGTGATCGTAGTCTTTCCGGATACGTTCCATGTCCGCCCAGAGGCGCTTCTGGACGTCCACTCCGTAGCGGTCCAACGCGCCTTCGAAATCGGCATGCTGCAACTTGATTTGATCCCGGAAAAAGCTCTCGTTCTGCGTCGTGCGATACTGGAACGCGGCGTTGAGTTCGGCCAGGCCGCGCAGCAGCTTGGTTTCGTTGACCACCAGTTTATGTTCCCAACCCTGGCGCCACTCGGCCCAATGCGCGCGGATGTCCTTTAGCTCCTGGACCTCGCCGCGCAACTGCGAGCCGAGTTCCTGCACCTCGCTCCGCACCTGCGACCCGAGTTCCCGCACCTCGCCCTCCGCCTTCAGCTTAAGCGTGTGGATCTCGTCCCTCAGGACCTCCTTCAGTTCATCGGCCTCGCCCCGCAAGGTCGTCTTAAGAGCGTCGACCCCGCCCCACAGGGTTGCGACCTCGCCCCCCAAAGTCGTCCTAAGGTCCTGGACTTCGCTCCGCTGCTGCGCCACAAGCTGGTGCCACTGCTGGTCCATGGCGGCCAGCACGCGGCGATTCTCTTCGAGCGCCTCCAGCGTCGACTGCACGCAGGCCATTACGTTGCGATTGAACTCCACTTGTTCGCGCACGTGCCAGTCGAGCCCGCGGGCGATGGCCTTCTTGGCCTGTTGCGCCAGCCAGTTCAGCGGCCCGCCGGCGCGCGGATTTACGCTGCCGATGGCCGCCACCTTGGCCTCGGCGGCATCGCGCGCGTGCACGAGCGGCATCAGGTCGGGCAGGGGCAGGGCCGCCGCGGTAGCCTCGTGCGGATGGCGCGCGCGCACGCGGTCCCGCACCTCCTGCAGAATGGCGGTCAATTCATCGGTGTCCACGTGGTTTGCTCCCTGGCTTGGACCATGCCGCCGTGATCCTGGATTGCAGTCCGCCGCGCGGCGTGAATTCGCCGGTAACCGTGGCGCTCAGCGGCCTGGCGGCCGCCACCACGTCGCGCAGGAACCGGTTCACTACGTTCTCGTAGAAGATGCCCAGGTTGCGATAGGCCAGCAGGTACATTTTCAACGATTTCAGTTCCAGGCATTTCTTGTCGGGCACATAGCGCAGGGTCAGCTTGCCAAAGTCCGGCAGCCCGGTTTTGGGGCACACGGAGGTGAACTCCGGGATGGCGATCTCGATTTCATAATCGGGAAACTGGTTGGGCCAGGTTTCGATTTCGGGCAGGGCGGCATCGATTCCGGCCGCGGCTTGTTCGTCTGTATAGGCGCGCTTCATGGCTGCCCCATGTTTTTGGCCAGCAGGTCGAGGAACATGCCGACGTCCGCAACCACGCCCACGGCCTGTCCCGTGCCGCGGTCGCTCACTTTGGTGGCCACCGCGGGGTTGATATCCACGCACACGATTTTCACCCAGCTTGGCAGCATGTTTCCGGTGGCGATGGAATGCAGCATGGACCCCAGGCACAACACCAGGCCGGCGCCCTTAAGCTGCCCGGCGTAGGCGTCCTGGGCGGCGTTCATGTCGGTGATGGTGTCGGGCAGGGGGCCATCGTCACGCAGACTGCCGGCCAGCACGAAGGGCACGTTGGCGCGCACGCATTCGTAGAGGATGCCGCTGGGCAGGCGTCCCGCCTCCACCGCCTGGCGCACGCCGCCCGCATGATAGATGGCGTTGATGGCGCGCATATGATTGCGATGGCCGTGCTCTTCCTGGCGCCCATCGGCCAGCCGCACGCCCAGCGAGGTGCCGAACAGCGCGGCCTCCGCGTCGTGCACCCCCAAGGCGTTGCCGCTCAGCAGCCCATGCACGAAGCCGCCGCGGATCAGCGCCGCCAGGCCCTGCACGCCGCCGGTGTGGACCACTACCGGGCCCGCCACCACGATCACCTTGAGCTTCTGTTCCAGCGTCTGCCGGATCAGGGCCGCAGTCTGCCGCACGGCCGTCTCCACCTGCCGCTCCGACGAGATGCCGTTGGACATGAAGGCGAACGACAGCCGGTCGCGCTCCTTCGATTCGGGCGCCACGCGGATGCCGCGCATGCCCACCACCACGTGGTCGCCCGCCCGGATATCGCGCAGGCGGCGGCACCAGGCGCGGCCGTCCGCGACTACCACGAGGGCATCCATGCGTTGGTTCTCCACCTCGATCCACTGCTGCTGGTGCCGCACGAAGGTGCGGTGATTGGTGGAGGAGTAGAAATCTTCCGGCGCGCAACAGTCGCGCTCGACGGCGCGCGTGGCGGCATCGCCCGAATCCACCGCCGCGCAGCCCAGCGACAGCAGGTCTTCGAGCAGATGCGCCATGAGCTCGCTCGAAGGCGCCTCCACCTTCAGGCGCAGGTAGGACGGCTCGCTGTTGGTGCGGCCGATGCGAAACTGTTCCACCTCGAAGCGGCCGTGATGCTCCACCACCTTATCGAAGATGTTCTCCATCACGTGGGAGTCGATCAGGTGGCCTTCCGCTTCGACAACTTCCTGTACATGCATAAAAGATTTATTGTAGACTGTGGGCCGCACGTTCCGCTTCCGCGGCCCCGGAGGTCTCATGAATTACAGGCAATACGGCCTACTGGCGCTGGCGGCCGTGGCGCCGGCGCTGGCGCAACCCAGCGTCGATCAAATCCTGGAGAAGTACGCGCAGGCTCTCGGCGGACAGGCCGCCTACGAGAAGGTAACCACGCGCGCCATGAAGGGCACGGTCGAGATTCCGGACGACAATTCGACCGGCACAGCGCTGGTGGTGGCGAAGGCGCCGGGCAGTTTCCGCCTGACGATGGACATCCCAGGCTATGGCGTAGTCGAGACGGTGCTGGATGGCGGCAACGGTTGGGAAAAGAATCCAGACTCGGGCGTGCATGCCATGAGCAAGGCGGACTTGGCGGTGGCCCAGCGCGACCACCGTTTCTACCGCGAAGTGCGGCTGAAGGAACTGTATCCAAAGATGGAGGCGGCCGGAACCGATAAAGTGAACGGGCGCGCCGTTTACGTGGTGGAGGCCACGCCGGCCGCCGGCGCCGCCGAGAAGCTCTACTTCGATGCGGAGAACGGCCTCCTGGTGAAGCGCGACTTCGAGCGTGTCACGCTGGAGGATGGCATCGCACAATACGAAGTGCTGTTGCGGGATTACCGCGGCGTGGACGGGCTGAAGCTGCCCTTCACCATCGAGCAGCGCGCGCCGGACAACACCATGATCTTCAAATTCTCCGCGATCCAAAACAACGCGCCGCTGGCGGACACCGCCTTCGCCAAACCGGAAAAATAGAACTCATGGCCAAATTCATGCACCGCGTGCGGGTGGCATTCCCCGATACGGACGCTTCCGGACGAATCCACTTCACCGCCATGCTCCGCTATTTCGAGGCCGCGGAAATCGAGTTCATGCGCTCGCTCGGGTACTCCTATCGCCATGCGCTGGACGTGATTTATCCGCGCGTGCGCGTGGAGTGCGATTACCGTTCGGCGGTGTGCTTCGACGATGAAGTGGATATCGCCGTGTCGGTGAAGCGCGTCGGGACGTCGTCTTACACACTGGAGTTCGCCGCGACGAACGGCGGAGTCCTGGCCGCCAATGGGTCGATCGTGGTGGTATGCATGGGACTGGCGGGGCGGGCGCAGGCGCTGCCGGAGGTGCTGAAGGACGCGCTGCGGCGATGCGCGGAATGATCGTGTGGGGCGGACCTCCAGGTCTGTCGGAATGGGCCTGCGGCCCACGAATAGTGATGAAAACCAGGTTGGGGGGCGGGCAATCCTCCAATTTTCAATAACTTACGGTGGGTTTTCGACCGTGCGGCCGACGTCCATGCCGGCCCTCCGCGGCGCGAAGAGCGGGCCCTGGAGGACCCGCGCAGGACTGTCCTGCCCCACTGAAACGAATCTCGTATGACTGTGCTGGCGGCCATTGTCGGAACCATTGTTCTGCTGACCATCCTCTGGGATGGCTTCGAAGTGATCATCCTGCCGCGGCGCGTAACGCGGCGCTTGCGGCTGAGCCGGCTCTTCTATCTATCCACCTGGGCGGTGTGGTCCTGGCTGGCACGGCGGGTGCGCTCCAACAAACGCCGCGAGCGCTACCTCAGCTTCTACGGGCCCCTCTCGCTACTCGTTCTGATCGTGGTGTGGGCTACGGGGATGATCGTGGCCTTTGCGCTGGTGCAGTGGTCGGTGGGGCCGCCCGGTATGAGTTTCTTCGAAAGCCTCTACCTGAGCGGCACCACGTTTATCACCCTGGGAATGGGAGTGCCGCACACCCGCGTGGCGCGCGCGGTGCTGGTGCTCGAAGCCGGCACCGGCTTCGGTTTTCTGGCGCTGGTGATCAGCTACCTGCCGGTACTCTACCAATCGTTTGCGAAGCGCGAGACCAGCATTCTGCTGCTGGACGCGCGCGCCGGATCGCCCCCCACGGCCGCGGAACTCCTGCGGCGTTACGCGACGGGCCACGGTCTGGCCGCTATCGACGAGCTGTTGCGCGAGTGGGAGATCTGGTCGGCGGACCTGCTGGAGACCTACATTTCGTACCCGGTGCTGGCGTACTTCCGCTCGCAGCACGATAACCAATCGTGGCTGGCGGCGCTCACCACCATCCTGGATGTTTGCGCGGTGGTGATCGCAGGCATCGACGGCCTGGCGCCCTGGCAGGCGCGGCTGACCTTCGCCATGGCGCGGCATACCGTGGTGGATCTGGCCCAGATTGTGAATGCGCCACCGCGCCCGCCGGAGCCGGATCGCCTGCCCGCGGAGGCTTTGCGGCAATTCAAAGTGGTGCTGGCGGCGGCTGGGATCGCGCCTACAAACGCCGCGGAGTTCGACGCCAGGCTGGCGCAGGCGCGGCGCCTTTACGAGCCCTACGTGTTCGCGCTGGCGCAAAAGTTCATGCTGAGCCAAGCCACCTGGATGCGCGTCTCCAGCGCATTCGACAACTGGCGCACCAGCGCCTGGGAGCGCAGTTCCAGCGGCTTGGCGCAATCGCTATTCGACGATGGCGGCGACGTGCATACCTAATGCGACTTCGGTTACGAAAACGCTATTTGACAAATGGCGGAGGCGCGTTATTATTTGAGTTACTCCCCCGATAGAAGATCCCTGAAAACCTGTGATACTCGAAAACGTCATCCTCAACACCGAACTGCCGGGAATCGAAAGGCACGCGCAAGGCAAAGTGCGCGACGTGTATCGGGTGGACGGACAATTGCTGATTGTAGCCACCGACCGCCTTTCGGCGTTCGACTACATCCTGCCCACCGGCATACCGGACAAAGGCAGGGTGCTCACGCAACTTTCCATTTTCTGGTTCAACTTCCTGCGCGATGTGACGCCCACGCATTTCCTCACCGCCAACGTGGACGAATATCCGGCGGTCCTGCGGCAATTCCGCGGCCAACTGGAAGGCCGCTCCATGCTGGTGAAGCGCGCGCAGATGGTCGAGGTCGAATGCGTGGCGCGCGGCTACCTGGCGGGGTCCGGCTGGAAGGAGTATAAGGCGCAGGGCACCGTCTGCGGTATCCCGCTGCCGGCCGGCCTGCGCGAAAGCGACCGCCTGCCCGCGCCCATCTTCACGCCGTCCACCAAGGCGCAGAGCGGCCACGACGAGAACATTTCGTTCGAAGCGATGTGCGCGCTGGTGGGCGCGGAGCTGGGCGCCCGTTTGCGGGATCTGACCCTGCGGATCTATTCGTGCGCGGCGGCCTACGCGGAGACCAAGGGCGTGATCATCGCCGATACGAAATTCGAGTTTGGCTTCGTGGGCGGCGAACTGGTCCTGGGCGACGAAGTGCTCACTCCGGATTCGTCGCGCTTCTGGCCCGCGGAAACCTACCAGCCCGGAGGCCCGCAGCTTTCCTACGATAAGCAGTACGTGCGCGACTACCTGGAATCCATCCATTGGAACAAGAAGCCGCCCGCGCCGCCGCTGCCGGGCGAAGTCGCGCATAAGACCAGCGAGAAGTACCGCCAGGCCTATCGTGTGCTGACCGGCAAAGAGTTATGAACTGGCTGGACGTGGTGTTGCTGCTGGTGCTGGCGGGATCGGTGGTGACCAGTTTCTCCACCGGCCTCACACGCGAAATAGTGGGCCTGGTTTCCATGATCGCGGCGCTGGTGCTGGCCATCTGGTTCTACGGCACGGCGGGGTCGTTTCTGCTGCCGTACGTCAGTTCGCCGGGCATTGCCAATTTTTGCGGCTTCCTGATGGTGTTTTCGGGCGTTCTCATCCTGGGCGCCATTGTGGGTCGCGTGATGGGGCGGTTGATGAAGGTCGCGGGATTGTCGTTTGTGGACCGCCTGCTGGGAGCGGGTTTCGGCCTGGTGCGGGGGATGCTGATGTCCATCGCCGTGGTGCTGGCGCTGCTGGCGTTTACGCCGGGCAAGTCTCCGCCGGATGCGGTGGTGCGCTCGAAGGTGGCGCCGTACGTGATCGACTCGGCGCGGGTGTGCGCCGCGATTGCGCCGCACGAACTGAAGGATGGATTCCGGAAGAGTTACGAGCAGGTGAAGACGATTTGGGGCAACGCCCTGAAAAAGGGCATTCGGGAATTGCCGGATGCGGGGAAGAAGGCATGAGATGAAAGAGACATTCGAAGCGCTGGTGGAGCATCTGGTAGGCAACGGCTTTTTTCTCGAAGAGGTCGTCGAACTGCTGGAGAAGACCCTGATCGAAAGGGCGCTCGAGCGCACGGGCGGGAACCGCTCGGCCGCCAGCAAGTTGTTGGGGATTCATCGCAACACACTGCAGCGGAAGATGGTGGAATACCATTTGGGCCCGCACAAGGTGCGGCGCAAACCCGTGCGTGCGGAGTCCCGCCCGCGCAGGAAGGCCGCCACGGCGTGAACCGGGTGGATCTGCTGGTCTTCGATCTGGATGGCACGCTGATCGATTCCAAGCGCGACCTGGCAAACGCCGGGAATGCGGCGCGCGGCCACATGGGCATGCCGCCGCTGGCGGATGCGCGTGTCTGGTCGTACGTGGGCAATGGCGCGCCGGTGCTGGTTCGCCGCCTCCTGGGCGCGGAGGCTACCGAAGCGCAGGTGCAGGAAGCGCTGGAGTTCTTCCTGGAGTACTATCGCGACCACAAGCTCGAGTACACGGCGCTTTACCCCGGCGTGCGGGAATCGCTCGACCGGCTGCGGGATGCCGGGGTGCGGATGGCCGTGCTGACCAACAAGCCGGTGAATATCAGCTGCGCCATTCTGGAAGGGCTGGGGGTGGGCGGGCATTTCCAGCGGGTCTATGGCGGCAACAGTTTCGATTTCAAGAAGCCGCATCCCATCGGGGTAGAGAAGCTGATCGAGGAATGCGGCGCCTCACGGGAACGAACCATGATGGTGGGGGACAGTTCCGTAGACGTTCAGACGGCGCGCAACGCGCACATCGAATCCTGCGGCGTAACTTACGGCTTCCAGCCCGAAACGCTCGCGGCCGTGCCGCCGGATCTGCTGGTGGATCGCATGGAAGACCTGGCCGATTGGGCGATCGGGGGGCCGGCGGGGCGAGGATGAAGCCCCGACCGACGGCGCGAAGAGCGGGTCCTGGAGGACCCGCGCACGGCCGAAAGCCCACGGCAACCTATTGGGGAAAGCGGTCTGGAGACCCGCCGCAGGCGTGGACGCCCGCCCCACAGGGCTTTTCATCGCGATTGGTGGGCCGCAGGCCGCCTATTTCTGCGAATAAGTCACACTGACGGTGGTTCCCTTGTCGCCGGTCCCCACGGTCACCATGACGGTGCGCTTATTGGCCGCGTCTTCGGCGGAAACCAGGCCGCTGGAGGATCCGCCGTTTTCGCTCGTGGTGGTCGCGTTAATGTGGAATCCGGCCTGCTTCAATCCATTTTCATAGAACGCGACTACGTCCTTGAGAGCGTCCTGCGTCTGAAACTGGAAGCTGGCCGACGAGCCCTGTTTACCGCTCACGCTGAAAGTGCTCGCCGGCTTGGAATTCGGATAGGCCGGAATCCACGACGGCATCGTCGCCTGGTTGGCCCCGATGTTGAACGACTCCGAGCCGGACTTCATCTGCAGGCTCCCGGTGCTGCCATCGCCGTGCGCCTCCAGGGTCACGGCATCCTTGCCATCCTCCTTGAAGGTGAGCTTTCCCC